>Ga0265798_10012392_pt1 | contig 10290 bp, 7 predicted proteins | sample P3T30metagenome_FD_192430 | JGI IMG/M metagenome (GOLD analysis project Ga0265798, IMG submission 192430) | Plant litter microbial communities from East Loma Ridge, Irvine, California - P3 T30 | ecosystem: Environmental > Terrestrial > Plant litter > Unclassified | place: USA: California...
GACTTGGAAGGGGCGGAGCCAACTTTGTGGTTCGCGTCCGTTTAGAGGTTCGCTAACAGACGCGAACCACAAAGTTCGCGTACTACGGCGCTAGTTACCTGCTCATGGCTTCCCTTTTCGATAATCATACCACCGCCCCGCTGGCCGAGCGCCGCCGCCCGCGCCGCCTGGCCGACTACGCCGGCCAAACCCACCTGCTGGGCGAAAACGGCGTGCTGCGCCGCTACCTGGCCGCCGGGCGCCTGCCCTCGCTCATTTTGTGGGGGCCGCCGGGCGTGGGCAAAACTACCCTGGCCCTGCTGCTGGCCGAGGAGCTGAAGCGGCCCTTCTTCATGCTGTCGGCCATCAATGCGGGCGTGAAGGACGTGCGCGATGTGATTGACCGGGCCAAGAAGCAGACGGGCACGGTACTTTTTATTGATGAAATTCACCGCTTTAGTAAGGCGCAGCAAGATGCCCTGCTGGGCGCGGTCGAAAACGGCACGGTCACGCTCATCGGCGCCACCACCGAAAACCCCTCGTTTGAGGTGATTCCGGCGTTGCTTTCGCGCTGCCAGGTGTACACGCTGGAGGCCTTGAGCGCCGAGACGCTGCGCGAAATCATCCGCCGAGCACTGACCGAAGACGAGGTGCTAAGCAAAATCCCCGTTGATGTCATCGAAGACCACGCCCTACTGGCCCTCAGCGGCGGCGACGCCCGCAAGCTCCTAGGTCTGCTAGAACTGGTGGTGCAAAGCACGCCACCCGATGCCAACGGCCGCGTGCAACTCACCGACGCGGCCGTGCAGCAAACCGCCCAGCGCCCCATCGCGCGCTACGACAAGGGCGGCGAGATGCACTACGACGTGATTTCGGCCTTCATCAAGAGTATCCGCGGCTCGGACCCCAACGCCGCGCTCTACTACCTGGCCGTGATGCTGGAAGGCGGTGAAGACGTCAAGTTCATTGCCCGGCGCCTGCTGATTCTCTCCTCCGAAGACATCGGCAACGCCAACCCCAACGCCCTACTGCTGGCCCAAAGCTGCTTCCAGGCCTGCACCGTCATTGGCTTGCCCGAGTCCGATTTGATTCTGAGCCAAACGGTTATCTACCTCGCCACCTCGCCTAAGAGCAATGCCGCCTACACGGCCATCAGGGCAGCGCAGGCCCAGGTGCGGCAGCACGGCGTGCACCCCGTGCCGGTGCCGCTGCGCAACGCGCCCACTAAGCTCATGAAAAGCCTAGGTTATGGCGACGCCTACCAGTACTCGCACAACGGTGCGGGCAACTTCGCCTACCAGGAATTCATGCCCGATGCCCTGAGCGGCACCCGTTTCTACGACCCTGGCGACAACCCCCTAGAAGCTAAAATTCGGGAGCGCCTGCGCAGCTGGTGGCAAGACAAGTATGACTATTAATCGCAGATTATAACAGATTAAGCGGATTTCGCAGATACGCCCGGCGCCGCCGGGCTGACTAATAGGAGACGTGCGCTGCTGGTGTAATGCCAGAGCCTGCGCCGCGATAGAGGTAGCAGAAACCAGCGGCCGTATCTTGCCACCCGAGTTAGTCAGCCCGGCGTAGGCGGGCGTATCTGCGAAATCCGTTTAATCCGTTATAATCTGCGGTCCTGTGAGGCAATTTTTTAAGTTTGTGCTGGCCACCGTCGTGGGGCTGGTGTTATTTTCGGTATTGGGCTTTGTGTTGCTCATTGGACTGGGTAAAGCCTTGAGCAGTAGTGTCGATAAGTCGGTCGCGGCCAACTCGGTGCTGGAGCTGAAGCTCGACAAGCCTATTTCGGAACGGGCGCAAAGCGCCGATTTCAACCCCCTAGGGGGCGACCGGGCTACCATCGGGCTGGTAAATCTGAAAGAAGTAATTCGCCGGGCCAAAACCGACGACGACATCAAGGGCATTCTACTCAACCTAGAGCTGGTGCAGGGCGGCATGGCCAGCCTGGAGGAAGTGCGCGATGCGCTGCTCGACTTCAAAAAGAGCGGCAAGTTCATCGTGGCCTACCACGAAATAGCGTCCGAAAAAAGCTACTACCTGTCGTCGGTAGCCGACCAGATTTACCTGCACCCATTGGGCACGCTAGAGTTCAACGGCCTAAGCTCGGAGGTTATGTTCTATAAGCGGCTGTTCGACAAAGCTGGTATTGAGCCGTATATCTTCCGGGTGGGTTCGTTTAAGAGCGCCGTGGAGCCGTTCTTCCGCGAAAGCTTCTCGGATTCGGCGCGCTACCAGACGGTATCGTACCTTAACTCGCTCAACGGCCACATGCTCGGCCAGGTGGCCGCCAGCCGCCAGATACCCGCGCCGCGCCTGAAAGTAATTTCAGACTCGATGCTGGTGCACAATGCTAAAGACGCGCTACGCCTGAAGCTGGTAACCAAGCTCGGCTACTTCGATGAAGTGCAGGACTACCTGCGCGGTAAGCTAGGTTTGGCCAAAGACAAAAAGCCCGGCCTCGTGTCCCTAGGTGACTACCAGGACGCCGACAAAGCCGACGAGAAAGAAGGCAATACAAGCGGCAACCGCATCGCCGTTATCTACGCCGAGGGCGACATTGTAACCGGCAAAGGGTCAGACGATAATATTGGCAGCGACAAATTCGCCGAAGCCATCCGCAAAGCGCGCCTCGACGACAAGGTGAAGGCCGTGGTGCTGCGCATCAACTCGCCGGGCGGCTCGTCGCTGGCTTCCGACATCATTTACCGCGAGGTACTGCTGACCAAGAAAGTGAAGCCCATCATTGCCAGTATGAGCGACGTGGCGGCCTCGGGCGGCTACTACATTGCGATGGCCTGCGACACCATCGTGGCCCACCCCAACAGCATCACGGGCAGCATCGGCGTGTTTGGCGTATTACCTAATATTCAGCCGCTACTGGCTGACAAGCTGGGTATTACGGTAGACCGCGTAACGACGGGTAAATTCTCCGACCTACCCACTATCACCCGCGCGCTCTCGCCCTACGAAAAGCAGCAGATGCAGCTGGAAGTAAATGAGATATACGCCGACTTTACCAGCAAGGCAGCCCTAGGTCGGCACATGCCCGTCGAGCGCCTGCGGCGCATTGCATCGGGCCGCGTGTGGAGCGGCAGCGAGGGCAAGCAAATCGGCTTGGTCGATGTGCTAGGCTCCTACGAAGACGCGCTCAAGATTGCCGCCGCCCGCGCCCACCTCAAGGCCGACGACTACAAAGTGCAGCGCTTGCCGCGCCAGAAGTCGGCCGTGGAGAAGTTCTTCAGCCGCTTTGGTGGCGGCGATGACGAGGACCAAGCCGCCACTGAGGCCCGCCTGCTCCAGGCTAAGCTCGGCCCGCTTTACCCCGCCGTGCGCCAGTACCAGCAGCTCATGCAGATGCGCGGTGTGCAGGCGCGCCTGCCCTATGAGATTGAAATCAAATAAGTAAGCCCAGGTACTGGGTAATGAATCGTCTGGTATGCCAGCGAAGGAAGCAGCCTATTCAGGTAAGATGCTTCCTTCGCTGGCATACCAGACGATTTGAAATTTTAAACAGACTCTATGCGTCGAATACTTCTTGGCACCTTGGTACTAGCTGGCCTCGCCCACGCTGCCACCGCCCAAACCACCCCCACGCTCTACCAACCCCGGGACATTAAGCGGGCCTTCGACAAAGGCACCCGCGCTGCCGATGGCCGCCCCGGCCCCAAATACTGGCAAAACCGCGCCCGCTACGACATCACAGTACAGGCTGCGCCGCCGTCCCGCGATATCCGGGGCCGCGAAACGATTACGTATTTCAACAATAGCCCCGATACGCTGAAGCAGCTGGTGCTGCGCGTTATTCTGAATGTCCATAAGCCCGAAGCGTCGCGAGAAGGCAACGTCTCGCCCGATTACCTCACCTCGGGCGTTGTTATTGACAGCTTCCAGGTGGCTGGCCAGTTGCGCCAGCTGACGCCCGACCTAGGTACCGCGCCAGGCGTGCGCCTGCCCAAGGCGCTGGCGCCGCACGATTCGGTGAAACTCGCCGTGACTTGGCACTTCCCCCTTTCGGTGCAGAGCGGGCGCGAGGGCATGATTGACAAGACCACCTACTTCCTGGCGTATTTCTACCCTAGGGTAGCCGTGTACGACGATTACAATGGCTGGGACCGGCTGCCCTTCGCGAATGACAAGGAGTTTTACAACGACTTCAACGACTATACCTTGCGCGTGAAGGCGCCGGCCAACTACATCGTATGGGCCACCGGCACGCTCCAAAACCCCAAGCAGGTGTTGCAACCCGCGGCGGCCAAGCGCCTCGAAAAGTCGATGACCAGCGACGCGCTGATTCACGTGGCCACCGCCGCCGACCTGGCCAAGAAGAACATCACCGCCCAGCAGCCGATGAACACTTGGGTGTGGAAGGCCACCGATATTTCGGACATGACGGTGGGCCTCAGCGACCACTACGTGTGGGATGCGGCCAGCGTCATCGTGGACCCCGCCACCAAGCGCCGGGCCAGCGTGCAGGCCGCCTTTGCCGACTCGACCAAGGACTTCCACTCCTCGGTAAAATTTGGGCAGAATGCCCTAGGGTGGTTTTCGCGCAACTGGCCGGGCGTGCCGTACCCATTCCCGAAAATGACGGCCTTCCAGGGCTTTGCTGATATGGAATACCCCATGATGGTGAACGATAGCCCCGCCGACGACCTGAAATTTGCGCAGCTGGTGCAAGACCACGAGATTGCCCACACGTACTTCCCCTTCTACATGGGCATCAACGAGAGCCGTTACGCCTTCATGGATGAGGGCTGGGCTACCACGTTTGAGCTGCTCATTGGGCGGGCTGAGAATGGCAACGCGGCGGCCGACGACTTCTACCGCAAGTTTCGGGTCAACAACTGGATAAATAACCCCAGCACCGCGCAGGACCTACCCATCATCACGCCCAGCAGCGAGCTGAAGGCCGGTTACGGCAACAACTCCTACGGCAAGGCCTCACTCAGCTACTTAGCCCTCAAAGATATGCTCGGCGATGAGCTGTTTAAAAAGTGCCTGCACACTTACATGGACCGCTGGCACAGCAAGCACCCCATTCCGTGGGATTACTTCAATACTATGAGCAACGCCTCGGGGCAGGACCTAACCTGGTTTTTCCAGAACTGGTTCTTCACCAACAACTATATCGACCTAGCCCTCACCAAAGCCGACAAAACCGCTCAGGGTACGACCATCAGCATCAAAAACATCGGCGGCTTCGCCGTGCCCGTGGACTTAAAAGTGGACTACTCCGACGGCAGCACCGAAACCCTGCACCGCTCGCCCGAGCTCTGGCGCGCCAACCAGCAGCAGGCCAGCATCACAGTGCCCGGTGGCAAGGCTGTGCGCGCCGTCTCGCTCGACCACGGTCTGTACATGGACGCGGACACCAAAAACGACCGCCTGACGGTGCAGTAAAACTCTAAGAAGTTTGAAAAAGCGTCTGTCATGCTGAGCTTGCGAAGCATCTTATCACGTTAGAGCTAGTAACCCTAGCGTGAGAAGATGCTTCGCAAGCTCAGCATGACAGACGTTCTGATTTTGTAAATAACTTATGCAACACCTTCAAGAAGCCGTCGCCTTCATTCAAACTCAAACCCAGCACTTTGCGCCCAGCACTGGCATTATCCTCGGCACGGGCCTAGGGGCATTGGCCAAAGAAGTTGATATTCAATACGAAATCAGTTACGCCAATATTCCGCACTTTCCGGTGAGCACGGTAGAGAGCCACGCCGGGCGCCTGCTCCTAGGTAAGCTCAGCGGTCAAAAGGTGGTGGTGCTGCAAGGCCGCTTTCACTACTACGAGGGTTACTCGCTGGAGCAAGTGGTATTTCCGGTGCGCGTAATGAAGCTGCTGGGCATTAAGCAACTGTTTGTGAGCAACGCGGCTGGTGGGCTCAACCCCGAGTTTCAAATCTCGGATTTGATGCTCATCGATGACCACATCAACCTGCTGCCCGGCAACCCGCTCATCGGGCCCAACAATGCGCAGCTCGGCCCGCGCTTCCCCGACATGTACGCGGCCTACGACCCGGCGCTGCTAGCCCGCGCCCGCGCGGCGGCCGTAGCCCTGGGTCAAAATGCGACTACGCAGCGCGGCGTGTACGCGTCCGTACCCGGCCCCATGCTCGAAACGCCGGCCGAGTATCGCTACCTGCGTACTATCGGGGCCGATGCCGTGGGCATGAGCACCGTGCCCGAGGTCATCGCAGCGCGGCACCTAGGGCTGCCCGTGCTGGCCGTGTCGGTCATCACCGACCTCTGCTACCCCGGCCAGCTCAAGCCGGTGGTGATTGCCGATATTCTGGCCGCGGCGGCTGTGGCCGAGCCTCGGCTCACGGCGCTCATGAAGGCGGTGCTGGCTGGCGAGTAGGACCTAGGAAAAGCTAACGGGCTACTTTAGCATCAGCCTTCTTTGGTCTTTTACGAGCACCGTGAAGACGCCAACCCCGCCTTGCACGGTGCTGTGGATGGCCGAGGGCTGCGAAAAGGGGTTGCCGTTGGCGTTGCGGGCATTGCGCACCGACTGTCGGAAGTCGAAATACAGCGAGTCGACGTGGTAGAGCGTGGCCGTGACGGTATCGTTGGGCCGAAACCGGTAGCGGGTGACCTGCGCGTAGGGCTGGCCATTGAAGAGCCGGTCGCGGATGTCGTTATCGGTTTCGGAGTTATTGGAGGGCCGGCCCTTATGCAGCATCAGGCGGTAGTAGTCAGTGGTGGCAGCCGGGTCGGTCCACTTCGTCATGAAGTACGCCCGGCGGCTGGTATCGCGCTCAGCGTTAAACTTATACTTGACCGAGTCGATGGGGATAAACGTGGGCACCACCGCGGTGCCCATAACGTGCCGCCCGCGCTGGTCTTGCGCATCCAGCGCAAACTGCTGACCGGCCCGCGCCGTGATGGGCGCCGTCCCGATGTGGGTATAGTACTTGCCCGTAGTCTCATCCAGGCCGGGCTTAAAGGCTAGGTTCATGGTTCGGCCATTGGGCAAGACGAGCTTGGCGGCTACGTCGGTGGGCAGCTGCACACTCTGGCCATTGGATAGCTTCAGCAAGTAGGAGCCCGCCGCCGCGGCCTGGCTGTTGTCGAGGTACGGCACCGACTCGGTAACGGTGAGCCGCGGCACCCGGCCGTTTTCGAGATAGCACTCCACCACGAGCTGGTTGGCGTAGGCTGGTAGCGGCACGTTGATATCTTTCTGCAAGCTGCCGCACCCCGCCAGCCCACCTAGCAAGCCGGCAGCCCAAGCTGCTAAAGTTAACTTTTTATAAATAAGCATATTTATAACTAAAAGCCAGAAGGGAAAAACCAGCCCAGCGAAGCGTATCTGCGAAATCCGCGGTTTAGAAGCGAAAATTGTACGTCACCGATGGAATGAGCGGGAACAGCGATACCTGCCGCGCCGCGTAGCCCGTCACCTTATCGGTGGCCTTGTCGCGGGTTTGGTCGAAGTAGATGAAGTAGGCATTGCGCCGGTTGTAGGCGTTGTAGATGCTGAAAGTCAGGTCGCGGTTGCCGCCCATGCGCGAGGGGCGCAGCTTGTACACCATCCCTAGGTCGAGGCGGTGATAGGGAATGAGGCGATACGAGTTGCGGTCGGGATAAATGGGCACCGCCTGAATACCGCCCTGGTAGATATCCTGCAAGGCAAAGCGCCCTAGGGGGAGGGTAGTGGGCGCGCCACTCGTAAATACAAAGCTGGCCGTGAGGTCAATGCGCGTGTTGAGCTGGTGCAGCACCACCACGTTGAGGTTGTGGCGGCGGTCGTAGTTAGGGTAAAAATCCTTACCGTTGTTGATGCCCGTGGTGCCGAGCTGGGGCGGGAAATTGCGCTTGGTCCAGGCCAGCGTGTAGCCTACCCAGCCGGTGGTTTTGCCGGTTTTCTTCTCTAAGTATAGCTCATTGCCATAGGCCCAGCCGCGGCCAAAGAGGAACTGCGAGTCGAGGTCGTCGTTGGCAAAAATCTGGGCACCGTCCTTGAAGTCAATCACGTTGCGGGCCCACTTGTAATACACCTCGTTGGTGAGCAAGTACTTGCCATCGCCCAGCAAATAGCTCACGCCGGTGCTCACCTGCTGCGAGCGCTCGGGCCTGACGGACAGCCGCGACGGGTACCAGATGTCGGTGGGCAGCGAGGCGCCCGAATTCGACACCAGGTGCACGTACTGGTACATGAGCGCGTAGCTGCCTTTAAGTGCCACCTTGTCGGAGAGCGAGTAGCGGGCCGAGGCGCGGGGCTCGATGCCGCCGTAGGCATCGGAGCCGCTGCGAAAGCCCGACAGCCGCAGCCCCCCTTCGAGCTGCAGCTTGTCGCTGGCCTTGAAGTTGTCGGAGGCATAAAGGCCAGCTTCCTGGCCAGTATAGTTGACATCGGCCCCAAAATTTATACTGTTGTCCTGCGAGTTGCGCTGCAAGCGGCCCACCCCGAACTGGTGCTCGGTGAGCATGGCACCGACCTTGATGGTGTGTCGCTCGTTGGGCACATAGTCGAGGTCAACGCGCTGGGTATAATCTAGAATAGTCGAGCCTAGGTTGAAGCTAAATTGGTCGATGCTGTTGTTGAGGTCGTACTTATAGGTCGTTACGGCGGCCGACGTGTTCAGCGTCAGCTTGGGCGAAAACACGTGCTGCCAGCGCAGCACCCCTAGGGTGTTGCCCCAGGTAAAATTGGACTTGAACCCATTGGGCGAGGTGAAGCCAAAAATATCGCGCCCTAGGTAGCCCGTAAAAAACAACTGGTCCTTCTCGCCCAAGGTATAGTTGGCCTTGGCGTTGAAGTCGTAGAAATAGTAGTCCGGGATGGGGCTGTAATCCTCCTTGCCGGCATTGGCTCGGTTGAGGGCGCGGGTAAAGATGTCGAAATACGTGCGCCGCCCGCTCACCAAAAACGAGCCCTTGCCCTTATTAATAGGCCCCTCGAAGCTGAGGCGCGACGAAATAAGCCCGATGCCGCCCGAGGTGGTAAACTTCTGGCGGTCGCCCTCGCGCAGCTTCACATCGACCACCGACGATAGCCGCCCTCCAAACTGCGCCGGAAAGCCTGCCTTGTACAAGTCAACGCTCTGCACGGCGTCGGAGTTAAACACCGAAAACAACCCGAACAAGTGGTTGGGGTTGTACACCAGCACGTTGTCGAGCGCAACCAGGTTTTGGTCGGAGGAGCCGCCCCGCACAAACAAGCCGCTGCTACCCTCGCCGCCGCTCTGCACGCCGGGCTTGAGTTGCAAGGTTTTCAGAATATCAACCTCACCAAACAGCGCCGGCAGCAGCTTAGCCTCCCGGATGCTGAGGTGCTCAACGCTCATCTGGGTAGTCGTCAGCTTCTCCTTCAGCGACTGCTGCCCCTGCACCACCACCTCGCCCAGCTCGCTCTGGCTAGCGGCCAGCGTGAAGTTGTAGCGCTGATTATGAGTCAGCTTCACATCGGCCGTTTGAGTGGTATAGCCCACAAACGAGACCACCACCTGCTGCGGCCCGGCGGGCAAATTCAACTGGTAAGTGCCATCGGTTTCCGTAGCGGTGCCCAGCCCCAGAGCCGGCACGGCCACCGTAGCTCCGGGCAGGGCCGTGCCATCGGCCGCCCGCACAATGCCGCTCAGCAGGTGGCGCACCTGCCCTAGGCTCAGGCCGGGTAATAATACAACTAATAAGCTAATTAGTACACTATTGCGTAGGGCAATCCGACTCATACTGCAAAGTAATCACCGCGGGGGCGTGGCGCGTAGCCAACGTCCCCCGCGCGTGTTTAGTTTACACAGAGTAGATTACTTCATTAAAGGTTCATCTACAAATAGGCACCTACGCTTTGGTTGAGCTGCGCCGCGGGCACCACGCCCGCCTGCCGCCACACCGGCTGGCCTTTATGAAAAAGGATGAGCGTGGGAATGCTCTGCACCCGAAACTGCTGAGCCACAGCGGGATTCTTATCCACGTCGATTTTGATGATGCGCAGCTTGCCCTCGTGCTGAGTCGCTACCTGCTGCAAGATGGGCGCCATCGTTTTGCAGGGGCCGCACCAGTCGGCATAAAAATCGACGAGCACGGGCATGCCGGGGCTATTGATGAGTTCGGAAAAAGACTTGCGAGGCATAGTGGAGCTAGTTAGGAATTAAAAACTATGAATGAGAAATTGGGTCTACTACGGAGGGAAGCGTGCTTTTTGCGGCAAGGACTTACTTTCGCAGCACGCAGCATACGTTCGCGAATAACCGCAAAAGGTTGTCTTCAGGGAGTAGCTACCCTCAGCAGTAGTGGCTCTAATTCCGAATTTCTAATTTTTAACCTCTAATTAACTCCCCGCTCACCCGTCCGCCCGCT
>Ga0265798_10012393_pt1 | contig 10289 bp, 10 predicted proteins | sample P3T30metagenome_FD_192430 | JGI IMG/M metagenome (GOLD analysis project Ga0265798, IMG submission 192430) | Plant litter microbial communities from East Loma Ridge, Irvine, California - P3 T30 | ecosystem: Environmental > Terrestrial > Plant litter > Unclassified | place: USA: California...
GATATGTCGATGAGCGCCTGCAGGCTCTTGTGCGTGAGCATGAACTGCTTCTTGAAGAAGAACTCTTTGGAAAACCATTCATAGAGCGACTTCTCGGTTTGTTTGCATACAAGACGCAGTGAACCAAGATCTTCAGTAGGGAGGTATTCTGAAACCGCGACCAGCAATTCCAGCGGTATGGTGAGTAGTGATGCCATCTTGATAGGAAGTGACTTATGTGAGCGAAGTTTGCTGTCGTGGTTGATGCAGATGCTTGTGGCACGACTCCCGAGGCCGTCTTATCATGTGTGCACGCGTGCCGTTCGCGAAGGCAGAAATGGGGGCTAGTCCGCTTTGGGCGCTGATGCCTAAGGGCGTTCCTTCTGAACACAGGCCACCGTCTCATCGGCCACCTGGTTCCGTCTCAATCAAATGTTCAAATAGCCATTCTGCGCCCCCAATCCAGCTGCATCGCGTCTTCCAGGGTTCATCGAAGTCAATCGCATCAAGCGCATCAATCGCATCAATCGCATCAATGGTACTTACTGGATTGTCCATCGCGGCATCTGGCCGCTTCCCGAGTGGAGTAACCCAGAAAGCGCTACAGACGCGTATAACGTCACTCGGCGCCGAGTACATGTCGAGCGTCACACCGGACACAACCCATCTCATCGCAACACAGAAAGACTTCGAGAGCAATTCCACGAAAGTCAAGACTGCTGTTGCTCAGAACGTGTCGATCGTTAGCCTCGAATGGCTCGACGAGTGCGAGGCGACAGGTAAGTCCAGAACATTCCGACGCACTCAGAACCGCAACATGCTTCTCAAATCTCAACGAAGAACTTCGAATTAACGGTTGGAGCAGATTCCTATGTTCCTGAGTCGCAATATGTGTTGTCTTCTGCGGCGGCGGCGCCAGCTCCTGCCTCTGCCCCTGTCCCTGTCCAGAACGGGTCAAAGAAGCGCGCGGCGTCATCTGCATCACCACCAACTGCACAACAGGAGACCAAGAAGCCCAAGATCAAAGAGAATGCCAAAGTTGGAGATGGACAAAATGCCAAGTCCAAGCAGATTGCCATCTCCGTAGACGAGCATTGCCCTCTGGCTAGCTGGCGCGTCTACATTGACAACAACGACGGCACTATCTATGACGCGTCACTTAACCAAACAAACTCGTCTGCAAACAACAGTGAGTTGCGGCAGTCACTCACAGATTTTGAGCGTGTATGCTGACTACCTTAGACAAGTTCTACAAAGTCCAGCTTCTCACCGATGGCTCCAGCTACCGAACGTGGACACGCTGGGGGCGAGTCGGCGACCGTGGCCAGATGAAGATGCTTGGCGATGGGAGCCTCAGTAATGCCATGCAGGAGTTTGAGAAGAAGTTCAAGGACAAGTCTGGCCTCAAGTGGGCGAACCGCGGTGACGAGCCGAAGGCTGGCAAATACGCCTACGTAGAGCGCTCCTACAACCCTGACTCGGACGACGATGACGACGGCGATGCCGATGCTGGTGCTGATGCCAACGAGACCAATGGCGTTACGCCTGACAGCACCTTGTCTCCTCCAGTCCAGGATCTCATGAAGCTCATCTTCAACCAGGTAAGAATCCAGTGCTTTTGGAGTTTCCGGGTGGCTACAACCCGCGTCGCATCTGAAGAAAAAAATTCATAATGGAGCCTGGCGACGACAATGCCTCAGGACGCGTTCATCCATCAAGATATACTGATATGTATGCCCCAAACTAACATCTACTAGGACTACTTCAACCAAACCATGACTGCCCTGAACTACGACGCAAACAAACTCCCACTGGGCAAGCTCAGTAAAGGCACCATCGCTCGCGGTTTCCAAACTTTGAAGGATTTGTCCGTGCTTATCGACGAGAACGACAACGATTCAAGGGCAGAGGTTGAACGTCTGTCGAACCAGTACTTCTCACTTATCCCACACGCCTTCGGTCGCAATCGTCCGCCGGTCATTCGAGACATCACACTCCTTAAGAAGGAGATTGAACTACTTGAGAGGTAAGTCATTGCTGTATGACATGCATGCGAGGCGTATACTGACTTCACTATAGCCTGTCGGACATGAAGGAGACTGCTGCTATGCTCAAAGACCAACTGAAGGACAAGAGCGATGTGAACAAGCTCGACAAACAATTCCAGGGACTTGGCATGAACGAGATGACCCCTCTTCAACATAAGAGTCGCGAATTCGTGGAGATCGACGAGTATCTCAACAACTCGAAGGGCAAGACACATCATGTCAGCTACAAAGTTCAAGAGATTTTCCGCATCGAGCGTCAAGGAGAATTCGACCGTTTCGACAAGAGCAAGTATACGAAGATCGCAAGCAACCGCCGCTTGCTTTGGCACGGATCCCGAGTCACCAACTATGGTGGTATCTTAGGTCAAGGTCTCAGAATCGCTCCACCGGAAGCCCCTGTCAGCGGATACATGTTTGGCAAAGGTATCTATCTCGCGGATATGTCTTCAAAATCCGCCAACTACTGCGCTTCGTACAATTCTGGAGGCACTGCACTGCTTCTTCTCTGTGAAGCTGAGCTCGGCAACCCAATGCACGAGCTTACCAACGCGTCGTACACTGCTGGGGAGGACGCCATCAACAAGGGCCTACACAGCACATTTGGTATGGGACAGACTGGCCCAAAGAAGTGGAAGGACGCGGGTTGCGTGAACCCAGCCCTCAAGGGCTGCATGATGGTAAGCAAGCTCGCATTCCCAGATCTAGTTTCACAGCTAACCATACTAGCCCGATGTATCGACACCGCCTGGAGCTACCAATGTACCCAACGCGTACTTGCAGTACAACGAGTACATCGCCTACAACGTTGCTCAGGTCAAGCTTCGTTACTTGCTCCGTGTTCAGATGTAGATTCCCAGCGCGATCATCTCTTGAATCGGCGTTGAGGCGTTCCAAGCGGGATTCACAAGGAAATTTTCTAGGCAGGAGTCTATATGGTCTTAGGGATTAGGTTGTTGTTAAGACAAAATGCTATGTACGCAGCAAAGCCCGCGTCATGGGCTTTGCGCAGGCGTTCACTGTTCTCACGTTCTTGTCTTTCGTTGCGCACAACGTCGTCTCGTGATGAGCCCAGTCTGTCAAAAAGCATGGTATATTCGTCGTTAATCAGATACAAGCATCGCGAAAGGTCCCTATACACATCGGTAACATCGTCAAACTCCAGGCCAGTACAGAAGCAAGCGAATCTACTCGCGTCCACCGACCCTCCTTTCGTAGTCGTCTTCAAGCCTAGAAGCATCCACCACCTCGACGCCCTTGCCCAGCCCGATCATGTCATTGCGAACCTGCCACCACCTAACAGTGTGCTCGCTCTCCTTGCCCTTGCGCATGGGGCCCTCGTCGTCCGTGTCAACAAGCCCACCAAGGCCAGTGCCATCACCGCCAACAACAACAATTGTCTGTCCAACCCACTTCCTGATGTCATCAATGTTCTGACCGTTCACGCCGCTCAACGCATCGACTACGTAGACAAGCTCCGGTCCGAGGTGCCTGAGCATATGCACGAAGCCAGTGGTGGTGTTGAAAGGCATGACCATGGCTGGGTCCTCGACGAGGCGGAGGGCCTGAGAGTGGAGGGTGTTCCAGAGTGAGTTGTCAGAGCCCCTGGTGCTTGGTGCGGGTGTGTAGATGACAGGTTCGACGGACGACAGCTCCTCGCCTGGTGTGCGTGCGGGTGTGCTGATGGCAGAGTATGAGTCGCCGAGCGAAGACGAGCCAGTGCGTGAGTTAGCGCGGGATTGTGGGCGCGAGCGCAGCGATGGGGAGTAGATGAGGACGAAGAGCTTGGTTCGGGAGAAGTCGGTGTCGGGGAGGTGAGAGAGGATGGTCTGCGAGCTGTTAGTTTCTGGCACGTGAAGAGAGAGATGAGACGCAATGCTTACAGCGTTTTCTTCGCGGTACGAGCCCTCGTCATCGTCCAACCGGTCCAGGCTTTCTGCGCTGACGACCAAGACTACCGTCTTCCTCCTTCCTCCGTAGCCCTGGCCTCTGCCTTCAGCCTTCCGCACGCTCTCCGCGAAGCTTCGTGCCTGCACGTCGACTGCAGCATTGCTGTCCCGGCTCTGCGCCTCGACATTCCTTCTAATTGTGGCCTCCTCATTCCATCGAGAGTGGTCGCCAAAAGCTTCGTCTTTGTCTTCCTCGCGGATAGAAGCGAGCGCGGCACCAGCTGCAGCACCTGCCGCGGCCCAGCCCGCAGCTGTCTTCTTGCTCACGGTATCGAAGAGCTGCTGTGGTGATGGTGTGCGACGAATGACGCCTTGTGCGCGGCCGAGCAGCGTGCCATCGCCGTAGCCATAGCCCTCACCGCCCCCTTCCCCTACAGGAAACCCAGAGACATCGCGTGCTGCAGGCGCCCTGCCCTGTCGCTTTTCGTGGGCCGAATCTTCGCCATAGGAGAGATCGTCATCGGACGAGTAGTCGCGGCTGTCCTCGCGCGCACTCCAGACCCAGGCTGCGAGACCGGCGGTTGCGACGGTGACGGTGAGGATCAGAGGAACGTAGAAGCCGAGGGCGCCGCGGTTGCGCGAGTTGTTCTGGCGGCGGTCGTAGCGGTCGTAGTTGAAGGACGACATGGCGTCTCAGGTCATGGTATCGTGAAATGTTTCGTGGCGGGTCGGGCGTTGTTTTGGTCGTCAGCCGCTGCCGCTCGGCTGCTTCCCTGTTGTTGACGGCCGGCACGCCAGGGCGAGTGGCTGGGAGCTGAAGCTTGCCTGCCTGCCTGACACGCGCTTACAGGCCCTCGGGGAGTGTGCGCGAGTCAGCCGCCCTCGAACTTTTGGCGGCGGGGTGACTCTAACACCCCACACGCCTTTGTACCTGCAGCATCACCCGGCTGATATACGCCAATACCATTTCACAAGCGAAGCCAGAAACAGGACCTTCCTGTCTAAACCATATCGAAATAGGCCAGTGCTGCAACTCTACACTCACATCGCGACACCCACCGCACACACCACAATGCCTCACGCGACGAGTCTGCCCGCGCCGGGCTTCCAGGCCCTCATTTTGTGCGGACCTGGTGCTTCCTTCAGTACCTTCACATCTACGCCCAAGGAGATACCAAAGGCCCTGCTGCCCATTGCGAACAGGCCTATGGTCTGGTATCCTCTGGAATGGTGTTACCGCATGGGAGTCACAGGTATACCATTACGCCCATCTGTCTTTTGTATTTTGTACTAATATCTTATAGACATCACAGTCGTGACACCGCCAGAGTCATTAGAAGCCATCGAGGCTGCCATGTCGCAAAACCCACACCTCACAACCCTCCCCTCGCCGAAACCAGATATCCTTGCGCCGAAAGACCTTTCACATCAGACGAGTACTGGCGACCTCTTCCGGTTACCTGAGCTACAAAACGCGATTAAAGGCGACTTCATAGTACTGCCATGCGATCTCGTATGCGAACTGGACGGCACGGCGTTGGCAGACGCATGGATGGTAGAGCAGGGCGGATTCGCAGGAGCTAGCGGTGGACTAGATCACAACGGCAGCAAAATTGCTTTCGGCGCTGGCGGAGAGAAGCTCGGAAGAAGAGGCGGCATGGGCGTGTGGTACCAGGCCAAGGGAGAAGGCAGCAGGAAGAAGGAGGAGACGGATTTCATTGCGACAACACCGCTACCTACGTCCATCGTCCCTGTTCCGACAGACTCGCTGCGCCGCAACATCTCGAAATTGGTCTACTCCGTACCCACCGACACGCTGAACGACATCACCGAGGAGAACAAGACATTCCCGCTACGACATTCCCTCATTCGCCAGCACGCGCGGATAAGAATGCTTACGACCCATCGCGACGCACACATCTACTTCTTCCCATATTGGGTTATTGAGATGATCAAGAAGAACGAGAAATTCGAGAGTATCAGCGAGGAGGTTTTGGGGTGGTGGGCGAAGGCGGGCTGGCAAAACGGTCTGGGAGACAAGTTGGGTTTGCGACAAATACTTCAGGGCGAGGACGAGGAGTCGGATCATGGGTCGCAGGTTGTCGAGGAAGAGATCGATGTATCCAAATTCAGCACCACATACTCAGGCGGTAACACAGAATCCGACTCAAAGGCTCCCACGACACTCGCGTCGAGAGTCACAAAATCGTCCAGCATACCCGAATCCGCGAAATCGCTCACCTCGAATACGAAGCTTACGGTACCACCAATCCTTGCCTACGTCCAACCGTCGGGACCTGCCGAACCCCTCATTCGCCGTGTAGACGACTCACATCTTTTGCTTACCGTCTCACTCCGCCTAGCAAAGCTACAGTCGATCGAGGAGGTCGGCAAAGAAGCAGCATCACCATTCGCCCATCAGTCGAAAATCGTCCACAAGGAGTCTATCCCCCGGAAGTGTCGTGTAGAAGCCGAGAACTCACTGTTAGCGGACAACGTCATCGTAGAAGAGAAGACCAACATCAAGGAAAGCGTCATCGGTCCAAACTGCAAGATCAGCGAGGGCGCTAGGTTGTTGAGGTGTTTGTTGATGGACGGAGTCGAAATCGGACCCAACGTACAACTCACAGACTGTATATTGGGCCGGAGATGTAAGATGGAGGGTGGCGATGCTAAAGACGGCGACAAGACTGTTCTCAAGGACTGCGAGGTTCAGGATGGACAGGTTGTGGAGTGGGGTAGTACGTATCTCCTGATTCGGTTTGTGGAGAAGACACTGCTAATCATTATGCAGCTGAGGCGAAGAATGAGAAGTTTATGCGCTTTGATGTCGGCGATGATGTGGGTAGTGAAGGCTTTGGCGGAGACGAGATGGACACTTTGAATGATGATGGGGATGAAGGTATCCCGTTGCGGTAATCGTTGGCCCGTGAGAAGGACGAGGAAACACGCGTTACGACAGTACGAATTAACATGCAACCGAACAAGCCGTGGCTTTTCACCCTCGAGAATAAGGATGATAGCGTGTGTCGGTCCGGGACCTTTCTAGCTCGACCACTCGTCTTGGCCATGCTCACAGGAAACGATGAATCGTTTGCTCGTAGGGAAGTCTCGTCGATCTCGCTATAAAGTGCAAAATGCGAGAGATTCACGGCCACGACGTTCAGTACCTTACTTGTCACGCTTTGCCCAACTTGCGGTAACCTCAAGGTCCGTTTGCTACCTGGGTAACACATAAGCTTGGCGTCACGGGTACCCGCGTCCTGTCTTGCGTTCTTGTTTCGCCCTCACGTCAACATCTCTCACTTAATCAATTTTGTTACAGGTCGCATCTGCATCAGCATCTCTTATTCCCTACCTCTCACCACCTACATAGCATGTCATACACCCCAAACGATCCCGATGCGGTTATACCAACAAGGCACTTTTGCGACGGCTGCAAGCAGGGAACCACTTCTAAACTGGACTGCGCGAATCTGCAGAAGGTCGTATGCTTCACCTGTCCTCGTCGAGATCACTTCAGCGGCGACTGTGACAATTTGATACGCAAAAGCAACCCTCCGTCAAGTGTACCAGCCTTTTGGTCCTCGCTCCCGCTGCGGCGGCTGTTCCCCACTATCAGCACGAGAAGTTCCACCACAGGGCTACGTACCCAGTCAACAGATGGGGTAAATGCAACACCATGTGAGAGCGAGGAATATAACGAAAGAAAAGATGTCGAGATACAACTCCTAGACTGGCAAGGTCGCTGCAACGATGCTTTACGTCTGCTGCGAGCATGCGATCGCCAGGACACAGCCGATGCCTTGGAACTCCAGCGTCCAGAACCTCGCGGGTGGAGAGAACCCTCGGGGAAGGAGTACACACATGTACATGAATACGAAAAGGTTGCCAATATATTCAGCGACCAAGTCCTGGTGACCCGGGATTCAAGCCTTAGACTAACGCGGAGGAAACAGCATCTTAACGCGACGAAGAAATATTGCCTTGCCATCTTTCACAAACTCGAAGCGTTTGGCCTTGCGGAAGCGGGTAAGACGCCTTGAACCAAGTCCACAAATGACTAAGACCTGACTGTCAACCACAGCAATGGATCCCCTCGCCCGCTGGCACATCGACCCCAAGTCTTCCGCGATCGAGTCGGAAAGCCAGAAGATCTTATCTCACATCCCCACCAGCGCCCCGAGTACGGCCGGCTCGATGGCCAACTTCGTAGACCTCATGCACCGACACATCACCCACCTATACGAAATGCCCGGCGACACCCTCTACTCCCGCTACACGATAGCCTTCAAGATGATCCAAACCGCCGTCCGCTGGAAGTTCACCGGTACAACCTTTATGCAGAACAGTGTCCACACCTCCATTATTTCACCTGCAGAGATCACGCGTCTTTTCCGGCCGCTGGATACGCAGTTTAAGGGTATACTGGAAGAGGGGTTGATGAGGAAGGGAGGTTTGCCGTGGGATCAGGCGCTGTGTTTCTTGGAGACGCATGGTGTGGAGCGGTTGTATGCGGGTTCTTGGAGGTGGCTGAGGGAGCTGTTTCATTATGAGGATGGTGGGTTGGCGCCGTGATGTTGGGGGATGTTTGGGCTGTGACGTCTTTACTGTCTTGTCTGTCCGAGCTGCGATGGGGCTTGTGTTTAGCCTTCTGGTCATTTCGTATTCGTGTTTACTCTGCATGTATACTACTGTTCGCTATATATTTAGGGGACGGTCACGAAATGTGGGAACAATGTCGCGTGAAAAGATGGAGATGTGATGACAGCTCATTCTAGATTGCGCTAGCGCCAGGTCCCTTCCCCGTACCTGCACAACGAATCTCACCGCATATCACGCAATACACGATAGATCTGACGTCGGGTCTCCAATCGGCTTTTGATGTGAGGTGGATCTCAAGCTACATTCGACGAGTACAAGGTCAGGTTGTCTACGCTAGGCTGCCCGGCACGACTTACCCAATGCGGACAAATATCACGGAGAGGAGAAGAAGGGGTAGGCAGCAATCAGTGCTCAACGGGGCCAAAGTAGTACTCAGTCGTAGCTTGGTCTATGTATATGAAGAACGGTAGTTGTCGCTGAACATTAGATAATTAACTCCAAATCCCCCAACTTCTCCTTCAAACACAACCCCACACATCACCAGCCAGTAAGTAGCGACACCACCTTAATCAATTCAGCGTCGACTAGGAAACACATACTTACCATTCTATAGTGTCTCAGAAATACGTACCTCTCACCATCATCAAGGGCGCGGGCCATGAGTACATCCCCATCCCCGAGGGCGAGAGCGCCATCGTCGCAGACTTCCACTCGTAAGTCCACCAACCACTGCACCTCACAACATCAACATCCCCACCTCTTCTCCAAACCAAACTCCTAGTCTTCCCATCTAACGCACCCCCAGCATCCGCACCCAAACCACCGACTCCCCCACATACCTGACCTCAGGCTTCTACCGCATCAAAGCGGGCCCCACACGCAACATCCCCACCTACGACTACGAGGAAACCAAGTACGTTCTCAACGGCCAAATCGACGTCTTAGACGAGGCGACTGGTGTCACACACCACCTTGTCGCTGGCGACTTTGCTTTCTTCCACGTTGGCTCCAAGGCGCAGTTCTCAAGCAAATCGGGCGGAACGGCTTTCTTTGCGGTTACTAGGCCGGTTATTACGCAACATCCGGGGTTGAAGGGGAGGGAGGAGAAGGTGCTGAGCAAGTTGTAGAGGGGTAGATGCTTCATGCGAAGAATCGTCTAGGATCGAGTATGGCGGCGGCGAATGATGGACGACGAGGATGGCTTTGGCGGGCGCAATCTCGTGACATGTATCGCTGCGAGGAACTAAAGGAACGAGTTGTCGAATTTGATGAAATTGAATGACGAATAATGGACTACATTACCCCAATACTGAAGTACTGACGAAAACGCCTCAGGTATGAGGTATTGGCGTAATGTGGTCCATCGTACGTCAATTAATCTCATTAATGGAACCCATTCCTCGATGCCAAAGTCTCTATCGAATTCAAAATCCAGCACTCAAAAATGCAGTGATACAATCTTTGATACTCTGGCGCCAATGTATAGGTGTCAAACCTCGTGAATGGACAGCGCACCCTAGAAGAAGACGTTGGCCTGTCGATGAAGCTGCGATATTCCCGAGATAGCTCCGAGATATTATCGTGCTCTGGCGGGGTCCAGATTGATATGCCGCTAACGTCATCTGGACCCTTCGATCGCGACATTCTTTCATGTGTACGCCACCATCTCAACTCATGCATCGTGTATTCTCAACACCACGAGGATGGCGCAGTCGCCTCTATCCGGCGTCATGATGCCGCCACGCTTCAATATCGAGTTGGACCGTACGGA
>Ga0265798_10012394_pt1 | contig 10289 bp, 7 predicted proteins | sample P3T30metagenome_FD_192430 | JGI IMG/M metagenome (GOLD analysis project Ga0265798, IMG submission 192430) | Plant litter microbial communities from East Loma Ridge, Irvine, California - P3 T30 | ecosystem: Environmental > Terrestrial > Plant litter > Unclassified | place: USA: California...
CTTAGTAGGGTTAGCAAAGTGTCCCAGTAAATAGGTCACGTAAAGCTGACCGGACCTCGGGAGATTCCTAGACACGTGGATGACCCCATCTACTCAGACTATATTGGTATGCGAGCTGCCTTCTAGAGTCTGCCGTCGATCTTACCAGGTTCTTGGATTCACGCATGATTGCGTGCGCACTACGCTGAGGGGGTGAATATCAAAGACAATCGAATTAACAGATCACGTTATCATGTTGATTAGAGAAGAGCTGTGGGAAGTCTTACGCTAGGCAAGCTTGCAGCCTTTGCATTGATCTACCGTATCTTGAACATGCATCGATTTCCAATACAGTAATGATATGTGTAGGCTTTCAGAACTGTATGTCACCAATTCAGCCCGCACACGCACCTCTACATCTCAAGAAAACCATCCGTTCCGGCGCCGCTGATTGTAATTCTAGTGGTTGGTTGTTAGTAAATGTCTTAACATCGTTCACTTGGAAGTCGAAGTTTTGAGACCTTAGCTAAGCGTCGTGAACGTTCATTCGGCGGCCATCTTGTAGTTCAAGCCTATTCGTTTCAACACCTTACTCACTTAGGTAGGTGGAAACTTTTGCGCGATACGCAAGCCTTCCACGTCAGAGTGTATGCAGGGATGGTGTGATGAATGCGTACTGCACCTCTCCAGATATGGCAGAATATGTATATGACAGGGGTCTGCAGTAAGCCAAAGTGGCGAAATACTACGTTTTTCAGCTGAAAAGTGCAGAACTACACTCACATGGGAACTACTACCGCGTTAAAGCCTAGGCATATATGCAGGTGTAGTACAAACCTAGCCCATGGGTACACCCACTATCACGGGAACCTGCATAGGCTGCAGTCTCGGCCCTTGGCATCGCCGCGCAACAGTCCCAAAGCTTCGCGCCTCTCCAGATCCGGCCACCCGTTCGATTTCTGTTGACACCCAACAATTTACCTTTTGCAATAAAATTTACATATGGATATGGATACATTGAGTGCCTCTTGGTATTCATATTCACTGTTTATGATACCATACAAGCTTTGCAAACTTGAACCGAAAATCACCGCCGCCCAGAACGTGAACCAAGAATTTGAATCCCGATTGTCCCTCCAAAGTGCGCGAAACCCTTTTGGTTTCTGCTTCTCCATGTAGCCAACCAGGAGATGAAAGCGTTGTGACAATTGAGGATATCCCTCATACGGCACTCCCCTTGAAGAGTAGCCATTGTCATCGTCATCAGTGTCGTATAAACCTTCATCCTCGGGATTATCATATGTATATGTGTTGAGTTGTGCCCGACAGTCGATAGGAATTTCGCATGAACTTCCAGTTTTATCCTTCAGAAGAGTCGCAATCATTTTTTGTTTCTTCCTGCCCCGTCGCAGTACAAAGTCCACCAGATTCGAGGCACTGTAGTCTTGATTATCGCCTGATGACTCGTGCTCGTTTAGAAGGCCTCAGCCACCAAGGCAGGGGAAAGGCATGATACACCTCTATATTTCTCCTTACTCTATCGAATATCCACCGATAAGAGACCATAACTTGGTTTTGATAGGTGTATTCTGTCGACCCACTAATCTCTGCCATATCCGGTTCATGTCGTTCGTCACATCCGAGTTCTTCGCGATACAAGCTTGTCGTGCTAGAATCGCCTTTCCAAGTAGGTTTCACTTACTAGAACATGGCCTTGTTTGGATATGCGAAGCGAATCAGTAGACGTATGCAGTCAGTGTTGAGGTATTGAAAGTGAAATGCTCCGTCATGTACTCAGTGCACTCAATCTTGAGGCCCCCAAGCCTTGTAAGGAGATCTATCCTAAGGTGTTTGGGGTCGAAAATACTCGTGAAACCAGAATCATAGTGACTATACTCGGTCCCGTAAGGTCTATCATCTGCTGGTAGTGTTCAAGTCGCTACATCGGATAATCCCATTTCAGGTATTTCTTATATGCTATAATCCTCGAATGCGACCTGTAGCATTAGTATATCAGATCATTTGCTTCTGAAGAAAGCGTTGAGTAGTTCAGTAGCTGCCAGGACGCATACCACGTATTCAACATCTATTTTCTCGTCTTGCGGTCCAACTTCTATCACGAGTTCCTTTTGGTAGAGCCTGCGCGATACTTGTCCTACCGTGACAGAATTCCATGCCTGGTGACTGGGATGCTCAAAGTCCTGCAAAGCATTCTTGACTTGAGACACGGCACCCATGATTTCAATGACACATGCCAATAGATCTGTGGGCCTGGAGTATGCAAAGAATGGCCATGATTTGGGTATATTCGGATTTCGTCGAGTCCATCCAGAGTCCATAAATGTTCCCCAGGGTCTTCGATCCCAAATAGCGTCGAGTCTCAGTCTTGGGTCGCCAGTACAGGCCAACAGTCGTTCCAAAACTAATGGCAGAAATGTTGAGACAGATTCGCCATTCCGAAACTGTGAGCGCATTGAAGCTGTCTTGAATGTGTTCGATAGATCCACGAGATGATCAAGGCCGACACTGTCATTCTCTAGAGCCTGTGGTTGCTTGAAATGTAGGGGGTATAGTCGTCGTATTAAATTGAGGTCACTGAAGGTCCACCGATTTGGAGATTCAGCCGATTCATCTATACATGCTAGTATATCGTATTGTATGAACAACCGAAGACTTTCTCTCATGTGCTACATCTGATTCTGGTTCAGTCATGTTCTCCATATTTGGTTGCGGTGTGGGCATTGCTGACCAGCACAAGTCAAGGTCGTAATGACGGTAAAAACAAATCAATAAATGTTCAAATAACAACTGACCCCCAGCCTCTATGACAGCGAAAAAAAAAACGACGACAACAGGAGTAGGAGAAATTCTTCGCGCAGCCTTGTATGCGAGCCAACGTGGCGTGCAGTACTGCTATAGACATATAGCTGACGTAGTACGCCTCACTGGCCCCCAAGATCAGCCAACAACTCTTCCAGCAGCAGACCTGCCAATCGGGTGAGAAATAAGATTCAATATGTCGAGCTCAAAATATGAAGTGCATGCAGACGGTTGCAGCTCGTGTCGATCCAATCCCGAACTGCTCCTGCCACTGAGGTAGAACCCCACCTTCCCGTGACCGGAATAGAACTATCATCACTACCTCAGCCCTAGAAGCCACGATACAATTCACACATGAAATTGGGGGAACGACTGCGCAGAAGCCTTAGAATGATGGGCAATGGCTCCAAAGTGGTATGTGTCCTGCTGTGCGCGGAAGGAATAAATATCTAGAAAGTTATAGATCCCATAGGTAGTACCCAGGCCGCACGTAATAGCACATCCAAAGCAGACCAACGTAGACACATCTCGTCCACACAATCTGTAACTACCACAACGCCGAAACAATGCCGATTACCAGCAGACGCTGCTCTACCCCAGCACCTTTACGCCATTATGACCCCAAACATGCCAGCATTTCCCCATTAGACCAAAAGCATAGCAGAAGTCAACCCAGCCAAAACCAATGAAGTCGCAAGGTTCACACCGAACCTTCCCGCATCACCCCGCGCGTTAAGCTTTACGACTGCGCCAGGGAAATTGCACGTCAGCTTATTAGGATCTGGATCTCTCCTACCATACGCGACATCCCTCAACTTGCCATTCGGACACGCGAAGCCAAGCTTAGCAGGACAACTACGGACAATGTCAAAGCATATGTCTTCGCAAGGCTTCATCTCTTTGTACGGGCCGGGTTTGATCAACTGGTCGATGAGTGGGTTACGAGAGCTGTTGAAGCCGGTATTCTGACGTATACTCTCATTGAGCTGTGGAACTGGAGCCATTGAGCCATCTGGGGGTGGAGGTAAACCAGCTACGGGTAATGAGCCGTTGGAAAAGGGGGTGTTGACGTTGCGGGGTTGGAGCCAAGGGTCGTCCGCGGTCCAATCTTCGCATCTTGGTATCAGGACCATACATAGCCAGTTCTTGTAATCGTTGGCGCAGTCTGTACATGTCCGAGCGAGCGAGTATTGCGCTGCAGGTTCCGTGTCGCACGCAATTTGATCCAAAGACCTGGTGAAGTTGAGATAGTAGTCGCGAGCTTGGTTGTCGTAAATTTGAGCTAGGGCTGAATCGTTGAGTTTGAAGTTGGTGTTGGATGGTACGGCATAGGCGACTGTGTCACAGAAGTCGAGGTCGAAAATTACTTGGCATGAGTCATCTGAATGGATCGTTAGCAAGGTTCTCGCCGTCGGATTGTGAAGGAAGTAGCATACCAGCTTTGGTAGTCCAGTTGAAGGCCTGAAAAACCCTCCCACCGCCCCTTGTCATCCCCGCACCAGGTATGTAAAGTGGCTGCTGACTCCCCTCGACAACCACAAAGCCGTTGTAAGTCTTCGCCGCTTGGAGGCCCTTGACGTGAAACTGGGTCTTGGGCAGATTGTCACCACTAAACTTTGTAGTGATACTACTATCGATGGTGAAGTTTTTAGTCGTGTTCACATTGAACATGTCTTTGATTGCACAGTATGAGCGCTCCATGCCCCTGATTGGAGTGTTGTCCCCGTCAACGAAAGCGTACATCTGGAACGGGTTTTTCTCTTTCCATTTGTCCACGTCCTCAGTTGAGTTTGAGTCACTCAGATCATAGGTGATGAACAGTGCAGACTCACTGTCGGTGTCTATCATGTACAGGAACGGATCTTCTTCGTTGTAGTTGTGGTATGGTCCATCGGTACTTGCAGCAAGTTCAAATTGCCAACTTCCGAACCAATCGTCATTGAGGTTTGGCGCCGCAATACCAATGTACACATCTGAAGAGGTGTTGAATTCAAAGTTGGCATAGCCACCATCAAAGAGGACGCCAGTTATGTTTGTGAGAGTGTTTTGAGTAGCGCCTGGTCCGGGTTTCTGGTTATTCGGCGAAGTCGAAACATACAGGACGAGTTGGGGGTGATTCCTTCCAGATGCTGCAGTCGCATTGCCCATGGGCATGGGTTGGCGACAAGTGTTGGCCGTCAGCCAGACATTGCCACTGCTAGTCTGTCGCTTTTCCATGCCGTCGGACGTGCTGTCTCCTGCGCCCGTTAATCTCCGCAGTTTCGCCTCATTCGAGCCATCATCCGTTCCCTGTGCTTCCAGAGCACTTGTGGAGACATCGGAATTCGACTTGAAGTTCAGCTGGTCCTTTTGAAGCACAAAGTGAATCGTTTCCTTAGGGCCGATATCCTTCTCCATCTTCTGATTGTTGAGCAGCTTCTCTACTTGGGCGGTTTGTCGTCCGATAAGGCTGCGATCGAGTAAGCCAAAGTCTGGCTCATAGCCCTCGCCTCCTCTCTGATCGAAGCCCGCATCCTGCATATGCGACAGGTCTCCATCCGCGAGCGCATCGAGTACGCGATTATCAATCGCGTCGTGATCGGGGGTCGTGAGCACCTCTTCGGCGTTTACGACAAGGTGCGATGTAAGGCATGTCCATAGCGCAAGACAAGCAGAGGACGCGACGAGGTATAGGAGCAGTCTCGACTGCGAAGGTGAAAGCTTGGGGCGTTGCATTGCCCTCTCCGCTAGCTTATCGATAGAACTGGGGACGCATGAGTGAGCGTTGCGCGCAAAGGGTGCGCTGTGATGTAAAGGGAAATGAGCGGCAGGCGGTCGGGCTTGTAGGTATTAGTGATTTTGGCAGATATGCGGGCATCCAGGACTCGAAGGACAAAACGAAGGGATTGGTGGGGTGCGGGCTGTCGTCTGGTCTCGAAGTGAGCCGCAACGTTGCACCCTGCCAAGACATTGTCGTTTCCCACACAGCGGACCCACTTGTGATCCCATTCTCCTCCTTCACGACACAACCCAACGCAGCCACATCAAGACATGGGCATGACATCTTATACGAGAATCCGTAAATCATCTGCAAGCATAACATGCCTCATTAAATTCAGAGAGTCAGTCGTTAGCGCAGTCACTAATCAAACCCCTTCACTAGGGGGCGTGCGCCTACAACAAAACCATGTCGAAGATCGCAAAAGAAAGCTTTCGGATATCCTAGAATGCTAAAGCTTCGAGGTGCCCTAAGAAAAATGACTGTGGCATGTACGGAGCTATGGTAATGGCGCAGGCATAACAAAAGCAGGTGCGCTGCCATGTTTACACTGAATGTTGTAGGATTGAGTTGTTGGTTCCAAACAACGAGGCCGCACTCCAGCTGCTCAGCTACTGCGAAGACATATTATGCGCTCAATTGAGGGCATTGTTACATGTCCGGACCGACTGTCCATTGGAGTCAGCGTCGTGATGTCGGTAATGGTCTGCTTTGAGACTGGTAAAAGGTCGCCACTTAGAAACAAACTATGTGGCACTTTTGAAAACAATCTGTCGTAGTGCCAGTTTTGTTGTGTGATCGAGTACTCGGGAAGAGGATTTCAGGAAGCCCATCAGAGAGGCGGAAGAGCCAACAGTCGGTTGACAGAACACAAAACACGAGAATAATCCGCAAACGGGCCAACCCTGAAAAAGGATGTCGATACACTTCGCCGGACTCTGCAGTTACGAGTTCAGTCATCTCTTACTCTGCCAGATGAGTGAAAACACCAGCATCGGGGTTTCGGGACGCACTCGCAAAAGACGCATCCTGACCATGTGATGAACTACAAAGATTCCTTCCTATTCCGTCATGACATCGTGAGCGCGATATTCGTTGCTTAATGCAGTGTAATATAGTTCAAAGGTACTGGCAGTCAGCGGGAGCAATATACATGCCGCAGCACAATATATTAACCCGCCCGAGGTCAACCGGGAAATGTGACTGCGCAAGCCAGCTCGGCACCCTGGCCTCATATATACAACCAGGTTGCAGGAAACTCGCTTGGCTGGCCTGGCACTCGTGGCGTTGATCGAAAAAGACGTCGAGAGATCGCATTGCATCAACAGAAAGGCATTGAAAGATGCGTAGTAGTTGAGCTTACTGTAGGTAAAGAGAGCAGATGAGTGAAAAGAGCGCTAATGAGTCATGGCAGCCATCTTAGCTCCGACGTCGCCTTCCAAGATCGGCCACATTCAACCGCACCCATCTTCTTCACACATGCATGGGCCTGCAGCTACGCTAACTACCGTTCAGTCTTGTCCAGTGACTGCCATGGCATGGCAGCCTTTGTAGATGAAGTCAAGCCGACCTAGTTCCTAGGCGTCTTCGGTCAGCCCCAGCTTTGCGTTCGTCCAAGCAGACGACAGGACAGCACCAAGTCTAAACCCAAGCATCAGCCACCGGCCGTTCAGTCGGACCATACAAGAGTGGGCAAGCCTGCGCGGCAACCGGATTGCTTCGCCTGGCATCCGCTACAAGTACGTCTCTCATAGTACGTCTCATCAAATGCGGAGAAGGGCCGAGACATGAGACGAAGCCTTCTGTACAGGCTTCGAGAAGATCTTGGGCTGCAGGTACCATGTTTCCCCATCATATGACTGAATGTCAGCGTCTGACTACGGCATTGCGGAAAACAACACCGGCTGAAGTAATTTGGACATTGATGAAGTCTTCCTGATGATCACCTATTAGCAGCCATGGTCAGTACCATGGCTAAAGTCTCAGTGTACAAATAAGGGTTGAGTACGTCCGTTGCATTCTTCTCCACGCACCTCATCACACACTCTCTTCTTCTCTCCACTAGCAAAGATGCTCTCAAACATTCTCTTCACCGCTGCGCTCGCTGCAGGTGTCGCTCAGGCTCTGCCTCAAGCGGCCACCACCACCACCAGGCCTGCAGCCAGCACCACAACCGCCACCCCCGCCCAGACAACAGCTGCGGCATCCGGTAACCCTTTCGCTGGCTACAACTTTTACGCCAACCCATACTACTCGTCTGAAGTCCACACCCTCGCGATACCTTCGCTCGCATCCTCCTTGAAGCCTGCGGCTACTGCTGTGGCCAAGATTGGATCCTTTGTGTGGATGGACACAATTGCCAAGGTCCCTCTCATGGATACATACCTTGCCGATATCAAGGCCAAGAACGCTGCGGGCGCAAAGCTCATGGGCACCTTTGTCGTATACGACCTTCCCGACCGCGACTGCGCAGCCCTCGCCTCCAACGGCGAGCTCAAGATCTCCGACGGTGGCGCGGACAAGTACAAGACACAGTACATTGACAAGATCGCGTCAATCATCCAAAAGTACCCCGATGTCAAGATCAACCTGGCCATTGAACCCGATTCTCTGGCCAACATGATCACAAACCTAAATGTGCCAAAGTGCGCGAACGCCGCCCCTTACTACAAGGATCTCACTGCGTATGCCATGACCAAACTCAACTTTGCCAACGTTGACATGTACCTCGACGGTGGTCACGCCGGATGGCTCGGCTGGGACGCAAACATTGGCCCGGCTGCTCAGCTCTACGCCGAGGTTTACAAGGCGGCTGGCAAGCCCCGTGCTGTCCGTGGTATCGTTACAAACGTTAGCAACTACAACGCCTTCAGCATCGCTACTTGCCCTGCCATTACCCAAGGAAACAAAAACTGCGATGAGCAGCGCTACATCAACGCTTTCGCTCCTTTGCTTCAGGCCCAGGGTTTCCCAGCCCATTTCATCGTCGACACTGGTCGCAGCGGGAAGCAGCCCACTGGCCAGCAGCAGTGGGGTGACTGGTGCAACGTCTCTGGTGCAGGCTTTGGTCTCCGTCCTAGTACCAACACTGGTAATGCCAACGTTGATGCATTTGTTTGGGTCAAGCCCGGTGGCGAGGTAAGTTGTCTCCCTCTGAATCTCCTCTGATGTGCAACATGAATACTAACTGCTTGATAGTCTGATGGTACATCCGACCAATCTGCTGCCCGCTACGATGGCCACTGCGGCGTATCCTCTGCATTGAAGCCCGCGCCCGAGGCAGGAACTTGGTTCCAGTCCTACTTTGCCATGCTGTTGGCGAACGCTAACCCTGCTCTTGTATAAATCATGATCTCTATTGTTCTCAAGGCAAACAAAGACACAGACACAGGAGAAGACACGGGAGAAGACACGATCGACATGAACTCAATTCATCTGTAAATATCAATATAGCTTAGTTAAGCATTAGAAAAGGGCATACCCTGTACATAAGTAGAAGAAACCATGCCACCCACGCCAAGCCTTCCTCTTCTCCATTCATCCATTAAGTACGTCCAATAAATCTGTCAAAATCATAGCCACGTAAGTAATGCTGTCCCATGCAACCTGTCTCTAGCTATAAAAGCTTCGACACCACAATGAATGTGTGCCACATTTCTCTCATAAATTACTTACTTGTTCCGAGTCACAGGAACACCAATACACCACCCTACACTCCCATCTTCCAACACTCTAGCCCTCGCAAACCCCATCTTCCGCCCCATAGACACAGTCTCCAAGATCTCGTTCTCACACATCATCTCGCGGCTCATCCTCAGCAGCAACGGTTTCGCGTTCCTGTTACAGCGACGTCCAAAGAGGGAAATGGCATCAGCGATTTCCTCTACAATCTCAGATGCTGATGCTGTGTTGATGGCGAGGTGGGCAAAGTGCGAACGGCTCAGAGTAATTGGCGTGCTTGTTAGTGATGGTGGGGTAGATTTGACGGGTTTGGGGGTTTCAGAGACGAAGAGGGAGGAGGAAGCTGACGAGGAAGCCGACGAGGAAGATGCCGAGCTAATCAACGAGGATATACTCGACCTCTTCTTCCCTTTCTCACTCTTTTCCTCATTCTCATCTTTTTTCTCTTCATCCTCATCCTCATTCTCACTCTCCCCCACCCCATCACTAACCACAAACCCCTCATCACTCTCATACCCCACATTCCCGCCCTCAACACCCAATCTACTATCCACACTAGTCCTCCTACTATCCTGCAAATCATGACCGGTAACAAAATGCAGATAATCTCCCGTCAACTCGCCGTGTACAGAGTCTTCCGGGTTGTGAGACTCTAGTTCCGAATCGGACAAGGACGTCACAAACGAAGATTCGGAGTTTGAATCTAAATCTGAATCATCATCTATTTCGTCATCAGTGCCAGACATTACCGTGTCTTCCCTCTCTTCTGCTTTATCGTCGCCATCACCGTCATCGTCATCATCATCACCATTAGACTCCCGCATCTCTTCCCCACCAAGTCCAGCAACAAGAATGTTTTTCTTGCCCTCCCTCTTCAGGTTCGTAGCAACAGACCTCGCGATAATCTTCCTGTTGCTCAAGGCCTCCTTCTTGATCAGCGCAGTCGCTGTCTTGGTTTGCTCGGCGATGCGTTTTGATTTCCTCATTGCTTGGACGGGGACCTCGAACATGACTCGCGGTTTAGGGCTGCGGGGGCTACGGCGGAGCGTCG
>Ga0265798_10012396_pt1 | contig 10287 bp, 7 predicted proteins | sample P3T30metagenome_FD_192430 | JGI IMG/M metagenome (GOLD analysis project Ga0265798, IMG submission 192430) | Plant litter microbial communities from East Loma Ridge, Irvine, California - P3 T30 | ecosystem: Environmental > Terrestrial > Plant litter > Unclassified | place: USA: California...
TCTTCATTAAATAAAAGGCCACCTGTAAAGCTACCGTTACCGCCTATAACCACAAAAGCATCTATACCTGCATTAACCAGGTTTTCATGGGCTTTTTTGCGGCCTTCGGGCGTCATAAATTCTTTAGAACGGGCAGATTTAAGTATAGTACCGCCTTTATTTATAATATTATTTACATCGCGGGGGCCCATAGCTTTAAAATCTCCTTCTATCATTCCCTGGTAACCCCTGTAAATACCTACGCACTCAATATTATGATATGCACAAGCGCGGACAACTGACCTGATGGCGGCATTCATACCCGGTGAATCACCACCCGATGTGAGTACGCCTATTTTTTTAATCTCAATTGACATTTTTTATTATTTGATTGTAAAATTATAAATTTTATACAATAAATGTAAATCTTATAGACATCTATTATAAAATATGCAAGTTTTCAAACGTTTTCGTTAATAAGTTTTTTATTAACGTCTGTTAATTTTGGCAGTAAAAGAATATTTCTGATAAAAAAACAACCGTTTTTTTCAGGAAAACAAAATTATATATTTGGTAATCGCCTAATTAGTCAGTTTCAGGAATACGCTCCGACTCTTTTTTATCGTCGGTATTCTTCTTCTTTTTAGACTCGTTAAATTGTATATAATCGGGCATCAGTTCGCTGTCCGGAATATCGGTACCATTATTAGTATCGGTATCTTCAACCTTAACTTTTTTAAATATTTTATTGATAAGTTCTTTCATGGTATCAAAGTCTACCTCATAAGTAAGACCCACGCCCTGTGTATAACCTATACCCTCTCCTACAAAGTTAATATCATTTTCGCGGTTAAACACCCTTAGCTTCAGTGTACCATCTTCGTTGATCCTGATTTGCGCTTCTACGTTGCCCACAATGGCACTCTCATTAACACCACCTACCGGCACACCCACCACACCGTTTATAGATATCCTGTCGTTAATTTGAGAGGATAGCGTTAGCCCCACCTGAGAGCTTACATCTACATACGGGTTTTTACTGCCCTGTACATAGTTAAGGCCGATGTTTATATTGCTGTTACCATCGCTAAACAAATCGCTCAAAAGGCTGCCGGCACGTTCAAAAAGGCTGCCGTATACTGCCGTGTTAGCATTTGTAGGACTTATAAACCCGCCCGAAGAAAGCAGCGCAAGCGCCTGTGTTTTACGCGTGTCAGGGTCGTTAAGCTTATACTCAAGGTCAGATTTCAGCACAGAACTTATACCCGGAAAGTTAATGGTAAAATCAGGCTCAGGTGCCGTAAGGTTACCCGTAAGCGCTATAACCACCTCAGTAGGGATGTTACGGCTAAATGTAGGCGTTTCCAGCAGTACAGACGGATTGGCCTGTGTTCTGTAAATAGCCTCAAGGTTAAGCCTGGCACGTTTTGGGTCGCCCTCCCAGTTTATGGTACCACCCTTTTTTACACTGAATTTTTTATCTATAAAACCGCCATACCTAAAAAAGTATTCACCCTCAAGCACAGAGTAATCACCCCACATATTAAATTTACCCAGGGTATTTATTTCAAGTAATAAATTGCCATTACCTTTAGCCTTAAGCATATGGCCGGTGTTTTTATCAATAATTACCTGAATATTTGCATCCGGGGTAACTATAAAATCAAACTTCATTTCGAGCCCGTTAAAAGTCTTTGTCTGGGTGGTTATACCCTTGCCAAGGTTTGCCTTATCCTGCGGGCTTAAAAAGTTTATATATGCGGCACTGGTGCTGCTTACGGCGCCAGAGTTGTTAATAGGTATCTTAAGATCAGTACCCTCCATAGCGGTGGCCGTAGCGGTAATTACAAGGCTGTTTGTAGGCCCGTTTAAAGTAGCCTCGCCTTTAATAAATGCGGTGCCATAGTACAGGGCATCATCGCTATCCTCGGTATCCAGCACCAGTAACCTGTCTGATTTAATGGTGAGCCCAAGTGCCCAATTTTTAAACAGCTTGTGCTGCACTACGCCATCCAGCCTGCCCTTTGTTTTATATTTGGCATCTGTAAGTTCAATATTCCTGAACAATATTTCTCTTTCTGTAAGGTCTACCGTGGCATTTTCCTCAAAATTAAAATCCGTATTAAGGTAGCCTACTTTTACGCCGCCGCCTTTAATGTACAGCCTGCCGTCTATTTCAGGGTCTGATGCTGTGCCCACAATGGCCGCACGGCCCGTGGCACGGCCTCTTATTTGCGGAAACACAGCTTTTAAGAACATGGTAAGCGGACTTATGTCAAAATTAGCAAATTCGGCATCCAGGCTTAATTGGGTTTGTTTGTTTGCTATTTCTATAAAGCCGGTGGTAGAAAAAGTTTCGTTACCATCACGCTCTATCCTGGTATCTACATTAAACTTTTTAAAAGACCTGTCTCCTTCTACATTAAGCCTCATATCGCCCAGCACATATTTATTTACCCTAAGGGTATCTATGGTTAGTGCGGCTGTAGGTTCAAACTGGTCGCGGTTTTGCTTCAGGCTTATTTTACCGTTAAGGCGGCCGCCAAAATTAAGGCTGTCTAAAGATGGCGTTATTTTATGCAGGTCTACCTCTTTAAAAGAGAGGTTTACATCTTTAAAATCTTTACCTTTTATAAGACCTGTAAGGTCTACACGTTGGTTGTTATGAGAAAGTGAAATACTATCTATATTAAAATCAGTAAGCTTTTTATTAAAGACAATTTTGTTGTTTTGCCCGTTACCTTCGTTTATAAACCACTGGTAATTTTTAAAGTTAATCTCTGATTTTTTAAACCCTACTACCGAGCTTCCTTTTTTATCAATGGTATGGTAAAAGTCAAGATTATACACATCATTTACCTGGCTACGGGTACCTCCCTTAAACTCGCTGCGCATGTACATGGTATCGTTTTGCGTAACGTTAAGCAGGCTAAAGTCAGATATCTTGTAACTTTTCATACGCAGGCTGTCCACGCTTATATAAGCGTTATACAGCGGGTTGCGGTTATTGATGTCTACCATTATATTGCTGATGCGGTTGCTGGTGCCAATATCTATGGTAGGCGAATAAAAGTTCATCCTGAAATCGCCTTTATCAGAATTAATACTGCCCCGCAGGCGCGTATTTTGCCCCAGTACTACATCGGGCAATACAATTTCTATTACCTTGTTGTATACCGTAAAGTCAAAATCAAGGTACTGCCCCTTTTTTACCTTGTGCGGAGAATAGTTTGTATAGAGGCTGCCCGCGGCATTTTCTATAACCTTAGGCAGCTGGTTTACATCAAACACCCCATGCACGCGCCCTTCTATAATGTCTTTAGAGCTTAGGGTAAGCGTACGCACATTTTGCTCATCAAAGGTAGACTCCAGTGTAAAGTCTTCAAAGTAATAGCTGTCGCGGCTGTTTTGGTAAGACAACTGCGATATTTGCAGCTTACCGGCCATATCATTAAGGTTGTTTCCGCTGGCATTAAAAATCATATCGCCCTTAAAAATAGAAAGGGTATCTTTTTTCATCAGCTTAAGCAGGGCAAGATCGGCATAATCTATCTGGGCATGAAAGTCGTATACTTTTTTCGGCTTGCTCATATCTACAAGGCCATCAAAAGTCATAAGCAGGTTAGGGTCGTTACTGTTTATCGTGCCTTTAAAATAAGGCCATTTAAAGCGGCCGTCTACTGTTACATTTTTATAGTTATAACCGTTAAAAGCTAAACGCGTTACGCTGCCCTTAACCACCGTATTAAGCGATTGCTGCGTAAACCCGCCACCATCTACCTCAATGTGCATGGTGGTAGTGCCTACGGTTTTTGTACCCGTTATGGCGCCCAGGTTAAATTCCTCGAGGTCTATAGTACCCGTATATAAAGCCTCGGTAGGCTTGTTATAGTTTTTTACAGATAGCACGGTTTCTGCTTCGCCCAGTTCCGACATTATATACATTTCTGTATCAAGATCCGTCTTGGTCAGGGTTACGTGGCCTACCAGGTCTACCCGGCCAAATTTTTCCAGCAGCTGCGGCAGGCTGTTGCCCAGTATGCGGGGCATAATGTTGCGCAGGTTGCTGTAGTTAGAGGATATCCTGTCAAAATTACCGTTCATGTAAAAGCCCGGCCCCTGCTTATCAAACAAATGGCGGAAGTTTATGTTGCCTATAATTTCGCTTTCGTTGCTATCAAGCAGGTTAAGGTCGTGCAGCACAAAATTATTCATGGGGCCGGTAAGCACCGCAGAGAGATAGTATTTTTGGTCCTTGCCAAACTCCGGATAAAAATAATTAAGCTCGTTGCTGGATATGGCTGCCTTTGTAACATTAAAATCAAAATGCACCTGGTTTACAAAGTCTTTCATCTGCTCCCGGGTATAGGTTAGCTTTACGCCGCCCTCCAGGGTAGACTCTGATGTGGCGAGCTTTAGCTTATCCAGCTTAATATTGGTTTTGGTATAGGTAAAATCAGCCTGCAGGTTTTCTACAAAAAGCCCGCGGTGGTCAAGCAAAGACAGGCGCTTGATGCCTGCCGTAATATCGGCACCTTTTATGGTAAAGTCTTCCAGCTGGCCGCTAAGCTTTTTAAAATCAAGTATACGGGGAGTAACGCCGTTTTCATTGGTAAGCCTGTAACGGCCATCAGACACGTATAAATCATCGGCCTTTAGCCGGAATTTACCCTTGCCGGGCGTACCATCATCAAAAATCTTTATAAAAACATCAAGGCCGGAGGTTTTCTCGCCCTTATAGGTTTTCATATGAAAGTTAAGCTTTTCTGCGCGGATGGTCCCAAACTGAAGGTTGCTTTGGGTAACAGCCCTAAAGTTGAGTATGTTGGTTTGCAGCCTGTCGGCAGAAATAAGGGTATCGTTATGGTGATCGAGCACTAATACACCTTTTAGCTTTACACTGCCAAAAATGGTAATGCCCACGCGATCTATCTTTATATGGGTGCCAAACTCCTTGTTGATCTCATCTGAAGCGTAATGCGCGATTTTTGTTTGCACCACAGGAAGGGACAACGCTATTGCCAGCAGTATAAAAAATACCAGCAGCCCCACCAGGGTTCTCAGCAGTATTTTTTTAAATTTTTTGAAACCGCTATTTGTCTTAACTTTGTCTTCCAAAATATATATGGCACGTTTAGTGGCAAAAGTAGGAATTTTTACCTCGTGTTAATTTCCTTTAACCGTTTTTTATAACTCAAAATCTATGCCTTGATTATGGCCGTTAAGCCTGTATACATATTAGCAATAGAAAGTTCGTGCGACGATACAGCCGCTGCGGTACTTGAAAACGCCAAAGTACTTAGTAATGTTGTGGCCCGGCAGGATGTGCACGAGCAATATGGCGGCGTTGTACCGGAGCTTGCCAGCCGTGCCCACCAGCAAAATATTGTACCTGTTATTGATGTAGCTTTAGCTAAAAGCGGCATTGATAAACAACAACTTAGCGCCATTGCCTTTACCCAGGGTCCCGGCCTTATGGGGTCGTTATTAGTGGGGAGCTCCTTTGCAAAATCATTAGCGCTGGCGCTTAATGTGCCGCTTATTGCCGTTAACCACATGCAGGCGCACATACTGGCGCATTTTATTGACGAAGACGGCTTTGACAAGCCCACATTTCCGTTTCTGGCCATGACGATTAGTGGGGGGCATACCCAGATTGTGCGTGTAAACAGCCATTTTGATATGGAAGTAATAGGCGAAACTACCGATGATGCCGTGGGCGAAGCCTTTGATAAGAGCGCCAAGATACTTGGGCTTCCCTATCCGGGAGGCCCATTGGTTGATAAATATGCACAGCTGGGCAACCCAAAAGCCTATCCTTTTACCAAACCGAAAGTGCCCGGGCTTAACTTTAGCTTTAGCGGACTAAAGACCCAGATTTTGTACTTTGTGCAAAAGCAGGTAGCTCAAGATCCTGATTTTATAGAAAAGAACATGAACGATATTTGCGCCAGCATACAGCACACCATAATCAATATTTTGATGGATAAGTTAAAACTAGCAGTAAAAGAAACGGGAATTAAGCAGGTGGCTATAGGCGGCGGCGTGAGCGCCAATAGCGGCATTCGCAACACACTAAAAGAGGCAGAGGCCAAATATGGCTGGAAAACCTTTGTGCCAAAATTTGAATACACTACCGATAATGCTGCCATGATAGGCATTGTGGGTTACCAAAAATATTTAGAGCAGCAGTTTAATGATGCCGCCGTAACCAGTAAATCGCGTATAGCATTATAATGCAGTTATTTTATAATCCAGACATACAACCCGGAGCAGAGACCTTTTCTTTTGATAAGGAAGAAAGCCGTCACATAGTTAAAGTATTACGTAAAAAGGAAGGCGATACCATACACATTACCAACGGTAAGGGATATTTATTTACATCTAATATTATTTTTGGGAGCGAAAAAAAATGTGAGGTGAATGTAAGCGCGGAGCAGTTCTTTGAACCCATGCCGTACGCCCTGCATTTAGCGGTAGCACCCACTAAACTGAACGACCGCTATGAGTGGTTTTTGGAAAAAGCCGTAGAGATAGGCGTTACCGAAATTACTCCGCTGATATGTGAGCACAGCGAGCGCACTGCCTTTAAAGCCGATCGTTTTGAGAAGATATTGCAAAGCGCCATGAAGCAGAGTTTGCAATATTATATGCCTATACTGCACGAACCCGTACCTTTTAATACTTTTACAAAACAACCCCGCAATGGCCAGCTGTTTATTGCCCATTGTGAGGAAACGGACAAAAAACTGCTTAAAACCGAAATTAGGCGGGCTGAATCAACAACTATCCTGATTGGCCCCGAAGGTGATTTTAGCACCAAAGAGATTAACCTGGCGCTGGGATTGGAGTATATTCCCGTTTCGTTAGGCAACACCCGCCTTCGAACCGAGACTGCTGCTATTGTGGCGGCGCACAGTGTTGCGTTTGTGAATGAGTAGGTATTAGTTTTTAGGCGCAGTCGCAGTTCACAGGGATGAAACGCGGGTGACGTTATTTGCAGATTTCACGGATTTCTATGTCTGAGTGAAGCTATTCCCCTGTTGAGGGATGCACGTACGACGGGTGGTTTAATCAATATTTACATCATTTTAAACATACACATTTTTTAATCGATGAGTAATTATATCATCTTGAGGCATGAGTTGATTAATTCTTATAACCAATTTAATTACTTGTTCTATTAGCAACATAAAACCATCAAAATTTATTGAATTAAAGCTATCCTTTGTAAGAGACAAAGTAATTTTTTGATTTTCAAAAATTGAATTAGCATCGTGAATGTCCAAATATGAATTATCTTTAGTCTGTAATCCTATATTATGCATCGTATTTCTTAGATAACACATAAAGTAGAAAACTTTCTTTTCCTGTTCAGTTATCGATTCAAATATCATGTTTTCAGAAAGTCTTTTAAATACCAATTTAATTGAATCCGACTCTCTGACTTGGTAGTGTTCGGCTAACTGTCTGAAATGATTCTCTATTACTATAAAAATGCTGTTAAAAAAGCCGTCTCTGATAAAGCCATGATAATTAAAATTTAAAGTTTCCAAATGCTTTACTTCTAATTCATCAGTAAAATTTGCTTTACAGTATTTGACATCTAATAAAGAATCCGATAATTTTAAAGCTATAAAAAAATTTTCAACATTAACTGCAATAATGCTTATAGTTATATTTCGAGCATCAAACAGATTTTTAATTGTATTTGTATCGTGAACAAAATTTAACAGGTTTCCAACCTTATCAATTCTCTTATTAAGTTCTACTGAGTCCATTTACCAAATATATCATAATTAAATTTATATTAAAACTATTTTTAACCACCCGCCCTTCGGGCACCCTCAGGATGGGAATAGCTTCACTCAGCCGCTCGGCCTGAAAAAAACTGACTTAGATCCTTATAAGATTGCTTCGTCGTTCCTCCTCGCAATGACGGAACGTGAATAAAAATCCCCGAAAATCCGCTAAATCCGTGTCATCCGCGTTCCATTATTATAGTTATTCGCCGAATAACCTTATCTTTGCGGCATTATAAATACTTAATACTGAGTTATCAGTACCCTATTACATGAAGTTTGAAGATCTTAACTTATTAAAAAATATACAACAAGCCCTTACGGAAGAAGGCTACGAGTCGCCTACACCTATTCAAGAGCAAGCCATTCCCATCATTATGGCAGGCAACGACCTTGTAGGCTGTGCCCAGACCGGTACCGGTAAAACGGCGGCCTTCGCCATACCTATATTAAATGCCCAACACCGCATTGTGGGCTCGGCAAAAAAGGTAAAATACATTCGCGCACTGGTGGTTACACCCACGCGAGAGCTTGCCGTGCAGATTGGCGAAAGTTTTGACACCTACGGTAAGTATACTAACATCAGGCAACTAACGCTTTTTGGCGGTGTTAACCAGGTAAGCCAGGTAGACCAGCTTAAAAAAGGGGTTGACATACTTATTGCTACACCAGGCCGTTTGCTGGATTTGCACAAGCAGGGCCATGTAAACCTTGACCACCTGCACACCCTTGTACTTGATGAGGCCGACCAGATGCTGGACATGGGCTTTATAAACGATGTAAAGAAGATTGTAAAGCTTACGCCCGATAACCGCCAGACGCTGCTATTTAGCGCTACCATGCCGGTGCCCATCCGTGAGCTGGCCGATACCTTTCTTAGAAACCCGCAGTATGTATCGGTTACGCCGGTATCCTCTACTGCCGAAAGGGTAAAACAACAAGTGTATTTTGTAGACAAAGGCGATAAGCGCAAGCTGCTGTACCACCTTATCCGCAATGAAAACCTGAACAACGTACTGGTATTTACCCGTACCAAACACGGTGCCGATAACGTAGTTAAGGCGCTTAAAAAGAATGGTGTTGAAGGCGGCGCCATACATGGCGATAAATCGCAGACCAGCCGCCAGCGCGTGCTTGAAGCATTTAAAAATAAAGAGATCCCTGTACTGGTAGCTACCGATATTGCCGCGCGCGGTATTGATATTGAAAGCCTGCCTTACGTGGTAAACTTTGACCTGCCAAATATCCCTGAAACGTATGTACACCGTATAGGCCGTACAGGCCGCGCCGGCAACAGCGGGCTTGCCATATCATTCTGCGCAAAAGATGAGCAGCCGTATCTTAAAGATATTGAAAAGCTTATCCGTATGCAGATAAAGGTAATTGACGGTCACCCCTACCCGTATGGCATGGGCGAAGATGCCGTGAAGGAAGGCGCAAAGCCCGACCTGCGTAACAAACCTAAAGCGCCGGGCAACGGCAACAACAACCGCAGTGCAAAACCAAAGCCTGCCGGAGATGCCAACAGCAATTCACGCAAAAGCGATGCTTCTAAAAAAAATAAGAAACGCTGGTATTAATATCAGAAGTCAGCTGAAAAATAAAATTAAACCTGGAATGAAAATTTCAGGTTTTTTTATTTTTTGATGGTTCAGAACTAATATCTAATAACTGACTTCGACTTCAAACATCTGGGCCACCAACTTTAACCGACTCCAAATTCCGAAAGTGAAATATTAAGCATTTTCGCCCGGATAGATGTAGCTATTTATTTACAATTATTTTAATATTGAGGTTTAGCCCATATAGCAGGTTTTTCTTATATTTGGTAAACAACCAAAAAACACAATTATGAGTATAGTATATCATTATGCCACCGTATTAAAAGCGATAGAAGAGTTAAGGGAAAAAGGCTTTAGCGAAGATTTTAACCTTGACGAGAATTTCCTTACCAGTAACGTAGGAAAGTTTAGCGATGAGGAGTTTGAAATAAGCCACGTATATTTTTATGAAGGCGCCACAAACCCTGACGATGAGGCAACTGTGTACGGTATTGAGTCGGCCTCGGGCCACAAAGGCGTGCTGGTAACCGGCAACGATACCCTTACCGATAACGCTACCGGCAAAATAGTTAAAAAACTGCTGGAGCACAACAAGCAACAGTAAGCTATGGGTGCTTTGGGCCAGTATGTTATAACGGTTAATGCATTTAATGTTATGTTTTGTATTATACTGGCCGTGATTACCGGGCCTGTTGCACTACCCTTTATATTTTGCACTGCAGGGCTGCTGGCGGGGTTGTTTATGTATAATTACTTCTTTAAAAACCAGTATTACTTTTACCACAGTCTCGGTTACACACGCAGCAGGCTTGTGTTATTAGTATTTGGTATTAATGTATTAATAGCCATACCCTTTATAATTTTAAATAGCATTATTTCATGATGCAGCAGCTGTCGGTTTCCGGACTCTCAAAATCATTTGGCACAAAGGTATTGCTTGATAA
>Ga0265798_10012397_pt1 | contig 10287 bp, 8 predicted proteins | sample P3T30metagenome_FD_192430 | JGI IMG/M metagenome (GOLD analysis project Ga0265798, IMG submission 192430) | Plant litter microbial communities from East Loma Ridge, Irvine, California - P3 T30 | ecosystem: Environmental > Terrestrial > Plant litter > Unclassified | place: USA: California...
GGACATGGGCGACTACTTCCGCATCACCGCCGACAAGCGCGACCTCAACTACAGCGCCTTCTTCGAGGAGGGCGACCTCGAGCAGGTGGAGTACGAGGACTACGACTCGCACACCGTGGACCGCATGTCCATCGGCGACGTCGAGGCGATGCTCCTCACGCTGCCGGAGGTCCGTGCCGAGCTGGCCCTGGCCGGCATCCGCAGCGAGGCCCGCGCGTGAAGGTGGCGATGACGGGGGCCCACGGGTTCCTCGGGTGGCACACGCGCGTGCTCCTCCACTTTATGGGCCACGAGGACGTCACCGTGCTGCCCGTCGGCGACCGTCACGACGCCGCCTCGGCTGCCCGCGACGTCAGCGGCGTGGACCGGGTGCTGCACGTCGCCGGGGTGAACCGGGGCACCGACGCCGAGGTGGCCGACGGCAACGTCCTCTTCGCCGAGCAGGTCGCGGCCGCGGTCCGCGCGGCCGCGGTGGCGCCGTGCGTCGTCGTCTTCGCGAACTCCACCCAGGCCGAGGGCGACTCCGTCTACGGTGACGCCAAGCGCCGAGCAGGCGAGATCCTCGCCGAGGCAGCCGCTGCCGTCGGCGCCGAGTTCGTCGACCTGCGCCTGCCGAACCTCTTCGGCGAGCACGGGCGCCCCTTCTACAACGCGGTCACGGCGACTTTCTGCCACCTCCTCAGTCGCGGCGAACGCCCCACAGTGCAGGTCGACCGCGAGCTGACGTTGCTGCACGCCCAGCGGGCGGCCGAGGCCCTGGTCGGCGAGCTCGACGAGGTCGAGATGCTCGGCCACGTCCGGCACCGGACGGTGACCCAGCTGCTCGCGCGCCTGTCGCACTTCGCCGACACCTACGCCACCGGCGAGCTCCCAGCCCTCGAGGACGCCTTCGACCGCGACCTCTTCAACACCTACCGGTCGTACGCCTTCGAGGTGCGACCCAGCTTCGCCCTCACGCCGCGCACTGACGGCCGCGGCAGCTTCACCGAGGTCGTGCGCGCCGCCGGAGGCGGAGGCCAGACGTCGTTCTCGACGACCGTGCCCGGGGTCACCCGCGGCCAGCACTACCATCGTCGCAAGATCGAGCGCTTCACGGTGCTCGCGGGCAGCGGCACGATGACGCTCCGTCGGCTCTTCCACGACGACGTCGTCACCGTGTCCGCGACCGGCGACGCTCCCGTCTCGGTCGACATGCCGACGATGTGGGCGCACGCCATCACCAACGACGGCGACTCGACCCTCACCACCCTGTTCTGGTCGAACGAGCTCTTCGACCCGACCGCCCCCGACACCGTCCCGGAGACCGTATGACCACCACCGCCCCCCGCCTCAAGGTCCTCACCGTGGTGGGCACCCGCCCCGAGATCATCCGGCTCTCCGCCGTCATCAAGCGCCTGGACGAGCACACGGACCACGTCCTTGTGCACACGGGCCAGAACTACGACTACGAGCTCAACGAGGTCTTCTTCGAGGACCTCGGGCTGCGGCGGCCCGACCACTTCCTCGAGGCGGACACGTCGTCCCTCGGGGCAGTCCTGGGCAGCATCCTCGTCTCCATCGAGCGGGTGCTCATCGAGGAGCGCCCCGACGCGTTCCTCGTGCTCGGCGACACGAACAGCAGCATCTCGGCCGTCATCGCCAAGCGCATGAAGATCCCCGTGTTTCACATGGAGGCCGGCAACCGATCCTTCGACGAGAACGTGCCGGAAGAGACGAACCGTCGCCTCGTCGACCACGTCGCGGACTACAACCTCGTCTACACGGAGCACGCCCGACGCAACCTCCTGGCGGAGGGACTGCACCCGTCACGCATCCGCCTCACCGGGTCGCCGATGAAGGAGGTGCTGGCCCAGAACGAGGCAGGCGTCGCCGCCAGCGACGTCCTCAAGCGTGAGGGCCTGGCCCAGGACGCATTCTTTCTGGTCAGCCTGCACCGGGAGGAGAACGTCGATCATTCCGGACGGTTGAGCAGCATCCTTGAGGGACTGCAGTCCGTCGGAGACAGCTACGACCTGCCCGTCCTGGTCTCGACCCACCCAAGGACGAGGAACAGGCTCGAAGGCTTGACGGGCTCCTTCGATCGCCTCCGCTTCCACAAGCCCTTCGGTTTTCACGACTACTTGGCGCTCCAGGCAGCAGCTCGCCTCGTCCTCTCGGACAGTGGCACGATCGCTGAGGAGTCGTCACTCATGCGCTTCCCCGCCGTCACGTTGAGGGATGCCATCGAGCGCCCGGAGGCCGAGGACTCGGGCAGCATCATCCTCACGGGCGCTAGTCCTGACGCCATCCTGGACGCGGTGCGTGTCGTTCTAGGAGGAGATGGCCATGCTTCTGCAGCCGTTCCTGCTGGTTACGAGGTAGGGGATACGTCCTATCGCGTACTCACGCTGCTTCGCTCTTTGACACGGACACATCATGCGCGGTCTGGCCAGAGGATGGACGGATGACATGGGCCTGAGGTTGCACGGGGTCAATCTGCTCAACGGTGTCCTGCCCCAGACGCGCATGTTCGGTCTGCGCCGACGCCTTCTGCGCTGGGCGGGTATATCCGTTGCCTCAGACTGCCGGATCAACGGTGGTGTCGTCTTCCAGCACGCGAATGTGAGCGTGGGGGCTGGCACTTGGGTCGGACGGCGTACTGAATTTGTCGCGGGGCCAGGCTCCGCCATCTTCGTCGGGGACAACTGCGATATCTCCCAGGACGTCATGTTCGTCACGGGCAGCCACGACATCGGCCCTGAGTCGCGCCGTGCAGGAGACGGTCGAAGCCGTGCCATACGAGTAGGTTCTGGTACTTGGGTCGGCGTCCGGAGCACGTTCCTCGGAGGAAGCAGTGTCGGCCGGGGGTGCGTCGTCGGTGCCGGCTCGACTGTCGTGGGGACGTTCCCGGACAATGTGCTCATCGTCGGGACTCCGGCGCGCATCGTGCGGCAACTGTGACAGGGGTGAACAGTGCGTCACGCACGTCGAGGCTTCGAGGGGCCGGATTGGCTGTCCTGTGCGCCCGATTCGTAAGCCTGGGGGCGGCAGCCGTGCAGCTTCCGCTCCTGACGCGAACTCTTCCTCCCGAGCAGTACGGCGCCGTGGCCCTGGCCATGGCGCTCAGTACGTACTTCGCGCTCGCCTCCGCCGAACCCGCTACTCTCGCCTTTCAGCGCCATCCTGGTGAACCCCATCACGACTCGTCTTACGCCTATGCCCTGGGACGGGTCGTTCCCGGCATCGTCGCGGTCTCCATGATCGTCGTCGGCGTGGCCTTCATCTTTGGAGAGCAAGACACAGGGATCGCCGTTGCGGGGTGGGGTGCCGGCCTCGCTGTTGCCCGCTACACCGCGACAGCGTGGTTGATGTGGGGGCGACACTGGTCCTACGCGGTCAATCTCATGCTCAGCACAGGCCTCCGAACGATCGTGCTCGCTACCGTCGTGCTGGCTGGGGTACCCGGACTACCTGCCCTGGCCCTTGCCGGTCTGGTCTCTGCACTGATCAGCCTGATCCTGGCCCCCAAGGTGTCCTGGTCCCGGCTCTGGGGTGAGCCCCGCCCCTGGCCACGTAGCCTTGGGTACCTTTTGGCTGGAGCCAGCCTTGGAGTGACCGTACTGACAAGCAGTAATATTGTTGCCCTCGGTATTGCCGCAGGCCCGAATGTTACAGCAGAATTTGCAGCTATGTCTCAACTGAGCATGTACACCACAGCTGCCATCGTCAGCATGGTGTTGACAGTGATGTATCCGCACGTCCGCCGCATCTGGGACCTCGATCAGCACAGATCAGCTAACCGGCTCATGCAACGCGCACAACTGACCGTCGTGTTCGTGGGCACCGGTTCCATCTCCACTCTGACCGCGCTCGACGGCATCCTCACTGAACTGATAGTCCCGGCTGACCTGGTCGATCTGTCGGCCCTCACCGTCCTCCTCCTCGCGAGCACTTTCGCCGGACTGGGCCAGGTCTCCGGGTGGCAACTCCAACTGCGGCTCCGGGCGCGAGCACTCGTAATCAGGACGACCGCTGCAGCCATCTTCGGAGTCGTCGTACTGGTCGCCCTCCTGGGCGCCACGGACCTGCCCCCGGTGCTGACCGCGGCCTATGGCACTTTGTTCGGCTTCGTCCTCTACTTCGCACTGGTCCGCGGGCGTGGAGGCTGGCGGGGTCCGAGCTTGAACGTGCTGACATTCGGACTGCTGGCTCTCGCAGTGGTCGCGCCGTTCGCATCAGCGGGAGCGCTCTCCGCCTCGGCCCTCAGCTTGGCGTCAGTAGCCGCGTTGGTGGCATTCATCAGCAGGAAGGCACGTCTTGACGCCCTTTGACATAGTTCTCTGGCAGAACAGCCTGTCGATCCACCAGGCTCCTTTCGTCAAGGCGCTGCAGGACCACGGCCTGAAGGTCCTCGTCGTCGCGGAGGTCGGCATCAGCGCAGCCCGGGCGAGCCTGGGATGGTCCGCGATCGACTACGGGGCAGCTGAGGTCGTCACTGCTCCTGGCGAAGGCGAGTTGGAGAGCATCTTGCAACGCGTCAAGAGTCCCGGCACCGCTCACATCTTTTCAGGAATCGACTCGTATCCGCTCGTCACGCGGGCTCGCCGAAGTGTCGTCGAGCAGCCCCACGGGCATATCTTCGTCGCGAGTGAACCTTGGGACCCGCGCGGTGCGCGCGGTCTGCTCCGTGCGGCGAAGTACAAGAGGCGACTTCGTCAGCTTCATCATGTAGACACGCTTCTCTGCATCGGAAGCCTTGCGCGTACGCAATTCTCCTCCCTGCCTGGACTCGGGATGAGACTTAGCGATTTTGCTTACTTTGTGGAAGCCGCGCCGGGCGTGCCGCTGGGCCCGTCGCGACAAGAGCGAGATAACAGAGTTAAATTCTTGTTCACAGGTTCACTCGACTCGCGGAAGCGCCCAGATCACCTGCTGTCTCGACTCCTCGAACTCAACTCTCCCCATTGGACGCTTGACGTCGTAGGCAACGGGCCTCTTCACGACGACGTGAAACGTTCAGCGAGCCCGCACGGGGACCGCGTCCGCGTCTGGGGGGCACTTCCCCATGCCGAGATCGCGGACCGCATGTCGCACGCGGATGTGCTTGTGCTTCCCAGTGCCCACGACGGCTGGGGCGCTGTCGTATCCGAAGCCCTGGGAGCTGGGACGCGTGTCGTCGTGAGCAATGCCGCTGGCGCATCAGACCTCGTGACGGAGGAGAGAGCGGGCACGGTGTACGACCATCGGGTCGCAAAAGCACTCCCTGCCGCTCTCGAGGGGGCGATCGCAGCCGGCCCGCAGACATCCGATCGACGTGCTGCCTTGCGCGCTTGGTCGGACGAGCGTTTCTCTGCGCGCGTGGGTGCTGCGTATGTCATGAGGCTCCTGGAGGAACCTCACGCTGCTGTAGAGGCGCCCTGGCGTGAACGTCGTTGAATCTCGGCCAAGGCCCGACGGTCCCGGATCATCATCGGCTTGCTTCCTGCTATGAAGCTGCGGTCGCCGGCCAAGTGGAGCGCTGCCCACTACTCGGGCACACCCCAAAATCTGTCTGAACAGGAAGTGAGCTGAAGGATGACCGCAGACACCACTGAACCGTCGGATGCGAACAGGAACTCGTCTTTCGTCGTCTTCGCGCCCTTCTTCCCACCAGCGGTCAACGGCGGTGGACCGATCCGATCGCTGGCCGCTCTCGTCAGCACTTCGCCGCTACCCGGACGAGTTGCCACGTTGACATCGGATCGCGATCTCGGAGCCTCTGTCCACCTTCCGATCACGTCGAATGCCTGGACTTCCTGGAACGGTCATCGGTTGTACTACGGAAGCGTGGATCGCCCGAGAGAGCTGATGAGACTGATGCTGGCCGCTACACGGCTGAACTACAACGTCTACTATTTGAACAGTTTCTTCGACTGGCGTTTCTCACTGGTACCTCAACTCGTCGCCTCGATGAGACGCGACCGGCCCGCAATTCTCCTTGCACCACGAGGCGAGATGGGCGCTGGAGCACTCTCGAGGCGCTCCTTGAAGAAGCAGGTACTGATCGCTCTCTACAAGTTGGTCGGACAGCACAAAAGGGTGACTTTCCACGCGACGGGCCCAGACGAAGCTCGAGACATCCGAGGGACTTTCGGTAGCCACGTTAAAATAGTCACCCGAACGAACCAGACCCTTCTGCCTCAAAAGGCAGTACAGACGCCTGATCCACCGAGAGTGCGCCTGATCTTCGCGGGTCGCGTGGTACCGCACAAGGGGCTCTTGACCGTGCTCGAGGCCCTGCGCGACATCACGCCCCGCATACTCCTCACCGTCATCGGCCCCGAGGAGGATGAGGGCTACGCCCGCCAGTGCCGCGCCGTCGCTGGCGAGCTGGAACATGACGTCCAGTTTGAAGGAAGCATGCCGCACGAGACCATCCTCGCGGAGATGAGCGAATCCACCTGTCTCGTTCTGCCCACGGCTGGGGAGAACTTCGGACACGTACTCGCTGAGGCGTTATCAATGTCGTGCCCCGTTCTCGTGTCCGATTCGACGCCTTGGTCGGAGACCATAGCGTCACATGGAGCTGGGCAGGTCCTTGCTGATTCTCAGGACGTGCTCGAGTGGAGAGCAGCGATTCAAGGACTCATAGGCTCATCGGTTCTGGAACGTGACGCCACCAGAGCCGGCGCGGCGGCCTGCTACAACGAATGGCAGCAGAGTCAGGGCCAGCATCTCTTCGACATCTATGACCAAGAGACGGCGCCGGGGTGAGAACGACCATGTCTGGTCGTCACGCAGCACTGACCAAAGTCATCAACTCACGCCCGGCTGATACCAGCATGGATCTGTAAGGCCCCGTTGTACGCCTGCGGGTCATGGGGTCGGGATGGAGAAGTCAGTGCCACGCCAAGAAGGAGGATGCTCATGAACGCTGCCCCGACGAAGGGCCCGTTGGGCTCGAGAAAGACCGTCGCGAGCAGGGCAGCGACAAGCATGTGACCCAGTCGCCCCTCGGCGCCGAAACTCCTCGGATCGACAACGAAGATGCGGTGGACCAGGACGACGAAGACGACGACGATGGGTACTCCACAGGCCAGGCCCCCGATCACGAAGAACGTCTGCAGTGCCATATGGGGCAGCAGGCCGAATGTCTGACGGAACTCGCCGTAGCCAGAACCGAGGAAGGGATGCTGCGCGATCGAACGCAGGGCGCCTTCGTAGAGCAGAAGCCGCGCATCTCCTCCCGCCGTTTGCTCCGATAGACGATCAAGTGTGTTCACGGCGATACCACGGCTGTTCGCATAGACCAAGAAAAGTGCAGCCGCTGCCAGCGCGGACACGGCCGGCACGACTCTGACCAGTCTCCACCGCATCATGACGACCGCCACTAGCGCGAGCGCTACAAGTCCGCCCCGCCCTCCGCTCAACAGCAGTGCCGACACGCAGAGTACTCCCGCCACGGCGAAAGCGGGGCGCAACCTCCTACGCTCGAACTGCACCCACGCTATGACGACACCGAGTGCCATCTGGTAGGTGACTAGGGTGGTCGACGGCGACAGTCCTGAGAGGCGTGAGTATCCCGCGAAGTCGAGCGGAGTCACGGTCGGGTACCCGAACCCAGCGAGGATGAGCACGACGGCGCTCAAGACCGCCCCAAGGAGGAACCCGTTCATCAGGGTCCACGGCTCTGCCGATCTCGTCAAGACAGTCCAGCTCACCGCTATGCCCAACACCATGGCCAGGCCTGTAGAGACGGCCTGCGCTTCCGGCCTCAGCAGGCCCACGACGACAACCACGACCCCGACGGACAAGAGGACTACAGCCATCCAGCTTGCTGACCGCGAGAAAAGATTTTTCTCTTTGCGCCGACTCTTGGCGAGGAGGACCGCCGCCAGTCCGAACCGAAGGCCGTCGAACAAGATCGGATCTAGCGTGCCAACAGACCAAATCGGCAGCAAAACGCCCCAGAAAAAAATAAGTGCACGCACCGGCATGAGGGCTGCAACGACGCCACCTACGAGTACCGCGCCGATCCGGAGGTTCCACGGCGCAGGCACGAGCAGGACTGCGACCGCTAGCGAAGCAGCCAACAAGGCTATGAGAAGTGGCGTCCACGACTCTCCACTGACTACTCGACGCTTCACGTTCGACACTGCCGACCTCTTGATTCGCTCGGATCCGGCAAGACAGCCGTTCTCTCTACCGTTTTCGGTGGCACCGCTCGATGAGGAGCCGCACGCGGCGAAACTTGTCAACAGCCTTCACAATCGGATGACACTGGGTCCCTGGACGGAGTTCCTGGCGTCGAAGACCGGCGTCTCCGTGCTCGCGAGGAGATCGAGGGGCAGCTCAGGATGGTTCGTAAGCAGGACGACGAGGTCGCTCGCAACCAGGGTCTCGTTGTCGAGACTCGCAGCGTGCACGCCCATCGGCCAACGGTGGTCCTCCACGTGACTGTCGACGGCCGACAGCAGTGCACCCATGTCGCGCAAGAGCTCGATGATGCGGAGTGACGGGGCCTCACGAATGTCGCCCGTTCCCGGCTTGTATGCCAAGCCCACGATGAGGATGCGTGCCCCGCGGACCGACTTGCTCGCGTCGTTCAGCATCGTCATGACGCGCTGGACGACATGGTCCGGCATGTGGTCATTGACGTCGTTGGCGAGCTCGACGAATCGGAAGCTCTTGCCGAGCTGCCGGCGGACCTGCCAGGAGAGGTAGCTGGGGTCGACGGGCAGGCAGTGACCGCCGACTCCGGGCCCCGGAGTGAACTTCATGAAGCCGAACGGCTTGGTGGCAGCCGCATCGATGGACTCCCAGACGTCGACACCCAGCTGGTTGGCGAAGATCGCGAGCTCGTTGACCAGGGCGATGTTCACGTGGCGGAAGGTGTTCTCGAGCAGCTTTGTCAACTCGGCCTCGGACGTACCTGAGACAGGGACGGTCGTGGTCACGAGTTGGTCGTAGAAGCCCTGCACCGCAGCCAGGGATGCCGGGTCGATGCCCGAGACCACCTTCGGCGTCTCGACGAAGCCCCAGGTCTTGTTGCCCGGGTCGATCCGCTCAGGGCTGTACCCGACGAAGAAGTCCGCACCAGCCTTGAGACCTGACCCGGACTCCAGGATCGGCACGAGGAGCTCACCGGTCGTGCCGGGGTAGGTCGTCGACTCGAGCACGACGGTCGCACCCTTGCGCAGGTGGGGAGCCAGCGACGCAGCCGACTGCTCGATGAAGCTCAGGTCGGGCAGCGACTCCCGCAGAGGCGTCGGGACCGTGATGACGGCCACATCGAAATCGGCGACATCGGCGTAGTCCGTCGTGGCGACGTAGCGGCCGCTTGCCGCAGCCTGCTGCAGCATCTCGCCGGTGATGTCATCGACGTAGGACGTACCTGCTTGCAGGAGCCCGATGCGGTTCTGGTCCAGGTCGATCCCGACGACCGAGTGCCCGACCTCGACGGCCCGCATGGCCACGGGGAGCCCGACGTAACCCTGACCCACGACGACTGTCTTCATGCTGTGTTCCCCTTGTTGAGTGTCGCCAGGTCGGATCGAACTGGTCGGTCGAGTCCCAGGATGGTCTACTGCCCGATGGGCAAGCCGGCCAGCGAATCCGTCGCCAGTCCCTGCTTCACGACGTCGAGCCCGGCCTGGTCGAGATTGACGACCGACTGGTCGCCGATCATGCCCGTGCCGGCGGTCGGGACGGTGAAGAAGTGGATCTGCGCCGGCGTGATGTTGCGCAGGCTGATCCCGAGGTTGGCGATCGTGCCGACGTCGAACGACTGGTCGACGGTGAGGTAGGGCGACAGAGCGGTGACGAACTCCGAGATCTTGCCCGGGTCGGTGAGGGTCTGGCGACTGAGCACCGTGTTGGCCATGCCGCGCACGAACGCCTGCTGGTTCTTGACCCGGTCGAAGTCTCCGTTCGGCAGCCGGTACCGCTCGCGCACGAAACGGAGCGCGGCGTCGCCTTCGAGACGGTTGAGGCCGGAGTCGAAGTCGTAGCCTCCAGCGGAGAACGCCTGCGGCGACACCACGTCCACTCCCCCGAGCGCCGTCGTCATGCCCTTGAAGCCCTCGAAGTCGATGATGGCGACGTGGTCGATGCGCACCCCGACGAGCTGCTCGACGGTCTGCACGGTGAGGGGTGAGCCGCCGTACGCGAAGGCGGCGTTGATCTTGGCGTCGCCCCGCCCCGGGATCGGCACCCAGAGGTCGCGCATGATCGACATGACGTAGACGTTCTCGCGGTCCGCGTCGACGTGCACGAGCATCATCGAGTCGGTGCGCTGGTCCGAGGGGCCGGCGTCGTCGATCGTGGTGG
>Ga0265798_10012398_pt1 | contig 10287 bp, 9 predicted proteins | sample P3T30metagenome_FD_192430 | JGI IMG/M metagenome (GOLD analysis project Ga0265798, IMG submission 192430) | Plant litter microbial communities from East Loma Ridge, Irvine, California - P3 T30 | ecosystem: Environmental > Terrestrial > Plant litter > Unclassified | place: USA: California...
AACCCCGTGACCGCGCTATGTAAAGCACATTACCATCTTCTCCAGCTGCAGCACTAATACTCGCGCCATGTCCGATGAGGCTCTTTGCCAAGTCTATCCAGCCATTCTGAAGCGCTACTCGGAGCGGACTACTGCGTTGGCCGGACATAATGCTGACACATGCGCCTCGCTCGACCATACTTATTGCAAAATTGACGTAGGCTCTCTTCATTACTACTATCCATGGGCTGTCTAGCCCATCTCGCAGGGATGCATGGACAGACACACCTCTTCCGACTAAGAATGCTTCGTAAGAGGACCAGCAACTTGAATGGACTCCTAGAAAGCTGCCTCCGTGGTTTGATATATCATCGGCATCAGTAGTGCCTCGATCGACTTGGTAGTAGACGATATCGGGGCGCCCCCAGCTAACAGCCATGCCGAGTGCGTTGCCCTTGCATCCCGTGGCATTAGCATCTGCGCCTCGTTCAACCAGAGCTCTTGCAATGCGTTGATTGTGCTCCTTGAGGCTATCAGGAGTGCGGTGTCGCCACCGGGGGGACACGCATTGACGTCGGCGCCCCGATCCAGCAGTAGTTGTACCACGGGGAATGAGCCGCATGCGCATGCTTGCTGAAGTGCACTGCTGCAACATCCCGACTGTGCATTGATGTTCGCGCCGCGATCCAGCAACAGTGTGACTGTGTCGAGGTGGCCCGCTCCTGCAGCTAGAGCGAGTGCGCGCCTGTGTTCTGAGCTCGGTGCTTTGATGTCAGCACCTCTGTCTAGCAATAGCTTTACTATTTCCACGTGGCCGTTTCTCGCGGCTGCATGAAGGGCATTGCCTCTGTCCTTGTACTGAGCATTCGGATCTGCCCCTTTGTTCAGGATCATGGTCGCTATTGCCGTATTGCCAGAATTGGATGCGACATACAGTGCATGGCCAACGTTAACATTAGCTCCCCTGGCGAGTAGTAGAGCTACCATGGCTTGGTTTGCGGCTGTACAAGCTGCCTGTAACGCATTGATGCCCCAGCTCGTGACTTGGTCAATTTCGGCGCCCCTATCGAGCAGAAGCTCTACTGTTTGTTGATGACCTTCGAAGGCAGCCTCATAGAGCGGACCACAGATGTGATGCCCACCACACGGTCTTTGTTGATCCTTGGTCGCACCATGATCAAGCAACAATTTGACGACCTTGGTGTGACCATTACTCGAAGCTGCGATCAGCGCCTTGTAAGTTTCAATCATCTGGCCCTGACACTCGGCGTCCACGTTGGCTCCCTCACCTAGTAACCACTCAGCCATATCAGCATGCCCGTGTTCCGCTGCAACCACCAACGGCGTTCGATTCATGATATCTCTTGCTTCAATTGAGGTAAGACGGTCTTCTGTCGCAGTCGCGAGGTTTTGAGCAATCTCAACAATTCCAAGGCGTGCCGCGGCATGCAACGCTGTCGACTTGCTCACGTGAAACTGATACGGCCCTCTACTTTCCTGCACTTGTGTAGCACAAGTTACCAGACCCGTATGCATGAGGAATCTCGTGACTACATTGACTATCGCTTGGGCCTCGACAGCTCTAGCATGTTCGCCCCAATGGTTGGCTGCATAGCTAAGGAGGTGGTTGTCTTCAAGCCTATCTTGCAAGTCATGAGGAGTCTCGCACTCACCAACCTTGAAAACATCGAAAGAAAGATAGTCAAGGCATGTCGTGATAATCAGTAGCTGTGGAGCCGGGGCCCATGTCATGCTAGCGGCTTCGAGGTACTTTTGCGTGGTGTAGTGTCGGAGCCGTACGATATCTTGCTTCTCATCAAAAACAACGAAACCGGCGCATAAAGCGAGAAGGTCCTCGACCTCTAAGACATTGTCGGGATCGAGCTCTGTGCCGCCGGACTCTACTGCCACGGCACAGCATAACTCCGCAGTCGAGAGAGGCCTTGTTGCAAAAGTAATCCATGTCAGGATTTTCCTAGCTGAGGGATGATGTTCCATGTTTTTGAGAATTCTGGTGTAGGCCTTGTCCAGCGCCTTCGAATCACTTGAGAACTGTGAAAGCGTGATCTTGATCTCTTTCACAGTTCTGTTCTTGCAGAGCTCTTCTGTGTGCAGTTGAGCGAGAAGAAACCTGAAATGTGACGTCAGTTTGCAGCCTAGATAACAGAACTAGAGACGCATACATGCCATCCGCCACATCGGCGATCGTGTCTTGCACTGTGGTCTCCAGAGCAGGACTACGCTGAATACACCTAGGCAAGTGCACCATTTGGCCGACAACAAAGCGTCGGAAATCCGCTTTGGTGGCCTGGATTTCAAGTTGTAAGGAATCTCGAAAGGTGTCCACTATCTCTGGTATGAAACGCGAAGTTGCCATTAGCCGGACATCTCGTCCGCGCCGAATGGTGTCAAGTTCGGCGAGAACCTCGCGTCGTGTGCCATCTTGCATCTCATCTAAAGCGTCTATGACGAGGTAAACAGTTGTATAGCAGCTGAAGACGTCTCTGAGGATGCTCAACATATGTTCGTCCTCCAATCTGCATCCCTCTTGGTCCGCGTGGAGCTGGAGTAGTCGTACGAAAGGCTCGGTGTTCGGCTGCAACAGTTGCTTGAGTATGGCTGCTTGCATATCAATACTATGTAGGTCCTATTTGTAGCTGCAGTACACATAAGCAACGCCAATTATGGCAATGGGTTGGCCTTTCAACAGGTCCTCGATTGCGATGGCGGCGATCATACTTTTGCCTGCACCTGGAGTTCCAGGGCAAAATAGTGTTGCGTTGGGATCTTGATGCCATCTCTTCACTTGGGTCGAATCCAGGAACCACTGTCCAGTCCCTTTTTGTCTTTTCTTCAGAAAGTCAGATTGCTGAGCAGGAAAGTCGGATTGAGATATCCAGTTGCGAATATTGCGATACTCTGTGTTGTTTTGGCCTGTACGAAGCTTGTCCACTTAGTCTGTAAGGCTGGTCATTGCGCTTGGAGAGTGTCAGTGTCTTCCTTGATGGCTTGCGACAACTTGCTGGTCCCTGTTAGCAATACAAGCTGAGTGAGTTTCTTTTTTTTTGAAGGCTCACAAGTGGTCCATCTGCAACGCGATGGCTACCAACGTCTTCAATCGCTCCATCCGAACCAGAACAGAAGCGATCTCATCCTTCTTAATCTTCCATAACAGCGCATGGCCGACCTGATGCCATGTTTCGCCATTGGTCATGCGGTTCTGTAGCAGTTCTAGCGCTTGCTTGAATTGGTCGAGCGGTCCATTCTCGACAGCAAGGGCTCGTATAGCTGTGAACCACGATGTATCCGAATCGCCGTTTTCGAGTCGGAATCTAAGGTTCACAAGCAGACTGTGGAGGTTTGAGGCTTCAATCGTGCATTTGGCGCATTCCTTAGAAGCATCTTTGACGTCGTTGAGGTAGCCCAGGACCTTGTTCGAGAGCTGCAGGATGGCGATGATGCTAGCAGTGACGCTGAGCGGATCCATGTCGATATGGAATGACAAACGTGAAGGTGTGCATGAGTGAGGGATGGAGCAAAGAGAATGATAGAGGGGCACCGCAATGAGGGTGCATCAGGCTGAGGACATTCGAGAAGCGAATCAGCCTAAGGGGTTACAGCATCGTGGCTGGACAGACGTGCATATCTGGTGCATGGCACAGCCACCACATGAGGGCTCGGTGTGAGGAACACCGACCAATCGTCAACGAAGACTCAAGGTCAACAGTAACCAGTTGTGATGAATAGAAAGGAGTGAAGAGCATGCGCAATAAACCACCTGCGGGATAGCAGCAAAGACCAAACGAGTGACTTATAAAGGCCAATCAATATCAGGCCAGGCGGATCATCGAGGAGGTGCGCCTCGCAACAGGCACTACTGCACCAAGGCTAAGGAAGCGCGTACAGAGAACAAGCGTACGACGCTGCTATGACGAAACATCGTTGTTCAGTGATGAAGAAGTGAGGGTGTGAGGATGCTTCAGCGATACCAAATGGTACGGTACCGCACGCTAACTAGACCGACACGCTGACTAATCCACCTCATATGGGCAGGAGCACAATATGCCAGGGCCGAACAAGAAAAGAGTGCAAGTCGTACCACGCTATCAGTTTTAAACCATGTATTGCCCTAAACGTATGTTCCAGCGCCCAAGATAGTCGTAAGACATGCGATTCTACTGCGCAGTAGGAATGTTCTGACAGACAGCACAAATACACAGAACGACAAGACAAAGGTAGTATTCTTCGATTCTGCATTACACATCTTCGTAGTCATATTCGAGAACGCCCGAGAAAATGCTAAGACATGATATCCATCCCATTTGCGCCGCGTATATGCCCACACCATTACATTCTTCCTCACTCATACGAACCGAACCCCTTAGCCAACAATCTACACACTTTCTTCTTACACTTGTTTAACATACGCTGTACACATGTCAGTCAACCAACTCTCCTCGCACCAGTACTCAACAAACAACTTACTCGCATCAATCTGCTTAATCTGCGGCAACGCCAAGCGAATCTTATTCCTATACAACGCCGGCTGCGCCCTCTGCAACGGGTTGCCCTCGAAGTACACCGTCGCCAGCACCTCTTTATCCCTCAGTTCGCGCTCGATTTCCTGGAAACTGCTCAGCTTGCAATTACTCGCCCAGAACTCGGCCAAGTGTGTCAAGCCATTCAGACCGCCGAGATGCTCGATGGGGTTTGCGCTGATGTCGATTACTTCGAGCTTAGTGTTGTGTTCGAGGCCGGAGATCTCGGTGAGGAGGTTGTGGGAGATGTGGAGTTCTTCGAGGTTGGTGAGGGATTCGAGGCCGGAGATTGTGCGGAGGCGGTTGGATTGTATGGAGAGGATGCGCAGGTTTGTGAGTGTGGTGAGGCCCTTGATCTCTGTGAGTTTGTTCTTGCCGAGCCAGAGTTCTTCGAGCTTCGTCAGGGTGCCTAGTCCGCAGATTTCTCGTATACGGTTTGCGCCGAGCTCAATTTGCTTGAGGTTTGTGAGGCTTTCGAGGTTCTCGATTGTGGCGATTTTGTTTTGGACAAAGTAGAGGTCCTTGAGTTTGGTGAGGTGGTTTAGGCGCTTGATGGTCTTGATCTTGTTGAAAGAGAGGTCGAGGGAGGTGAGTTCGGTGAAGGCATCGAGGCCTTTGATGTGTGCTATGAGGTTGTCGTAGAAGTCAACGTCTGTGAGGGTTGGAGCGACCGTGGTGGGTATGTCTATGGTTTCTATTCGGTTCTGGCGAAGACACAACCGCTGCGCATACTGTCAGTATGTCTGCCTGTCGAAGAGCCAGATGATTCAGTACCCTCATTTGCTTGAACCTGTCCAGCCGTAATGACGCCATGTCTGAGATCTTGAGGTGCACCAACTCGATGTCGTCTTCGTCCTCCGGTGTGTCGTCGAGCAGATCCTCGTCTGCTGGCAGCTGTTCTGGAGGCGGCCCTTCATCTTCCGAGTCCTCTGGCTCGCTCTGTATCTCGACATTTGGATCCCTGGGCTCTTCACTCAAAGCGAGCTTATCTACCCTTAGCTTTCCGTCCCAACCCTTGCTATCCCGTGGCTTGTGGTCCTCCATATCTTGGTCGCGTGCCTTGGTGCCGCCGTTCGCGTCGTTGATCGTGGGGGCAAGCTCATCGCCAGGTGGGGCACCGTTTGGTTCGGTCATCGTGCAGTAGATGGGAAGAAAGGTGACGGCGTCTGCAGTGTATATGTCTCGCTGATCGGTAGGCGATGACTGTACGCGGGACAGGCAGCCAAATGAAGTCTCGGATCGTGAACGTGACTGCCTCTGCGATCAGGAGGAAGTTGCGTGGGAAACAGCGTCCGCCAAGCCAGGGTCCATCGGAATGACGACGGCGCCCAAGCTTCAGCATTTCATCGTTCGCGAAACCCCATGTTGGTCTTTGCGTCTGACCATGCACTAATTGCGGAAGCTAATCATCGTGCGTTTGGGGAAGGGATGTCAAAGGCTCTCACTCGGCTCTGAAGAAGGCCATTTGTGGTGTGATCGTTTCGGCACCCAGCACCTGGTTCGGCTCACTCTGGTCATAGAGTGACGAAGCACATCGTCGAAATTGCTTTGGGAGGCATTTTCACCACTAGAACTGCACCGCGCCAAGTCCGTGCATATGCAAAGACTGATCTACAACGGTAGGCTTCGTGAAGAGCTACATGTCAAGCTGAAAGGAAGTTCAGATCGCTCCAAACATACCCAGGCACGAACAATCATTCCTTTGATCAGCAAAACTTCTCGAAATATGTAAAAGTCTCATCGAGTCTTAAACCGTTACCTGTCAGTATCACGAAAGGTAGCACAGCAACTGTCATATTTCTTTTCGTCCATCCAAGCGTGTCAGACTGAAGCTTGTCTTGAACACAAGCAAGGTACCTTTCGGCATTCTTAGCTCGCTACCAGATATGAGCTCTATGAGGCGTCGATGAGGCTCAGAACGATCGCCTGATGCGACTGTCCACCATCTCGACGGGGAATGCGGAACAAGCTAACCTCTGCACACCCTCCAGAGCTTCGATGCTGCGCTCGTGACATTCCATGCAGGCCAGCAACCCCGGACGGTTTCTTTCCGGATGCTGCAAGATCGTCGCGGATGACCTTGGACGTGCGACGGCCCGGCGCAGTGCACTCGCCACAGTGAAACGCACTACAGTTGGCATGTGACAGGTCTGGTAGACTTCGATCTTGACCGTCTGACCTGTAGGAAGCGGAAATCAAGTTGGAGGTCAACAGCCCTCGATACAGTAGGGAGTGTCAATGTTATCGACGTCGGATGAGCAAGGATGTGGCGGCAGAAGCGCGGAAGTCTTACAGTTGATGTACTCGCTGATTCGCTGGGTGGCACATCGCTTCCCCATATCAGCGGTTAGCAATGAGTCCGCCCGCAAGCTGTGGCTGCACAGGCTGCACAAGCGGCCTGGTCTTGGGGACGGTCTCGCGTCTTTGCGACGCTGTTTATGAGATGGAGGTATTCGTACCGGACTTCCACTCACTCGATTACGTCCAGGGCATGGCGAAAGGGCTGCGTGATTATCAGCAGCGCGGTCTGCTCTGGATAATGTGTGCTTGGCCTTATTTCCTTGTGTGACGCGCTTGCTCAGCGATGGACTCTTGCGCTGCCATTGGTCGGCTTAGATGGATAACCCACTCGCCCATCTCTGAGTGGACGAGGTGCAGCGTGGAGGTGAATGTACATGGCCAGGCCGTTTGGCCGGCTAGGACAGTTTTGTATTAGAGGCCAAATCAAGCTGCAATTGAGCCACCCATAAAGGCCCCCTGTACCGTGTGGCCGCTCTTGCGCAGCCCCAGTCACTACCATACATACTCGATCTCTGTTTCGCATCTCCATCATTCACTAGAGCCGCATCGCATTCCCAGGCGCATTGTTTTCACGCGTGCAAGAGCCTCCCGTGTCGTCCAGATAGACGCACAGCTAGCCGGTGGAGCCACTGATGACGGTGAAAGGCGGCGCTCTCATTTCCCGCTCGCGTTAGCGAACCAGCCCAGCCGCCTCAGATCCTAACCTCGCTCGCTCGAGACAAGCTCCCCCTACACCGTCCACCGTCGCGCCCTCGAGCAGATCGCCCGTCCACCAGTGCCTCCGACGTCGCGATCGCACCTTCCATCTCGCGCGACTGCGATTGCTATCTGCACAGCTTGTTTACCAACTTGGAAGTAGCGACCGGACACCGCTCAGTCAGCCAGCCAGCCATCGCTTCCTCACCACACGAGGCATTCCACCACGCGACGACGCAAGGAGCTCCCACCTGCAGCACGCCTTGCCCATTGCTACGACCTCGAACTATCGCGCGCTATCTGTTTGAGGTACCCGCCGCGCAGCTATGAGCACCGAGCCCGTGATGCCCGCGCCCGTCACTACCGTGCTGCCGACGACCGACAAGCCGCAGGCCACCATGACCACCCAACAGCCCAACGGCACAGGTATGTGGTGCACCACTGGAGCAATGCATGCTCGAATTCAAGTACTATATACTGACTTCTCCCAGTCGGCCCCCAAAACACAGTCGTTCCACCCCGATCATCGTCCCGCGAGCCGGCCACAGACGAGCAGCGGAGAGCTGCAGGCACAGATGCCGACTCCAAGCAAAAGCAATCGTTTCTCGGCGTCCCCCAAACAGGCGCCGCCTCAGGGTCCACAGACGACCAGACACCTAGCACTGGCCTGAGCGGCGTCACTGCCGCAGACTCGGACAGCATTGGCCGGGGCTCGAAGCACTCCAAGCGCAGCTTCTTGAACAAGCGACGCGCCGGTAGCACCGCCAGCAGCAAGCGTTCCCAGCAGCGCGCTGCCGCCTCCGAGAAGACCAGCCAGCAACCGCCCGTCCCAGCATCGGCACAGCGCGAAGGCTCGACGCGAAGTAAGTCAAAACGATCCGGCGGCCTGCTTTCCTGCCTCCCGTGCTTTGCGCCCAAAGAGCACCAATCCAACGGAGATGCCGCCCCACACGAGAATGTCAAACCGGCTGTGCCAGGCAAGACAAGTCGGACCTCCCAGTCGACTCCGGTGAAGAAGCAGGAGACAAGTGCGGCCGAGTCGAGCACGGCGGACTCGAGCGTTCCCGTCGATGAGAAGGCTGGTGCTGAGACACATGGTGCAGGTGCAGGTGACAAGCCCACCAAGATTGATGGTACAGCTGAGAGGAACTCCCATGAGAACCGCGCCCCAATCATCACGAGAAGTTCTTCTAAGCGGCAACAAGCAGAGCAAACTTCACCCGCCCAGCCTGGCACCCTGCAGCCCGTTCCCATTGACATTCACGTCACGCAACCCACTCCCGGATCGACCCCAACTTTCCCACGGCCGTCAGCTGAGCAATCACGCATAATAGAGGATCAGACCGAGGAGCAGAAGCAGCTTGACACCGACATTGAGATGAAAGATGTACCGCTTTCCACCAACGATGTCCACCAGGAGGGCGAAGACCCCAACGCCGCTGTAGACCCCGATCACCCCAAGGTCGATCTCCCTCCTCCGCCGCCGCTCGAGCAGAGGCAGAACATTGTGCAAAGCCAGACGTCTGAAGCGTCCGAAGCCTCAGAGCCGCAAAAGTACCTGCTTGGCCCAATTGCACCACGATTCAAGGGGAAGAAGTGCTTGGTGCTTGATCTGGACGAGACGCTCGTCCACAGCAGCTTTAAGGTTTGTCATTGTTTTGTTTGAGTACTTGGACACAACGCTGACATCTTCTAGATACTGCATCAGGCCGATTTCACTATCCCCGTCGAGATCGAAGGACAGTATCACAACGTGTATGTGATCAAGCGGCCGGGTGTCGATCAGTTCATGAAGAGAGTGGGCGAGCTGTACGAGGTGGTTGTCTTCACCGCTTCGGTCTCTAAGGTAAGGAGATACTACTTTCGCAAGAGGACGGTAGCTAACAAACACAGTACGGCGACCCATTGCTGGACCAGCTCGACATCCACGGCGTTGTACACCACAGGCTTTTCCGTGAGAGCTGTTACAACCACCAAGGAAACTACGTGAAGGTATGCTCATTCAGACAGCCCGCCTCAGAGCTTCAGCTAACAGCCATAGGATCTCTCGCAAATCGGACGCGACCTCAAAGACACCATCATTATCGACAACTCGCCCACATCGTATATCTTCCACCCCCAGCACGCCGTACCCATTAGCAGTTGGTTCTCAGACGCGCACGACAACGAACTGCTCGACCTGATACCAGTTCTCGAGGATCTCGCCGGCAACCAGGTCAGCGACGTCAGCCTAGTGCTCGACGTAGCGCTCTAGGAGGCGCCGTGATTGCGAAAAGTACGCATGCGTATACCCTGTTTGCTGCGCGGAAAGTCTTATTCTCCCGGTCGACCGCCATAGACCATTGTTTTTGTAATCAGACTTGTAATTTGCATCGAGAGAGCGGAGTGTGCGCTGATGCAGTCGGGCGTTCCGGTAACTCGCAGAAGAAAAGTTGTAATATTGGCATCTACCCATCACACCACACACATACCCCATCCCATCATTCTCCCTAGGCGGAGCGCAATGTCGCCGAGCGTCAGACTATCGATTATGTTTCCTTTGTGCACACTTGAACGTTGAGCTGCATTTCATTGGTGCGTATTGTTTTGTTAGCATTGCTGGCGGGTACAGGCATCGTTTGTCCTCTGTTCCAAACTCCACGACTGGAGCGTGCATTTTGTGTCTTCACTCTTCTCTCACTTTGCGCGTTGAAGGGGAGTGGCATGCGGATATAGCAGAGGGAAAGGGATAGGCAGGCAGTGGAATAAAAATCTCTAATACAAAATCTCCTGG
>Ga0265798_10012403_pt1 | contig 10285 bp, 10 predicted proteins | sample P3T30metagenome_FD_192430 | JGI IMG/M metagenome (GOLD analysis project Ga0265798, IMG submission 192430) | Plant litter microbial communities from East Loma Ridge, Irvine, California - P3 T30 | ecosystem: Environmental > Terrestrial > Plant litter > Unclassified | place: USA: California...
TTGGCAAGGCTGACGTTGAGGCAAAAGACAGCGGTGGATCGACGCCGCTGATATGGGCGGCACGCGGCGGACACAAAGACACAGTAGAGGTACTGCTCAGCGTTGGCAAGGCTGACGTTGAGGCAATTGACAGCGGTGGATCGACGCCGCTGATATGGGCGGCACGCGGCGGACACAAAGACACAGTAGAGGTACTGCTCAGCGTTGGCAAGGCTGACGTTGAGGCAAAAGACAGCGGTGGATCGACGCCGCTGATATGGGCGGCACGCGGCGGACACAAAGACACAGTAGAGGTACTGCTCAGCGTTGGCAAGGCTGACGTTGAGGCAAAGGACAGCGGTGGATCGACGCCGCTAACATCGGCAGCAGAAGGCGGACACAAAGACACAGTAGAGGTACTGCTCAGCGTTAGCAAGGCTGACGTTGAGGCAAAGGACAGCAGTGGATTGACGCCGCTGAAATTAGCGACACGCGGCAGACACAAAGACACAGTAGCAGTGCTGCGTTCTTATATTAAACGTGCCTCAAAGACATAAATGCAAGCGTTCACGTTTTAGCAGCTGCAAACTTCAGAAATAGTGTTAGAAATTAGAGGAACTCTAGTTCGACGCGTGCAATAACAACTGTCAAAGTTGCAATTATGTCTTCCTAATCAGACAGCCCACCAGAGCTCAGCTAGCTAGGCCTATGTCGCCACATGCGGTAGGAAGATAAGAAACTTAAAGCAGATGCTAACAGTAGCCTTGCTCTTGTTTTGCTGACTTTTAACTTCTAAGAATAGACGGCAGGCGCAACGCGTGCTAAAAGAAGCTTCGAGAAGCATGCGCTACAGCTTGCGCAATTGCAGCATAGCGTAAGTGTATAATGTAGGCCGCTAATTGTATAGAACGTGCTTTCTTAGCACGCGAACATTGCTTTCCGAGATAATAGAGCCTGCCTATCTCTGCAGAAGAATCCGGAGTAGGCCTTGTAGGTCGCTGCACAACCTCGTAGGTTACAACTTAATTAACTTCTAGACGCATAGGTACACGCCATAAAGACTCTAAGATAGCAATTCTCGTACTGTCGAATAGTAAGACAGGGGTACATCGTTGTGCCTGAAAGTAAGACTAGGACGGCTGTAATTTTCGCATTTTAGTCTGTTAGATAGAGTTTCCTACCTTAAAAGTACATTAGTAGATTAGTCTGAACTTAATAGAGTAGTGGGCTATAGAGCAGTATTGCTTGAAACTTTTGTGATTCTACGCGACGGGATGTTTGTACCTGCAGGAAGGGAGGTTACTAAAAATAACTGTAGCTTTTGTTCCTAATGTCCCTCTTAGCCTCTGGCCGCGAGGCGACAGCTAGCGGCCTGCTTGAAGGATGTAGCGTCGCTCAACCATCCCTCACCACCCTTGCTAGCTACAGCATGCTATTAGGTATAGACAAAGCAAGTCGTGCATTAGTGGAATGGGTTTCTTCAGGTGTGCCCTTTTTATTTCGCGCTCTCGCAGACCATAGGGAAGTACCTCAGTCTACAGCCCATTATTGTCTGCAAGGCCAACGATGACCTAGAGCAAAACGCCCAAGACTAGCAATACCTCACCCCTTAGAAGGAGCTGGCACTTGTTAAGTTCATCCTGCAGATGTCTAGCTTTAGCTACCTCATCCAGATCAAGTTTATACTATCACTAGCTTACCGCCTGACGCTGCAGCGACCCTAGTCCGCCCGACCACGTAAGCCGCCGCATCTCCACTGGACGAGAGCTTTTTAGAAGCGACATTTAATACCTCAAGCGAGAATAATTGGAGCGCTAGACTGGAACTGGCACAAGAACAACATAACTATACCCAAAGAGTAAACACTAGTTTAAGGTGATTGGAGAAGTCTTGCAAAACGCAGCTATCCTAGCTAAGAATGTCTATAACATGGACGAGACTGGAGTCATGCTATCTATGCTTAGCTCTGTCAAAGTCCTTGTCAGTAAGGATAATAGGCGAAAGCATAGAGGTGCACGAGTCAAGCGTACGACTGTGATTGCTATTGAACGCATTAGTGGAGATAGTAGGTATTTACATCTTGTAATCATGTGGCCCGCCACTACTCATCGGAGCAACTGGACTAATTTTCCTATCCCTGGATAGCAGTATGCGTGCTCTGAATCTGGATATACTAATATCTACATCAGCCTTAAATGGCTCAAGCGCATCTTTGATCCAGAAACTAAGGACCGGGCTAACGGTAGACCTCGAGTGTTGATCTGTAATGGCTTCGGAACTCACGAAACTCTCAAGGTTCTCAAATTTTGTCTTGAAAATAACATCATCCTATGTCAACTCCTATCCCATATCTCTCACAAGCTCCAGCCTTGCGATGTTGCTGTGTTTGCGCCACTTAAGGCAGCCTATATCGATGAACTTAAACGATTAGAGCGAGGCGGTGTCAAGGCGATAGGTAAAGAGCATATTACCTCTCTTTATAGCCATGCAAGGATTAAGGCGTTTACCCAAAGAAACATCAGGTCTGGGTTCTCTGCGTGTGGATTGTACACGTTTTACCTAGAAAGAGTGCTTTAAAGTATGCTAAAGTCTCCGCTAGAACTTAAGCCTATCGACACGATCGAGACAGAGGATGTCAACGCTCAAGACATTGATCAATCACCTCTTACACCGGTGACGCTGGTAACAACGCAGGCGATAGCATTACTACAGAATGTCACAATTAATCAAGCTACCCAATGCCTTAACCAGAAGAGCAAACTTAGTCTCCAAAAGAATGTTGAAAAACTATCAAAGGCTGCTCATTTAGCGTTCTCTAAGGGCATCCTTCAGCGGGACTAGATCCAGTTCCTAATAACGATCAATAACAAGTCAAAGGCTCGACGATCGGCTAAAGGACACATACTTGGAAGGAGGTTGGAAAAAGGGCAAGGAGCGGTTATGGGTTACGACGAGCTTGAAGTAGCGCGAGAGAAGCGTGCAGAGCAGGCCGCAGCTGCCGCAGCTAAATCTACTGGAAGACGAAGAAGAAAGCGTAAGGGTACAGCTAGAGGAGAGCCTCAAAATAAGGTAGCGAAGCGGATACACGCACAGGATGAAGTCCTTGGAGGTCAGGTCGCGTCAGCATGGAGAGCTCCTGAGGCGCCTATGCTGCACAGTAGAAGAATATGATGACTGTCAGCTGCTCTGAACTTCAATTGGGATGACTCACCCCGCCTGGCTAGTTATGGGCACAGCCACCTCTGCTACGAAGTAACAGTGCTCTACTGCCAAGACCATTATAAAACCTTCAATACCGGCTTATCATCCGTGCGGATCACGTTTATCCCCGCTCGCTAAAATTCCAGGTACCGACTAGGGTAGCCACGTTGAACAATCCTGCTTCCTGCAGCAGCCACACAGGTGATGAGAGCCATTGGACGTTGCAGCTAGATTGAGTGCACGATAATAGACAGAGATATTTGATCCAGAGCTACGGCTTTGCTGCATTGCATTACAGTAGGCTGAGGTGACTCTACTGGCATAACAGGATGCCCTCGTTCACAAGCCGTAAAAAATACCATAGGACTGGTAGTTTTTTATTCTAAGACTTGATATTTTTCCTAAGAAGCACGTTTGTATTATTGCCGCAAGCAAATATAAAAAGCAGGCGTTGCTGCATTATAAACACGATTGAAGTTCGAAGTACCTGTAATTTGTCTCGCTACATTGTGTGTCTCGCTTCGCAGTAGGTGACGTTAGGTAGATTGTGTGGACAGTCAACCATTCATGTAGTTGCGCATAATGATTTTGTGTCATGAGCCATTGTGGCGTTGAAGTGAAGGAGACGTGTAGGTGAGGTGAAGTGGAAGTTGAGCCCAGATCTTGGCGGTGGGTGAGCTATCGATAAGCTCGTCAGACGCCGACATGCCGACGTAGCTCCTGTGTGGCAGCGAGACGGCTCCTTGCACACCACGTGCATGTTGCCGGGGCACTCTAAGCATTTAACATGCTGTCAGGAATCCTGATATTCAACCAAAAGGGCGAAAACCTCATATTCCGCGCCTTCCGGAATGATTGCCGCCCACGGCTCGCCGACGTCTTCCGCATCCAGGTAATATCCAACGCACAGGTCCGGTCGCCCATCCTCACGCTCGGCTCGACGACGTTCAGCCATGTCAAGCACGAAAACATATACCTGGTGGCGGTGACGAAGAGCAATGCCAATGCGGCCCTCGTGTTTGAGTTTCTCTACCGACTGGTGGGGCTGGGAAAGGCATACTTTGGCAAGTTCGATGAAGAAGCCGTCAAGAACAACTTCGTGCTGGTGTACGAGCTGCTCGACGAGATTCTCGACTTTGGGTACCCGCAAAACACCGAGACAGACACGCTCAAGATGTACATCACAACAGAGGGCGTGAAGTCGGAACGAGCAATGGTGGGAACCCCTCCAGCTACAGTCTCGAGACGGATCGCTGATACAGATGCAGGAGGACTCCTCGAAAATCACAATGCAAGCCACAGGCGCTCTGTCGTGGCGGCGAGCCGACATCAAATACCGGAAGAACGAAGCCTTCGTAGACGTGATCGAAGACGTCAACCTGCTCATGTCGGCCACAGGCACAGTACTGCGAGCAGACGTCAACGGGCAGATAATCATGCGCGCCTACCTGTCCGGCACACCAGAGTGCAAATTCGGCCTCAACGACCGCCTGACGCTAGGCGAAGACCATCTCCAGCAACCCTCGGGAAACAAGGCAGGCGCAAAAGCAACACGAGCAGCCGCCGGGAGCGTGACGCTCGAGGACTGTCAGTTCCACCAGTGCGTCAAGCTCGGTAAATTCGACACAGACAGGATCATTTCCTTCGTTCCACCAGACGGCGAGTTCGAGCTCATGCGCTACCGAGCCACCGAGAACGTCAACCTCCCCTTCAAAGTACACGCCATTGTCAACGAAGTCGGCAAGACCAAAGTCGAGTACAGCATCGCCATCCGCGCAAACTACGGGTCGAAGCTATTTGCGACCAACGTGGTCGTTCGAATACCCACGCCCCTCAACACAGCTCGCATCACCGAGCGAACGTCGCAGGGCAAGGCCAAGTACGAGCCCGAGCACAACAATATCGTGTGGAAGATTCCACGCTTCACGGGTCAGAGCGAGTACGTGCTGAGCGCGGAAGCCAGCTTGACTAGCATGACGAACCAGAAGGCGTGGTCGAGACCGCCGCTCAGCCTCAACTTTTCATTGCTGATGTTTACGAGCTCGGGCTTGCTGGTCAGGTATTTGAAAGTGTTTGAGAAGAGCAATTACAGCAGCGTGAAGTGGGTACGGTATATGACAAGGGCGGGGAATTATGAGATAAGGTGAGTTCATCAGAGGCTTTGAAGTATGGTGCTGACATGTTGTAGATTTTGATTCAATCGTGTGCTGCTTAGACTATGGATATAGTGCTGCATTGCTGGCGTTCTGGCAGGACGAATAGAGATATCCCACATCACAGAGACAGAGCTCGGAGAAGTCCACCATGCCCAGGGCCGATCTGTCATCCAACGTGTGATCTAAGCAGCGCTATTCTGGAATCCACATCGTCATTGGTCCATCAAAATTAATCTTGGCCCACGAAAACTGTTCTACAATCTCCGTGAACCGCGCATGCGAATGAGTGATTGTCAATACATAATTTGCTAATCTCTGCAGTACCGCTTTCACGTCATCGTGCCCAATCCTCGTACCTTGAAGCACAGCTTCCCACCAGCCCATGACTCCACCCAGGGCTGACATCCTCATACTCGAACCTCACAATCGGTGACAGTATCGCATGCTTCTTCCCATACGGTCTCTATCTCGCCCACGGCCTACGCGTATCATTGCAGACCCGGGCCGTGGGACGGGAGAACACCTAGCATCTCATCTCGAAAGCACGTGGCGCACGTCAGACGGCATAGGTCTCAAGGAAGGGTAAGTCTCGATTACACAAGAAGCTGCCAACTTGATCAAGACGCTGGAGAACCACAATTGATGGTTTTGGTGTTCAAGAGCTGACAATAGCGGCACGATCGGCTCGTCTGTATATTGACCCATGGAGGAGAAATGACGGCATGGAGTGATGTCGATAAGAGAGCTCATTGGCTACAAGTCTTCGTTCGAAGTTGTCTTAATTAATCAATAGAATAGTCGCTACAACAAATAACAGGGGTATCAAACGTCGCAGCTCTCTCTGTTCGGAACTCCAAACACGTAAACCATTGCCCACCACCGGGCGAGCTTCTCACCGATTCTTGTTTCTATCGCGGATTCTACTGCACGTGGTAGCGACCATCGACTGGAAATGATGGCCAGCAACGAGGATGGTCTTGCAGGCGGCGTGACTGTAGTGCTGACTTCGGGGCCTTGGGGTTTCTCGATGACTGACAGTTCTTGCAACTGCCTCGCGCTCATATGCGGTGCTTCAGCGGATGCTCTCCAGAACAATCGACTCAGTGGCGCTTTCATTTCGAAAAACTCCTTGTCGAACGCATCGCGATTACTTGCCGCGCTACGCACGAACTGCAGATAAGACTTGAGAGCTCGCAGCAGGTCATTGGCGCGACAATCCTCGAGTTGCTGGTTGTCCTTCCAGAGGCGCGACGTGTGGTATGGATGGTTAACGTGCCGTACATTTCCGAGATCGCCGAGCACCCAATTCGTCTTGTCTTTGACGAAAATGTTTGCTGGCTTCACATCGTCATGGCAGTAGCCGTGTTCGTGAAGGCGCTGGATGGTGTCGAGGAAACGCTCAAATACAGGCCGGTAGCGCGCGTCCACGTCTTGATGAGTCAACGGTTCTTCGTCGCGGGCCAGTCTCTTCGCTTCATTTACAAGGTTGCCGCGTTTGAGCAGAGGAGTGACCAAGTGCCATTCTCGGGCGGCAGAGGGTGGATTGATTGCCTTGAAGTACGCATACACGGGCAGGAAGCCGTCGAACGGAGTGTTGTTCCCATTGTTACCGTTGTCCTTCAGACTGCTGCCTCCAAACCGCAGGGAAGCGGTAATTTCGGTGGGCCACTTTTCGCGTGTATCGCCTGGCGCGCAATTACGGAACGGACTCCGGCCTGGTGTGAATGTCTTGATAACAGAGCCATTGTACGCATAGACCTTGCCCTCCCAGCCTCCGCCCAGTACCTTCCAATCCTTGCGGTGGGCTATGAGGTCGTCTTCGACGCGTGCATCTTCGTGTGTGCCTCTCGGAAGCGCTCGGTGTACTTCCTCGTTGAAATCTGTTGACGAATACTTGGCTGCTAAGGATTGACGAGAAATGTGGAAGAGGTGTTGCTGTTGAAGGAGAGCTGCGAAAAGAAACACTACCACAAGACGCCAGCGGTTGTGGAAGATGGGCCGCGATGTGTGCGATATTGAGAGTCTAAACGGACGGCCCATGGAGGCAAGAATGTTGGATGTAGGGATTCGCTGCACGTCGTGGTGGAATACCAAAAGCGCCTGCGCTGTTGCTTATGAGGACTTACATATAGATATCAGAGTGCCGTTCGTTCCTGAATAGCGCATGCTAGAGTAGACCGACTGGCAGGCGTCCATTCCACTGCGGCTTCCCGGCCAGGCTGGTGGCATTCCTCCATGCCTTGTTATCCGTGTGCCACCGGTCTAGTTCAGCATTTCTTGGTGGCCTTTTGACGTCAAATCCACTCTCCGGGCTTTCATAGGTTGCAAGTCGTTCATGTTGTAACAAGCTCCGCAAAACAGGGAATATTGTTTTGGCCGCTTGGTGATGTGCTCCTCCAGGTCCGCCACCGTGGCTTGTGCTAGCTAAACCCCTAGGCTGAACGGTTGCTTGGTATGACGACAGTCAAGGATTCCTGGTCAAATGCGCGGCTCAACGGCAAAGGCACGAACTGCTGGAGAAACGGGCGTTGACGAGGTGCCGGAGGGATGACGCTGATAGGTTTGCTGTTCCTGCACGGCCTCGTTTCTGCCCCACACGGAAACGCTCATGACGGCCTCGCAACCTTTTTTTGCGCGCCTGGAGCAAAGCCACAGAGACGACAGTCTCGAGCCACACGCCGATCCTTTATTCGCCATAGCATAAGCTATCGTGAGTTGCATGAGCCTAATAGTCTCCGTATACGCCGCATTCGCTTGAGGCTTGGAAACTGCAAGCGTGTCGTAATGACGTATGCGATGCGTTGCTCCATTCTCGCGCACGTACGACTTATCCTACTCAACGTGCTCTACCAATATCTTGATGTCTTTGGGTCTTTGATGTTGCCCCACCTGCCTCACTTGCGTACTGCATGATCGAAGCATGAAATGGTGGACTCCCTGCATTGTCTCAACATGAGCATAAAGGTTGTGCAACAAAGAAATCTACGTTCGGGGCTACGTGGAATATGTTGAGACTGCTCGATCTGAGGTAAGCAGGACCGACAGTGGCGGTTACCTCGCGCGTTCCGGGCTCTTTGTTCTTGACCTGCATTTGGGAGCACGCGGGAAAACAGCACGCCCATGCCGAAAACGTCAGCTTTGTACCGTAGGTTCTTTGTTTCACCACTTCACGATGCGGGAAGAAACCATCACATCATACTGTAATCAGGTCAATGAACAGCAACACCAACAACGCGACCGAATTTGCGATCGTGCAACAACGGTACACCTGCGCAACTTAGTGAACTTTTCGATCCGGATAACGAAAACAATTATCGACCAGCGTCTGCGCCAATGGCTGCCAAGAAGACTGTGAAAGAGAAGGGAAAGAGTAGAGCGCAGATTGACAAAGAAGCTCAGGATGCTGCAGATAGAGTCCGAACTGCCGAAAAAGAAGCCAATCATGCTGGCAGAGCGGCTGGGGCTGCAAAGAGGGGACGTGAAAGAGAATCGGGTACGGCAGCTCAGCCTAGAGCCCAGGCGCCTAAAAGGGCACGTGGAGATAATGCAGCTCGGCCTGATCCACCACAGCCTCCAGTACAGCAGGATGAATCGCCTCGTCTTGAACGGTCCCCCATTCCACCTCCCCCTCGTGCGCCTACTCCACCTCTCGGACATTCACCTACTCTTACTTCTAGGAATCCGCCTTCGTCCACGCCCTTGATTTCTCCTAAGATCTCGCTTCCTCCCAAGATGGACGACCTTCAACCAGCAACAGTCTTGGGCGTTCCTAACAAGACATGGGCGGACGTGCCGGCTGAGGTACGCTTGAAAATCTACTCCAAGGTGGGAAGAAGGGAGATGTTGAAGCCAATCCCCGGGTCCAAGGACGCCAACCACTTGCTTGAGGCTTCGTACATTGCACGTGTTTCAGACTCCGGACTCGAGCGTGTTAACAGTCCAATAATTTATGAGATACGAGAGCAACTACATGAATTCGACAAAGAAAACGCGGCTATGATCATAGTTCACTGGGACTGTGTTGAACAGATCAACCCTCTGATAAAAATGATCAGAAGCGTACAAGAGGCCGAAAGAAAATGGGTTGAGAGGTACGGCAATGCTGGTAAAACAATTCCATGAACCAAGTTTGTGTGCGACTTCTACTAACTTGGCGCGTCTATCTTCAGTCACACGTGGCCGCAAGGATCTCTGCATTGCAGAGATCCAATATGATGCAGAGTCTGCATCACATTGCCAATTATCGAATATTTAGGCCGTGGAGACGCGCTCGGCCTTCTTTACATTGAACTCAAACCTTTGGAGCGCTTTTTCCTAGAAGAACTCCTTCAGCAACAGTTGGATGCAATCGGTAGCGGGATAGGCAATTTTGTCCGAGTCGAAATTATGATTGACCGTGGTACGTGTTTTTTTACGAGATGCAAGCAAGAGATACACTAACTTCGTACACGTGCTTGTAGATCTGAACCAGAAAAGGCTTCCAGATGACCTTGTTGGCATAGTTCACCCATACTGGCGGTGGCCTGATCCGCGCAAGGTCTTGTCGAAGCTTCAATACACGATCATCGAGGCCAAAGATCTCGCGGTGTTCGTCACGGCGGTGACAGAAGTGGACCTGCCACACGTGTACGGAATCGATCCATTGTTCAAAAGAACAATGGCTTTCGTGTCACCGATACCACCACTGCCACTATATCCAATCCTCAAGGTGAAGAGGAGCGCATGCCATCGCGGAAGAGAGGCGTTTCCGCTACAAGTCCCAAATTTGAGAAGATGAGAGCGCTCGTCGCCGCGGCAGCAGGACCTAGTGCAGGAGTAACTAGCACAGCAGGACCTAACACAGCAGGACCTGATACAGCGGAGCCTAGTACAGCGGAGCCTAGTGTACCAGGAGGCTAACTCGCGTATTGAAGCCGTGGTAAGAGAGTATGCATTCAGTAGTGTATACA
>Ga0265798_10012405_pt1 | contig 10285 bp, 9 predicted proteins | sample P3T30metagenome_FD_192430 | JGI IMG/M metagenome (GOLD analysis project Ga0265798, IMG submission 192430) | Plant litter microbial communities from East Loma Ridge, Irvine, California - P3 T30 | ecosystem: Environmental > Terrestrial > Plant litter > Unclassified | place: USA: California...
AGGTGATACTGTAACTGTACACTATAAAATCAGAGAAGGTGTAAAAGAGCGTATACAATTATACCAAGGTGTATGTATACAGCGTAACAGCACCGGTAATAACGAAACATTTACCGTACGTAAAGTATCTAACGGTATTGGTGTTGAGCGTATATTCCCTATCAATTCTCCAAACATTGATAAAATTGAAGTAAACAGCCGCGGTAAAGTGCGTCGTGCTAAGTTATACTACTTACGCGAACTTACCGGTAAAGCTGCACGTATCAAAGCAAAACGCGTTTAAGCATTTTACTGATCCGTACTTTACACAAGTAATAGATTTAAAAAGTCCCGGTAACTTTATTAGTTATCGGGACTTTTTTGTTGCTATTCCGCTGATCATTTCTTTCTTTATCTTCAATAGTAAAAATTTGAGGAAAAATGAAGAAATATATAGTTATAGCGCTACTTTAAGTAACTTTTTAAGGCTTATTAACGGCTATACGTCCGTTTTAACCAGGCATCCGGCACCGGGATAATACAAATATTCATCGACTTTCCATCTTCAGATAACATGGCCGATTGGATTTCGATGCGTGTACCATCGGGGCTAAAGGTAGGATGCGGGTGGTCTGATGCAGTTTGCTTATGACCGGTACTGAGCATCATCATTTCGCTGTTATGTCTGTCTATCAAATAAATACTGCGCGAAAAATCATCACCCACAGCCCAGCGGCCATCTTTTGAGCCTCCCACATGCCATAAGCCGCTGCCACTTGGCGTTTGACCGGCAATTACCATTTCGCGGGTGCGCAGGTTTACAATACCCAAACCGGTGGGCTTCTCGCGCGTGCCCGATGGTCCCCATGCAGTTTCCTGACCGGGGTTAGCGCCGCCTACAGCCGTGCCGGGAGCTGCATTCGCATCTGTTCCGGGTACTTTGCGGTGGCCCATAATGGCAATAGCTACTTCATCAGGTGTAATTACGGCCTCATGCGTTACCCATTCGGTGGTGGCTTCGGGGTAAAGGGGGCGTAAGCCGCTGCCATCGGCTTTAACTGTCCAGGTGCGTTGCGGCGATTTGCCGCCGGTTTCCCAGCAAAATACAATCTCGCCCGCTACCCATGGATTTACCTGGATGTGACCTATTTGAAACGGTACTGAAACTATATACCTAATAGCGCCCGTTTTTACATTCATGGCGGCTAAGCCGTTAGGCCCTGCACCCATTTTACGCGGACCAAAAGCGCTATCTATTTTAGTACCGGGTGTTAAATGCTTGTAAGCTTCATCTTTACCTACATGGAAATAAACCTGGTCTTCGTTGGCATCCAAAGCCATATCGCCACCGGCGCCCATTTCGGCGGGTATAGTGCCGCATACACGTTGGTAAGCGCTTGCAGGCTGCATTTTACCGGCTTTACTATCGGCTAACACTTTGGCCAGATCAACCTCAACAACCTGCAGCGGGCCGCCGCGGCGCGGGCCATCTGTAGCAGGTGCTGCGCTGCGCATGTGGTATAGCTTCATGCTTTTGCGGGCCAGGTTAAGCATACCCGTGTAGCCACCTTCGGTAATTTGTACAATGTCTCCATTCTTCTCGTTAACGGCTAAAGCCTCGTTTTTGGCCCGGTTAGAACGGAACACCAGCCATTGCCCGTCTGCTGTCCATTGCGGATGGGTTTGATATATTTTGCTGTCGCCGGCAGGTGTGCTGGTCAAAAAAGTAAGCATAGTGCCGGTAACCGGGTCTTTTACCACTTTACGTTCTGATGGAAAACGCTTGCCGATTTGTGCATGTGCAGATGAAACAAACGCAGTACAGGCAAAAGCTGTAATAAACAGGTAGGGTTTAATTTTCATAAAAGAAGGAAATGCATGGCAGCAATAGTATTCGCGAAAATTTACGCTGCACAGGTTTAACAAGATCAATTGGTTGCCCTAAGCTACAAGTTATACCCATTTTTACTGAGGGTTGCAGGACAGTACAGGTTACTTTGTTATGTGCCTGAATGTAAATAAGCGGTATCTGCTTGTAATTGAAAGTAAGTGATTGCATGAACGGTTAGTTTGCGGCTCCTCTTAATGTCAACTCTTGGTACAGGTAAAACAAATGGATGAGTTTTAAGCTTTTAAATTAAATTATCGAAGATGCCTAAGTGGTTAAAAGTTGTTTTGAAGATTGTTGGAGCCGTAGTGCTTTTATTTTTGCTGTTATCGGTGGGGTTGTTTGTTTATATCAACTCTAATAAAGCCAAGGTTTTAACGCTTATAACTTTTACACTTAATAAAAACCTGAATGGTAAATTGACAATTGGCGATATGGAGACTACTTTTTTCAAAGGGTTTCCGGGTATTTCAGTTTCCTTAAAAAATGTATTAGTGAAAGACAATCGTTGGGCTGAGCATCACCATACTTTGCTTACTGCCAAAGATTTTGATGTTTCTATAAATACAGCATCCCTGCTGCGTGGTGCTATGCGTATAAGTAATATTGAGATTAGTAATGCCGCTATCGATTTGTATAAGGATAGTACCGGTTACAGTAACAGCTCCATATTTAAGAAGAAGGAAAAGCAAAAGAATACACCTGATGATGGCAGCGGCAGTTCGGCCGAGTTTGGTAAGTTTACGCTTAGCAAAGTAAGTTTTGCGGTGAATAATCAAAAGAATAACAAACTTTTCCAGTTCGATATTAACAAGCTTTCGGGCAAAATGAACTATCCCGATTCTGGGTGGCATGCCGATTTGCAGATGGATGTTACCGCGAGGAGTATGGCCTTTAACACTACCAAGGGCAGCTTTATTAAAAACAAGCGTTTAGCCGGCCAAATGATGGCCGGTTATAATGAGGATAAAGGCATCATCAATATATCTTCCAAAGACTTTAGCATTGGCGGCAATCCGTTTCTCATTACAGCTACATTTAATACGGCTGTAAAGGAAACCGATTTTGCCATTCATGTAACAGCCAATCAAATTTTATGGCGTAACGCAGCAGGGCTGGTAGCAGCAAATATTAGCAAAACGCTTAACAAGTTTAATTTAACCAAACCTATTGATATTACGGCGCTTATAGCAGGCAGTTTAGGTGGTGGCGATCCGCTGATTTACGTAACCGGGAAAATAACGGATAACACGCTGGTGATACCGGGCGGCGTGATAGACAGTTGTACTTTTAACGCCGTATTTACCAACAACGATGTAAAGGGAAAGGGTTTTGTGGATGCCAATTCAGCTATCCGCTTGTCGCAGTTTTCGGGGCGGTATAACCATTTGCCTTTTATTATAGATACTGGCAGTATTGTAAACCTGGAGAAACCGATAGCCACGGGTAACTTTAAATCCATTTTTCCACTGGTTAATTTGAATTATACCCTGGGAGCCGATATTGCTAAATTTACTAAAGGTACAGCCGATATGAACCTGCATTACAAGGCTGATATTGTAGATTATAAGTTGAACAAGCCGGTAATTGCCGGAATAATCAGCTTTAAAAATGCCGATTTTAAATACCTGCCACGTAACCTGGCCTTAACTAACACTTCGCTAACCTTAAACTTTGTAGGTAACGATTTAATATTGAACAACACCCGCTTACAAAGCGGCCACAGCATTGTAACCATGAATGGCCGGGTGAACAACTTTTTAAACCTGTACTACAGTGCGCCCGAAAAAATATTACTCACCTGGCAAATTAAAAGTCCCGAACTGCGGCTGGCAGAATTTCTCGGATTTTTAAATGCAAGGCAACAGGCTAAAACTTCTACGGCCACACGTGCCAATAGCGGTAATGTGGTAGATCAGTTGAGCAACGTGCTGGAGAAAGGGAATGCAGAAATGCACATGGAAGTTGCCAAGCTTTCCTACAAGAAGTTTTTAGCAACCAACGTACGGGCCGATTTGCTCACCTCATCAGACGGTATAATTATAAGAAACGTAGGTGTAAAACACGCCGGAGGTTCGTTACAGCTTAACGGACGCTTAACGCAGGGCAAAGCCTTAAATCGCTTTGCGGTAAATACAACCGTAAGCAATGTGAATATACGCGAGTTCTTTTATGCCTTCGATAATTTTGGATTGGCCGAAATTACTTATGAAAACCTGAAAGGATTTCTATCTGCCAAAACGCAGATCAGTGGTGGTATTACCGATCAGGGAAGTTTGGTGCCGAGGTCTGTTAATGGCAATGTAGATATCAATCTTAAAAATGGAGCATTGTTGAATTATAGTCCGCTAATAAAGGTGGGTAAATTTGCCTTTCCGTTTCGCGATCTCAAAAATATTGAAATTGAGAACCTGAACGGTCGTTTCGACCTGCGTGGCGATAAAATTATTATTAACCCTATGCAGATAAACTCAAGCGTGCTGAACGCCGATGTGGCCGGTATTTACGGCCTAACCAACGGCACCAACATTTCTTTCGATGTGCCATTGCGTAACCCTAAAAAGGATGAGGATATAACCGATAAGGCAGAGCTGCAAAAGCGCAGGTTTAGAGGTATAGTATTACACCTGGCCGCTAAAGATGACGGTACAGGTAAAGTTAAGATTGGTTGGAATAAAGACCATAAGTAGTTAAGTGTTCTGTAGTAAGAAAGCTCGTACATCATCTTCGGTACCGGTAAACGGCCCCGATGTTTCTATTTTTAAACTGGCCATGGCAGCGGCAAAGTTGCCGGCCTCTTCTACGCCTGCACCTTTAATGCGTTGATATAGATAGCCTGCCATGTAGGTGTCGCCGCAACCGGTAGCATCGGTTATTTGGGAGGGTTTATACGCGCGTATTGTGTAAAACCTTTCATCGGCATAAATGATCGACCCTTTGCTGCCCAGGGTAATGAGCACTTCTTTTACACCCCAATGGGCTAATATGCGCGCACCTTCATGCAAATCGGTACAGCCTGTTAAAACTTCCAACTCGTGTTCATTAGCCTTTAAATAATGCAGGTAAGGTAACACCTCTTTTTTGGCAGGCCACTCTGCAGGTATTACTTCAAAATTGCTCACCCGGCGCAGGTATCCCTGCACATCGAGCGATACGCGGCCTTTGACCGACAAATAAGTGAGCAACTCAGCTGGTATATCATTAGCCAGCAACGGGCCTAAATGGAAAATTTTTGCTTCAACGTTTTGAAGTTGCTCAATGGTAAACTCATCGGCTTGTTGCAGTACCCGTTGCGTACGATGATCCTGATCAGCATTATATATGTTTTCAAAATATACCGAATGGGTACTTAGGGTGGCGTCTATAATGATACCATTGGCCCGCAGGGCTTCAACTACAGGCATCTCACTTTGGCCGACAGAAGTAACCAAGCCATAGTTCACCGGCATTTGGTGTAATGCTTTAGAAAAATAGTAAGATGTACCACCTGCCATGTAAACCGTAGAATGAGGGGTAACAATTTTATCTAAAGTAATATGGCCTACGCAGCAAATATCAAACATAAGATGTTATTGATTAAGGGTAAATATAAGCTACAATATATATCTTAGAGCGACCAATTACACCTTATGGCAAAAGACATCAATAATCCGGCAGCTATAGATCAGTTTATTCAGAATTTACAAACACCTTTAGCACAACTCGTTCAAACTATCAGGCAGGTGATATTGAGCACCGACCCGGTCATAGGCGAACAAATTAAATGGAATTCACCCAGCTTCTTTTATCAGGGTGATATGCAGTCTTTTGATGCCAAAGAATATAAGCGTGACATGATCGTGCTCAACCTACGCCAAAAAGATCATGTGTTGCTTATTTTTCCAACCGGTGCAAAGGTAATTTCGCCAATATTCGAGGGTAATTATACTGATGGACGGCGTATGGTTAAAATTTATAATCATGACGATTTAAAGACGAAGAAGGTGGCTTTGCAAAATGTAGTTAAAGAGTGGCTAAAGTTTGTTCATGCCGACTAATAATCAGCAAAATGAAAATGTGGAAAACGTGTTAGGACTTTGAATGCTAAAAATATTAGTATTAAAAGTGTGGAATCTATATTTGTTATCTTATTAAAAATTAAACAAATGATAATATACGATTCAGCTAAACATGTTTATTACGAATACCTTTTGATGATAACGCCCTCATATGGTACGGCCAAGTCAATGATAGAAATTAAACAGATTTTTAGTAATGATTTTGGGTGTCGTTTTGCTGCGAATTTACATCCGCATATTACGATGGTTAATTTTATTCAACCTTTTACCGCGGAACCTAAGGTTTTCCAATGGTTCAAAAATCATGCAAGTTACGTTAATGCTATCCATGTTGACCTAAAAGATTTTGGAAAATTTGATAGCCACACTATTTATGTTAAAATTAATGACCATAAAGAAATAGTGGAACTTGTAAATAACATAAGGCGTAATTTTGCTGCTAAGTTAAACGTAGCTAATTTAAAACCAATATTCGTAAGTCATCCGCACCTTACGATTGCGCGTGGAATGACAAGTGACCAATTCAATATAGCATGGAATGCCTGGGAAAAAAAAACTTACAATGAATCTTTTACGGCAACCAACATGGTACTTATAAAACGGCCGTATGACATTTTTAAAGGAGTATCTATTGGGAATTATAAAAAAGTAAGCGAGTTTGATTTTGAGGGGAAAAACATTTATGGCAGACAAACCTCTATGTTGATAAGCTAAAGCAAATCATATATTTGCAAAAAACAAAGATATGATAGCGCACCACGTTTTATTTTGGCTGAAAGCCGATACCACTCCCGAGCAAAAACAAGCATTTCGCGAGAGCCTGCAAACTTTGGAAGGGGTAGAAACCGTTAAAAACCTGCACGTTGGTACTCCGGCACCTATTGAGCGTGCGGTTGTAGATACCACTTATACCTTTAGCCTCCTGGTGTTTTTTGAAGATATGGACGCACATGACTTTTATCAGGGGCATGACCTTCACCAGGCTTTTTAAATGGCTTCCGTCAGTATTTTGATAAGGTAGTTATTTACGATGCCCAGTAAGGCGGAAAGGAATATAAACAACAAAACCTCCGGTATCACCAGAGGTTTTGTTGTTTATAGAGTAAATATAATCGGATCTTATTCATCGGCAAGTTCTATCCATACCGGACCATGATCGCTTGTTTTTTCCCAGCCGCGCACTTGCTTATCAACACCGGCTGCCAGTAAACGGCCTTCCACATTAGGGCTAAGTAGAAAATGATCTATGCGTAAACCGGCATTACGGCCGTATGCGTTACGGAAATAATCCCAAAAGGTATAGATGGTTTCATCAGGATAAAGCTTGCGTAGGGCATCGGTCCAGCCTTGTGCTACCAGGTTTTTAAATGCTGTACGTATCTCCGGCCTGAACAGGGCATCATCTACCCAGCGTTCGGGCTTGTATACATCAAGTTCGGTAGGCATCACGTTAAAATCGCCGGTTAAAACTACAGGTACATCATAGGTGAGCAACTTTTGGGCATGCAGGGTTAACTGTTCAAACCAGCGCAGTTTATAGTCGAATTTTGGCCCGGGAGCCGGATTGCCATTGGGTAGATACAGGCAGCCAATTACAATGCCGTTTACAGAGGCCTCAATATAGCGGCTTTGTGCCTCGTCAGGGTCAACTGGCAGCCCGCGTCGTAATTCTTTAATTTCGAAATTATTCTTGGCCAGTATAGCTACACCGTTCCAGCTTTTTTGGCCATGCCAAATAGCGTTGTACCCTGCCTCCTTTATAGCACTTTCGGGAAATTTTTCTTGCGGGGCTTTCAACTCCTGCAGGCAAACCACGTCAGGTGTGGTTTCGTTGAGCCAGCGCAGCAGTACAGGTAGGCGACCGTTTACTCCGTTTACATTATAGGTGGCAATTTTCATAGGCTTGTATGTGGGTAGAGATACAATATTATATAAAAATCAAGCCACAATAAAACAAGCAGGTAATTTAATAGATTGTCGGTTTATTAAACATCAACCATCGCTTTTATTACCCCGTTGGCCGGGTTGAGCCAACTGTTAAAATCTTGTTTTACCTGGTCAAAGGTAACGCGGTGGGTAATGTAATTGGTAGGATCTACCCAGCCTTTTTTTATACTGCTGATCACGTGCTCAAAATCGGCCCGGGTAGCATTGCGGCTGCTCATCAGGGTGCTTTCGCGTTTATGAAATTCGGGGTGACTTACTATTAATTCATCTTTTTGCAGGCCTACCAGTACATAGCGGCCCCCATGTGCCAAGTACAAAAACGCGTTATTAATAGCTTTTTGGCTTCCTGTAGCGTCAATGATCACGTTAGGCATATCATCATTAGTAATGTTTTGCAATTGCTCAGTTACATTGTCTTTTATGGCATTGATGGTATAATGTACCTGTAACTTGGTTTTGCAAAATTCTAAACGCTGCTCATTTATATCCATGGCAATTACTTTAGCACCGGCTATACGGGCAAATTCCATAATGCCCAGGCCAATAGGCCCGGCACCTATAACCAGTACAAATTCGCCGGATTGTACATCAGCCCGTTTTACGCCATGTGCGCCAATAGCCAGCGGCTCTACCAAAGCCAGTTCATCAAAGGTTAAACCATCGCCATGTACCAATAGGCGTGAGGGTACTTGCAGGTACTGAGCCATACCACCATCAGTATGCACGCCGCAAACCTGTATTTGAGTACAGCAATTGGGCTTACCCATACGGCAGGCAATACAAGTTTGGCAGTTATAGTAGGGAATAAATGTCACCGTCTCACCAATCTCAAAACCCGGGGCATCGTCCATAGCCACCAGTTCACCGGCGAGTTCATGGCCTAATATACGAGGGTAACAAAAAAAAGGCTGCGTGCCTTCAAAAGCGTGCAAATCTGTACCGCAAATGCCTATTCTTTTTATTTTGATAAGTGCATAGCCGGATTTAAGTTGGGGTTTGTCTCTTTCTTCGTATTCCAGTTTTCCCGGTTCAGTGCAAACTAATGTTTTCATGAATGTGCTTTAGCGTTTATCTCTGCGTACAAAAGCAGGAATTGTAATTTAATAACCAAGCTTTGTAAAGAATGTAGGGTAATAGCTTTCGCTGATTAGCCCCTCTGTATAAAGCTGTTGCCAAAATGCCTTAGGTATTATGGTGTCTTTCATTAACATATTGGAAGCAACCCGCCCGGGGTTAGTGGTACTTAGCGCAATACTGGTTACGCCGGGAGCATTTAAGCCAAATTGTATACAAGCGGTAGCCGGGTCAACTCCATATTGTCTGCATAAGGAGTAAAATTGATTTCGCCAGTTAATCAAAGCGTCGCCTTCGGGTGTTTGAGGTAATACTTCGCGGTAATTATAAAAGTTGCCGCCGGTTAAGAATCCGGCGTTAAACACGGCCGAGTTAATGATAACAGTCCCTTTGGCTTCCAGTTCGGCCATGAAATTTAATAGTTCCTGCGGGTGGCTGTGCAAGGTCATGCTGTTGGCAATCATGGCCCAGTCGAGGTCTATATCTCCGGCAATGCGTTGAATTATACGCCAGTCTTTAGCACCTACGCCTATGGCCTGCACTTTACCTTGTTGCTTTAATTCGGCCAGGGCACGGTATGCATCTAATATATCCTGATAGCGTTTAGCCTTATCGGCCTCGCTGGTGGCGGCAGCCATATACTCATCAGGGTCATGTACCGATACCAGCTGCGCATCATAATCGCCCAGCAACTCGTTGCCCTGCTCGTAGCATTCCAATATGCCATCATAGCTGATTTTTTGAACCGCATCGTGCTTTAGATCTTTCCAAACGCCAGGTTCAAAGGTAGGTTCGGGCGTTTTAAGTTGGGTACGTACCCAGCCCAGCTTGTTGCTGATAAGTACGTCGGCAGGGGCAATGCTAAGTTCTTTAAGGCATTTGCCCAAATCTTCGAGCGCGAGGCCGGCTCCATACTTGCCTGCCGAATCAAACACGGCCGGTTTTTGCGAATGCCTGATGCTTTCGCTTACAATTTGGCGTTTAACTTCATAGGGCAGGGCTACATAGAGGTTACCCAGGCCGCTGGTGCCAAATATGATTTGTGGGAGATCAAGATTTTTCATTGTTAGAAGACTATAATATGGTAGATACCGGCTGGTCTTGTGGTACAACATTTACGGCTACCCGGTGACCTGTTAAACCAAACAGCGCAATTACTATAAAGCAAACCAGCGGTACCACATAACCGTACTGAATGTTGCCGGTACTATCGCTCAGGTAACCAAAAGCACGCGGAATAATGGCGCCGCCGACAATAGACATGATAATAAGGCTGCTGCCAAATTCGGTATCACCTTTCAAATCTTTAATGCCCAGGGCAAATATGGTAGGGAACATG
>Ga0265798_10012406_pt1 | contig 10284 bp, 10 predicted proteins | sample P3T30metagenome_FD_192430 | JGI IMG/M metagenome (GOLD analysis project Ga0265798, IMG submission 192430) | Plant litter microbial communities from East Loma Ridge, Irvine, California - P3 T30 | ecosystem: Environmental > Terrestrial > Plant litter > Unclassified | place: USA: California...
AGAAAAAAAGGTATGGACACGCCCTACATGGTTAAGTATGACGAAGGCCACGGCTTTGGACGCGAAGAAAACCGTATTGAGTTGTACAAATGCATGATGGGCTTTTTTGCGAAGCACCTTAAATAATCACTCATGGCAAATCAGGATTTTACCACCACTGTAAACGTAAATAAACCTGCCGATGCTGTGCTTAGCGCATTAACGTTAGGCATTACCCAATGGTGGAGCCACGATTTTACGGGATCGGCCGATAAAGCAGGCGATACGTTTACCGTGCGTTTTGATAAAACATTTATGACGTTTACTGTTGAGCGCGCGAATGAAAATAAAGTTAAATGGCAGTGTACTGATGCTAATACCGATGCGCCGGGTTTAGACGTTAAAGATGAATGGATTGGCACCAGCATACTTTGGCAAATTGAGCCCGTGGCAAACGGCACGCAAATAACACTTACCCATTACGGGCTTTCGCCTGAAGTACAATGTTATGAGATTTGCCGGGCAGGAAGGCACCAGTTTACAGCAAGCCTTGTATCACTATTAAATACAGGCAAAGGCATGCCTTTTTAGGTAAGAGATTTAAATAAACAAAGCCCTCGATTGAGGGCTTTGTATTTATCTGTCATTAAACTTTTCACATAACACAATTATGATACTTGCCAATATACTCAACGCAATAATTATTGCCTTTGGTTTCTCTGTTGTAGGACTGCTGCTCAATTTTCCCATCAGGAATATGGCATTTTATAACAAACTGTCGCGCTTTAACTTTGTGAAAGGTAAGAAGGTAAATAAAAATATCGGGGTGCTTTATTTCAGGCAAATGCTAATAACAAGTTTTTGGAGGCATTTTAATCCAAAAATTAAAGTTACAGAGAAACCAACCCATGAGGAATTGCTTAACCTGAGGAAAGAAATAATCTATGCCGAAATCAGCCATCTTATTGCTTTTGTAGGAGTACTTGTTTTTGCCGGTATTACATACAGTTCTAAGCATTACAGCTTTATAATAGCACTATTGATAAGTAATATACTCTTTCATTTTTATCCGGCTTTGGTACAGCAATACAACAAACGAAGGCTGGATATCGTTCTTACCCGAATTAAAAAATAATAGCTTCAAACTATATAAACCAAAAACGCCCATGCAATGCATGGGCGTTTTTTATGTTATACAGAGCAGTATTATTTACTCAGGTACATTTTACGGCGTGAGTACAGTTCGTAAAACTGATCGTCCTTAAGGTCGTCTATAAATAGAATGCTCTCCCCGGTAGATTTCATCTCCGGTCCAAGTTGTTTATTTACACCCGGGAATTTACTAAAAGAGAATACCGGTTGTTTAATTGCAAAACCATCAAGCTTAGGGTTAAAGGTAAAGTCTTTTACTTTTTTAGCCCCCAGCATTACCTTGGTTGCGTAGTTTACATAAGGCTCTCCGTATGCCTTGGCAATAAAAGGTACCGTACGGCTTGCGCGCGGGTTAGCCTCTATTATGTAAACAATATCATCTTTAATGGCAAACTGTATGTTTATAAGGCCTACCGTTTTAAGCGCGAGCGCTATCTTTTTGGTATGGTCTTTAATTTGCTGCATTACAAACTCACCCAGGTTAAACGGTGGCAGTGTAGCATTACTATCGCCGCTGTGTACACCGCAAGGTTCAATGTGCTCCATGATACCTATTATGTAAACATCTTCGCCATCGCAAATTGCATCGGCTTCGGCTTCAATCGCACCATCCAAATAGTTGTCAAGCAACAGCTTGTTGCCCGGTATGCTTTTAAGCAAATCGATAACGTGCTCCTCAAGCTCCTGTTTGTTAATTACGATCTTCATACCCTGGCCACCCAATACGTATGATGGGCGAACCAACAGTGGGAAGTCTAACGTTTCGGCAAGCTTGCTTGCTTCGTCAGCACTTTCGGCTATACCAAATTTAGGGAAAGGTATCCCAAGCTCGGTAAGCAGGTTAGAAAAACGGCCCCTGTCTTCGGCAAGGTCAAGCGCATCAAAGCTTGTACCTAATATTTTAATGCCGTAACGGTCAAGTTTTTCGGCCAGCTTAAGGGCAGTTTGCCCACCCAACTGAACGATAACACCTTCCGGCTTTTCGTGGCGTATAATGTCGTATATATGCTCCCAGAACACCGGCTCAAAGTACAGCTTATCGGCCGTATCAAAGTCGGTTGAAACCGTTTCAGGGTTACAGTTAATCATAATTGTTTCGTAACCACACTCGGCAGCGGCCAATACACCGTGCACACAAGAGTAATCAAACTCAATACCCTGCCCAATTCTGTTAGGCCCTGAGCCAAGTACCACAACCTTTTTCCTGTCCGATACTATACTTTCGTTATGAACGTATTTAGAACCGTCTGCCCTTTCTATCTCGGCTTCAAAAGTTGAGTAGTAATACGGCGTTTTAGCCTCAAACTCAGCGGCGCAGGTATCAACCAGCTTGTAAACGCGCTTAACGCCCATTTCTTCACGCTTGTTGTATACTTCGCTTTCAAGGCAACCCATCATGTGGGCAATTTGCCTGTCGGCAAAACCTTTTTGCTTGGCCTCAAGTAACAGTTCTTTAGGCAGCGTATCTATTTTAAAGTTAGATATTTCCCTTTCAAGGCTGTAAAGCTCCTCATATTGTTTAAGGAACCACATATCTATTTTAGTAATTTCGTGTATGCGGCTTAATGGTATACCCATTTGTATGGCATCATAAATCACAAACACACGGTCCCAGCTTGCGTGGGTAAGTTTGTCTATTATCTGCTCATAGTTGGTGTACCCTTTGCCATCGGCGCCAAGCCCGTTACGCTTAATTTCCAGCGATTGCGTAGCCTTGTGCAGCGCTTCCTGGAACGAGCGGCCAATACCCATAACCTCACCTACCGATTTCATCTGAAGGCCTAGCGTCCTGTCGGCGCCCTCAAACTTATCAAAGTTCCAGCGTGGTATTTTTACGATTACATAATCCAGCGTAGGCTCAAATAAAGCCGATGTAGATTTAGTAATTTGGTTTTGAAGCTCGTCCAAGTGATAGCCTAATGCCAGTTTAGAGGCAATTTTAGCAATTGGGTAACCGGTAGCTTTAGATGCCAGTGCCGATGAACGCGACACGCGGGGGTTTATCTCAATAGCCACGATATCTTCTTTATCATCCGGGCTTACCGCAAACTGAACGTTACACCCGCCGGCAAAGTTGCCTATGCTGCGCATCATTAGTATCGCCATATCCCTCATTTTCTGGAATGTAGTATCGCTAAGTGTCATTGCAGGCGCTACGGTAATACTGTCTCCTGTGTGGATACCCATTGGGTCCATATTTTCGATAGAGCAAATAATTACTACGTTATCATTTTTGTCGCGAAGTAGCTCTAATTCGTATTCTTTCCAGCCTAAAAGGGCCTTATCTATAAGCACCTCGTGTATGGGCGACATTTCGAGGCCATAGGTAAGCAGGTCGTCAAAATCTTCTTTGCGGTGTACAAAAGCTGCCCCTGTACCCCCAAGTGTGAATGACGGACGTATAACCAGCGGGAAACCAAACTCCTGCGCTATCTCTTTACCCTTAAGGAACGAGTTAGCCGTTTTAGCCAGCGCCGCAGGTATGCCTATGCGCTCTAAGAGTTGTTTAAACTGCTCCCTGTCTTCGGTAATGTTTATGGCATTAACGTCTACCCCTATCAATCGCACGTTAAAGTCGCTCCAAATACCTTTTTCCTCAGCCTCAAGGCAAAGGTTTAGTGCCGTTTGGCCACCCATTGTAGGCAGTACGGCATCAATATTTGGGTGTGCTTTAAGAATTTCTATTATCGATTTTGTGGTAAGCGGCTTAAGGTATACATGATCGGCCATAGAGGGGTCGGTCATAATAGTAGCGGGGTTAGAGTTTATAAGGATAACCTCTATACCCTCTTCCCTGATTGATCGTGCCGCCTGAGAGCCGGCATAGTCAAATTCGCAGGCCTGCCCAATAACTATGGGGCCCGAACCAATAATTAAAACAGATTTGATGGAAGTGTCTTTAGGCATTTTTGTGTGTTGTAGTTATATTAAAAGTTCCACAAGTAGAACACGGTGCAAATTTACTCTTTATTTTTCAAAAAAATCCCCCTTTTACAGCGAGGGGGTTTTTGTTGGGTATAAAAAAAGGCGTTACTAAAAATAAGTAACACCTTTATGTATGTTTAATATAAACATTATTTTTTATGCCTTGGTTCGCTAGAAACAGTTAGTTTATGACGTCCTTTAGCCCTTCTGCGAGCAAGCACTTTTCTTCCGTTGGCAGAAGCCATCCTGTCCATAAAACCGTGCTTATTTCTTCTTTTTCTTTTCGATGGTTGAAATGTTCTCTTACTCATTGCTTTGTATCTTTAAATCTTGTTGAAATATCTTATCTTTGGGCTTCAGGGTTATAGCCCCCCTTAAAACCGAGTGCAAATATACAAAGGTTTTTTTTTTGCACAAGTAGTTTTTAAAAAAATATTTTTTTATTGGAATTTACTACCTTTGCACCGCAAAAATACTACAATCATTATGTTTAATAAAATATTTAAGCTGGTACTTACCGCTTTAACCGTTATAGTAGCCGTATGGCAGTTTATAGAGAGTAACATTGGCAACGGCATTTTCCTGCTTTTACTGGCAGGTATTTTTGTATTACTATACTTTAAGAACGAATTTATTATTCTTGCTTTCCTTAAATTAAGGAAACAGGATTTTAATGGCGCCAACAAATGGCTTGATAAAATTAAAGACCCGCATACCGCCCTTGTACAAAAGCAGGAAGGCTACTACCACTACCTTAAAGGCATTATGTTAAGCCAAACCAATCTTAAGGAAGCCGAGAAGCATCTTAAAAAAGCAGTTACCCTTGGCCTTAATATGGACCAGGATATGGCAATGGCCAAACTTAACCTTGCCGGTATTGCAATTTCTAAAGGACGTAAGATAGAAGCCACTGCCCTGCTAACCGAAGTTAAGAAACTGGACAAACAGGGAATGCTGAAAGACCAGGTTGCCATGATGAAAGCCAATCTTAAAAAAGGGCCTGTGCCGCAAATGAGAAGATACTAAAAATACAAACCGCCTTTATGGCGGTTTTTTTGTTTCAGATCATAAAAACTATATTTATAAATGCAGCACGAGAAACAAACACATCTACTCAACCCAAAAGATAAAGAACGAATTGGTTACGATATCAAATTTGATTTGTTAAAACGCATCCTTAAAAATACTTTGTTTTTACAGGTAGCATTGTTTGTGCTTTTTTATTTTATACTCCCAGATCTTTTTGTCACTTACCTAATTACAGTATTAGTCTACTTATTATCGCTCGCTTACATAAAAAACGACCTGATATTACTATACCTGGATTTAAAGAGGAACACTAAAATAAAATTTACCACCTATAGCTATGAATTTACCGAGGAGGAAAACCATCTTTTTATTATGCACAGTAATGAACTTAACCTTGAGTTTGATGTTTTTCATGAAATTAAGTTATTAGATACTACGTTACCTATTATCATAGAGTATACGCCGCTCAACAAAACATTATTGTTTATATCTAACAACACAGAAAACCTTCTTGAAACTATTGAGGCACTTGAATTAGAACAATAGATTTTTTATAACGGCATCTATACTTCATGATGTTTTCCATTCAAATCCAGACCATTACCTCCCACTAAATCAATTATATAAAATACCGAAACCGATATAGTAAAAACTATTTTTACCTATATTTGTTTATCCATTTATATAATCCTTTCCAAATCCAACTATTCTATAACCCAAATTCACAATTTTATGAAACGCATTTTTAGCGCATTTTTTGTGCTCGCTGTACTGGCGGGCTGCGGCAGCGACGATTCTACTGCCGAACCAACTCCTACCCCTCCCGTTGTAATAGACCCGAATCCTGAACCTGTACCGGAAACCCCGCTGGTTCCTGTAGTTACCAATTACAGTGGCTACACGCTGCTTTGGAACGACGAATTTGAAGGTACAACCCTTGATGCCACCAAATGGGTTTACGAGACCGGCACAGGCGTTAACGGCGATTTTGGTACCGGACAGCTTGACCGTGCTACCGACAGGCCCGAAAACGTGAGCCTTATTGCTGCTACCCCAACTACCGAAGGTGCCCTTGCTATTACTACCCGCAAAGAAACCTACATAGACCGCAACTACACCAGCGGGCGTATTAATACTAACACTAAATTTTCGGCCGGGCCGGGTACGCGTATTGAGGCACACATTTGGGCACGCGACGTTAAATATAAAGGACAGGGCTTTGCCTTCTGGATGATGCCTGCCGAAAAACCTGCCGACCAAAGCTATATTATGTGGCCGCAGGGCGGAGAGATTGATGTTATGGAGTATGTGGGCGCTATACCTTTTGCTAACTTAGGCAGCGTACACTACGCCTGGTTTTGGGAGAACAACCAGTTCCAGAGCTGGAACCACGGCCACATGGGAGCCTATTACAATTATGCTGAACAGCAACAACCTGCTGCCGACCCTCAATTTGGCGGATGGCCGGTTGCCGCCAACACGCCTAACACAGGCAGTGGTAGCTATCACTTATACAGGATAGACTGGTATAGCGATCGTATTGAGTTTAGTATTGATGAGCACGTATACCACATTAATTACATGAACGATGGTGCTGCATTTAACAACGCACCCGACGGGCAGGACATTAAAAGTACAGTTACCATAAACGGTAAAAATGTAATGAAATCAGAGTACACCAACCATTTTAGCGAGTGGCAACCGTTTATGCATAAATTTTATTTTATACTTTCGGCAGGTGTGGGTGGCAACGATACCAACAGCTACGGTGGTGCCATAGTGCCCGAAGCTGTTTTTCCATGTACCACACTTATAGATTATGTTAGGGTATACACCCGAAATTAATTTTAAGCAAGTTATAGTAAAGCCATCTTCAAAGGTGGCTTTTTTTTGTAAGTGGTATTTTGGGTATATTTGGAAATCAAATGACTGTATCTTTGTAGATCAGCACCAGTCGAACCAACCCTTATTTACATGAGTCAAAATATTCTTTTTGTGTGTTCTGCAAATAAGCAACGGTCTAAAACAGCCGAAGATTATTTTAGTGCGGAATACTCTCAACTAAATTTTAAATCGTGTGGCACTAATATAAAACTCTGCGAAAAAGAAGGTACAAATCCTGCAACAGAAGAACTGTTAACCTGGGCCGACATTATTTTTGTTATGGAGAACAGCCATGCAAAAGCAGTAAAGCAATATACAAGCAGCAAGCACGGCAGCAAAATAATTGTGCTCGCAATACCCGATATTTATAAATACTATCAAAAAGAAACTTATTGATATTCTTTTAGTTAAGTTAAAAAACCACTTATAGCTTTTTAACAACAAATGCATCCCTCACCGCAAGAACTAATTTACAACACCTTTTGTATGTAAATTATAGATCCGTCTAAGCGCTTGTGCTCTATATAATCTAATTTTTTAAAGGCGCGGTAATAAAACATGTAGGGCTTAAGGTTAGGCACAATACTGCTTAACGACAGTATAAAATCTTTTAAATTAGTGCCAAAAACAACAACCTTGTTGCCATGCTGGGCCACATACAGGTTTTGGAGGTCTTTCATCATTTGGTAAAAGTAGGTAAATCCCGGTAAAGTCCGTACATTATATGATGGATCCATTCATCCTTAAAGTATTTTCTGCCATAAAACTGAGACGCCTCACTATATTTTCTTACACAAAACGTAAAAGAAGCGATAATAAATACGCAAAATTTAACAGGAATAACAAAAGATTTATTAAGAAATACTGTTATTGTGTAATCATTATTCTTTAAACAACTACAACGTTTAATTAATATATAATAATCTAAAAACGAGATTGTTATTCAAAACTTATTTGTAACTTTATAGTGCTAAATCTCCCAAATATGATTAGAATTCTATTCTATCTTATAGCACTCTTACTACCACTCTCCCTTTTCAGCCAGAGCGACTCATTAGTATTGAATGATACCACCCAATTTAGCAACGCAATCCGTATTAATCTTAGCAAGTATAAATTAGAATCGGCACACGCTTACCGCACCGGCGATATTGAGAGGGGTAAGTTTTTATTCGACTCTCTTGTACAATACCGTTTAGCAGGTACCAGGTTTGATAATTTTACCCTTAAAAGGATCAATAAATCTAAAGTAGGGAAATCTAAAATAGAACTTGCCGATATTAAAAAACCCATCGTATTTATTACCTATGCTTCGTGGTGCGTAACCACACAGGGCGAAATACCTGCCATTAACAAGCTGGCACAAAAATATGGTAAGGATGTGCAATTTGTGGTACTGTTCTGGGACCGCAAGCACGACATTAAAAAGATAGCCAAAAAATTCAGCAGCCGTGTAATGGTATGTTATGCGCACGAGAGTTATAATAACGATGCACGTACTGTGGGCATCCTTAAACATACGTTGGGGCTGCCAACTACCTTTTTCCTGGATGAGAACCTTAAAGTATCCGACATTAAGCGTGCAGGCGTGCAGGTATCCCTTCAAAAAGGCGATTACCAAAAAGGCTACGCCTTAAACTACAATGCTTTTTTAGAGGGCATGGTACCTTTCCTTTTAAACAAAGAGCTTACAAAAGAAATGCTTGTTATAAAATAACATCATACCAGCAGGTTAAGCAGGTGGGGCTTGTCATTTAAATAATCTACAAAAAAACCAAGGTTTTTCATATTAGAGATAAGCGCATCAAAATCTGCTGCCTCCCTAAGTTCTATACCTACAACCGCCGTACCTTTTTCTTTACTGTTTTTCTTGGTGTACTCAAAGTGCGCAATATCATCGGTTGGGCCAAGCACATTCATAACAAACTCACGTAGTGCCCCCGGCCTCTGCGGAAACTTCACCAAAAAGTAATGCTTAAGCCCGGCATACAAAAGTGCACCTTCCTTAATTTCTTCCATGCGGGTAATATCGTTATTACTGCCGCTTATAATGCACACCACATTTTTACCTTTAATTTGGTCGCGATACTGGCTCAACGCCGCCACCGACAGTGCCCCTGCGGGCTCTATAACAATAGCATCTTTGTTGTATAACGAAAGTATTACCTCGCAAATACGGCCTTCATCTACCAGCAGCATATCGCTAAGGGTCTGCTTACAAATGTCGAACGTAAAACTACCCACTTTTTGTACCGCAGCGCCATCGACAAATTTATTGATACGCTCCAGGTGAACAGTCTCCCCCTTTTCGAGCGCTTTAGTCATACTGGGCGCACCTGTAGGCTCTACCCCTATTATCTTAGTATTGGGCGACAGCTGTTTAAAAACGCTGCTCAATCCGGCCGCCAGTCCGCCACCGCCTACGGGAACAAAAATATAATCTATGGGTTGCTGCGCCTGCTCCAAAATCTCTAAAGCTATCGTTGCCTGCCCCTCTATAATATATGGGTCATCAAACGGGTGGATGAACACTGCACCTTTTTCGGCACGGTACAGCAAGGCAGCTTCTTTAGCTTCATCAAATGTATCGCCCGCCAAAACCACATGGGCAAATTCGCCGCCAAACATTTTTACCTGGTCCAACTTTTGGTTAGGCGTGGGCGTGGGCATAAAAATAGTACCGTGCGCCTGCATTTTGTTACAGGCAAGCGCCACACCCTGTGCATGGTTGCCCGCGCTGGCGCAAACTACCCCATGAGCCAGTTCGGCTGCAGAGAGCGTTGCCATTTTATTATAGGCTCCACGTATCTTGTACGATCTAACCTGCTGTAAATCTTCGCGCTTAAACAAAATATTGGCATCATACATTTCAGATGCCGTTCGGTTAGGTGAAAGTTGCGTTTTGTGTACCACATGCTTAAGCCGTTCGGCAGCAAGTTTAACAGCATCAAGTGTAGGAAAGTACGTTATGGGTTGTTGGGTATTCATAGTTATATTTTACAAAACGCTACCCAATTACGTCATTGCGAACGAAATGCAATGGAGCGTGGCAATCTAATCTTTTTATAAGAAAGATTGCCACGGTCGTGCCTCCCTCGCAATGACAGAACCGGACGTTTATTTAAATTCAGTTATTTTCCGGCCTAAGGCTACGTACCGTTTTGCCTGCCTGCCACATTTCACTATCGCGAATTTCCGACAGTTCTGTTTCAAGGCCTACACGGTAATCCGGTTTGCTGTTGCTTTCTATGCTGTAGCCCGCCTCTTTACCGGTAGCAACGCTATCGTATAACTCTTCAAACAAAGGTGCTGTAG
>Ga0265798_10012407_pt1 | contig 10282 bp, 10 predicted proteins | sample P3T30metagenome_FD_192430 | JGI IMG/M metagenome (GOLD analysis project Ga0265798, IMG submission 192430) | Plant litter microbial communities from East Loma Ridge, Irvine, California - P3 T30 | ecosystem: Environmental > Terrestrial > Plant litter > Unclassified | place: USA: California...
GCTCAATGCTTATCGCTATCATCCCCTGCCACCTCCATGGCTGCACCTTCTTTCCGACGGGATACGGTCACGTGTATCTGCTCTGATGCTTCCAGCGTCTCCGTCGGAAAACACAGCAATGCGTCTTCGTGCGTATCGTTCCGTGGGATGGCGCCTGGGACTGCATACAAGACTGTCTATATAACCAGTCCCCAGCTATTCAGCAATATGGGGAACACAAGCAACGCCAAACATCATCTTTCCCATCGACTAGTACAGCTGCAGCGAGATAGACACTATCATGCCTCTTCCATACGCAGACGCCGACATTACGCGATTGCAGCGCGATGCGGACGACAATCTGCTCACATACGGGACCGCATTCCATCCTGAGATAATCACCTCTACCGATGGCATCAACGTGCAGACAGCATCGGGTCACCGAATGATGGACGTTAGTGGCTTCAAGCTCGGGAATGTACCAAGTATACAATGCTAATTGTTTTATTTAGTTTACCTCTGGACAGATGAGCACTCTGATCGGGCATGGCCATCCTGAGGTCGTGAAAGTGATCGCGGATCATGCGCAACATCTCGATCATCTTTTCAGTGGGATGATCAGTCCCCCAGTCATCAATCTTGCGAAACGGTTAACTGGCGTTGCGCCGGCTGGGCTCGACAAAGCTTTCTTTCTCAGTACGGGCGGCGAAGCGAACGAAGCCGCGATCCGGCTGGCCAAATTCTACACTGGCAAATGGGAGATTGTTGGTCTGGCTGCCTCATGGCACGGCATGACAGGCGGATCGCTCGGTGCGCAGTATCACGCTGGACGTTCAGGTTACGGTCCAAACATGATTGGGGTAAGCGTATCTGCCTTAACTGCATGTGAGACGTGCACTGACCTTGTAAACCTACATTAGAACCTAGCACTGCCGACCCCAAACTCCTATCGATCGATCTTCAGACACGCTGATGGTACGCATGATTGGAAGACTGAGTTGGACTACGGTTTCGATCTTGTAGACAAACAGTCCTGCGGCTCACTCGCAGCGGCTATCGTTGAGCCGATCCTATCGAGTGGCGGTATGCTGGAGCTTCCCCCTGGATATCTGAAGGCCTTGAAGGACCACTGTACCGCTCGAGGCATGCTTCTCATTGTTGATGAAGCACAGACAGCACTTGGCAGAGCTGGCGATATGTTCGCATTCACACACCACCCCGAGGACGAAAGCGTAGTACCGGATATCGTGACACTCAGCAAGACGCTTGGAAATGGCATACCGCTCAGTGCTGTCTTAACTTCGAACCCCATCGCCCAGCATGCCAAAGACAACGGTTTCTTGTTCTACACTACCCATATCAACGATCCCCTTCCAGCTGCTGTGGGCGACAAGGTTCTCGAGATCGTCATGAGAGACGAGCTCTGCGCTCGTTCCAAGAGGCTCGGTGTCAAGCTCCAAGCAGGACTCAGGCAATTGCAGTCACGCTACGGTTGCATTGGGGACGTTCGTGGTCGCGGTCTGATGGCTGGAATGGAGATTGTTGGCGACAGAAAGACAAAGGTCGGTGCCCCGGAAGTAGGAGCCGCAGTGTCAACAAAGATTGCAGAGATGGGCTTGTGGGCTCAGCTAGCCACGATGGCATCGTTTGGTGGAGTGTTCCGGATAGCGCCTCCGATCACGGTTACGGAGGAGCAGATCGATCTCGCTTTGTCAATTATCGAAGAAGCGCTGAGGTTGACTCCGGGTACGATGCCGCTCTACACTGATATCGCCGCGCAATCATAATGTAGGTTGGTTCATATGGAAGATAATCCTTCTAGTTGGCTGTAGTATTCAATACCTATAAGTTGGTTGAGTGGAGACTTCTTGGTCACAATGGATTAACATCCTCGCAGCCCGTTGTGAACCGCATTAACAATGACCAGAACCAGAACCAGAGCCAGGACCATAACTCCATCTCATCCAGAAGCCCAAATAAACAACGCATGCTTTTCCCATACTTGAGGTAGTCTAAGTGTGGAAAGAGTCAAAGCCCTTTTCAAACACCCTCTTCTCGGTCAATTCACCGCGCACCTTCTCCAACTTTGTCTCCGCAGCCGTCTTTGCTGCCTGCTCGACCTGTGCCTTTGCCTTGGCATCCATCAAGGCCTTCTCGTAAGTACAGACTGACTTCAGGGCTTCGTTGAAGGACATCATCTGCGCACTCAATGTCTCTTGGGCGCCATTTTCTTCTCTTTCCAGGCTCTCGATCTGAAGTCGTACCCTGTCTCGTACGATGCGCTTGGAGCGATTGAACTAAATTTGAGGTCAGTTTGGTGTCTTCAGCTCCCAATCACGCGACTTACCATCAATTCTGAGTCTTCATCTTCCTGCTCTTCGTCTTCGCTTGTGGCCTGTTTCTTCGGAAGCCTTTTCCTCTTAGGTTTGTGTGCAGATGTGGGCCCCGCTAGTACACGTCCGAGTAGCGAATTTGTGTTAGGGTGACTGTGCATTGTCTTCGGAAATCGGCTTGCAGAGTTATTGCCATCTCGATGTACCGTAGTACTGAAAGCACACGCTTGGTCGTTCTCAAACACTTTCCCCAGCTCCATCGGTGACTCCTCTTGCTTGAAGTATGTCTCCTCATCGTCATAGTCTTCTTGGGTGCTTAGCTGAGTTGTGGTTTTCGTGTCATGAGTAGTTGTTGGAATGATGAGAAGCGGCCGAAGTGGCTTTTCATTCCATAAAATAGCCTCGTCTGCGATGTGTATGCATGCCCGCTTCAACGCTTCTAGACCATCTTTCTTGAAGACACAGCGGTCAATCGCTTGCTGTTCAAGGCCATAGTACGAGACCAAGAAACGTAGTTCCTGGCACCAGTGGCGGCTACCAACGTCACTGAGCCGGTCGAAAGGCTCAAGGAACTTGATGTGCTGCAGCTTCGGTACTGCTTCCCCTCTTTGTTGTTGGCGCGTTCCTATACTGTCATTAGGGAGCTTGATGGCTACCAAATTGTAGAGGCCACTCGTTGCGAGGTACAATTCAGCGTACACGCGGGTTTCTTCATCGTGTTTAGAAACCCCGATCAGTAGCTCTGCATCAGAATAAAATCCGCGGCCTTCCTTGGTAACTGTCGGTAGATAGCAAAACTTTGTTCGCCATTCCTCGTCTTTTGCGATCTCTTGATGAAGCTCTGCTAGAGTGTAGCAATTGGAAGGCTTTTGAGGATTGTTCTGGGCGTTTGTCATTGCGAGACGACTTGGAGGAAGATGTTGGATCACGAATATTACCCTGTATAACCACCCAGCGCTGGTAGAGACCTAGCAGGGTAGGTTCTGGGAAGAGTGTTGGGATAACTGAGGAGGAGCGGCAGCGCCAGTTGGAGTATGAAGCGTGAATCTGAGAGTACCTAATGTCAGACTGGATCGGTGTTAGGAGGATGGTGTATATGAGCGCTGATGTGGGCGGGGCTCTTAGCGCGCCTGCTAGCCTTCAAGAGCTCGGGTGATGAAGTAAAGGTGAGTGGAAAAGGTAACATGGCTATGATGTGCTCTTCGATGTCTATCACATCATCACCGATTCCTGGTATTGATAGCTTGACTTAAGATCTAGTCTCTCACCTACTGCGGTACATCGTCGCGAAAACTATCTATTCCTCTATCGCCGGCGTAGCCAGACCATTTCGAGCCGCCAGGCCAACGATCGTCCCACAACTTCTTGCCTTTACTGTCTTCCTTGCTTTTACGTTCGTGTTCCCCGCGCCTAACAGTCTGGACACAGTTCCTTACTTTCAGTATCAATATCGTTAACGACCTTGTTGCATTGACGTTGTATGGGGGGACTTTGGGCTCGTGAACATAACGTGAAAGTGTGTGTAGGGCAAAGCAGCGTATCCCCGCATGAGTATTGTATGCAGTGGCGGACGCACATTGTTAAGTCTAATATTCGGAAAATGTATACGAGAAAGTCAGTACTGTCTCGCCCATTGCTTTAGTATGTCGTGCGCGTGGGGTTAGCACCAGTGAATGACAGCGACGTGAATTGGTATGTGGAATGGCAAAAGTTTGACATTTTCGTGCTAGCAAGCCAGCGTAAGATAATATTTACAGTAAAGAAGTCGCCAGCGAAGTGAACGACGTTTGGCATCTTCACACCCTTGCACCATCACAGCATCTGCGTCACCGCCTCAGGAAGTTGAGTCTTTCCACGATGGAAAGCTTACGGGCAGTTGACGGTGATGGACGCGGAGCCAGTGGAGAAGTAACCCTCAGTGGCGACGATCTGGTAGTAGTGGCTACCAAGGGTCATGCCCTTGCTGGCCCAGGCGTCAAAGTGAGTCTTCATGTTGACGGATCCGCTCGAACGCTTGTTCTGGCGAACAGACCAGTACTGCTGAAAGGTCCTAGTTCCATCGATGGATGGCTGGTTGGTACGGGTCGACTGAGCGATCTTGTAGGAAGAGCCGTCGGCGGTCAGTGTACCCTTGTTCGAGGCTTGGGAAGATGGGTCGTAAGTTCTTTGTGATGTTAGTGTATGTCTCTCATGCAGTCCGTACAGGGACATTGCTCACCCGAAGTTCTCAACGACGTAGTACTCGACGAGCGGGTTGCGAGTCCAGCCGTAGATGGCAAGGTAGGAGTTGCCATTGGGGTTGTAGGTACCCGAGTAGGTGATGGTACTAATACAAGGTCAGCAAAGGTGTCACATCAAGCATGCAGCTGTTTGAGTCGACATACCGGGCAGATCCAGGGTTCCATCCCTTTCCACCGACGAAGTTGCCACCGCTTCCCCAGTTGACGCTGTAGCTTCCGCCAGCACCGTTGGTGTAGGTGACGCGGGAGCCACCATCGGTCCACCAAGAGTAGACTAGACACATGATCAACTATGCTCAACATATTACTTCATGATCCGACTTACAGCAGCCGTTGTGAGTTCCCTCGGCGTTGGGAGTGCTCTGGCGGGCAACAAGGTCACTAGGCGAACGAGCAGCTACATCAGTGGCGGGAGCAGCGAAAACGCCAGTGGCCGCAATAGCAGCGGTGACGAGGGAGGTGAAAGAGACCATCTTGAATATGAGTTGCTTGTGGTAGGAAGCGAAGGAGATGTTTGATCGTGGTGGTGATCTACGAGGCGACTCAAGATGGCTTTATATGCCTTTGCTCCACTACACACCGCGGCTTGGTGGTTCAATGGGGTAGCACCGGTTCTGCTGGCGGGACCAAGACAAACATTCTCGCCATCACTACGGCCGTCCGTCTCTTAGCAGCTAGGATGTAGATCAAGTGCTGCGATAGGAGAGACACCACTATGCCGGGCTTGGCTTCTGGAAAGAAAGGCATGCGAAATGCCGGCGCAGCTTCCGGTGTGATTGGTCTGTAACTTGAAACAAACGGTTACGGGACAAGACCGGGCGGTCATTAACCTACATGTCAATATCTCCGTGGTGGAGTGGGCTTCGGGTCATGGCGGCGCTACGACTGTCCTGGCAAGCACCCATCCACGTGTGCTCCCAAGCTCTATGGCATGCATATGCCAAGCTCTCCGCCTTTACAATCTTCCTGCGGTTAAAGAACGTCTTGGCGTGAACACCGAACAGTGGAGTTGTGAGGTGGTAATCTATGTGAAGCCGCGTGACACGTGTGGCGCTTCCAAGGCTAGAAGTGGCGGCAAAAGGCGCATCTCTTACACATTGTATGGTGATTGCTCGATATCCAAGAAGCTTAGCAGGCTATGCAGTACTTCAGGCATAGTTCGTGAGGTGTTGGCGATGTCACAGCAACAGATGAAGGACTGCGATATTTTCGTGGGGCGTCCAAGCGCGCTGCCAAGAGACGTTTGCCTGCATCTTGCTTGAGCCGCATACCGCTTGTCTCCTTCTCACCGTCACTGCGCTCATGTTCTGGACCAGCATAATCAGCGAACATGTCGGCAGCACGAATCCGCAATCATAGTTACGAGATCGTAATGAGTTCTCCGACCCCTCAGCCCGGCTGCGCAAGACCACCGTCCCTGGTCCTTGAGATCTTGCGAATATGGATCGATCTCCTGACTTCATATATACGGCAGGCTTTCCGAACCACTCCCCTTGTTACCAAGAACGTCTAAATGAGTTCTTGCATGCCATCACATGGGGTTGTCATATCCGTAAACGACGCATCACCACGTCTGCATCACCGCAGCCGCAATTCCCTCTTCACATGTACGCAGCGCCCCTTGCGTAATGCGAGGTGATCACAACACGACATTTCCCCGTATCCCGGAGAATAGCAGCCAGTTCTGGGGATCCGGGGAACTTAACGCGCCAATCACGTTTTACCCGCCATATTGTGCGCCATCACGTACGGTAAATGTTTACATAGCCGTCTGTACCCCAGATTCTACAGTCTAGACACCGCACAGCGGGCTTGCTTGCCCAGACTCTTGGTACTGTATAAGATGTCTTGTCCCGGTGGGTGAAAGGAGAATGCGTGGAAGCTTGGTTGAACCGCCGAGTATGAAGGGGCACGCTGTGCAGGTTGGTACAATGGAGCTCGGATTGAGTGAAACATCACGTGAGCTAGGCTTTGCAAGGAGACCACAGTAACGAACTGTCCACCCCCAGTTGCTGATGTTTTGCTCTCCTTCGATAATACCGTAACCTGTCACTCTTCAACTAGGCTCCTACAAGGTCTTGCGATCGTGGAAAGCTCAAAATCTAGCTTCACCATGACTTCCTGCAGGGTACTCAGAGGTGCACTGGAAAAGTTCTTACTTCACCTCGACAACGACAAGGACGTAGCAAACTCGAATTCACTGTGACTGAATAGCGTGTATTCTCCAACCTCTGCTACTAACCAGACTTTCGCTATCACTAACAACACCAACAACCTCCTCAGTCCCCAGTCTCCCAGTCAAATCTCCAATTCCAAGCCTACATCTTCACCAAAACCACAATCTAACAACAATGTGCAGACGCAACTTCTACCACCACACCGCATGCGAGCACAAGACACAAGTCTACGACAACCCGTTCACCATGTGCGGCGCAGATCCCGGAAGCAGGTATCGACTACCGTGTCAAAACCCCACCAATTCCATAACCATTTTCTCGGGACACTGCAGGGACTGCATGTTGGATTTGGAGAAGAAGCTTGAAGATCTGAGGATCTGTCAAGAAGCAGGTTGGGTGTGGACTCCGAGGAAAGAGGTCTGATCAAGGGCACAAAAGCCGCTCCAGGAGAGGTTGAAGGGGTATGAGGGGATATAAAGGAAAAGAGGCACCAACTCACGAAATGTGGAGTTACGGCGTCAACAGGGTCGCGATATATGCAGAAGTCAGTATCACAATCATGCAGAGAAATACAATTGTATGATATATCAGTTTTTTTCAATAATTACTATGTAATTGCTTGGATCAATTTCATCTTCTTCGTTCTGTCACGTCAACCACCGCAAATTTGCTTGCGTTGAGGCATGTGCAAAGTGACGCAATCTGGGGTATTCGTCGTCTCCAGCTCTCTGGCGGAGCCCGACATCAGTCGTTCAGCCAATCTGACAAAGGAAATAAAAGAAAACTGGGGGTATTGCGCTCATAACCGGGTATATCTAGAAGCAAAAGGCCTCGCACTGAAATCGTTCTCATCGTTCATAACCATATCCATCTCGTTCATTACGTAGTTTGTCATCTCTTTCATCCATTCTCGTGTGTTGTGTATTTCGTTTCGTGTTCGTCGTTCAAAGATCAGGGTCTTCGCTGGTTGATACCTCCGGCTCTGGAAGCCACTCCCTCAACTGCATCATTCTGTTCCTCGCGTGAATGATGAAGATGGAGATAGCAAGTGAGTTCCAAACATCACAGCCTTCCTGCATAAAGTCGTACATGGCGAGTAAACGTAGTGAAGGTTGTTCGTTCTTCAAGGTCGGCGGCGCGTAGCTCACAAATGCCATGACGGTGTGCGTTGCAGTGATACCATAGAGGGTCGGGACTTCAGGTACAATAGCATCTCCGCGGGCTGCTGCCTCATCGATCTGTAGAGCGTCGTACCATAGCTCGTGTAGCCGACCAAGCTTCTCGATCATCTTGCGCTCTCCCACGGCCGGGTGTACATGTCTCGAGAAGGTGACGGTTTGGAATAGAGGGAGCTGGGACCAGAGATGCTCGACTCTACCGTCTTTCATAGCCCATTTTGTGTATGCCTTGATAGCTTTGCCGATCTGGAAGTGGGGAGCGCGCTTCGTCCGCGTCTGCCAGGCGTCGCGAGCGACACCGCCCAGGTCGAACAGCTTCTCGAGAGCATGCTGCGCTGGACGCTGTTAGTAAGATCCTCTTAGCAACTACAAGATCGTAACATACCACTGTAATCAGTACCGGAGGCTGGCTTGATGAAGGCCTTGTCTATGTTCTCGGTGAATAGGTCTGCGGGGACAGTCTCGAGATCATCGATCCAGCTAATGGGCATCAGTGGCTCAAATCCGCGCATGCCCAGCTTCTGAAAAAGAAAGACCGCGTCCTCAGACCAACCAGCGTCACGCAGCTCACGGGCTTGTTGATCTTGTCTGTACCGCTCCTGGTCGTGATTGACTTTCTTCTGTACGACCATGTAGGTGCCGTCATCAACGACCATGGTCTCTTCGTTCGCATCCCATAGGTCGGCCGAAGAGCCATCGTTTTCGTGGTCCCTCGCGAGTGCGATGGGCGAATGCGCGACCAGGGTATCTCCTTCCAGGTCCTTGGACGACATAGCCGAAGCTGGTGGGGAGGGCGGTAGCAGCGTCGCATCGATATCGTAGTGAGTGCTCGGTGGGCTGAGTCCCCGGGTCTTGACGTGCGTTTCGGGACTCATGTCTCGTGTAGGCGGTGGTGTGGTGTGTTTTGACAGAGCAGCGGATCGAGTGGGGAGCGCAGGCACCTTGAAGGCGTACGGCTTCTCCCGGCGCTGTTGTGTCTTGCGCGGACTGACATAGTTCCAGAAGCAATCGGACACTCCGCGAAGAAACGCCATACTAAGTGGAAGGTGGGAGCGGTCGAGTCTGGTCGCGTAAAAGAAGTGTCCCCGTCACTTCGTGGTGGGCGTGACGTGTAAGGAGCGTGGTGGGGGTTTGCAGGCGATATGCGAAGTCGCGGTGAAGTGAAGGTGAGGGTGAGGCTACTCGATTCCCCATGCGGCAGGCCCAGGTATAGTCTTTGTCCCTTTGATGCGCTGTTGACCTGCTGAGTCTTTCACTCACGGGGAGTAAAGACGGGGCAAAAAGGAGTCATAGCTAGTGAAAGTAAGGTGAACGGAGCGGCTTGTTCCTGCATGGCTCATGCAGCCCTGGACTCGGTCAACTGGTCTGCCACGCTGTCACATTATGTCTAACCGTATCCGACTAGCGTCAACCGCTGTGAATGCAGGTGCGGTGAAGATCTTATCAGATGGAACTTTGACACCCCACCAGATCTCTGCATCCCCGCCAAAAAAGAGTCGAGCCGCTTTCGGAAGACATTTGCGTGAAGAACTACGTTCGCGATTACTTTTCTTTTCCACAGCAGCAAAATGGCAGTCACAGAGCAGGACACCCAAGTTCCTACGCTTCGCAACATCCTCACCTCGGAGTCGGAGCCCCTCGCCCGCCGCTTTCGCGCTCTTTTCTCTCTCAAGCACCTTGCGGGCCTGCAGCCACCCAGTGCGCAGACTGTTCCCGCCATCGAGGCCATTGCCGCCGCTTTCGCATCGCCGTCAGCTCTGTTGAAGCATGAACTCGCCTACTGCCTGGGTCAGTCGGGGCACGATGCTGCCATCGCGCCCTTGAGGGGCGTATTGGAGGATAAAGAGGAGGACTCCATGTGCAGGCACGAGGCTGCCGAGGCACTTGGTGCACTGAGCGACAAGAGCAGTCTTGAGCTGCTAAGGACATTGAGGGACGACGTTAAAGAGATCGATGTCGTACGGGAAACTTGCGACATTGCTGTGGACCGCATAGAGTGGGACCATGGGCTGCAGAAGGGGCAGGAGAAGTTGAAGAAGAGGTATGCTTATTTCAATTCCTGCGTATTCTACTTTCTTGCTGACTACTACACAGCGACTTCACGTCCATCGACCCTGCGCCACCACTACCACAGAGTACGGAGAAGGCATCGATCCCCGAACTTGAAAAGACACTGCTCGACACCTCCTTGCCCTTGTTCCAGCGCTACCGAGCCATGTTCGCCCTGCGCGATCTTTCATCGCCGCCGGACCTCCCAACTGCCGTTCCGGCCGTACAGGCGCTCGCTCGCGGATTCACAGACCCATCTGCTCTCTTCCGCCACGAAATCGCCTTTGTCTTTGGGCAGCTGTCACACCCCGCATCCATCCCTAGTC
>Ga0265798_10012408_pt1 | contig 10282 bp, 7 predicted proteins | sample P3T30metagenome_FD_192430 | JGI IMG/M metagenome (GOLD analysis project Ga0265798, IMG submission 192430) | Plant litter microbial communities from East Loma Ridge, Irvine, California - P3 T30 | ecosystem: Environmental > Terrestrial > Plant litter > Unclassified | place: USA: California...
GTGATCATGCAGCAAATTGTCATGAATCTCTCCATCCTCACTGCGGTGGTGCTCAGTCTGCACAACTTCATCACAAACCTGACAGCCGGCCGGTTTGGCGTGGAAGTCCACGAGTCGACCGACGAGCGCAGCAAGATATCCGGCGCCAGATCGAGACGTCAAAATGTGGTCTGGACACCACAGCACAATAGCCGCAATCGCTACTCGCAAGACCATCGCTTGCGAGCAGGCGAGTCCAGCGCAGGATCCAGGCCTGGCAGAGGGAACAAGACCAAAGCGTGGGCACAGGCTGGAGAAGCGAACGAATGGGACGATGCAGACCGAGTGAGCCATGGCAGTCAGGAGAACATCATCATGCAGACGATGACTTGGCAGGTATCGAGGAACGAGCCTGGGTCGGATGTGCCGAGCAGGGAAATGGAATTGGAGACGCCGCCGCTTGAGCGAGAAGCTGGCACAGCGAGGGCAAGGAATATGCTGTAGTGTATCACTTGCCCTGTGAGTAGCCGTTAGGGACGTGGTCGTGTAGCCAGATCAAGCAGGATGAAGTGAAAGTCGTGTGTGCATGGAAGGGTTGGTGTGGTATTGGCAAGGTACGCCGCACGAGTGTGCGTGTCTGCAACTTGCAAGCGACATGAAGTTGATGCAAACGACGTTGGGAACACGTCACTTGCTGTGTGCCACTGACTCGTACTGAAAGTCTGTCTTCAGAGCCGGTCGGCTTTCCTAAACAAGCTCGTTGTCCGGGCGGCGGGGGAAGGAAGGAAGGATTCCCCGATCCGCCGCTCCACCCTCCACTGCCGTCTCCAATCTATTCCGCCCAGCCAGAAGACATGACCGCCGGTGGCATGGACGCGAGCCTGACACTTCTTCCAAACGAGGCTCATGCGACGCAGTCGATTTGGATCATGGGGGTTCCTTTGACAACCCTCTGGGGTTCTTTCATGTCTCCCGTCTGTTTCAAAACATCACCGCGACCATGTGTCTTCTCGAAAATTTGCAAGGCATCTGGCCTCGGACGCTGCTGACATGGTTTGCAACCTTGGGGCTGGTGAGTGATGTGAGGTGAACAAGACAGAGACGAGATACTGACTTGCGGTAAGGTCGTTGCGAGTGTTTTCTGGTATCGCCTTACACTGCACCCGCTGGCGAGGTTCCCAGGCTCTCTGCTTGCCCGAGCTACGGACGGGCTTGATGTCTACCGGACATACACAGGCGACCGCCATCTTGACCAGCTCAAAGATCACGAGAGATATGGTTCGTCTGCTGTGCTGACGCCGTTCTCATGATCAATGCTCAAGCTGACGCATAACAAGGCTCTGTCGTCCGCGTCGGTCCAAACACTCTCTCTTTCAACACCGTCGGAGCAGTAAGGGAAATATATGGCAATCGCAACGGCAACGTCCGGAAAGCACCCTGGTACACAGTCATCGAGGCTTCAGCAGGAGGTCCAGTCAGTGTTCATGCCGAGACTGACCGCACTATCCACGCGTCGCGTCGAAAAGTGATGGAGCCTGCTTTTACAGACAAATCCATCAGAGGTTCCGAGGCATTGCTGGTCAAGAACGTCCAGACTTTCGCCGATCTGGTCGCCGGAAGCAAGGAAAACGACGGCGGCTGGTCGGAGGCATTCAACTTGTCGCAATGGTCCACGTACCTGAACTACGACATCATGGGCGATCTTGTCTTTGGAAGGCAATTTGAAGTAATGACCAGCGAGACGAACCGATTCGTGCCGAAGCTGATCATCAACAGTACCGCGTTTATCTATACAGTTCGTCTTGCTGCTTGCTTTCGAAAAGAGCCAGAATGACTGACTACTCTCATAGTTTGCATCTTTGCCCTTCAAAGCATTCTCACGTCGCATACTCGCCAGTGGTATACTGAGTCTCCCCATCATCGGCGGCGAGTTAGCAAGAGACGACCGCAAATTCTTTGAATACGCCAGTGGTATTCTGAAAGAGCGTGCTGCGACCGAGGAGGAAATATCCGGATCACGGAAAGACATCATGCACCATCTTCTCCACGCCAAAGACCCAATGACCGGAAAACCCTTCAGTCACGAGCAACTGGGGATCGAGAGCAGTCTGCTGATCGCTGCTGGCGCCGACACGACTTCGCTCACACTGGCCGCGGCATTCTTCTACCTCGTGCGCAATCCCAGAGTCATGCAAACTCTGGAAAAGGAGATCCAGTCTACATTCTTCTCCTCTGGCTCTACGGATCTGACAACACCCTCAAAACTCATCAGTCTACCCTACCTCCGAGCCGTCGTGGACGAAACCCTCCGCCTCGCACCCCCAGTGCCCTCTCTCCTGCCGCGCCAAGTGCTCAAAGGCGGCATCACCATCGATGGCAACTTCATCCCCGAAGGCACCATCGTGGGCGTACCAGCCTATGCCATCCACCGAACCCCCGAATACTTTCCCGAGCCCGAAAAATTCATACCCGAGCGCTGGCTGGCGACTGAAGATCCAAATGATACCACTTCGACTGATGTTCCACGCACACCGCAATCCGTCTCCCTCGCCCGCCAAGCCTTTGTCGCATTCTCGCAGGGCTCGCGCGGCTGCATTGGCCGCCAGCTGGCGTATTACGAGTTGCACACCGCGTTGGCGCACCTGCTGTATCGATTCGAGATCCGGCTGGCTCGGGATCCACAAACGCAGAAGCCGATGGCCGACAGAATGGGTTGGAAGACTGGCTTGGCTGATGACTCAGTTGCCAATGGATCCGGGGGAAGCAAGACGTCCTGCAGAGAAGAGAGGCAAAGGGAGGATGAGTTTCAGCTGTTTGATCAATTCCTGGCTGATCGGAATGGGCCGATGGTGGAGTTCAGACAGAGGGTGGGTATTTGTTCAAGTTGAGATGGTGTAGAAGTCCTGCCTGATGAACAGCGACGGTGAGAAACAGTTTGTGCGATCCAAGTAATTGACACAACATCATGTCCAACGGCTCTTCTTAGCTCTGGCGAAACGCATAAGCTGCCGTGGCCGTCCCTATCACCAGTTCTTCAGGGACTATTATCACTTTGCTCTGCGACGCGTCCGTACGCTGCACTTAATCCGTCAGACTGGCTATCTCGCCACACATCTGCACGCTCATCTCAGATTGGAAGATCTCGGTGGCTACCACGGCGCATCGCAAGAGTAATATCAGCTTAGGTCCTGACTTGTTGCTTATGCATACCTTGTTGGAGGTCGAGCAAGATCTTGATCATCTTGTGTACAAAGCGGTAGATAGAAGGTCGTCGGGGGAAGATAATTGGATCTTGAATGAGATCAATGAGTGTGCTGCTAATGGCGAGGCTTTACTGCGGCGGATAATAGAAACGGTAGCGGCAAGCGAGGGGAAGATGGAGAGGAGGCTTTTGCAATCATGGGACAGCCTTTTTTTCTCCTGCGCCGGTGTCTTGCTGGGGCTCACCATACCTGCCAGCAGGGGCAACAATATCGTTCCACGTGAGGACAAGGGGTGCAAATTGTGATATTGGACGAACCCTGAGCAGGTGGCCACCCTTTGGGCTCTTCACTCATGGTCACAGCAACTTGGGGCACGCTCGGCTCATGTTCAGAAATTGCTGTGCGCTGGAAGTTTCTTTGTGGAGACACCGCGGTTGACAAATGTGGCATCATTCACATCCAATTCCTATCTCCGCTAGACGTGACTCATTGTTGCAGCTTAAGTCAACTCGAGTCTCCAACCCCTGCGACTCTAGGAGTCCTCAGAGAGATCAGGAGCGGCATCAAGCAGTACCCGTTCTTTCCGGGTCAGCCAGCCCTTTGGCCACTTCAACAAACGTTTTCTTCGTTCCTCTTCAAGCTCTATGCGCTTAGCAGGCTGGGAGTAGGCACTCAAGAACTCTGGCCAGTCGAAGTTGTGCCCTTCAGGCTTTGGGAGAGATGCCGTAAGAAGCTCAACATCTTCAAGCTTCAGCTCGGCGCCAAACTCGACGAACATCTTAACCAGATCCTGTATGTCCGATTTCGCTAGAGCATCTTCGCTTACGAAAGTGGCAGCAACACCAGCATTACCTGGGTCTGCGGGGACCACGTCCTTTCCGATCTCCTCGAGCTCATCATGCTCATGTTCCCGAGGCAGAATCACATCAACATTCGACACTTTCAACAAGTCCGCCCAAAGTGAGTGAGACTGGAAACTGGGGTCTCCGCCTGCTTGAAGTAGCCTACGAAGTATGCCGATCCTGAAGGCTGTGTCGCAATTGGTCTGGAATAGTTCCCTCTGTAACTTCGCCCACGTCGCGTGCGTTGGCCCAAGGAAGTATGGAGCCACTTCTATCAGGGTTTCGGTAAAATCAAAGAGTCCGAACATGGCCAGTTCGACGCTCAGAGTAACACAATTATGTTGTATTCGCTCCTGCGAGCTCGTCGCAATCGAGAGCCCTTCGGTAGCCTGCAAGTGAAAAAGACACGCCTTCTCGAGCAGCTGGGCCAGCTCGAGGATTTTTGGAACGTGGGTTACCCCGGTGTCTTGTTCGTGCTTGTTCTTCTCTCTCACGAGAACTATGGCACAAGATTTGAGTTGTCCCCAGCTCGCTGTCGGGAAAGAGCCCTGCGGGTCTATCATTACCATCTTGCAAGCCGCGACGTCCAGCTTCAACAGGAACAGGGCGTCTTTGAAGTGGTCCGGGGTGTGTTCATTCAGAAGGAGTTGCATCTCTGGCGTATGGAGATAGTCGAACATAGTGCGGTGGGAGAAGTCCACAGTCGTGTACATAAAGCTGTGCCACTCGTTCCCGAGCGCAGCGATTTCAGATGGTTGCGGAGGAACGTATAGTATATCTCTACAACAGCCTTGTAGGAAAGCGGTACTCTTCCCTGTGATTTCAACGAGTTCTTGCGGAGTGACAGTGTTGTACGGCAGGTTCCACGCAAACTTGGGATCCGTGAGCCATGACCCTCCTGTATCAAGATATTCGCAGAGGAGTGCAAATCGTCTCAAATAACGATGTCCAGTAGGCATGGGCAATAAAGCGATCGATAACGCCATAGCCGTCTCTGAAAGCATCGACTCGTGGATCCGCCTGAAGACCATGCTCTGGAAATACTCGCTGAGTTCGGTTGGAAGCCTTCCGACGTAGCCCTGCAACACTGCAACCGGACAGCCCAGCGCAACGTGCCTACATACGGCTTCCATGACAAGTGCAGCCCACAGGAAGACGCCGTTGGCTCTCACTGTAATCGTTTCCACAAGCTTATGAGCTTCGCCGTGATTGTGCATAGATCTGCATTCGAGTGACCTTTCGTGGATGCCATCCCAAGACACTCGAGAAAACATTTCGTCAGTCGCATTCTGCTCTAATTCGCCCTGAACATAACGCGTGATTGCCAGCCCGTTGTTGTACTCCATCGTCAGTACCTTGTCGTCGTGTTTCAAGTTGCGCTCAAACATGGTCCAAGGACGGGAAGAAACTACCACCTTGACGTTCCCATGAGAGCTGAGCTGGTTCAAGGACTTGGCGAGACCAACATAGCCCCTTTCGGGTTGCAGTTCATCTAATCCGTCGATGAAGAAACAGAATTGCCTATTGCTCGCAGAAACAGCCGCGAATAGACAGCCCCACAGCTCTTTCTCGTGCCATTTTATGAGACCAGATCCAGAGTTCCATTGGAAGGGAGATTCTGGCAGAGGATTGGTGTCAGACTCCCACTGAAAAGGACAGGCGATGGAACAAGAGCCAGATCTGTCAGCAAGACTTGATATAGTAGGGACTGCAGTAAGCCTTGTTGTGAACATTCCATCGCAGTTCCTGCGATCCAGCAGAAATGACTTATGGAATTGACATCCCTGCTGCAGGAGCACGACCAGAGCTTTTCTTGACCGTGGCCTCGGTTCAGTAAATACTTCATCAGTGTTGATTTGCCTGAGGCAGGTTTGCCTCGTATCCAGAAAAGGCCAGAACCTGTTTCCAGAAATGCTATCAAATTCACGAGTTGAGTATGATGTTTGAACTCTTCTCCGTGGAATAGCCAGTCCAAAGAGGTGTCGTCCGTGGCGCTGATCTGACCCTCGCGATGAGTCATCTGTGGATACTTCAAACTCTTAACGATGGCCATTGCCTTCCTTCGCTTACCGTCGTTTTCTAGCATCTTTCTTGTTCGCAACAGATGGTGTACGATCTCATCTTTCGCTGTGTCATTCGCAGTAGCCAGACTTATTAAAGCCGTTTCCAGTTTCGTCGTACCAGCCACCAGCCGATCGTCAAGCTTTTCGAGCTGCTCGGCATTGGTAGCACTGATATTGAGCTGTAAGATTGAAATGGCGGTTTGGAGGGCGTCCTGGCAACTCTCAGTGTCTTCCAACAGACCTGCGATCGTGGACTTCTTGAATGGATAGACCGCCTTGCGGCCCGCCGCCTTCACCTTCTCGAGTGCGGTGTATGGTTGTACACCCTCCAACTTGATCCGATCAAGAGCGGATTTGAGCTCTGCCGCCGCATCCTCGCATTTGGCGGAAGCGAAATCTACCTGCGACTTGTCCTCACCACTCAGACCATCGCGACTCAGGACAGTGGTGAGTGAGAGGGCGGTGTGTTGTAGTGAGAGTAGTTGCGTGCGGAGCTCCTTGATATCCGGATTGCAGTCGCGAACTGCTCTGTAGTACGTGTAGAGGTCTTTCGATGCGTCGAGTACGAGACTAATCACGCCGACTGGGTCCATTGCGGGCAATACTTAGTCGTATAGAACTCGCGATCGGTGAGAGTTGTTCATTCGTATGCTCTTTGGCGACAGAGTTCTTAGTAAATCGTGACAATGGGGAAATCATTGAGTGAGTCAACAACGTGCGGCTGAGTCCAGTATGCATCCATGCATTCCGATAGGCGACATCCGCTTTCAGATCTTAGCTCGATTTTATGGTGGGTCAGCAGGACTTCTAAGCGTAACTACCTAGGAATCCACGAATTCGGCAATAACTCCGTGTTTTCCACGATGGACTGACTTACATTCTTCAAATTTCTGTCTTCGTCGGTGTCTATACACACCCGTCGTGAATAACGACGCCGATTAATTCACGACTGGAACAACATCACTTCGCTCAGAAGCTTCCCTTGTTCTCGAGCTTTCTTGACCTCCCCGAAGAGTTCAGAGAAATGGCATACATCGTGTACCTTACCGACCTCCTGCTGCACTGCATCTAGGAATGACCAGTCGAGCCATCAATAACCAGAGTCGGTCAGTCAGTACGCAAGAAAACATGTTTACTCTTTCGCGGATTGTACCCTCCCAGGATCCAGACCCTCGTCTTCAGCGGCTCCCACGGCTCGGACAGAGAGATTTCGACGATCTTGTGGGTGTGTGTTTTGCTGGCGAAGACTGCGAGTGAAGCGTCAGATCATGACTCGACGAGATGCTCAAGCCGAACGACCTTGGCCTCGCTGTCGTTGCATAAGCATGGACAATTCGTCATATGTTCACTTTGAAGCAGTCTGTTGTAGTTAGCAGGAAGTGCTGGCTCGTACGGAAAACAGAACGCCGCAGCCGCTCGTTTTTGTTATTACCCCTGTGCTTCGGTTCTTTACATCCCGACATCCGTCGGATCCAGGTGTGGGTGATCATCCGGAAGCCAAATCGCCGGCTATCCGGTTATTCATGTTCGTCGTCATAGCTGAAGTGTCTTCCAAGACCAGCTTACTATGAGCTGAAGATTAGGCCACCAATTTCCATGTTGACCAGAGGTGAGGACGCTGTCGTTCATGACTCGAATTTTTTGACCTGAGCGTAACAGTTTCACTCCAAGATACCATACTTTGTCGACTTCTCATCATGTCGCATCCAGAAGACATTCACGACGGCAGCACGATACGTTCGGGGCTGGCCTTACTCCTACGTCACATCGGGTTGAAAGGCGCTGTCCTCATTCTCATCCATGTTATACTCGTCCAGGTCATTTATCGTTCCTATCTAGACCCTCTTCGTCACATACCCGGACCTACAGCAGCTCGATTCACAGAGCTATGGAGAACGAGACGATACGCTCTCGGCAGATGGCATCAGGATATTCTGGACCTGCATGACAAGTACGGTCCAGTTGTCCGCATTGCGCCAAAGGAGATCAGTTTTGTCGACAAGGATGCTTTGGTGCAGGTGTACGGCCACTCCACTGGAACTAAAAAGGTGCGTCGCTCTGCAAGTTGAAGTCTAAGACGATGCTGACAATGATCTTCTGCAGACGGCATGGTACCACACGTGGAGGGTACCTGGTCTGCCCGACTCTGTAAGTATCCGATACACGGACCCTTCTATGATCCACACAGTGCCCTCTATCTGACAAGCACAAGTTCTTCAACGAGGTCAATCAGAAAGTGCATTCCTTCAAGCGCAAACGCGTGACAGCAGCTTACAGCATGTCGACGATCTGTTCACTCGAATCTCAAATAAACCACATCACTCAGAACGTGTGGTCAAAGTTCCGTAACACAGCAGACATCGGCCGCACGATCGATCTCCAGGAATGGACGATGTATTACGCGTCCGATGTTGTTTGTCAGCTCGGGCTGGGAGCACCGCTCGGTTTCGTGGAAAAAGGGGGAGACGTGAACGGAGTCTTGACTTCCATCCATGCGTATTTTTACGCTGCGGCCATCTTGGGCAACATTCCGGGCCGCACCATGTGGATCAATAATTTTGTGGTGCGAGGACTAGTCCGTTTGTTCGGATCCAAGGACGGCTCTGGAGGACAGGGTTTGAACAACTGGATCACGTCTCAGATCACCCAACGTCTGGCATCTGACCCTGATGAGAAGCGACCGAGCGACATGCTGGACCATTTCCTGTCGATGAAAGACCCCGAAGGCAAGACAGCGGGGCTCCCTGATGTTGCTGTCGAAGCTGGAAATCTTCTTGGAGCTGGTGGGGATACGACAGCTGCAGGTATTGCTGTTGTTCTCAAGTACCTGCTTAGCCACCCAGAGGATTACAGGCGACTGCAAGAAGAAGTCGACAAAGCATACAACGAACATCGTGTTGCTACTGAGGGCGATGAGCATCTCAGCTACGACATCACAAGCCGGCTACCTTTCCTCAGTGCGTGTATCAAAGAGGGTACAAGACTGGTCCCCAGCATCCTCTGGCAGTTGACGCGAGAGTGTCCGAAAGAAGGAATGACAATCGCAGGACACTCCATCCCACCCAAAGCAACACTTAGCATGATTCCAATCGCTCAGAACAGATGCAAAGAGATTTTCGGCGAAGACGCCAATGAGTGGAGGCCCCAACGCTTCATTGTCGGAGACAGAGGAATGCCTGCCGAGTACGTTCGCAACATTGAGAAGCACCTTGTCACGGCAAGTATCCACGAATGACTTCAACATAGTCTTCAGAGCTAGCACTGACTCCCACATAGTTTGGCTACGGCTCTCGAACTTGCGTCGGCCGCAATCTTGCCCTTGTTGAACTGCACGCCTTCGTTGGAGGACTCGTGCGGCACTTCGTCTGTGAGCTGGTCAACAGGGTAACTCCGTGTGCTCCGCGCTCTTTCTGGTTCTGTCTTCAGGAGAAGTTGATCGTCAAGCTACGAGCACGCCGCGTGTGACCATGACTCTGCACACTCTTTGAGTTTCATCGTTGGCCCTATGGTTTGCCAAGTATGCGGGGCTGTATAGGGGAATGCGGTTCATCCTCCAATGATAACATGATCTCCTCATGATACTAGATGAAGCCCTCAGTGCTTGGTGGAACAATGCACTTCGCTGCACCGCAGATTAATTGAGCGATCAATCGATCGATCCATGCCTTGAGTAGAACGCTGAGTCTTTCCCTCATCTATAATTGATTGATAGGTGAGCCGCGAAATGGGACATGTTTTCACACCTCGGTCTCACGATGCTTGATACATCCGCCTTCAAGCCCATCTTCGTGGCTGCAGCCCTCGTCAGCGCTGTTCACAGCAAGGACATCTATGTCTCCCCATCAGGAACTGGAACAGGATCGCAGAATGCACCTTTCGGATCGATCCAAGCAGCAGTAAACGCAGCTACTGCAGGCGACACTATCTTGCTACGCGCCGGAACTTACAAACCAACGACAAACATCCAAATTACCAAGAGCGGCACGAGCGCATCACCAATTACTCTTCGGTCTTATGAGGAAGAAAAAGTCGTTCTTGACGGAGAAAGTCTCCCGGGGTAAGCTCCGCGATCCGATCGAGTCTGAACGAGACCTTAATCTGAACCCCTCATAGTACTCCGTATGGCCTAGATCAGTCCCTTCCAAACAAAGAAAGAGGTATCCTCCACATCGAAAAAGGCAACTATTGGAAGTTT
>Ga0265798_10012411_pt1 | contig 10280 bp, 14 predicted proteins | sample P3T30metagenome_FD_192430 | JGI IMG/M metagenome (GOLD analysis project Ga0265798, IMG submission 192430) | Plant litter microbial communities from East Loma Ridge, Irvine, California - P3 T30 | ecosystem: Environmental > Terrestrial > Plant litter > Unclassified | place: USA: California...
GCGTGCCGCAGGACGTCTCGGTGATCGGCAACGACGAGACCCCGCTCGCCGCGTCACCCCTGCTGCGCCTGACGACGGTCGACCCGCACAACGACGAGGTCGGGCGCCTGGCGGCTGCGCGGTTGGTCGAGCGGATCGGCGCCGCAGCGGGGACGCCGACGGATCCCATCAGGACGCTCGTACCGCCGACGCTCGTCGTGCGGTCGACGACGGGGCCGCCGCGCCTCTGAGTGGTGACCACCCCGGGGCCGACGCCGGCGGGGCGGAGGTGCGCCGGGCCTCCGGGCCGGGTGCGAGGTGACCCGAGGTCAGACGCGCGCACCCTCGAGCCGGTCGACGGCCTCAGCCAGGTCAGCGAGCTCGGGGACCTCGTGCGCCTCGGCGAGGGCGCCCTCGAGCGCCTCGGCGTGGATCGGTGTCGCACGCTCGAGCAGGACCTGCCCGGCGTGCGTGAGCTCCGTGTAGAGCCCGCGACGGTCGTCGGCGCACAGGACACGGGTCAGCAGGGCACGCTCCTCGAGCCGGTTCACCAGTCGAGTGGTCGCACTCGGGCTGAGGGCGGCCGCGCGGGCGAGCTGCTGCATGCGCATGTGGAAGCCGTCCTGGCGGCGCAGGGCATCGAGCACCGTGAACTCCACGACGGACAGGTCGACTTCGCGGAGCGCCCGCTCCAGGCGCGTCTCGATCAGGCCGTGCAGCGCTGCCAGGGTGCGCCAGCCGTGGGCACGGACGGCGGTGGAGGTGTCGTCGACGGACATCGGGGCTCCTTCGGTCGGTGCAGACGGCGACAGTTGCTTGCGCGGATACCCCGCGTGTGCAACTATCGATATCCCGCGTCTGCAACAACCAGCGTACGCGGCACAGCTGCACAACGGAAGGACATCCATGCCCGCGGGACTCATCGCCCTCGCACTCGGCGGATTCGGCATCGGCCTGACCGAGTTCGTCATCACCGGCCTGCTGCCCGAGGTGGCGGCCGACTACGGCGTCACCGAGACCACCGCCGGCTGGCTCGTCACCGGGTACGCCCTGGCGGTCATCGTCGGGGCCCTCGGGCTCACCGCCGCGACCACCCGACTCCCCCGCAAGCCCGTCCTGCTCGGGCTGCTCGTGCTGTTCATCGTCGGCAACACCCTGTCCGCGATCGCCCCGACCTACGGAGTGATGATGACCGGCCGTGTCATCGCCGCCCTGTGCCACGGAGCGTTCTTCGGCATCGGCTCGGTCGTCGCCGCGAACATGGTCGAGCGATCCAAGCGCGCCTCGGCCGTCGCCCTGATGTTCACCGGGCTCACCGCGTCGAACGTGCTCGGCGTGCCGTTCGGCACCTTCCTCGGCCAGGCCGCCGGCTGGCGTGCGACGTTCTGGGCGATCGCGGCCATCGGCGTCGTCGCCCTGATCGGCGTGCTCGTCCTCGTCCCCGCAGTCCGCTCCACCGAGGTCCCGTCGCTCGCCCGCGAGCTCAGCGCCTTCCGGTCCGGGCAGGTCTGGCTGTCGCTCGGCATGACCGTGCTCGGCTACGGCGGGATGTTCGGCGCCTTCACCTACATCGCGTACACGCTGACCTCGGTGTCCGGGTTCCCGTCGTCGGCGGTGCCGTGGCTGCTCATCGTGTTCGGCATCGGGCTGTTCGTCGGCAACTTCGCCGGCGGCAAGCTCGCGGCCCGCTCGATCGACCGCACGTTGCTCGTGGTGCTCGTCGTGCTGACCGTGGTGCTCGCGGTGTTCGCCCTCGTCGCGACCTCGCCGGTGCTCACCGTGATCGCCCTCGTGCTGATGGGGGCGTTCGGGTTCGCGACCGTCCCGGCCCTGCAGACGCGGGTGATGCAGTACGCCGACCACGCGCCGACCCTGGCGAGCGGGGCGAACATCGCCGCGTTCAACCTCGGCAACGCACTCGGGGCCTGGATCGGCGGCCTGACCATCGCCGCCGGGCTCGGGTACACGTCGCCGATCTGGGCGGGGTCGGGGATCACCCTGGCGGCCGTGGTGCTGACGCTCGTGGCGATGGGCGCGGTGCGTCGGGGGCGCGCGGGGGTACGGACCACGACGACGGGGAGCATCGCGACGGTCTGACGCGGGCGCTTCGGTGCCAGCAACGACGAAAGCCCGGTCCGATCGGACCGGGGTTTCGTGTAGCAACTGTCAGGGCTACCTGTCGTCGGTCCCGTGCCAGATCCCTGCAGAAGCGGCACTGCAGAAGCAGTACGCACTGCGAACGCGATACGGCACGTCACCAGCGTTCATCGACACGAACGGTGAGGCAGGCACCAGGGTGAACTGGAACCAGCTCGACTACATGGGTGACCTCCGCCATCCCAACGAAGCGGGCATGGACCGCATCGCGCAGATCGTCGACGCAGGCCTCGCGCTCGTCTGACCTCGCATAACAAGACTCCCTCGGGTTCCTTCGGGAGCCCAAGGGGGTGTTGTCGTCGTTCCGATTCAAGCTGTCCGCTGGACCCGGTAGTCCTCGGGGCGCAGACCGCCGGGAATCGCTCCGCTTGCCGAACCATCGGTCCGGAGTCGGAAGCGCCACGCGACGCCGCAGGCCTCCGCAAACTCGTGCACGTTGAAGTTCGGGTCAGCTGATGCAAGCTGCTGAGCGACGACCCACATCACGTTGATCACGACCACTTCTGCTTCAGAGGGCGAGAGCTGCGCAGCGGTCCTTTTCTAGCCATCGAAGCTGCGCTGGCGACCGGCTCGGTCCGCGCGGTAGGGAGCACCGGACCCGTCGTGGCCGGCAATCTCGGCGGCGAAGTCTTGTGCCATCTGACTGAGCATGAGTCCTCCTCAGGACGCTCGATGGCCCTGCCGATCAGGGCCTCTCGCCGACTTCACGCCCTGTCAGAAGATCGACGTGCGCCCCCGCCAGCGGAGCGCAGATCGGAGTCGTCCAGACGAAGCCCAAACAGTCAGTTCCCCGATGACCGCCCCGTTGATCTGCGACAGCTCGTGCTCGGACGCAGCAAGGTTCGTCACCCGAATCGCCTCGAGGAGCGCCCGCATGAAGCGAGCCGGCGGCCGGAATTGACGGACGGTTCCAACTAGCCGTGCGAGCTTCATCACCGCGAGATCATCCGAGTACTCGCGCTTCTCGCGAATTGCGTTCAAGCATTTGCCTGCATAGTCGATGTACGCGTCCATGAGCTTGTCGGCTGCTTCGGCGCGGCGTTCTCGTCGACGGTCTCCGGTCGCCAGACGGTCGCTGACGAGTCCGATGCCCGCGCCCAGCACGGTACCCCCGAGACCTGCAATGACAGCAGTCCAGTCGTTCACGAGAACACCGTACTGCGCGGGGCGGAGGGCAGTAAGCCAGAGCGGCCTCCCGACCGACCATCACGATCGAGAGGCCGCCTTCGCGCTATCGAGCTGGCCGCTCAGGATCGCGTCGGGACCAGCATTCTCCACAGGTCGTGCAAACGTAGTCTCCTGTCGCCATCCCCAGATAGAACTCGCGTTCCGTTGCTGGGTGGCTGCAGTTCGGGTAGGCGCCAGAATTGAACCGGCGCATAGCGTCATCGTGCTGCATGGGCATCACCTCCTTCTAACATCGGGGTACAGGAGATATAACATGCTGGTGTTCGATATTATTTCGGGCGTGGGCGAACAGCATCCCTCCACATCCAGGCGCACTCGGCTGCTTGCCCGAACCCCCATTCGACCGACACTGCGCGATCCGTGTAGGCGATGACGTGTGCCTCGACCTCGAGGATGGGATCGGGGAACTGCAGCCAACCGAGGACGGGGTCAGGTGGCATGACATCGCAGTTGGCACCGCCTCGCGCTGCTTCTGGGAGCGAGAACGCTGGGCCGAGCGCCCGCCGGTCCCGATGCCGTCGTGCCATCAGTCTCGGCGCGGGGCAAGTGTGCGCCGGCTCACGCTGGAGCGCGGAATCCACGTGCACTGAAGACGTCCCTGCCAAGCGATCTCCGCGTACACGGCGATGTCTTACTGGGCGACCGCGAACGCCTTGACCCTCTCGAGCTCTCCGATCTGGTCGAAGACCAAGCGGTCGATCCACACGGGCGCCGGAGCGTCGAGCGCCGTTGGCTCCCCGATCGTGTCGAGGGGCAGCGACTCGGCGGCGTAGACGGGAACGTCCTGATGCTTGGGTGGTGCCCACTTGCGCTCGGCCATAGGACGATGGTGGGCGTCACCACTGACAGCCTTGATGCCTCCGAGGGGGTACCGGCGTCTCGTACCCGGTACCGTCCCCGGGGATCATCGGGCGCTGAACCCTGGCCCAGGAGCTCGCGCTAACCGGACTTGCGGGGAGCGTAACCCCGCGAACGCCGCCGGGGAAGACCCGGCCCAACAGAGCAATCGCCCCTATCAGGCCGGATCTCCGCTCCTGGAGTGGATAGAGGCATAGGTCGGACATCAAGGGGGAGCCCGTTCAGGTCTGACCCGAACAGATCCAGACGAACTCCGGCCCTGATCACGTTACGGCTGCTATTCGGAGCGGGCGCCGCTACCACTTGGGCCCGCCGAAAGGCGTGTCCGCACCGTAGTTCGGGTCAACGACGCGGACACGCCCGTTGCCGTCGACATTGACCGTGCTTATCCGGAGCGACCCCCTCAAGCGGTGGTCGCGAGCTGCAATGACGCCCAGAGCCCGGTCATTCGTCGAAGCCGTCGTCTTCCTCGTTTAGCCGTAGATCGAACCACTCGAGGTCGTTTATGTGTAGGAAGAACCGCCCGGTCGCTTCCTGCATGCCCAATCTCGCCCACGCAGCGAACGACGCACCTTCTAGGTCTTCGGTCGTATCGAAGCCCTTCTGCTCCATCAGAACAGCCATCTGATCCGGTTGAAGCACGACTGTCGGAGGGACCCCTCTGGCGGTGTTGAGCCAGTAGGCGCCGCCTTGGGCTTGCGCGAAGCGGACCGTGCCCCAGTAGATGCGGTACTGCCGTCGGTGGCGTTCAGCGACGTCCCGACTTTCAACACAGGCAGCGCGTACTGATCGGCGGACCCCGTCAGGCAGATCGATTGCCTTCCTCGAGTTTCGGAACTTCTCGTCACGTCGCAGCATCCGGTGGATGGTGCTGAGGCTGCGCCGGGGAATCGAGGGTGGGCCAGACGTCGGCCCGTCGGACCGGGAGCGCCTCGCACGCCCATCAGGATCGGGCGGTGCATCTGGATCGTGCGTGACTTGGTTGAAACTCTGTTGGGCAGCTCGCTGAACCGGGATGAGGGAGAACTCGTCTTCCGACATCTCCCGTCGGTCCTGTATGACGAGCGCTCTACGTTCTTCCCGGCCCTCGCTAGTCGTTCCCAGCGTGCAGCCCGGCCGGTGCGGCCGCGCGCCGAAGCACTCCGTCCGGCCGTTCTTCGCACGGTTCCGGAAGAAAGCTTCGGCATCACAGTCGATACATCGCAGACCTATCCGGATCTCCTGCAAGCGAGGACTGACCCGGAGCTGCGAGGCAGTGATTGTGCCACCGTCGACTGTGTTCTTCGCTTCGTGCATCGCATCCTCCCGGCACGGGCTCGCGCGGGTGACTTAGCCACTGGACCGCTTGCCGTCAGGATGACGGCCACGGTCGCTAGATGGGCAATTCGCCGGCATCGTACCGCTGTAGGTGCCGATCTCGATGACAGTCACCCAGACTGACATTGCTGGTCGACTGGAAAGCACCCCGCGGACCTTTGGGGTCTGCGGGTTGCTTGGCAAACGTGATCACGGCCTCTGTGCCCGACGGCATCACGGGGCAGGTGTGGTGGTCCGTCAATCTTGGCGACAACACCAAGGCGCGGATCTACAACGGCGCCCAGCTGGCGTTCCGCAGGAACATCGGTATCCCCGAGTACAGCAACCAGCCCCGCAGACGCTGCAGGGCTACCGGGAGCTGCCGACAACCGGACGCAGTAGCCAGACAGACGGAGCACCGAATGACCCCCTCGAGACGCGCAGCGGATGAGGGGGGTCATCCGTGTTCCACGTGCAGTACGAGGGGACGACGCGGTACGCACACGTCAGAGCGAGGTTCGCTGTATCAGCACAGCAGCAGCCCCACTCGCGTTCCGCGCCCATCGTCGGCCGGGAAGTCAGCGAGCGCTACCGCCAGTGCAGCACGGTGCTCGAGGCTGAGTCCGTTCTCGAGCGCCTGCCGAGCCATGCCCTCAGCGTCGCCATGACAACCCCGTCGACAATCGTCCGTTCGGATTACATCGGAGCAGTTGCGCGGATCGAAGGCAGTAACGATTCGGTGACTTTCCGCCAGACGACGCCTCGGTCCACCAGCGGACGACCATCAGAGCTTCGTTCGTGCCCGCGCGGTAGCGGTCCCAGCTGCCTTCATCGATGTTCGTGTCGGTTGCTGCACCATGGAGGCGCGTCAGTTCGTTCGCTACTCTCGAGCTCGTGGATGTTGAGTGGGGAAACATCGCCGCGATCGTCGGTGCCGGACTTGGAAGCACCGGCTTGGCCGGCCTGCTCACCGGTGGTCTGCAACTCACAAAACGCGGGCGTCTCCGCAAATCAATTGAACGATCGCAACAGGTGCGCGCGCTGCTCCCGGACATCGCACCGGCCGCTGCAGCAGTTCAGCAGGCGATCGAAGCGGACGCGATGCGCCTGGCAGCTCTGACGCTCGTCGGATTCCCGAAGAGCACAACGAGACTTCTACGCTTCAGTTACGTGTACGTCGTCGTACTCACAGGGTTCGCACTCGCGGTCGAGGCGACGGCTGCATCCGACGGTGCGCCTGCTCGCGACCCGCTTGTCCTTGACTACGTGGCCATCATCGAGTTTCTGATTGCCATCGCAGCTTTCATCCTGGCGATCACAGCCACCTTGGCCGCGATGCTCCGCCAGCGTCGCGATGCCTTTGTAGCCATGGTCCAGTCCGGGATCAGCATCGATGGAGCTCTCCGCCGCGTGGGCGATCGGGGGCCTGCAGCTCAGACGCTCCGATACCTGGACGTCACCCTCCTCGGAGGGCCGCCTCAGATGCAGCCGATCGGGTGGGTGAGGTCGTTCCTCGAACCATTGCGTATGATCAGGCTCCATCGCATCAGAGCCCGGGCGAGGTCTCGACGAGCCAGAATGCTCGACTGACATCTGTGTCGGCCGACGAGACGAAGAAGCCCCGCTCAGTTGACCATTGTCACACTGAACGGGGCTTCCCTTGGGGGAGCCGCCTGTCGGAATCGAACCGACGACCTATCCATTACGAGAGACAAGCTAGTTACACCATGCTCGGTACCGCTCCGGTGTTGTTCCAGGCATCATCATCGCCGCTAGACCGTTTGATCGGCTTCCCTTCGACGACCCACCATGGTGTATCTGGTGAAGCAGTGCTTCGCCTTACCTCTCGAACCCAGGCCGACTCGACCTCAAATTCGAATCGACGTTGCTTCGCTTTCTCCGTTATAGCGTCAAGAATCTTCTCGGCCCTTAAAGCCGACAACAGATGCTCGGAGCTACGCTCCCCGGCCTCAACACCTGCGGCGAAGTACGCGATTACCGTGCGCGCAGCTTCGGGATCCGCTTGTACCTCAAAGCGCGAGCGCTCGCTAATCGCTGCCAGTGATGCGAGCACTCGGTCAGCTGCCCGTTCAGCCTGAGAAGCGCTGCGCAGCGCAGAGGCCTGGGTGCGAGCAACACGCTTCCGCGAGGGCCCGCTGGCGAGGATGACGACTGAACCTATGAGCGCAAGGACGCTCACAACCGCCGACATCACCACGATGGCATCTGCCATGACTACCTCCTTGGCTGAATCCTGTCTACCACTGCTTGGACATGACTGAGTTTGCTGTCGATGTTCGCTAGCTGCACAACGAGCTGCGTATTGACCTTGTCCAGACTGTTGCTGAGTCGCTCACTGCTCCTGTCCATCGCGCTTGACTGCGCCTCGATGATGTCCATGCCAGCATCCTTCTTCCGCCGGAAAAGCATGATCATGTTCAGGACCGCAGTGACTCCCGCAATGCCGGCAGTAAGCGCTTGGAGAACAGCGATTGTCATTGGGATACCTCTCGCGCCCAGTCGGGCACGCGAATCGTCGGCGTCACCTGACTAGTCAAGAAGCTCAGCCCCTTGCGCAGCTTCAACAGGTCCTCTGTGAACTCGTCGAGCGTCGCCCCCGTCATTTGGAACACGATGCCCTCTTGGCCTGCCACCTGCTCGTCAAACTCCAGACGCGCGAGTACAACCGGAGCCACTTCCACTCCGCCTTCCTGAGGATCAGTGGGTTCGATGACTCGAAGATCGAGGGTCAAAGAGGCACCAACGAGGCTTGGTAGGAAACCGTCGCGAACTCGCAGCCCCTGCTGCCGACGGTCCACCACGTCGCTCTGTGTCACGATCGCTTGCAGAGCGTCAAGATCGTCGGAAGTCAGATCGTCCTTCATGACCCGCTTCACGTCCTCGATGACCGCTTCCACCCCGTCTTGCGACGCTGCCTGGTACGCGAAGCGGATCGCGGCCTGTAGCCCTACCCAGTCATCGTCGCTGAGGCGCTCAGGGCGGGGCACGTCGCGCTTCAAGGACTCAGCTGCGATGGTCCGATTGTCGACCTCGAGGGCCTGCTTCAAGGAGGACTGGAAGCCGGCGAGCCTCAGCGTTGGGCGGAGGGCGGTCATCGAGTGACCCGGCGAATCTGGACGAGCATGGGTGAACCGTACCGTAAGCCTCTCCGGACTGGCACGCGCCGTATACGGCTGCGACGAAGCCCCCGACAACGTGCGGCAGTTCGCAGTCGTCGCAAGACCAGGAGCTAGCTCCTGATTGACTTCTTCCCCTCGTTGATCTCCCTGCTTCGCGCTCGCTGGTGCTTCAAGTGCACCGTGCCGACGAGGACGGCGGGCCAGAAGCCGTGCTTGCGCTGCACCGCATTCGCGGGACGCTTAACGCCGTCGGGGATGTGGGAGTGCTCGTCGTAGGCGTGCGTGCCGTCGTCGGTACGGATCACCACTCCTTGCCGGTCCCATTCGCGCGTTGAGCTGCCGATGAGCTTCTCCTGCCCGTCGGCGGGACCACCGTGGAACTTGGCGTGAAGGATCGGCTCCTCCTCGAGGGGGATGTTCCACTGGTCGGCAGGTTCACGCCGTACCGAAGCCCGGATCACAAGCAACGCGAGAAGTAGGGCTTCGTTCGCAAGCGGGACGCGGAGACGTACCGCGCCACGATCGAGGTGTCGAAGCACCGCGGCGAGTACGTCGACCCATCAGACGCGAAGGTCACCATCGGAGAGCTCGCTACCGCCTGGCTCGCGGGTCAGACCCACCTGAAGCCGTCGTCACTGCGGCCGGAAGCGACCGCGTGGCGCGTGCACGCAGCGCCTCGCTGGGGCAAGGTCGCGGTCGGCGCCGTGAGCCACAGCGCCGTGCAGGCCTGGGTGTCTGGCCTGTCCGCTGAGCGGAGTGCCAAAGTCGTCCTTCGCGGATACGGCGTGCTGGCTAGCATCCTCGACGTCGCCGTGAAGGATCGCCGCGTGAGCGTGAACCACGCTCGAGGCGTGAACCTCCCGCGGAAGGTGTCGAAGCCGCACGTGTACCTCTCTCAGCAGCAGTTGGCAGCACTCGTGCGCACATCCGGCGAGCGCGGCGCGCTCGTGGCCGTGCTCGGCTACACGGGTCTCCGTTGGGGTGAAGCGATCGGACTGCGGGTGCGAGACCTGGACATGCTGCGCCGGCGGCTGTCGGTCGTGGAGAACGCCGTCGAGGTGAACGGGACGATGGAAGTCGGGACGCCGAAGACGCAAAAGCGGCGGACGCTCATGTTCCCGAAGCTGCTCGTGCCGGCGCTCGCCAAGGCGTGCGAGGGCAAAGATCGCGACGATCTGGTCTTCCCGGGCCCGGACGGCTCCTACATACGGCGCACGAGGGCGTCGAAGGGCAGCAAGTCCTGGTTCGTCTCTGCGCTCGCGGAATGCGGGCTGGATCTCATGACGCCCCACGATCTTCGTCATACCGCCGCGTCGCCGGCGATCAGCTCGGGCGCGAAGGTGAAGGCGGTGCAGCGGAACCTCGGTCACGCGTCCGCGGCGATGACGCTCGACGTGTACGCCGACCTGTTCGACGACGACCTTACAGCGTTGGCGGACGGGCTCGACGACGCGGCGCGTGCGGCAGATGTGTTCGATTTGTGGGGCTCTGCCGCTTCCTGAAACGGCGGAAGCCCCTCCATTCCGCGTGTTTGCGCGGACCGAAAGGGCTTCTCGTGTGCGGAGACGGAGGGATTTGAACCCTCGGTCCCCTCAAAGGGGACTCCACCTTAGCAGGGTGGTGCACTCGGCCGGACTATGCGACGTCTCCAAGCACTCTCGC
>Ga0265798_10012413_pt1 | contig 10276 bp, 5 predicted proteins | sample P3T30metagenome_FD_192430 | JGI IMG/M metagenome (GOLD analysis project Ga0265798, IMG submission 192430) | Plant litter microbial communities from East Loma Ridge, Irvine, California - P3 T30 | ecosystem: Environmental > Terrestrial > Plant litter > Unclassified | place: USA: California...
CTCCTTCTCGATCACGCGCACCAGGGTGTCCGAGGCATCGTTCTTGCGGCCCTCGGCGATCGCCTGCAGGGCGTTCTCGTACAGGATCTGCACTTCGCTGGGCGGCGGCGCCTTTTGCGGATCCGGCGCCAGCGGCGCCGCCTCCAGGCTGCCGAAGACGGCTGCCAGGCAGGCGGCCAGCGTCATGCGGCGTAAGTGATTGCTTGCTTGTCTACCCATAGGTCTCATGCCTGTTCCACGGCGCTGCGCACGGCCGCTGCCTGGCTGGCAGCGGGCGCGAAGGTGAACAGGGGTGTCGGTTTGCCCTTGCCGCGCAATACGCGCTCGCCAAGGGCCAGAAAATGGTGGCGCCGCGCCAGGGCGACGGTGCCGGGGCCGATAATGGCGCTGTGCGGATAGTCGCGCGCGGCCTGCTCGAGGCGCGAGGCGGTATTGACGCTGTCGCCCACGGCGGTATAGATGCTGCGGAAGGTCGTGCCGAAGTCGCCCGCCATCGCCGGGCCGCTCTCGATGCCGATGCGTACCCGCAGCGGCTTGAAGCCGGCCGCGCTGCGCTGCCGGCTCAGGGCCTCGACCCGCGCCAGGATTGCGCGCGCGGCGTCCAGCGCCAGGTCGGCGTGATGCAGCTCGGGCAGCGGCGCGCCCCAGAAGGCGACCAGGCCGTCGCCGGTGTACTTGTCGAGCGTGCCCTGGTGGGCGATGACGGGGCCAGTCAGGCAATCGAGGAATTCTTGCGTCAGGCGCGCGGCTTCTTCGACCGGCAGCGCCTCGACCTGCGCCGTATAGCCTTCCATGTCGGCGATCAGAGTGGTTACTTCCAGCTGGCGCGGCTTGAGCGGATCGGCCATGTCGCTGCGCAGCAGCTGCTGCACCACCGACGGCGCGACGTACTGGCGCAGCGTGTCGAGCAGGTGGCGCGAGCGGGTCTGCGATACCTGCCACTGATAGGGCACGGCAAACGCCAGCAGGAACAGATTGGTGGCCAGCGGCCCGCTGACCGAGAACGCCGGATCGCGTGCGCTGGCGACATAAGCCAGCGCCACCCAGGCCGCCGAGATCAGCCCCAGCATGCCAACGCCGGTCAGGGCCGACAATCGCGGGAAGGCGAACATCGCGAACAGGACCGAGCCGGCCGCGAACAGCAGGGCCAGCATGGCGCCCGGCCAGCGCGCCGGCGCCTTGCCTTCCTGGATATCGAGCAGCTGCGACAGCATCGCCGCCTGCACGCCCAGGCCGGGGCGGTTGCTGCCGAGCGGGGTGGCGACCCGGTCGCCCTGGCCCAGCGACGAGGATCCGACCAGCACCAGGCGGCCGGCCAGGTCTTCGCGGGCGTAGGCGCGTTCGAGCACGTCGGCAGCGGTGACCACCGTGTAGGCGGTCCAGTCGCGCTGGAAGTCGACCCGTGTTTGCAGGTCGGTTGTTGGGATCGGCGCTGGCTGGCCCGAGCAGCAGTTAATCAAAGCAAGCGACAGGGCGGGCCAGTGCGTGCCCTCGAAGCTGGTCCACAACGGCAGGCGGCGCAGCACGCCGTCGGCATCGGGTACGAAGCCGATATTGCCAACCTGGCGCGCCCCGGCCAGACCGGTGTGGTTGGCGATGAAGCCGGAGGCCGGCAGTGCCGGCGTGTTGGCGTCAGCCTGTGGCGCCGGCCCGGTCGCCAGCACGCCCTGGCGCAGCGCGACCGGGCGCTCGCGCAGGTAATCGAAAGCGTGGGCCAGTACGACCGGGCCGAAACCGCTCAGCGCGGCCAGGCGCGCATCGCCTTCCGGATCGGCGGCGTCGGGAAACACGATGTCCAGGGCCACCCCGCGCACGCCGTAGTCGCCCAGCAGGGTTTCGACCAGGTCGGCCACCCGCGCGCGCGGCCACGGCCAGGGGCCGAGGCGGGCGGTGCTGGTTTCATCGATGTCGACCACCACGATGCGCGGCTCCGGCGCATCGGTGGCGCGCAGCTTGACGAAGGCGTCGCGCAGCCACTCATTGCCGAACGCTGCCGCACCCGGCTGCGATTGCGCGTAGACGCACAGCAGGAAGGCGAGCAGCGAAATGCATGCTTGCACTGCGCCGCGGGGCAGTGGCGGCAAACGCAGGCTGGGGGATGAAGAGAAGGCGGACACGCGCGATGTGGTGGAATAGCAACGACTAGTCAGTGGCCACGAGTATATCGTTGGTTAGATCAGAAACGCAGAGTTCTAGAGAGAAATTATACGTCTGCACAGTTGTGAGAATTCTATAGAATGTGACCGTCGTCACGTTCAGTGAACTCGGGTGCGGCGGATAATCGCGGGAAATGGAGGGAATGTAATATGTGGCGGGTAATAATTCTTGCAAGTATGACAGTGATGGCTTCCGCCGTACAGGCGGCCGAGGCAGGCAAGGTCATCTTTGTTGCGGGCGCCGCACAAGTGGTTGAACGCAAGGCGGCCGAAGGCGACGCCGTGCAGGAAGGCGAGCTGCTGCAGACCGGCGCCGATGGCTTCCTGTATGTGAAGACCAGCGACAATGGCTTGTTCATCCTGCGACCGAATACCAAGGCCCGCATCGTGGCGTATCACATCGATGAGGCCAATCCTGCCAATACCCGCGTGAAGCTGGAGCTGCTCAGCGGCGTAGCGCGTAGCAAGTCGGGCGACCAGGTCAAGCGTGCGCGGCAGAACTTCAGGTTCAATACGCCGGTTGCCGCCATTGGCGTGCGCGGGACTGATTTCACGGTGTTTACTGATGCCACCACATCGCGCATTTCGGTGCTGAGTGGCGGCATTGTTGTGAGCGGCTTTGGCGATGCCTGCCGTCCGGATGGCGGTGGCCCGTGCGAAGGCGCGCGTAGCCGCGAGCTGTCGGCGGCGCAGCGTGGGCAGTTGTTGCAGATTCAGCAGGGGGCAGTGCCTCAGCTGTTGAATGGGACTAGCGTGGCGCCGGAAGCCCAGGTGTTGCCAAACGGCGCGCCGGTGGCGGTGGCGCCGGGACGTAGTGGTGAGATGAGCCAGATCGATATGAATCTGGATGTCAAGAAGAGCGAAAAGGTCGTCGACAACGTCAACAATCAGCCGAAGCCGACTCCAGTGCCGACGCCGACGCCGATTCCAGATCCGACCCTGCCAGTGCCTGTCGATCCGCTGCCGCCCCAGCCACCCGTGGTTGTGGTGCCGCCTGTTACTCCGGTTCCAACCGATCCGGTGCGGCATGCCGGCATCCTGTGGGGGCGGTGGGAGCGGGTGACTGGCCCGGCGCCCGATTTCGCGCTGGAACTCGAGATGGCCAAGAATCAGCTCGTCGGAATCAGCGGCAACTTCGCGATCTTGCGTACTCCTGGCGAGGCGTATGTCGTGCCGGAGCGTGGGAGCATGGGCTTTAAGCTGGCAGACAGCGAGGCTTATATATATACCCATTTTGGGTCGACCTCTATCGCAAGCGAGGCAGCGCTGTCCAACGGCAAGCTTAATGTCGACTTCGGCAGCCGCAGTTTTGCGACTTCGTTCGATTTGTCGGGTAAAGGCGAGAAGTTCAACTTCCGCGCTGATGGGACGCTTGGCGCTGACGGGACTTTATACGGTGACCGAGTTGATGGACGGGCAGGCCGCATGAATGTGCAGGGCTTGCTCACCAATGACAAGGGAGGCGCCGCCGCGTATATTTTCGATGGCCGTATTGATGATCGGCGTACGGTAAATGGTGGCACCTACTGGACCCCCGAGGCTCGCTGACGCCAATTTGCTGATGCTGCCGAATTGTTAAATAAGAAGCGGCCTCGGGATTTATCCGGGGCCGTTTTTTTTATACCTGCAATATTGAGTCAAGTGGCAAACTCGTCAATATTAATTGCTAATATACGAAAAACGGTGTTGCTTATAATTAATCGCGTTTTCCACGAAATTTTTGTTTCAAGTTGTAAGTAGATTTTTTCCAAAAAGCATCTTGAAATATATCTAATTGTAACGACTTGACCTGACTGCCTAGGGAGGCGGCAGATAACTTGCCTTCTTTTGACTATTCTCAGATAATGGCCCGCCGAAATTTCCGAGTGCTTGAGAGAAAGATTGTGATTCGATGTGATGGCTGTCACATAAAGTCGCTATGCGTTCTGTCATCATGCGGTTCGTTGGAGCTGCAGGACACATGAGTGCCGCTGCAATCGACTTAAACTTATGATCATCTCGATCTAAACAGGAGCTTTTAATGGCAACCCAGTACGACACCCAAATTCAACAACTGTACGTAGCTTACTTCAACCGTCCTGCAGACGCTGCTGGCCTGGCTCACTGGGCTGGTGCAATGGCACAAGGCGTTACCGCCGCTCAGATCTCGGCTGCCTTCGCTGGCTCGCTGGAATACCAAGTTGAATACAGCCAAGCGACCAACGCTGGCGTCGTTGCACAGGTTTACCAAAACCTGTTCGGCCGCGCTCCGGACGCATCGGGCCAGGCTTTCTGGGTCAAAGCACTGACCGACAAAACCATGACCGTTGAAAACATGGTCACCACCATCGCTGCTGGCGCACAAGGCACCGACAAAGTCGCTTACGACAGCAAAGTCGTTGTTGCTACCGCCTTCACCGCTGCTCTGGACACCGATGCTGAAAAAGCTGGCTACTCGGGCGCCGACGCAAACAAGGCTGCTAAAGCCCTGCTGTCGACCATCAAGACCGCTGCTCAAGCAACCGCTGCTGTCGTTCCAGCAACCCTGGACGCTAGCGTCGCTGGCGTGATCAAAGCTGCAACCCCATTCTCGCTGGAAACCGGCCTGGCTGCTCTGGGCACCGCTCAGAAAGCAATCGCTGACTTCCTGGCTGACGCTGAAGTCCTGGACGCTTCGGGCGAAGCTATCGAAAACCCAGATGCTGACGACGTCGCTGCTTACGTTGTTGACGCTGAAACCGACGTCGCTGCCCTGATCACCGTTGGTGACTACGAAATCGGCGTCGACGCAAACGCCGACGGCGACTACACCGATGCCACCGACACCGCTCCATCGCTGCCAGGCGTGAAAGCTGCCCTGATCGCAGAACAGACTTCGGCCAACGCTAAAGCATTGACCGCTGCTCAGAAAGTCCTGACCGACGCGCAAACCGCTGTGTCGGGCGTCGCTGGCCTGAACAACGCCATCGCTGCTGCTACTTCGGCTGACGAAGCTGCTACCGAAGCCGCTGAAGCTGCTCAACTGGCCGTGCTGGCTGAAACCCAGGCTCAGCAGTCGCTGGTCGTCCGTAATTCGACCTTCACCGTTGGCGGTGTTGCTGATTCGACCATCACCCTGACCCCGAAAGCTGGCGGCACCACCGTGACCGTTGCTGAGTTCAAGGATGGCGCATGGTCGATCCCAACCGGTGTGACCGCTGCTACCTACCCAGGCCTGACTGAAGTTGTTGCTGCTCAAAACGCAGCGATCGCTACTGCCGCTGAAGCAATCGAAGCCGAAGAAAACCTGCTGTTCGCAAACGTGGAAGTTGAGTTCCGTGACCGTTCGACCGCTGGCACCGACGCACTGAAACTGATTCCATTCGCTTCGACCGAAGGTCCTAAGCCAGCCGCTGGCGCTGTTCCTACCCTGGCACAGATCCGTGACGAACTGAATGCTCTGCGTTCGGAAGAAAAGTCGACCACTGCTTTCGTGACTGCAGTCGAGAAATTCTTGACTGACAACGATGCAGCTCGCGCTCAAGACGTCATCGACGCTAACACCGGTGTGAAAACTACTCAAGACGCAATCACCGCGTTCGAAAAAGCACTGAGCACCTACGACGATGCTAAAGCCGTCGCTGCTGAGCTGAAAGGCCTGACCGATGCTTACACCGTGGCCCTGGGCGACTTCGAAGACAACGACTACGTCGAGCCTTCGATGATCACCGGCGCCAAGTTCGGCACCACCGGCGCTGACATCTTCGTGTTCGACGCTGCTGCTACCCCAGCAGCCGCTTCGATCACCAGCTTCGGCCGTTCGGGCGATGACGTCCTGTACGTCGGCACCGGCTACACCCTGAACGAAGGCAAACTGACGGCTGGTGTTGACACCGCGCTGGAAGTGTTCTTCGCCCAGAAAGGCGCCAACGCTGAAATCACCATCGAAACCAAAGCCTACGGTTCGGATTCGGGCGACGTCAAAGTCATCACCCTGACCGGCGTGAGCATCGAAGATCTGTCGTTCAACGACGGCATCATCACCCTGTAATATCCCTGAAAAGGCGCCGCGGCCAGCCACTGGCCGCAAGCGACGAAAACCCCGCAACCTCGGTTGCGGGGTTTTTTTTTCGCGTGGAAACCACAGATTGTGTGATCTGCATCACATATTTCAGATATTTTGCTTCATAATGTCGTGCCGAGCGAGCTAACTGCATGCTTTGGCGGCGATACACGACACGCCACCGAATGTCGTTTCCAGTTTCATCATATGAAAAACAACAAGCCGAAGAACGAAATCCAGCAGGCGTTGCAGATTTTTAAACGCACGTTCATCACGATTGGGGTGTTCAGCGCAATCACGAACATGCTTGCGCTGGTGCCATCGCTGTACATGATGCAGGTCTACGATCGCGTGCTGGCCAGCCAAAATGAGCTGACCCTGGCGATGTTGACGGTGTTGATGCTCGGCGCCTACTTGCTGCTGGCTTCGCTCGAAATGATCCGTTCCTTTGTGCTCGTGCGCGTTGGTAACCGCTTCGACATGATGATGAACAAGCGTGTCTACACGGCCGCGTTCCAGCAGAATCTGAAAACATCGGGCGCTAATGCCGGCCAGGCGATGTCCGACCTGACCAATGTGCGTCAGTTCATGACTGGCAATGCATTGTTCGCCTTCTTCGATGCGCCATGGTTTCCGATTTACCTGGCGATCATCTTCTTCTTTCAGGTCCCGCTCGGTTTCTTCGCCCTTGGCGGCACACTGATCCTGATCGTGCTGGCTGTGGTCAACGAACGCATCACGCGCAAGCCGCTGGCCGACGCCAATGCACTGTCGGTAGAAGCAAACACCCTTGCAACCAATAACCTGCGCAACGCCGAAGTGATCGAGTCGATGGGCATGCTGCCCAATCTGATGGGTCGCTGGTTCAAGGTGCACAGCAAGTTCCTGAGCCTGCAGGCCAATGCCAGCAACAAGGCCGGCATGATCAATGCCGCGACCAAATTCGTGCAATTGTCGCTGCAGTCGCTGGTGCTGGGCTTGGGCGCGCTGCTGGTTATCGAGCACAAGATGTCGGCAGGTATGATGATCGCCGCCTCGATTCTGGTCGGCCGTGCCATGCAGCCGGTGCAGCAAGTCATCGGCGCCTGGAAAAGTGTGGGTAGCACCCGTAGCGCCTACGGCCGCCTGGTTGCGATCCTGGAAGCGAATCCGAAGCGCGATACCGGTATGCCGCTGCCAAAGCCACGTGGCACCGTGATCGTGGAAGGCATTACCGCCTCGCCGCCAGGCGCCAAGGCGCCGGTGGTGCGCAATGTCAGCTTCGCTCTGGAGCCTGGCGATGTGCTGGGCGTGGTCGGACCAAGCGGTTCGGGCAAATCGACGCTGGCACGTTTGTTGATCGGCATCTGGCCAGCGATGATGGGCAAGGTGCGTCTGGACGGCGCCGACATCTACCAATGGAACAAGGCTGAACTCGGGCCGCACATCGGTTATCTGCCGCAGGCGATCGAACTGTTCGGTGGCACTGTTTCGGACAACATCGCCCGCTTTGGTGAAGTGGACTCTGAAAAAGTCGTGAGCGCTGCCAAGCGTGCAGGCGTGCATGAAATGATCCTGCACCTGCCAGATGGCTATGACACCAAGCTGGGCGACGGTGGCGCCGGTCTGTCCGGCGGCCAGCGCCAGCGTCTGGCATTGGCACGTGCCATGTACGACGATCCGGCCCTGATCGTGCTCGACGAGCCAAACTCGAATCTCGACGAAGTTGGCGAAGCAGCGCTGGTGAAAGCCGTGCTCGAACTGCGCGCGAAGGGCAAGACCGTCGTGCTGATCACCCACCGCCAGGCGGCGCTGAACGCGACCACCAAGTTGCTCCTGATGCGTGACGGACAGGTCGCTGCCTTCGGCCCGACCCAGAAAGTCCTCGAGGCGATCAACGAATCCAACCAGAAGCAGTTGGAGGCCCAGAAAGCGGCGCTGGCCGCCAAGGCACAGGCTTTGATAGCGCAACAGCAGCAGAGCAATGCACCGAAGCAGGAGCCCCAAGGACAGGGCGGTGATACCTCCGCTACCACGGAACAGGGACAGTAAAAACATGCAACTCGTGAAAAAGCAGGACCAGGCGGCCGACGTCATTTCCCATATCGTAGAGCCGGTCGAGGTCGATACTGACTCCAGCAAGTACAGCCGTATCGGCTGGCTGATCGTACTATTTGGCTTTGGCGGCTTCGTGCTGTGGGCATTGCTTGCACCGCTGGACAAGGGCGTGCCGATGAGCGGTACCGTGGCCGCACAGTCGAACCGCCAGGCGGTCCAGCACCTGGTTGGCGGTACGGTCCAACAATTGCTCGTGCGCGACGGCGACGTAGTCAAGGAAGGCCAGGTCCTGGCACGCATGAATCCGGTAACCGCCGAGTCGGCGGTAAGGTTGACCGAAGTGCAGTATTTGTCGGCGATGGCGAATGTCGCACGTCTGGCAGCCGAGCGGGATGGTGCAAAGCAGATCAAGTTCCCGGAAGAGATCGAGAAACGCCGCAACGAGCCTGGTATTGCTGAGCTGATCAGCATGCAGAATGGCCTGCTGATTTCGCGCCAGAATGCATTGCAGAGTCAGTTGAGTAGTGTCGACGAGAACATCGCCGGCCTCAAAATGCAGATCCAGGGCCTGCAGGAATCGCGCGACAGCAAGAAAAATCAGATGGACTTGCTCAAGGAACAACTGGGCGGCATGCGTGATCTGGCCAAGGAAGGCTATGTTGCGCGCAATCGTCTGCTGGAACTGGAGCGCACCTATGCACAGCTGAGTGGTGCGGTATCCGAAGACATTGGCAGTATTGGCCGCTCGCAGCGGCAGGTGATGGAACTGGGCTTGCGCAAGGTGCAGGCGCAGCAGGATTATCAGAAGGAAGTGCGCACACATATGAACGATGCGCAGCGCGAAGCCGATGCTCAGCACGCGCGCCTGACCGCCGAAGAGTTCCAGTTGTCGAATGTCGAAGTGAAGGCGCCAGTGGCTGGTACCGTGGTTGGCCTGGCGGTGTTCACCAATGGCGGCGTCATTCCAGCCGGCTTCAAGCTGATGGATATCGTGCCGGCCGGCGACCCTCTGGTTGTGGAAGGGCAGTTGCCGGTCAACCTGGTGGACAAGGTCCATCCTGGCCTGAAGGTTGAACTGATTTTCTCGGCATTTAACGCCAACAAGACACCGCATATCGAGGGCGAAGTGGAGCTGGTAGCGGCCGACCGGCAGGTCGATCAGCATACGGGCATGCCGTACTATGTCGTCAAGGTCGCAGTCACGCCGAAGGGTCACAAAATGATGGCTGAACACAGGATGGACGCCCGCGCTGGTATGCCAGTGGAGCTGTTCGTCAAGACTGGCGAACGCACGATGATGAACTACCTGTTCCGTCCGATCCTCGACCGCATGCCAGCGGCGATGGGAGGCGAATGATGAGGGCTCAGTCGATGACCCGGCTGCGTACCGTCGCCATGCGCAGCGCGCTTGGCGCTGCCATCGGCTTGGCCTTTGCCGTGCCAGCGCACGCGCTGTCGTTGCAAGAGGCCTATGAAGCCGCCCTGCGCAACGACCCGGTGTACCGGATGCGCATCCAGGAGCGTGAAGCTGGCAGAGAGATTGCGATCCAGGGCCGCGCCGGCCTGCTGCCAACCGTATCGGGCAGCTTTACGGCCAACCGTAATATTTCGGACCGGACGCAACCGGCCCGCAGCCCTACTGGCGCGATCGTCGAATCCACCGACCACCCGCGCTACATCAGCCGCTCGTCCACCGTGCAGCTGCGCCAGCCAATCCTGAACCTGGACGCCTTCGTGCGCTACCGCCAGGGCAAGGTGCAGGACCGCCAAAGCGCGCAGGCGCTTGAAGCAGGCACCGACGAAGTCGGCGTGCGCGTAGCCCAGGCCTATATGGATGCGCTGTTCGCCGAAGACCAGGTCGCCCTGTCGAAGGTACAGCGCGACATGTACGAAGAGCAGCAGAAGGTCAACAAACTGCTGTTCGACAAGGGCGAAGGCACCCGCACCGACATGCTGGAAACCCAGGCGCGCTACGACCTGGCCGAGGCGCAGCTGATCGAGGCGGAAGACAATCTGGTCACCGCACGCCGCACGCTCGAAGGCGTGATCGGCATGGATCCGG
>Ga0265798_10012414_pt1 | contig 10276 bp, 11 predicted proteins | sample P3T30metagenome_FD_192430 | JGI IMG/M metagenome (GOLD analysis project Ga0265798, IMG submission 192430) | Plant litter microbial communities from East Loma Ridge, Irvine, California - P3 T30 | ecosystem: Environmental > Terrestrial > Plant litter > Unclassified | place: USA: California...
GGACATAAACAAATAATAAATTAATGAGTACACAAGTATTCTATTTCGTAGCCACATTAAGTATCATCTTTTCGTTGATGGTGATTTTTGCAAAAAATCCAATCCATAGCGTCTTGTACTTAATTCTTACTTTTTTCACATTCACTGTACATTACGTATTGTTGAATGCCCAGTTTTTGGCCGTTGTAAACTTCATTGTTTATATGGGCGCCATTATGGTACTATTCTTATTTGTGCTGATGCTCCTCAACCTGAATAAGGAAACGGAGCCGGTAAAATCGCCATTGATAAAAATTGTGGGTGTAATCGCAGGCTGTTGCTTAATTGTAACCTTAGTGGGTTCATTCAAAGCGGCAACCATCACAAGTCCTTTAATTTTAAAAAACCCTGGATTAGGTTTGGTAGAAAACTTAGGTAAAGAGCTTTTCGGGCCATTCTTATTGCCATTTGAATTATCATCTCTGTTACTATTGGCAGCAATGGTAGGAGCCGTTTTATTATCTAAAAGAGATGAGGTAGAAGCATAATGGAAAATTTAACTACACAAATGGCAGGCGTTCCGCTAAATCACTACATCTATTTATGTGCAATTATTTTTACAATTGGTGTAATTGGTGTGCTAACCCGCAGAAATGCAATCGTAATTTTTATGTCGGTAGAGTTGATGTTGAATGCAGTTAACCTGCTTTTAACCGCTTTTTCTGTGCATAGCAACGACCCATCGGGGCAGGTTTTCGTATTCTTTATTATGGCGCTTGCTGCTGCAGAGGTTGCAGTTGGTTTGGCGATTATCGTAATGGTTTACAGAAATACGAAATCGATAGATATTAATGTTTTAAATCGCCTTAAGTGGTAAATATATATTAAGAATGACAATAGAACAATTGATTTGGTTAGTCCCGTTACTTCCTTTTTTAGGATTTGTAATTAACGGGCTGGGCAGAAAATCTTTATCTAAAGGACTTGTTGGTATCATTGGAAGTGGTGTAATCTTAGCCTCTTTCATCATCAGCTTGGTTATTTTCTTTAGTTTACAAGGCGATACACAAAAATCTCACGAAGTATTTTTATTCGATTGGATTAGTGCAGGAACACTACATATTCCACTTTCATTCCTGGTTGACCCATTGAGTTCAATTATGCTTTTGATTATCACTGGAATTGGTTTCTTAATCCATTTATATTCTACAAGCTATATGCATGATGATGAAGGATTCGGTAAATTCTTCTCCTATCTAAACCTGTTTGTATTCTTCATGCTATTATTAGTGTTAGGTTCAAACTACATCGTGATGTTTATAGGATGGGAGGGCGTGGGTTTATGCTCATACCTTTTAATTGGTTTCTGGTACACCAACACTGCTTATGCATCAGCAGCAAAAAAAGCTTTCGTAATGAACCGTATTGGTGATTTGGGTTTTTTGCTTGGTGTATTTTTAATTTTCAATTTCTTCGGAAGTGTAGAGTTCTCTAAAATCTTTCCTCAGGCCGCGAACATGTTGCCAGGCAATAATACGTTGGTTATAATCACTATTTTATTATTTATCGGTGCCTGCGGTAAATCGGCGCAGTTGCCATTATTTACCTGGTTACCAGATGCGATGGCTGGACCGACACCAGTTTCTGCATTAATCCACGCAGCAACGATGGTAACAGCAGGTATATATATGATTGCCCGTTCAAGCGTATTATTTGACTTAGCACCACTAACACAACACATCATTGCCATTGTAGGTATTACAACTGCTTTAGTTGCAGCGATTATTGCTTTAACACAAACTGATATTAAAAAAGTATTGGCTTATTCTACCGTATCACAATTAGGGTATATGTTTTTGGGTTTAGGTGTTGGTGCTTATACAGGTTCATTCTTTCATGTGTTAACTCATGCGTTCTTTAAGGCACTATTATTCCTTGGCGCTGGTTCAGTTATTCATGCCATGCACCACGAGCAAGATATGCGCCATATGGGTGGATTAAGAAAAAAACTCCCGGTTACTTTTTTAACCATGATGATTGGTACCATCGCTATCGCTGGTTTACCGCCGTTTTCAGGTTTCTTCTCTAAAGATGAAATTTTGGCCAATGCTTATCAATATAGTCCGGTTCTTTGGGGAGTTGGTGTATTAACCGCATGCCTAACTTCTTTCTATATGTTCAGAATGATGTTCCTTACTTTCTCCGGAAAATACAGAGGAAAGCATCACGAAGAAAGTCATGTACACGAATCGCCAAAAGCGATGACTATTCCATTGATCATTTTGGCAATTTTAGCTGCCATTGGTGGGGCAATCAATATACCACACGTTTTCGGTGGAAATGAGTGGCTGGCACATTGGTTAACTGGTGCTGGCGTTGCGCAACACGAATTGGAGTTAAGTCACTCAATGGAGTTTGCTTTAATGGGAGTTTCGGTTGTAGCTGCTGTTATCGCTTTGATTTATGCTTACACAAGATACGTTAAAGGTGCACGTGTACCCGTTGCCGATGAGGCACCACGTTCGGCACTGGCAAAATTATCATACAATAAATTCTATTTGGATGAGATTTACGATTTTATCATTACAAAACCTTTAGATGCTTTTTCAAGATTCTTTTACAGAGTTATAGATACTAAATTCATCGATGGAATTGTAAACGGATTAGGCTGGAGTACAAACGAGGCAAGTAAAGGCATACGTTTATTACAAAGTGGAAACGTTGGTTTCTATATATTTATGATGGTATTCGGTATCATCGCATTGCTTGCTTATACATTTTATTACATATAAAAAGGGTTCAAAAATAAATAATGGAACAACTTTTACTACTTATATTTCTTCCGCTTGCAGGTGCTATTATTACGGCCTTTGCGGGTAAGTCGGCTAAAATAGTTTCGACCGTAATTTCGGTTGTTTCTTTCGGCCTGGCTCTGTTCATTGCCTGTAACTTTATACCAAATGCAAGTACCCAGTTTGAGGTAAACTTACCATGGATTGCAGATTTAGGCATCCGTTTTCATGCAGGTATAGATGGCATCAGCCTGCTGGTTGTATTGCTTACCAACTTATTAGTACCAATTATTATTCTATCAAGCTATAGGCACGATTATAAGAATCCATCAGCATTTTATGCATTGATCTTATTTATGCAAGCTGGTTTGTTATTGGTTTTTACGGCAATGGATGCTTTCTTATTTTACATCGGATGGGAAGCCGCTTTAATTCCAATCTATTTCATCTGCGCATTCTGGGGTGGAAAAGACAGGGTTCGCATTAACATGAAATTTTTCGTTTATACGATTGCGGGTTCATTGTTTATGTTGATGGGCATTATTTATTTGTACCTACAAAACCCTGCTCACAATTTTGATATTCAGGCATTTTATGCTTTAAACTTAGATAGCGCACAACAAGGCTGGATTTTCTGGGCTTTCTTTATTGCTTTCGCGATTAAGATGCCGATTTTTCCTTTCCATACCTGGCAACCGGATACCTATACGGTAGCACCCACTCAAGGAACGATGTTGTTATCAGGTATCATGTTGAAAATGGGTATTTATGGCGTCATAAGATGGTTATTACCAATCGTTCCAACAGGCGTTCAGGATTGGTCTTGTTTGGCAATGGTACTGTCCATTATTGGAATAGTTTATGCATCGATAATTGCTTTCACACAAAAAGATGCCAAACGTTTGGTTGCTTATTCCTCTATCGCTCACGTTGGATTAATCGCTGCGGGTCTGTTTTCGTATTTTAATTCTTCAAATCTTCTTAATTCAGCAAATCCTGCCTTGCAGGGTGCGATGATTCAGATGTTAAGTCATGGTATTAACGTGGTTGGCTTGTTCTTCGTTTTGGATATTATTTTCTCGAGAGTAAAAAGTAATAAGATTGAGGAATTGGGTGGAATTGCTAAAGTAGCACCTCAATTGGCAATTACTTTCTTAATCATTGTTTTAGGAACAGTAGCTTTACCGGGCACGAATGGCTTCATCGGAGAGTTTTTGTTATTGATGGGCGTGTACAACTACGGTATCTGGGCTGCAGCTATCGCGGGTTTAACCATCATCTTCGGAGCCGTTTACATGTTGCGAATGTATCAAAACATAATGCTTGGCAAAACCAATGAATTAACCACCACTTTTACCGACATTCAAGGGACTGAGAAATTGGTTCTTTATATCATCTGTGCTTTAATCATCATTTTGGGTGTATATCCGAAACCGTTATTGCACTTAACAGAGGCATCTGTACAACATTTATTAGAACAGGTAAATCAAAAATTAACATCAGTAAAATAAGCAATGAATATTATAATAACCATCAGTATAACAGCTTTTATTGTGCTTTATGCAGGTTTGTTTAAAGCAAATAAGGCATTATTACCGCTTACCGTTGTTGGCTTACTTACTGCGTTAGGATTTACTTTTTCTGCATGGAATGGCAACGCTGTTCACTTCGGAATGATGCAAACTGATAACTTTGCTTTGGCATTTTCAGGCGTTTGTATTATCGGTACACTTTTGATTTTCCTTTTAACACAGAACTATTTCCACGCTAAAAGTGATAACATAGCGGAATATTACACATTGATTCTCTTCGCGCTTGCGGGGATGATTATGATGGTATCTTACAAGAATATGGCTATGCTATTTGTGGGCCTGGAAATTATGTCTGTAAGTTTATATATCCTTGCTGGTATACGGAAGAAAAATTTTGCATCAAATGAAGCCTCATTGAAATACTTCCTGATGGGTGCTTTTTCAACAGGTTTTCTGTTGTTCGGTATCACTCTAATTTATGGTGCTACGGGCTCGTTCGATTTAGATAAAATTCAAGCTTATTTAATAGATAACAGCAAAGCTATTTCACCAATCTTTTATCCGGGAGTAATTCTGATGATGATTGGTTTATGCTTTAAAGTTGGTGCAGCGCCTTTTCATTTCTGGACGCCTGATGTTTACGAAGGTTCACCAACATTAATTACTACTTTCATGAGTACGGTAGTTAAAACTGCAGGTTTTGCTGCTTTTTTAAGATTGTTTGCAGGTGCTTTCGAGCCACTTCATGATTTTTGGGTTGCTCCGTTAATTGTTATCGTTTGTTTAACCTTATTCATAGGTAACGTTACTGCGCTGTTTCAGAAGAATTTCAAGCGCATGCTCGCTTATTCGAGTATCTCTCACGCGGGTTATTTGTTATTTTCATTAGTTGTAATCGGAGCAAATTCACAAAACAGCGTATTGGTTTATGCAGCGGCTTATACTTTTGCATCAATCATTGCCTTTGCTGTATTGATCCTGGTAAAACAAAAAACAGGTAGCGACAGCTTCGAGAGTTTCAATGGCTTAGGTAAGAAAAACCCTTTGGTTGCTTTATCACTTACAGTTGCCATGTTATCTTTGGCAGGTATCCCTTTAACTGCTGGTTTTATCGGGAAATATTTAATGTTCCTTAATGTGATGGGTGAATACCATACAATTCTTGTTGGATTTGCAATCTTAAACGCACTAGTTGGTTTTTACTATTATTTCAGGGTTATTGTTGCGGTATGGTTTAAAGATGGCGCGGAAACGGAACTTTCGACACCCGGTCAGTACAAGATTGTTTTACTGATCTCGGTTGCTATTACGTTAATTTTGGGAATTTATCCTGCGTTAATTTTAAACCTGATCTAGGTATGCACTTGTTTAATAATTATTTGTAGTTTTACGAATAATCGACTATGCAAGATTTTTGGAATAACCTGCAGCATCTAATTGATCCCGAAAAGCTATTGAGGGAAGGCGGTTTCTATCTTGTCGTATTTGTAATCTTTGCAGAAACAGGTCTGTTTTTCGGTTTTTTTCTTCCTGGCGATTATCTATTGTTTTTAGCAGGAATGTTTGTCGCCACGGGTAAACTCGACGTAAATATTGCGGTACTGCTGGCAGGCCTGTGTATTGCTGCAATTTCCGGCAATTTCACTGGCTATTGGTTTGGTCGCAGAACAGGCCCGTTATTGTATACCAGAAAAGACAGTTTCTTTTTTAAGAAAAAATATTTAAAAGCTGCTGAAGCATATTACAATAAACAAGGAGCATTTGCACTAATTATGGGGCGTTTCGTTCCCATTGTTAGAACTTTTGCACCGATTTTTGCTGGAATTGTAAAACTTGATTTCAAAAAATTTGCTTTTTATAACGTTATTGGAGGTGTACTTTGGATTTGTTCACTCACCTTACTAGGTTATTTTTTAGGTAGAAGATTTGAAAAGGAAATAAATCATTATTTATTATATATTATTATTGGCTTTATCGTGATAACAACTATCCCTTTATTGATTACCTTTGTAAAAAGTAAAGTAAAAAGCCCTGAAGAGGAAAAGACAGATTTAACTTAAAAAATGGCAAAAGACGATCACCACGCATGGCATAGCGTATCTCCCGGTAAAAACGTTCCGGAAATTGTAAACGCAATCATTGAAATTCCAAAAGGCTCAAAAGCCAAATATGAAATAGATAAAGAATCCGGTTTAATTAAATTAGACAGAGTTCTTTTTTCGTCCGTAATGTATCCGGCTAATTATGGTTTTATCCCTCAAACCTATTGTGATGATAAAGATCCTTTAGATATTTTAGTGCTTTGTTCGGTTGATGTTTATCCGATGACACTAATTGAAGCAAAAGTTGTAGGAGTAATGCACATGGTTGATAATGGTGAACAAGATGATAAAATTATTGCGGTTGCAGCACATGACATGTCTGTTAACTACATTAATGACTTAGATGAGTTGCCTCCTCATCAAATGAAAGAAATTGTTCGTTTCTTTCAGGACTATAAAGCTTTGGAAGAGAAAAACGTAACCATCGAACATTTATTAGGTGTGCGTTATGCACATAAAGTTATAAAGGAAAGCATAGAACTTTACAATACAACATTTAGAGAATTAGCTTAATGGATTTACCCACGGTCTGTTTGTTTTTTAATTTAGAACTAAGTGCAATTCTACCAACAAATGTAATTTTGGTTGCATTGGAAGAACCTGATACCGGTTCTGTGGGTTGGAGATTGTTTCTGGCGTTGTTTTTAGTGTTATTAAACGGATTCTTTGTAGCAGCGGAATTCGCAATAGTAAAAGTTCGGGCATCGCAAATAGAAATTAAGGCAAAATCAGGCAGTCGCGTAGGTAAAATGGCTAAGGGCATTATCCATAATCTGGATGGGTATTTAGCAGCTACACAGCTTGGTATAACGCTTGCGTCACTTGGTTTAGGTTGGGTAGGTGAAGGCGTGATGCACACTATCTTCAAGAATCTTTTTGATAGTTTGCACTGGGGCTTTAGCGATGCATTTATACATTCTGCATCTACAATTGTTGCATTTTCGGTGATAACCATTATGCATATTGTTTTTGGAGAGTTGGCTCCTAAATCATTTGCAATACAAAGACCTGTAGCCACTACTTTATTTATCGCCATTCCGTTACAAGTTTTCTACGTTGTTTTTAAACCATTTATCTGGACATTAAATAATTTAGCTGCAATAATCCTGAAACCTTTTGGCATTGACACCTCTGCTGGCCACGAATCGCTGCACAGTACCGAAGAGCTTCAGTATTTATTAGATCAAGGGAAAGAAAGTGGTGCATTAGATAATAATGAGCATGAACTGATTAAAAACGTATTTGATTTTAATGAGCGTGTTGTTAAAAATATCATGGTTCCCCGAACCAAAATTTCGGGTGTTGAATTAACTTCTCCAAAAGAACAAGTTATTGATACAATTATTAAAGAAGGTTATTCTCGTTTGCCTGTTTACGATGAAATAATGGATAAAATCGTAGGCATTATTCATGCCAAAGATATTTTACCATTAGTTGCCGCGGGTAATCAACACTGGACTCTAAACGACATTATCCGTAAACCATATTTCGTTACAGAAACAAAAAAGATCAACGATTTAATGAGCGAGCTGCAAAGCAACCGCATTCAAATTGCAATTGTATTAGATGAATTCGGAGGTACAGCCGGTATGGTTACCTTGGAAGATATCGTAGAGGAATTAGTTGGTGAAATCCAGGACGAATATGATGAAGAAAAACCACTTGTTGAAAAAATATCGGACAATGAGTTTATTGTAAATGCTTTCGCAACTGTTTACGATGTAAATGAACATTTGCCTCACGATTTACCTGAAGATGAAGATTTTGACACCATTGGTGGTTTAGTATCTCACATTTTTGAACGCATTCCTGAAGTAGGAGAAAGTAATGAATCTTACGGTTACCTATTTACCATTCTGAAAAAAACAGAACAAAACATTGAAACAATTAAATTAGAGTTGGTTATCAATAAAGCAGATGTGGTTGATAATCGTTAATTTCAACTATGCATATTTTTTACACACCTGATATAACTCAGAATACCTATACCCTCAACGAAGAAGAAAGCAAGCATTGTGTACGGGTATTGCGTTTACCGGTGGGCTCTATGGTTAATCTCGTAGATGGGAAAGGCGGATTCTATACGGCCGAAATCACTTCTGATAATCCAAAAAAAGTAAGTTTATCGATATTAAAAGTTGAGAAGGAGTTTCATAAAAGAAACCATTATCTGCACATTGCTGTTGCACCGACGAAAAATATCGATCGCATTGAATGGTTTTTAGAAAAGGCTACCGAACTCGGGATTGATGAAATTACACCTATTATTTCTGATAGGTCTGAACGCAGAGTTGTTAAAGAAGATAGACTGATTAAAGTTGTCACGTCCGCCGTTAAGCAATCTATAAAAGCTTACCATCCCAAACTAAATGATGCGATTGCTTACAATGCTTTTATGGAGATTCCTTTCGAAGGAGAAAAACTAATCGCACATTGCATCAATAATGAAGGAAAGAAATACATTTCAGATTTAATAAGTCCACATCAAAAATATTTAATTCTTATTGGCCCTGAAGGCGATTTTACAGCTGATGAAGTTAATTTGGCTTTGAATAAAGGCTTCAAAGCTTTAACTTTAGGAGAAAATAGGTTGCGTACTGAAACAGCCGCATTAACTGTTTGTTTTGAAGTTAACTACCTTAACCGATAATCAATTTGAAGTTTTCAATCATCAGGTACCAGTTTTCTAAAGTAAAGGTGTTACTATCGGGCATTGGTCTTTTGGCTTTGGTCTTTGGTCTTTATGCTTTCAGCATGGTTCCCTCTTACAGAATGGCCAAACTTAAATATAATGGTGGAGGCGACTGGTATGCGGATAGGACAGCACTTCCCAATTTAATTGCTTTTTGTAATGCAAATCTTAAAACAAATTTTTATCCTGAAGAAAGCATCGTTGAAGTGGGGTCGAGGGAACTATTTAATTATCCTTTCGTTTATATGACAGGACATGGAAATGTCGTTTTTAGCGACCAGGAAGTTAAGAATTTAAGACAATACCTGATAGGTGGCGGCTTTTTGCACATAGATGATAACTATGGCCTGGATAAGTTTATAAGGCCACAAATGAAAAAAGTTTTTCCTGAATTATCATTTGTTGAGTTGCCAGCCAATCATACATTGTATAACCAGAAATTTAAATTTCCAGGTGGGTTGCCTAAAATCCATGAGCATGACAATAAACGGCCTCAGGGATTTGCATTAATATACAAAGGCAGGGTTGTATGTTATTACACTTTTGAATGTGATTTGGGTAATGGCTGGGAAGATTTCGGAACATATCCTGAAGATACTCAGGAAACACGCTCAAAAGCACTTAAAATGGGTGCTAATCTAGTTCAATATGCTCTAACTCAATAACCATGCATAAAGTAAAAATTAATGATAAATTTCAATTTGGTATCGATAGAGATGAGCAGGAAATTTTAATAAATGGCAAGCCTATAGATATCGATATAAGTGATTTGAGAAATAATTTATCTAATGTAATTTATAATAACAAGTCATTTAACACAGAACTTGTAGAAATTAATAAACTTGAAAAGTTCTGCGTTATAAAGGTTAATGGAAATACTTATAAAGTCGATGTAGAAGATCAGTTTGACCAGTTATTGAAGCAGCTGGGGCTTGACAAGCTGGTATTAAATAAGGTTGCAGAAATTAAAGCACCAATGCCTGGACTGGTTTTGGACATTAAAGTAGCGGAAGGCGAAGAGATAAAAAAAGGCGATAATTTATTGATCCTGGAAGCAATGAAAATGGAGAATATTTTAAAATCTCCGGCGGATGGTATTGTAAATAAAATACTGGTCAAACAAGGTGATAAAGTAGAAAAGAGTCAACTCTTAATTCAATTCAAATAAAGATTGATCTC
>Ga0265798_10012416_pt1 | contig 10275 bp, 12 predicted proteins | sample P3T30metagenome_FD_192430 | JGI IMG/M metagenome (GOLD analysis project Ga0265798, IMG submission 192430) | Plant litter microbial communities from East Loma Ridge, Irvine, California - P3 T30 | ecosystem: Environmental > Terrestrial > Plant litter > Unclassified | place: USA: California...
AGATGGAGACGGTGCCGCCGCGGCGGACCGCGTCGAACGCCGTGTGCAGGGCCGCGAGGCGGTCGACGCTCGCGACGTCCATGACCTTCTTCGCGATGCCGTCGGGCAGGAGGCCCGCGGCCTTCTCGGCGAATGAGGCGACGGGGCTGCCGTGCGCCTCCATGCCGACGGCCTCGACCATGGCGTCGGGCCCGCGGCCGTCGACCATCTCGCGCAGCCTGTCGGCCACGTCGTCGGTGAGGTCGAGGGTCTCGACGCCGTGGCGCTCGGCCATGGCGCGGCGCTCGGGGACGGGATCCACCGCGATCACGCGGTAGCCGAGGTGCCTGCCGATGCGGGCCGCGAACTGGCCGACGGGGCCGAGGCCCATCACGCCGAGCGTGCCGCCCTCGGGCACGTTCGCGTACTGCACGCCCTGCCAGGCGGTGGGGAGGATGTCGCTGAGGAAGAGATAGCGCTCGTCCGGCAGCTCGCTGTTGACGACGATGGCGTTGACGTCGGCGAGCGGCATGCGGAGGCGCTCGGCCTGGCCGCCGGGGACGGATCCGTACATCTCGCTGAAGCCGTAGAGCGCCGCGCCGCTGCCCTGCTCCTTCACCTGCGTGGTCTCGCACTGCGTGAAGAGGCCGCGGTCGCACATGAAGCAGTCGTGGCACGCGATGACGAACGGGACGACGACGCGGTCGCCGACCTTGAGCTTCGTGACGGCGCTGCCGACCTGCTCGACGACGCCCATGTTCTCGTGGCCGAGCACGTCGCCCTTGGCGAGGAACGGGCCGAAGACCTCGTAGAGGTGGAGGTCGGATCCGCAGATCGCGGTCGACGTGATGCGGATCACCGCGTCGGTGTCCTGCTCGATCACGGGGTCGGCGACCTCCTTGACCTCGACGTCGTGGATGCCCTGCCAGGTGAGTGCCTTCATCGTGCTCCTTCGTCTTCGGGCGCGGTCCTCGTGGGACGCGCGCTCGTCCACACAACGCCCACTTCCGCTGTCCGCCAAGCGAATGGCAGGCCGTGTCCAGGCAGCGGCACCGGCCGGGCGCGGCGCGCGGCGGCGGCCTACGCGGCTGCGGGCGGCGGCGCACGAGGCGCACAGCGATCCGCCCCGGTCGTCGGTCGTCCACGACACGACCGCTCCGGGGCGGATCCTGAGGCCGGGGATCGACGGTCCGGACTGCATAGGAGGACTCTCGACAACCCTCAAGCGCCCGAGCCCGTCAGGCCTCGTGCATGAGAGTGTGCTCCGCGGGTGGGGAAATGCCCAGGGGGTTGACGTGGCTCCCGGCGGATGCACGGGATGGCGAGCGACTCAGACGTCCCAGCCGCGGGCGCGCTGCACGGCGCGGAGCGCGTCGGCCGCGTCGTCCTCGCCGAACGGCAGGCGATCCCAGCGGATCCCGTCGGGCGCGATCCAGCCGAGCTCGCCCAGGGCGGCCGCCAGATCCTCGATGTAGAGGGCGACCGCATCGTCGGCGTCGCGGATGGCGTCGCCGGTGAGGGACCAGCCGAAGTACCCCGCGACGAAGCGCGCCTGCTCGGTGGGGCTCCTGACCGGTCCGCGCGTGCGGTCGGGGAGCGCCTCGCTCGCGGACGCCTGGACCGGATCGCCCATGTCACCGGCGTCCGTCTCCTGCATGCGTCCCTCTCCCGGGCGACGCGCCCGCGTGACCCGGCTCCACGATGCCAGGCGCGACGGATCGCCCCCAATGCGCGTACGGGGCTTGACATCGGGGCGCGCGCCGGGCTATCCGCGCACAGGAGGGGAGCCGTGCGCGACGGCCGTCGCTAGCGCAGGTCGTCCCGCGGCTCGTCCTCCGGGGGCTCGCGCATGATGAGGAGGCCGCCCGGGCTGTTCGCCGTGGTCATCAGCGCGTCCACCCACTTGCGGTTGATGGGCGGCACCCGGCTGCCGTGGTACTTGAAGACCAGGGGCAGCGAGTTGTGCATCCAGATGGTGGTGCGCCCGTCCCCGATCTCCACGTCGTCGCGCCAGGAGAAGTAGAAGTTCTCCCCGCGGCGCAGCTTCGCGCCGATGACGAGCTGGAGATGAGCGAGCAGGCGGTCGTCGAACTCCGCCGTGAGCGTCGAGTCGTACTTGAAGGTGCCCATGATCGATCCCGTTGTCCCCCTCGTGAGCTCTCGTGCCCCGCGCCGACGTGAGAGGGGGCCAGAGTGCGGCGCTGAGCTTCGGCCGTGCCAACCCACTATGCCAGCCCTTCCGCCGCGTGAGACCTCGTCCGGGAGGGAGATCCGCGTGTGGTATTGGGCCGAGGACCGTGGAGGGGCCGTGTCGGACGTGGATCCGGCACGCCCGGCCCGACCGGACGCGCGCCTGTCAAGGGGGTAGGCGCTCCTCGCGGCGGCGGCGAACGCTCGTGGGGAGAAGAGCCGCGGCCGACACCGGCCCGGCGCCGTCCACCAGGAGAGGTCCTCCATGTTCTTCCACAAGCAGGAGCTGCAGCACAGCGCCACCCCCGACAAGCCCGACCCCATCTACGCGCGGCACCTCCAGGAGGTGCTCGGCGGCCAGTACGGCGAGATCTCCGTCGCCATGCAGTACGGCTTCCAGTCCTGGAACTCGAAGCTCCCCGGCAAGTACCGCGACATGCTCTACGGCATCGGCGCGGAGGAGTTCGGCCACGTCGAGATGCTCGCCATCATGATCGCCAAGCTCCTCGAGACCGCGCCGGTCGAGGAGACCGAGGACGCGATGAAGGATCCGACCCTCGCGGCGGTCATCGGCGGCGGCGACATCCAGCACGCCATCGTCGCGGGAGCCGGCGCGCGCCCCGTCGACAGCAACGGGAACCCGTGGCAGGGATCCTTCGTCACGTGCAGCGGCAACCTGATGGCCGACTTCACGGCCAACGCGAACGCCGAGATGCAAGGGCGGATCCAGGTGGCGCGGCTCTACCACATGACCGACGACCGCGGCGTGAAGGACCTCCTGTCCTTCCTGCTCGCGCGGGACACCATGCACCAGAACCAGTGGACCGCGGCCATCGCCGAGCTCCGCGCCGAGGGCACGGAGGACCTGCCCGTGCCGAGCGACTTCCCCCTCGACCTCGAGGACCGCGAGGTGTCGTACCAGTACCTCAACTTCTCGGACGGACCCGCGGCCGCCGAGGGCTCGTGGGCGTCCGGCCCCACGCCGGACGGGAAGGGCACGTTCACGTACCACGACGGCCCCACGTCGTCGGTGCCGATGCCCCCGCCGCCGGTCGGCAACCCCCTCCTCCACGGGACCATCCCGCCGAAGGACCCGGGGCTGCTGAAGAAGGCGGCGAGCGCCGTGAAGGACGCCGTCACGCCCGAGTGATGCGCGACGCGCGGGCGTGCGGCCGATCCCGCCTGGGGTCGGCCGCACGGCCGCGTGCGTGGACCCGCGCCCGCCCGGACGCGGGCCGACCCCGCGAGAGGACCCCATGATCCGCACCGGCACCCCGCCCCATCCCGCCTCGCCCGTGCTCGCGCGCGACGTGGCGCCGGGCGTCCACCTGCTCTCCCACGCGCACGTGAACCTGATCCTGATCGAGGACGACGACGGCGTCACCCTCGTCGACACGGCGTTCCCGGACACCTGGCCGCACCTGCTCAGCGCGCTCCGCGCGATCGGCCGGACGCCCGAGGACGTGCGCGCCGTGGTGCTCACGCACGGGCACTTCGACCACGTCGGATCCGCCGCGCGCGCCGCACGCGAGCTCGGCGTCCCGGTGCACGTGCACCCGGGTGACGCGCGCATCGCCCGGCACCCGTACTCGTACCGCCGCGAGCGGACGCCGTTCGCGTACCCGCTCCGTCACGGCCGGGCGATCCCCGTGGTCGCCGCCATGGCCGCCGCGGGCGCGCTGCGCGTCGAGGGCGTGGACGCCGTGGCCGACCTCGCGGCCGGTCGGCTCGACGTGCCCGGCCGGCCCGTCGTGATCCCGACCCCGGGCCACACCGACGGCCACGTCGCGCTGCACCTGCCCGACCGGGACGCGCTGATCACGGGCGACGCGCTCGTGACGCTCGACCCGTACACGGGCCGCACGGGCTGCCGGATCGTGGCGGGCGCCGCCACCGCGGACAGCGGGCGGGCGCTCCGGTCGCTCGCGGCGCTCGAGGAGACCGGGGCGCGCATCGTGCTGCCGGGGCACGGCGCGCCCTGGCGGAACGGGATCCGCGCCGCCGTCTCCGCCGCGCGCTCGGCGGGCCCCGCGTGACGGGCCTCACCGAGCTGTGGCTCGTCCGCCACGGCGAGAGCACGGCGAACGTCGCCGCGAGCCGGGCCGACCGCGACGGCGCCGAGGCGATCCACGTCGACCACCGGGATCCGGACGTCCCCCTCTCCGACACCGGCAAGGCGCAGTCCCGCGCCCTCGGCAGGTGGTTCGCGAGCCGCTCGGACGTGCCGACGGCGGTGTGGTCGTCGCACTACCTGCGGGCGCGGACGACCGCGGCGGTCGCGCTGGCCGAGGCGGGGATCGCCGCGGAGGTGCGCGCGGACGAGCGGCTGCGCGACCGGGAGCTCGGCATCCTCGACCTCCTCACCTCCCGCGGCGTCGCCGCCCGCCACCCCGACGAGGACGCGCGGCGGCGCTGGCTCGGGAAGCTCTCCTACCGGCCGCCGGGCGGGGAGTCGTGGGCGGACGTCGCGCTCCGGGTGCGCTCGTTCCTGCAGGATCCCGAGGTCGAGGCCGCCGACGGCCGCGCCCTGATCACCACGCACGACGCCGTCGTCATGCTCTTCCTCTACGTCGGCCTCGGGCTCACCGAGGCCGAGCTGCTCGCCTTCCAGGCGCAGCACGCCGTGGCGAACGCGTCCGTCACGGTCCTCGAGCGGTCCGCCCCGCGCGGCCCGTGGACCCTCCGGACCTTCTCGGCCACGGAGCACCTCGATGGGCACGGCGCCCCCGTCACCCAGCACGGAGGGGAACCCGATGTCCGAGGACGATGACGCCCGCGCCGACGCGCGCGCGGAGGTGGTGACGCCCGCCGCGCTCCGCGACTGGGCGCTGCCCGCGGCGACCGGATCCAAGTACGGGCGCGGCCAGGTCGTGGTCGTCGGCGGGGCCCTCCGCTCCCCCGGCGCGGCCATGATCGCCGGGCTCGCGGCCCTGCGCGTCGGCGCCGGACGGCTCACGCTCGCGGTGGGCGCGTCGGTGGCGACCGAGGTCGCCGTCGCGGTGCCGGAGAGCGGAGTCGTGCCGCTCGAGGAGACGGACGCCGGGCACGTGCGGGGCGCGGGGATCCGCGCGGCCGAGGAGGACGTCGCGTCCGCCGACGCCGTGCTCCTCGGCCCGGGCCTCGACGACGCGGACGAGGCCGAGCGGATGCTGCGCCTGCTGGCGACGCTCGTGCCCGACGACGCCGTCGTGGTCCTCGACGCCTACGCGCTCGGCGTGCTGCCCGCGTGCCGGGAGTCGGCCGCGCACCTCGCCGGGCGGCTCGTGCTCACGCCCAACTCCTCCGAGGCCGAGCGGCTGCTGGGGCGCGAGGCGGGCGACGACGCCGTGGCGGACGCGCGCGCGATCGCCCGGTCGTACGGCGCGGTCGTGTCGATGGGCGGCGTGGTCGCGGCGTCGGACGGACGCGCGTGGACGGTCGGCGCGGGCGGCAGCGGGCTCGGCACGTCCGGGTCCGGCGACGTGCTCGGCGGCGCGGTGGCGGGCCTGTGCGCCCGGGGCGCGGATCCGGCCCAGGCGGCGGTGTGGGCGACCCACGCGCACGCCGCGGCGGGCGACCGGCTGGCCGTGCAGGTCGGCCCGCTCGGCTACCTGGCGAGCGAGCTGCTCCTGGAGCTGCCGCGCGTGCTCGTGGAGCTGGAGGCCTGAGCCGGCCCCTCCCCGGGCGGTGCCGTCGGGCCTGTCCTGGGGATCTCCGCCCGGCCCGGTCGCCGCGCCCGGACGGTCGTAGGGTCGGACCATGACTGATTCCACGTACACCGCACAGCTGGTCGGCCCCGAGGGCACGGAGGAGACCGAGGTCGAGTTCCTCAACGGCGAGCCCGTCAAGAGCTTCACGCGCGCCACCTCGCTCAGCGAGGAGGAGGTCGTGTGGGAGCTCGACGGCGACGAGGACGGCTACGTCTACCGTCCCGCGGGCATCCCGGGGGCCGACTACTCCTGAGCCGCGGAGCCGTCGCGCTCCTCTAGCTCCACACGATCGGGAGGCAGCAGAGGACGCTGACCGCGAGCGCACCGAGCGACGCGAGCGTCCAGGGCCGGACGGGCTGGGCGAAGAGCCCGACCTTCCCGGTGCCGTGGGCGCGGATCCCCTTGATCGCGCCGATCACCTGGAGCACGATCCCCACGGCCAGGGCCGCGAGGGCCACGTACAGGAGGGCGGTGGTCGTGCCGTCGGAGATCACGCCTCGACGCTACCGGCGCGGACCGTCGGCGGCTGACCCCCGTCCGACCGGACCCCTCCGCGACCCCGGCCGTAGGATCGAGGTCCCGCACGACGTGAGGAAACCCGCATGAGCACCAGCCCGTCCACGCCCCAGGCCGACACCGCCGCGATCGCCGGCATCATCGACCACACGCTCCTGAAGCCGGAGGCCACGCGCGACGAGGTCGCCGCGCTCGTCGCCGAGGCCGTGGAGCTCGGCACCTACTCCGTGTGCGTCTCCCCGTCGATGCTGCCGCTCGAGCTGCCCGCGGGATCCGACCTGAAGGTCGCCGTCGTCTGCGGCTTCCCGAGCGGGAAGCACCACAGCGAGGTCAAGGCCGCCGAGGCCGCCCTCTCGGTCCGCCAGGGCGCGGACGAGGTCGACATGGTCATCGACGTGGGCGCCGCCCGCGAGGGCCGCTTCGCCGACGTCGAGGCCGACATCCGCGCCGTGCGCGACGCCGTCCCCGCACCCGCCGTGCTCAAGGTCATCATCGAGTCCGCCGCGCTCGACGACGACCAGATCGTCGCCGTCTGCCGCGCGGCCGTCGCCGCGGGCGCGGACTTCGTCAAGACGTCCACGGGCTTCCACCCCACCGGCGGCGCCACGGTGCACGCGGTCGAGCTGATGAGCCGCACGGTCGACGGCAAGGCGGGCGTCAAGGCGTCCGGCGGGATCCGCACGTACGAGACGGCCGTGCAGATGATCGAGGCCGGCGCCACGCGCCTGGGCGTCTCGGGCAGCGCGGTCGTGCTCGCGGGCCCGGTGCAGACGCCGGAGAACGGCGCGCTCGGATCGAGCGGCTACTGATGCCCGCAGACCGCCGCGCGCACCTCGCCGACCTCGGCCGCTACATCCAGGCCTCGCCCTCCTCCTTCCACGCCGCCGCCGAGGCCGCCCGCCGGCTCGACGCCGCCGGGTTCACGGGCCTCGACGAGCGCGACGCGTGGCCGACCGGGCCCGGCCGCCGGTACGTCGTCCGCGACGGCGCCGTCCTCGCGTGGATCCAGCCCGCCGGCGCGCACGCCACCACGCCCGTCCGCGTGCTCGGCGCCCATACCGACTCCCCGGGCTTCAAGCTCAAGCCGAAGCCCACCGTCGGATCCGACGGCTGGGTGCAGGCCGGCGTCGAGGTCTACGGCGGCCCGCTCCTCAACTCCTGGCTCGACCGCGACCTCGAGCTCGCCGGCCGCCTCGTCACGCGCGACGGCCGCCGCCACCTCGTCCGCACCGGCCCGCTGCTGCGCTTCCCGCAGCTGGCGGTGCACCTCGACCGCGGCGTCAACACCGAGGGCCTCCGGCTGGATCCGCAGCGCCACATGTCGCCGATCCTCGGCACGGGCTCCCCCGCCGACGCCGACGTGCTCGGCCACCTCGCCGGTCTCGCGGGCGTCGCGGCGGCAGACGTGCTCGGCTACGACGTGGGCGTCGCGGACACGCAGGCGCCCGGATCCCTCGGCCTCGACGGCGAGCTCTTCGCCGCCGGCCGCATGGACAACCTGAGCTCCGTGCACGCGGGCCTCACCGCCCTGCTCGAGCTCGCCGCCACCTCCGACGAGGACCCGGACGCGCCCATCGCCGTGCTCGCGGCCTTCGACCACGAGGAGGTCGGATCCGCCACGACCTCCGGCGCCGCCGGCCCGATCCTCGAGGACGTCCTCGGCCGCATCTCCGCGGGCCTCGGCGCCTCCTCCGAGGAGCGTCGCCGCGCGTTCGCCGCCTCCTGGTGCCTCTCGGCCGACGCCGGCCACGCCGTGCACCCGAACTACCCCGACCGCCACGACCCGGCCAACCGGCCGGTGCCGAACGGCGGCCCGCTCCTGAAGATCAACGCGAACCAGCGCTACGCCACCGACGGCGTCGGCGCCCGCGAGTGGGCCCTAGCCTGCGAACGGGCGGGCGTGCCCACCCAGGAGTTCGTGTCGAGCAACGCGGTGCCGTGCGGCTCCACCATCGGGCCGATCACGGCCACGCGGCTCGGGATCCGCACGGTCGACGTCGGCATCCCGCTGCTGTCGATGCACTCGGCCCGCGAGCTGTGCGGCGCCGACGACCCGGGGCACCTCGCCGCCGCGGCCGCCGCGTTCCTCCGCCCCGCCGGCTGACCGGCCGGCGCCGGACGACGACGCCGCCCGACGCGACAGCCGCACGACGCGGCCGCCGCCCGACGCAGCCGCCGCACGACGAGAGAGGGCCCGACGCGATCCGCGTCGGGCCCTCTCGCGCTCCGTCGATCAGCCGCCGGAGGAGGCGAGCAGCGCCCGCATCTTCGTGAGCTGCTCCTCCTGCGACGAGCGCATCGCTCCCGCGATCTCGATCGCCTCGGTCGACGTGCCGAGCTGCGCCTCCCCGTCGGCGAGGGCGATCGACGCCTCGTGCTGGGCGATCATGCCCTGCAGGAAGAGGCGCCCGGCGTCCGCGCCGCTCGCGGACCGCAGGGCCTGGAGCTGCGCGTCGGACGCGGCGTCGCCCGCCTCGACGGAGTCCGCCGCGCTGCCGGATCCGCCCGCGGCACCCGCCTCGCCGCCCGCGACGCCGCCGGCCTCCTCGCGGTCCTCCGTGCCGTTCGAGCCGGACGCGCCCTCCTCGGCCGCCCACTCCTCGGCGAGCCGCCCGAGGTCCTGGGCCTGCGGCCCCTGCTGGTCGCGGATCTGCACGGCCAGCTCCTCGGCACCCGGCGGCAGGTCGGTGGCCTGGAGGGCGGCCTCGGCGAGCGCCACGGATCGCGCGGCCTGGTCGCCCATGTCCTCGGCGAACGCGAGGTCGGCGCGGTTCCAGCCCTCCGATCCCGTCTCGGTCGGCGCGGCGGCGTCCGCGCTCGGCGACGCGCCGTCCGCGGGCGTGCGCGGCGGGGTCGAGCAGCCGGCGAGCCCGACGGCGAGGACGAGGGCGGTCGTGGCGGCGGCGAGTCGGTGACGGTATCCCATGCCCCGATCCTCCTCTCTCGGCGCGGCGCCCGGCGGCCCGCCGGTAGGTTCTCCACATGCCCGAGATCGTCGACCTGCCGCATCCGGGCACGACCCTCGAGTTCGGCGAGCCGGGCAACCCCGTCGTCGTGCTCGTGCACGACGACCACGGCCGCCTCCCCTGGCTCGACCAGTACGCGCTGGCCCTGGCCCGCGCGGGCTTCCACGTGCTCGTGCCCGACCTCTACGACGGCCGCGCGACGCTCGACGACTCCCTCGCCGCCGGCCTCGCCGCGGAGCTCGACGTGGGCTACGCGCTCGGCACCATCCGCGACGGCATCGACTCGGCGCGCGCCCGCGGATCCGCTCGCGTCGGCCTCGTCGGCTTCGCGCCCGGCGGCTGGCTCGCGCTCCTCGAGGCGCAGGACGGCGGCGCGGACGCCGTGGTCGCCTACTGCGCGAGCCTCGGCCCCGAGGAGCACGGCGTGATCCCGTGCGCGGTGCTGCTGCACCTCGCCGAGCACGACGAGTGGATCGACGACCAGAGGCCCGAGGCGTTCATCGGCCGCCTCCGCGAGCACGGCACCCCGGTCACCGCGCACACGTACGCCAGCACCACCCCGGCGTTCCCCAACGCGAGCCTCCGCGACCGCCTCGATCCGGACGCCGCGGCCCTCGCGTACCGCCGTACCGAGGCCTTCCTGGCGGAGCACCTGGGAAACGGGTCCTGATCCAGTAGCGCGTTCGCACCAATCCGGTCGAGTACGCGGTACGAATGTAAGGAGCCTGGGAATGCCCCGGCTCTTCCCTACCAGTGGAGGCAACATCATGAGCTCGTCCCCGAACCGCCTGCTCGGCACCGCCTTCGGTGCCGTCTACGTCCTCGTCGGCCTTCTCGGCTTCCTGTTCCCGCCGAACAGCGGGGGCTTCTTCTCGTCCGACGGCGGCCTGCTGCTCGGCATCTTCATGGTGAACCCGTTCCACAACGTGGCCCAC
>Ga0265798_10012418_pt1 | contig 10273 bp, 7 predicted proteins | sample P3T30metagenome_FD_192430 | JGI IMG/M metagenome (GOLD analysis project Ga0265798, IMG submission 192430) | Plant litter microbial communities from East Loma Ridge, Irvine, California - P3 T30 | ecosystem: Environmental > Terrestrial > Plant litter > Unclassified | place: USA: California...
TGGTCGCCTGACCAACGGTGGCCGTGTGACGGTCGACCTGAACGACAAGGACGATGTGGTCCTCGAGTTCCCGGAAGGCGATACCGCACCGCCGCCGGCGCCAGCCGAGACGGTCGAGATCGAATAAGGAGGAGGCCGCCAGGCGCATCCACCTCGCAAAAAGCCCGCGCACGCAAGTGTTGCGGGCTTTTTTACGTTTCTATCAACACCTGTTAGCAGGTTTGAAAACTACTTTCCATGGAAATAATGATATTTCTTGAAATGTGAGTTCACGAGCGTGTCATATAACATTTCTACACTGTGCGCAGTCTTTGTCCCACCCCACATGGAATCGCCATGCGACTCGCACAACTCAACACCTCCGCCAAGCTCATCGGCGCCTTCGGCATCCTGTCCGTCGTCATCGTGATCATCGCCGCCGTCGCGGTATGGCGCATGCACGCGGCCGATGTCATCACCTCCAACCTGGTCGACGACAAGCTGGCCAAGCAGCAACTGGTGTCCGACCTGCTCGGGATCGAGCGCCTGAACGGTTCGCGCGCCATCTCGATTGCGCGCAGCGACAGCCTCGAGCTGGCCGACTACTTCCAGGCCCAGCTTGCGCAAGGCCGCAAGAATATCGCCGCCATCGAAATCGCCCTGGCCAAGCTGCCGGTGTCCGAACGCGAACGTGCGCTGCTGCAGGAAGCGGCCCGCCACAAGGCGGCGCTGGGCGGCGTGCAGGAAGCGCTGTTCAAGGCCAAGGACCTGGGCCAGACCGGTCTGGTCGAAGAAACACTGACCAAACAATGGGAGCCGGCCTACCAGGCCAAGATCGGCGCGCTGGAAACCCTGCTCGCCTACGAGAGCAGCGAAGCGCACCGTCTGGCCGATGAATCGGCCGCCACGTCAAGTTTCAGCAAGATGCTGCTCCTGGCCCTGGGCGGCGCCGCGCTGCTGGTGGGCGTCGGCCTGGCCTGGCTCCTGAGCCGCAACCTGGTGGTGCCGCTCAAGCAGGCGGCGCTGCTGGCCGAGCAGGTCGCGCACGGCGACCTGCGCCCGATGATCGAGCACGACCGCAGTGATGAAATCGGCCGCCTGTTCGACGCGCTCAACGGCATGACCCATGGCGTCTCAAACACCGTTTCGCAGGTGCTGGTCGGGGCCCAGGCGATCGACTCGGCCTCCAGCGAGATCGCCGAAGGCAACCAGGACCTGTCGACCCGCACCGAACGCCAGGCCGACGCGCTGCGCCAGACCGTCAGCGCGATGGACGAATTGAGCGAAGCAATCGCCAGCAACAACGCCAATGCGCGCCAGGCCAATGTGCTGGCCCAGACCGCGTCGGGCGTGGCCACGCAGGGCGCGCAAGCGGTCGAGCAGCTGGTGGCGCGCATGGGTGCGATCAAGGCCTCGGCTGCGCGCATCGTGGACATCACCGGCATGATCGACAGCATCGCCTTCCAGACCAATATCCTGGCCCTGAACGCCGCGGTGGAAGCGGCGCGTGCAGGCAGCGAAGGACGGGGCTTCGCGGTGGTGGCCTCGGAGGTGCGCAACCTGGCGCAGCACTCGGCCGGGGCGGCCAAGGAAATCAAGAAGCTGATCGGCGAATCTTCCAGCGAGATCGCGGCCGGCACCGGCATCGCCGAAGCGGCCGGGTCGACCATGCGCACGATGCTGCAGCATGTGCATGAGGTGGCCGGCATCCTGGGGCAGATCCATACCGCCAGTGCGGGGCAGGCCGATGGCGTGACCCAGGTGAGCCGGGCGATTGCGGAGATGGATCTGTCGACGCAGCAGAATGCGGCGATGGTGGAAGAGGCGGCAGCGGCGGCGGCCTCGATGCGGCAGCAGGCGGCGGAATTGTCGGCGCTGGTGGCGACGTTCAAGTTGCGTGACAGCCTGGCTGCGCCGGAGGTGGCACTGCCGGTGCAGCGATTGCTTGAAGCGGCGTTGGGTCGGCGGCTCTGCCGCCGACGCGGTGATCGTCGGCGGTGAAATCATGCGGCGCGAAATCGGCACCGGCAACCATCAACGCGTCGGCGGCGTAGCCGCCGACCCTACCTCCCACCTATCAGATTGCAGCCAGCGCCCGCCGCAAATCCTCGCGCTGATCATCGACATGCTCGATCCCGACCGACAGCCGGATCAGCCCATCGCCAATCCCCAGTTCCGCGCGCCGCTCCGGCGGGATGCTGGCATGCGTCATCAGGCCCGGATGCTCGATCAGGCTCTCGACACCGCCCAGGCTTTCGGCCAGCGTGAACACCTCGCAGGTCTCGAGGAAGCGCCGCGCCCCCGCTTCATCGGTATCCAGATCGATCGACACGATGCCGCCATAGCCATGCATCTGGTTGCGCGCCAGCGCGTGCTGCGGATGCGACTCCAGTCCCGGGTAGACCACCTTGCGGACCTTTGGTTGCTGTTCGAGCCAGCTGGCCAGCAGCAGCGCATTGGCATTGCTGCGCTCCACGCGCAGGGCCAGGGTCTTGATCCCGCGTAGCACCAGGAAGCTGTCGAACGGGCCCTGAATGGCGCCGACCGCATTCTGGATGAAGCCGAGCTTCTCGGCCAGACCGGTCTGGGCGTCGCCGGCGCCGACCACGGCCACGCCGCCGATCACGTCCGAGTGGCCGTTCATGTACTTGGTGGTCGAGTGCACCACGATGTCGAAGCCGTGCTCCAGCGGGCGCTGGTTGATCGGGCTGGCGAAGGTGTTGTCGCACACGCTGATCAGGCCGCGCGCGTGGCACAGGCTCGCGATCGCGGTCAGGTCGGCGAGTTTGAGCATCGGATTGGTCGGCGTCTCGACCCAGACCATACGCGTCTCGGGCCCGATGGCGGCGGCCAGTGCGTCCGGGTCGGACAGGTCGACATAGGTGAACGACAGGCCCGCGCTCTCGCGGCGCACGCGCTCGAACAGGCGGTAGGTGCCGCCGTACATATCGTCGCCCGCCACGATGTGCGCGCCGGCCGGCAGCAGTTCGAGTACCGCGGCGATGGCCGCCAGACCGGAAGCGAATGCGAACGCCGCACGGCCGCCTTCAATATCGGCCACGCAGCGCTCGAGCGCCCAGCGCGTCGGGTTGTGCGAGCGGCCGTAGTCCAGGCCCTTGTGCACGCCGGGGCTCTGCTGGACGAAGGTCGAGGTGGCGAAGATCGGCGGCATCACGGCGCCGGTCGCCGGCTCAGGCGACTGGCCGCCATGGATCACGCGGGTTTCGAGGTGGTGCTTGAATGCGGGTGGGGTCACATGTTTGGTCACGACAGGGTCCTTCGTAGGTGATTGAGCAGGTCGAAGCGCGTGATCAGGCCGTAGAATTGCGAGCCGTCGGCGATCACGGCGGTCAGGCCGCGGTCGATGATCTCGCGCAGCTGCGCCATGTTCGCGCCTGGCAGCAGGGTCTTGAGTTCGGTGGTCATGGTGCCCGACACCGGCGTGCCGAAGCGGCCGGTATCTTGCGTCACCTGGTACAGCAGGTCGGATTCGTCGATCAGGCCGAGCAGGCGCCGGTTGCCGTCGACCACCGGCAACTGCTGCACATCGCTCGCGCGCATGCGGTTGAAGGCGGTGAGCAGGGTGTCGTCGGGTGACAGCGTGATCACTTCGCCGGCGTCGTGGCGGCGTCCGATCAGGTCGCGCAGGTCGCCTGTTGTCGGACGCGTGATCAAGCCCTGGTCGACCATCCAGCCGTCGCTGTACACCTTGGAGAGGTAACGGGTGCCGGTATCGCACACGAACGTCGCCACGCGCTTGGGCCGCGTCTGCGCGCGGCAGTAGCGCAGCGCCGCGGCCAGCAGGGTGCCGGTGCTGGAGCCGGCCAGGATGCCTTCTTGCTGCAGCAGCAGGCGAGCGGTGGAAAAACTCTCTTCGTCGCTGATCGTGTACGCGGTTTTGACGCGCGACAGGTCGGCGATGCCGGGAATGAAGTCTTCGCCGATGCCTTCAACCGCCCACGAGCCGGCATGCTGCGACACGTGGCCGGTTTCGATGTATTCAGCCAGGATCGAACCTTTCGGGTCGGCCAGGATGAATTCGAGCTGGGGCTGGGCTTTCTTGAAGAAGCGCGACAGGCCGGTAAGGGTGCCGCTTGATCCGACGCCGACCACGATGGCGTCGAGCTTGTGGTTGCTCTGGTCCCAGATCTCGGGCCCGGTGGTGGTCTCGTGGGCGCGCGGGTTGGCCGGGTTGTTGAACTGGTCGGCAAACCAGGCGCCGGGGATCTCCTTGGCCAGGCGCGCGGCGTAATCCTGGTAGTACTCGGGATGCCCCTTGCCGACGTCGGAGCGGGTCAGGTGGATCTCGGCGCCGAGCGCCTTCAGGTGCAGCACCTTCTCGGCCGCCATCTTGTCGGGCACCACCAGCACCACCCGGTAGCCCTTGATGCGGGCCACCAGCGCGAGGCCCAGGCCGGTGTTGCCGGCGGTGGCTTCGATCACGGTGCCGCCCGGCTGCAGCAGGCCATCGTGTTCGGCCTGCTCGATCATGGTCTTGCCGATGCGGTCCTTGATGGAGCCGCCGGGATTCTGTGATTCAAGTTTCAGGAACAGCTGGCAGGGCCCGGTATCGAGCCGGGTGACCTCGACCAGCGGGGTATCGCCAATCAGTGAAAACAGTGCAGCTTGCGACGCATGTTGCATATTGCCTCCGAGTGGCCGGCCCTGCGGCGGCGCAGGTAGCGCAAGAGGATGCGCGGCGGGCCGGCGAGCTACGACGAACTGGCGCGGGTGAGCGCCAAGCCATGGTAAAGAAACATGATACGAGTTTTTGCCGGGGGCTGCTTCAGACCGCGTTAAAGTTTTGTTAAGCAGGGCGGACGCGGGTCAGGCGTTATTCTTGAGGCGCCGCCACAGCGTCGTGCGGCTGATGCCCAAGTGCTGCGCGGCAAGGTCGCGCTGGCCGCCGAAGCGGGCCAGCACGGCCGCCACAGATTCTCGCGCGGGCAGTGGCGAAGGCAGGGCGCCAGGGGACGCCGGCGCCGTTCCGCGCGCCAGTTCCGGCGCCACCGACAAGAGAAATGCCGGCGTGAGCGCCTGCAGCGGTTCCGCCGCCAGGAACAGCGCGACCCGTTCCATCAGGTTGCGCAGCTCGCGCACATTGCCCGGCCACGAGTACGCGGCCAGCAGCGGCGCGCATGCCTTGACTTCGGCCGCCAGGTTGGGATGGGGGCGCGCGTCAAGCGCTGCCAGGGCATGCTTGAGCGTCCATTCGGCCAGCGGCGCGATATCGGGCCCGCGCTCGCGCAATGAAGGCAGCGCCAGGCGCAGCACGGCCAGGCGATAGAACAGGTCGGCGCGAAAACGCCCTTCGCGCACCCGCGCTTCGAGGTCGCAGTGGGTGGCGCTGATCACACGCACCTCAATTGGCACCGGACGGGTGCCGCCGACCCGCATCACCTCGCGCTCTTCGAGCACGCGCAGCAGGCGGGTCTGCAGGCCGAGCGGCATTTCGCCGATCTCGTCCAGGAACAGCGTGCCGCCATTGGCCGCTTCGAACAGGCCGGCGTGGCCGCCACGGCGTGCGCCGGTGAAGGCGCCTTCCTCGTGCCCGAACAATTCGGATTCCAGGAGCGATTCGGCGATCGCGCCGCAGTTCACGGCGACGAACGGACGGTTGACGCCGCGGCGCGGACTCTCGCGGTGGATCGCCTGCGCCACCAGCTCCTTGCCGCTACCGGTTTCGCCCTCGATCAGCACCGTGCTGGGCGAGCGCGCGTACAGCACCACGGTCTGGCGCAGCCGCTCCATCGCGGGCGAATCGCCGCGCAGGTCGTTCAGGCCGCGCCGCGCGCGCTGTTCGTTGCGGGTGCGGCGCCCGCGGCCGGCCTCGAGCCGGGTCAGGCGCGCCAGCTCGAGCGCATCATCGAAGGCCTGGCGGATCGACGCCGCCGAATACAGGAACACGCCGCGCAAGCCGGCTTCCTCGGCCAGGTCGATGACCGAGCCGGCGCCGACGATCACCTCGATCCCGGCTGTTTTGAGTTCGTGCACGGCGGCGCGCGCGTCGTCGCGCGTGACATAGGTGCGCTGGGCCAGTTCGAGGCCGAAGGTGGTGGCAAAGTCGGCCAGCTCCGGCAGCAGCGCCTGGTAGCTGATCACGCCGATGCGGCTAGAGATGCGGCGGGCCCGGGTCAAGGCCCGGAGCACATCGAAGCCGCTGGCCTTGGCCGCGATGACCGGCACCGCCACGCGCCCCTTGAGCCAGGCCGCGTTCGAGCCGGCCGCGATCACCACGTCGCAGTGCTCGGTCGCGAGGCGCTCGCGGATGTATTTGGCGGCCTCGTCGAAACCAAGGTGCAGCGGCTCGATCGACGCCAGATGATCGTATTCGAGCGTGATGTCGCGGAACAGATCGGACAGGCGTGAGACCGAGACGGTCCAGATCACGGGTTTGTCGCTGGCTTCGGGGGCAGGGCGGGGTGCAGTCATGTTTCAAGTGTAATGCATCTGCACGGCGATGTTTCACCTTGAAACATGTCTAAAAGCGAACGGCCGGTCGGAATTACTTTCATGCCGTAAGAATCCGGTAAGGGCACCCGCTTAGGATGAATCTCAGCCGCAAAGGCAACACCAAAAATATTGGAGACAAAATTGGATCAAGACGTCGTACAACGGGTCAAGAGCGACCCGAATTACCAAAAGCTCAAATCGCGCCGTTCCAAGTTCGGCTGGACGCTGACCTGGGCCATGATGTTCGTGTACTACGGCTTCACGCTGCTGGTCGCCTTCAACAAGGAATTCATGGGCAGCCGCATCGGCGATGGCGTCATGACCTGGGGCATCCCCCTGGGCCTGTTCGTGATTCTCTTCACGGTCCTCATCACCGGCATCTATGTGCGCCGTGCCAACCGCGAATACGATGAACTGAGCGACGCGATCCGCGCCAAGGTGGGTGCATGATGGGCCGCCTTCACACCGGCGCCGCGCTGGCCCTGCTGGCAGCGGCGGGCCTGGCCCAGGCCGCGCCTGACCTCGGCCAGGCTGCCCAGCAACCAACCAACTGGACCGCGATCATCATGTTCGCGGTGTTCGTCGTCGGCACGCTGTTCATCACCAAGTGGGCTGCCGCCAAGACCCGTTCGGCATCCGACTTCTATACTGCCGGCGGTGGCATTACCGGCTTCCAGAACGGTCTCGCAATTGCCGGCGACTTCATGTCGGCTGCGTCCTTCCTCGGTATTTCGGCCGCCGTGTTCCTGGACGGCTTCGATGGCCTGATCTATGCGATCGGCTTCCTGGTCGGCTGGCCCGTGATCACCTTCCTGATGGCCGAGCGCCTGCGCAACCTGGGCCGCTTCACCTTCGCCGACGTGGCCTCGTACCGCTTCGCCCAGAAGCCGATCCGCGTGTTCGCGGCATCCGGCACCCTGGTCGTGGTGGCCTTCTACCTGATCGCGCAAATGGTCGGCGCCGGCCAGCTGATCAAGCTGCTGTTCGGTCTCGAGTACTGGATCGCGGTGGTGCTGGTCGGTATCCTGATGATGGTCTACGTGCTGTTCGGCGGTATGACCGCGACCACCTGGGTGCAGATCATCAAGGCCGTGCTGCTGCTGTCGGGCGCCTCGTTCATGGCGTTCTCGGTGCTGGCGCAGTACAACTTCAGCCCGGCGCAGCTGTTCCAGAGCGCGACCGAAGTGCACGCCAAGGGCGATTCGATCATGGGCCCGGGCAGCTTCATCAAGGATCCGATTTCCGCGATCTCGTTCGGCATGGCGCTGATGTTCGGCACCGCCGGCCTGCCGCACATCCTGATGCGCTTCTTCACCGTCCCGAGCGCCAAGGAAGCGCGTAAATCGGTGCTGTGGGCAACCACCTGGATCGGCTACTTCTACATCCTCACCTTCATCATCGGCTTCGGTGCGATCGTGCTGGTCGGTACCAACCCGGCCTTCAAGGATGCTGCTGGCGCGCTGCTGGGCGGTAACAATATGGCAGCGGTCCACCTGGCGCAAGCGGTTGGTGGCGACGTCTTCCTGGGCTTCATCTCGGCCGTGGCCTTCGCCACCATCCTGGCGGTGGTGGCTGGCCTGACGCTGTCGGGCGCCTCGGCGGTCTCGCACGACCTGTACGCGACCGTGTTCAAGAAGGGCAATGCCAACAGCGCCGACGAGCTGAAAGTGTCGAAGATCACCACCATCTGCCTGGGCATCATCGCCGTGCTGCTGGGGATCGCGTTTGAAAAGCAGAACGTCGCCTTCATGGTGTCGCTGGCCTTCGCGATTGCCGCGTCGGCCAACTTCCCGGTGCTGTTCATGTCGGTGCTGTGGAAGGATTGCACCACCCGCGGCGCGACCGTCGGCGGTTTCCTCGGGCTGGCCACTGCGGTGATCCTGACCGTGCTGTCCAAATCGGTGTGGGTCGACGTGCTCAAGCACGATGCGGCGATCTTCCCGTACGCGTCGCCGGCGATCTTCTCGATGGCGGTGGGCTTCATCGGCATCTGGCTGTTCTCGATCACCGACAAGGGACCGCGTGCCCGTATCGACCGCGCCGGCTTCGAGGCGCAGGAAGTGCGCGCCGAGACCGGTATCGGTGCGGCGGGTGCCTCGGGTCACTAAGCCAAACGCGCTAATCTGAAGTAAAGAAGGGCGGTCCAGATGGACCGCCCTTGTCGTTAACGCGCCGTCGTTATGCTCCGTCGATCATGCGCTGCCGGGTTTCGCGCGCGGCAGACCGGCACAGACGGCAAAGGGGATCAGGAACGGGTACAGCCCCCAGATCAGCCGGCCTTCCACGCGCACGCTGAGCGCTGCGTACAGCTGGGGCAGGGCCATCAGCACCAGCAGGCTGGCCAGCGGCCGCAGCTGCGGCGGCGCGACACGCCAGCCGAGCAGCGCCAGCGGCACCACGATGATCGCCGTGGCGGCCAGCGACAGCAAGGAACGGGTGTCGCGCAGGGCGGCCTGCAGCGTGCCCCAGTTCGGCTGCCAGGTATAGCTCGGCAGCCCGGTGATCAGCCACCAGCGCACCACGATCATCCAGCCGCCGGCCGCCGCCAGCACGGCCAGGCCCGGCAGCAGCGGGATCTGGCGCATCGCAATCAGCCATACGATCAGCAAGATGTTCTCTTCGCGGATTGCCGTGCCGACCAGTCCCGCCAGTGCGGCCAGCCATGGTTGTCCCGAGAGCAGCGCCAGCACGAAGGCGGCGCGCGCGGCCACCGAGCCGGGGTCGACCAGCAGATAGGGCGCGTACCAGAAGGTGGGCAGCGAGACGATCATCAGCAGGCCGGCCGCAATCGCGCGGCGTTGGCCCAGGCCGGCGCGCAATACCGCAGCCGACATGCAACAGGCGCCAGCCACCACCAGCAGCCAGTTCAGCGTCGCGAAGCCGTTGCGCAGGTCGCCCGGGATGGCCGACGCCACCGCCGGCACCAGCAGGCGATAGGGGAATGGTGCGCGCAGCTGCTCGGCAGGGATCTCGCCCCGCAGATAGCGGGCGGTATCGTAATAGGCTTGCGAATCCTCGACCGTGCCGCCCCAGCGCGACCACATCACGATCAGGGCCAGGATCGCAAAGCCGACGGCAAGCGGGCGCCAGTCGATGCGGTGCCGTTCGGCGACGGGTTTTAGTGGTGGAATGTTGTGCATGAACACTGACTGTTAAGCAAAAGGCGAATGCTAGCGTTCCTTGCCGATAACGTCCATGCGTTGCGGGTAAGTCGCCGCGCGTACAAGCGTACTGCTACGCGCAGTGAGTTCTTTCATGTTTCATTCTGAAACGAATCGTGAAACATCAGGCGTGTCAATACCATTTCTCTCTGCAGTCCGTTTCCGCAAGTTCTTGAATTGAAACGGAAAATCTTGTAGGCACTCGACTGAGCAAATGCTGGCACGCGCCTTGCATTATCAAATGGGACATCCATCGCGTTACTTGAAAGGTCATAGCATGAGCATCACGTCTGCAGGCGCCGCCTTCCGCAAGGCAATCCAGGAAGAATCTCCACTACAAGTAGTCGGCGCGATCAACGCCAACCACGCGCTGCTGGCCAAACGCGCCGGCTTCAAGGCGATCTATCTGTCCGGCGGTGGCGTCGCCGCCGGTTCGCTGGGCCTGCCGGACCTGGGTATCTCGAACCTGGACGACGTGCTGGTCGACGTGCGCCGCATCACCGATGTGTGCGACCTGCCGCTGCTGGTCGACGTCGACACCGGCTTCGGCGCCTCGGCCTTCAATGTGGCGCGCACCGTGCGCTCGCTGTCAAAGGCCGGCGCGGCCGCCTGCCACATCGAGGATCAGGTGGGCGCCAAGCGCTGCGGCCACCGTCCGGGCAAGGAAATCGTCAGCAAGG
>Ga0265798_10012419_pt1 | contig 10273 bp, 7 predicted proteins | sample P3T30metagenome_FD_192430 | JGI IMG/M metagenome (GOLD analysis project Ga0265798, IMG submission 192430) | Plant litter microbial communities from East Loma Ridge, Irvine, California - P3 T30 | ecosystem: Environmental > Terrestrial > Plant litter > Unclassified | place: USA: California...
GGGGGTGATGGCGTTGGACGCCATTAATGGGCCCACTCTCACGATCGAGGGGCGGGATGCGGCTGGGGTGGCGCGGTCCTGGTACGTGCGGTTGTGGAATTATGCGGTGGGGACGCCGGAGGATGCGGTCGTTTCGCTCGATTTCGGGGCGATGGTTGGTGGGTATGAGCTGCCCGAGGATGCGGATCCGGTGTGGGCGGGGGATATTGACCGGATGTTCGTATCGGTGGTGCCGCCGGAGTATACCGAGGTCGATGTTCCGCTGGCCGGGCCGCGCGAGGGGTGGGTCGAGTGGACCGATCTCGTCTGCGAGGGGCCGGGGTCGGTGCTGGGGATCGGCGATGCCGTCGTGCCGGAGCACGAGGTTCGGATCGCGGGCGGGTATGACGACAGCTATAATTTGACGCCGGCGCGGTTGCTGCGGAATGCGCTGCATCTGGGGTACCGGGGAAGCATCACGCATTATGTCGGGATGAGCCATTATTTCCGGCTCGAGGGGGCTGGGGGCGGGTTTTACGTTTCGGCGGTTGGGGGCGTCTTGAACGTTGCCTGTGCGGCTTGGCACCGGGATTTTGCAGCGCGGGCGAAGGCGCTTGGCTATGACGTGATCTGGTCGCTGAGCTACGAGCTGTTCGATGCGCATTGCTGGAACGACTGGAAGCAGCGGGCGGCCGACGGTGCGCCGGCGCTGACGGGGTGGGAGCCGCCTTCGACGTTGTTGTCGCCGGCGCATGGCGGGGCGATGGGGTATCTGCAGGCGGTCGCGCGGGCGTTCATGGGAATCGCGGTCGCGGCGGGGTTGGCGCCGAAGTTTCAGGTGGGCGAGCCTTGGTGGTGGGTGATGCCGGATGGGCGGCCGTGCTTCTATGATGCGAGTGCGGTGGTGGCGTTTGCGCCGGTCGAGATGGCGAGCATTCGTAGGTCAAAGACGCCAGCGCAGATCGCGACGCTGGATGCGGCGGGGGTTTGCCTGGCGGCGTCGACTGCGGCGCTGATAGCCGCTGCTAAAGGGGCCGCGCCGGGCTGCGTGTCGCATCTGCTGACGTATCTGCCGACCGTGCTGGAGGCGAAGGCGCCGGAGGCCAAGCGGGCGAACATGCCTGTGGGGTGGGCTAGCCCTGCGTTCGATGTGTTGCAGTTGGAGGATTACGACTGGGTGACGGCGGGGGATTCTGCGTCGTCGGCCGAGGGCGTGGCGGTGGCTTTCGCGCGGCTGGGGTATCCGGTGGAGAGGCAGCACTACTTATCCGGGTTCGTGTTGCGGCCTGACCAGGCGGCGGAGTGGGGGCTGATCGAGGCGGCCGCCGAGGTGGCTCGGGCTCGGGGGGTGGCGGAGACGTTCCTCTGGGCGCTGCCGCAGGTGATGCGGGATGGGTTCGTGCATTTTGATACTGACGGGGGAGACGAGGTCGTGGAGGCTTTCGATGACGTGCTGTTTCCGTTGGAGCTGGGGCGCGAGGCCGAGGTGGCACCTGGATTCTCGACGGCGATTTTGACGAGTGCGGGGGGACGGGAGGCTCGGAATGCGGCGTGGGCCGAGGCTCGGACGTCGTATGATGTGGGGCCTGGGTTGCGGAGCGAGGCGGTTATCGGGGTGCTGCTCGCGTTCTTTCGGGCGCGGATGGGGGCGGCGAGGGGGTTTCGGTTGCGGGATCCTTTCGACTTCGACGCTGTCGGGGAGGTCGTTGGGGTTGGCGATGGGGTGGCTCGGCGGTTTGCCTTGGTGAAGTCGTACGGTGCGATGGAGCGGCGGATTACGCGGCCCGTTGCGGGGAGTGTTTCAGTGGCTGTGGGGGGCGTTGGGAGTTTGGCGTTTTCCGTGGAGGCTGGGGGGTGGGTGGTCCTGGATGTGGCGCCTGCTCTCGGGGCGGTGGTGACGGCGGGGTTCGCGTTCGATGTGCCGGTTCGGTTTGCCGAGGATCGGTTGAGTGTGGCGCGGGCTACGTTCCTGGCTGGGGTGGCGGCGAGTGTGCCTCTGGTCGAGGTGCGGGAGGCTTAGGCCCTCTCACCTCAGGGGAGAGGGAGGGAGGAGCCTCTTGGCGACGGAAGGGTGAGGGGAGTTGGGGCGGGTGTTCCTAGCCTCACGCCCCTCTCCCTCCCACGCGCAAGGGCACGCGGGCCCCTCCCTCTCCCCGGAGGGGAGAGGGGTTTTGGAGGAGACGCTCATGTTTCTGGATGCTGAGCTGGCTACGATCGCCTTGTGCTGGCGGATCGAGCGGCGGGATGGGGTGGCGGTGGGGTTGACCGCGCATGACCGGGATCTGGTGGTGAATGGGCTGGTGCACCGCGCTGCGCCGGGGATGACGCCTTCGGCGATCCAGCGGAGTGACGGGCTGGAGGCGGATACAATGGATGTGGCGGGGGCTTTGACGTCTGCCGCGATCGGCGAGCGGGATTTGTTGGCGGGGCGCTGGGATGGGGCTCGGGTGGTGCTGTTTGCGGTGGACTGGACCGATCCGGATTCTCGGGTGGAACTGGGTGAGGGCGTGATTGGGGCGGTCGAGCTGGGGGATGCGGGGTTCACCGCCGAGTTGCGGGGGGCGAGTGCGGCGCTGGATCGGGCGGTGGTGGAGGAGACTTCGCCGGAGTGTCGGGCGGAGCTGGGCGATCGGCGGTGTCGGGTGGCGATGGCGGGGCGGCGGCGGTTTGCTCGGGTTGTTGCGTGTGAGGGGGCGGTGGTGACGCTGGACTCGAGCGCGGAGGGTCTTGGGGGTGGGCTGTTGCGCTGGTTCGGGCGCGCGAATTGTGGGTTGGAGAGCGCGGTCGCTCGGGGTGCCGGGGTGACGGTGACTTTGCGGGCGGTGCCGGCTTTCGTGGTCGAAGTCGGTGCGCTCGTCGAGGTGGTGGAAGGGTGTGACAAGAGTCTCGCTACCTGTGCGGGGCGGTTTGGGAATGCGGTGAACTTTCGGGGGGAGCCGTTTTTGCCGGGGATCGATCTGCTGACGCGGTATCCTGGGGCTTGAGCCGGATCGCGGACGCCGCCGTCGCGGCGGTGGGAACGCGTTTTCGGTTGCATGGGCGGGGGGCGGATGGGCTCGATTGTGTCGGGTTGGTCGCGCTGGCGTTGCGGGCTGGGGGTTATCTCGGCGAAGTTCCGAGCGGGTATGCGCTGCGGGGTGGCGATTGGGGTTTGCTCGATCGGATGCTGGTGCGGGTTGCCGAAGCCGCAGCAGGCGACGTGCTGTTGATGGCGGCGGGGCCTGGGCAAATTCATCTGGGGATCAGGACCGCAGGCGGCTTCGTGCATGCGGACGCGGGGTTGCGGCGCGTGGTGGAGCGGCGGGGGATGCCGCCTTGGCCCTTGATCGGTGTGTGGCGGATGGGGGTGTGAGATGGCGACCTTGGTATTGACGGCCGTGGGGAGCGCGGTGGGCGGGCCGATCGGGGGCGCGATCGGTGCGTTGATCGGGCAGTCCGTGGATCATGCGCTGTTCGGGCCGAAGCGGCGGGAAGGGCCGCGGCTGGTCGAGCTGGCGGTGCAGACTTCGTCTTACGGGGCGCAAATCCCGAAGCTGTTCGGGACGATGCGCGTGGCGGGGACGGTGATCTGGGCGACCGATCTGATCGAGAGTCGCGCTTCGTCTCGGTCGGGCAAGGGGCAGCCGAGTACGTCCACCTACTCCTATGCGGCGTCGTTTGCGGTGCTGTTGTCGGCTCGGGCTATACTTGGCGTTGGGCGGATCTGGGCCGAGGGGAAACTGCTTCGGGGGGCGGCTGGGGACTTCAAGACGGCTACCGGGTTTCGGTTGCATCTGGGGGGCGAGGATCAGGCTGTGGATCCGTTGATCGCGTCCGCGGAGGGGGCGGCGACGCCGGCGTATCGGGGGGCGGCTTATGCTGTTTTCGAGATGTTGCAGCTGGCGGATTTCGGGAATCGGATCCCTTCGCTGACGTTCGAGGTGATTGCGGACGAGGGGCAGGTGCTGGTGTCCACGATCGCGAGGGCGCTGGCGGGGGAGGTTTCGGGGACGGCGGCGCTGGCGGTTGGCGGGTTCGCGGCATCGGGCGGGAGCGTTCGGGCAGTGTTGGAGATGTTGGGGCAGGCTGGCGGGGCCTGGTTTGCGCCTTCCGGAGCCGGGTTGGTGATGCGCGATGTCGCAGGGACTACCGTGGTCGTGGCGGACGAGGGGTTTGCGGTTGAGGGAAAGGGCGTGCGGCGGGCTCGGGCTGTGGCGGCGATCGAGACTGTGCCGCGGACCGTGACCGTCGGGTATTATGATGCGGCGCGGGATTATCAGGCGGGTGTTCAGCGGGCGCAGCGGCCGGGGGCGGGTGTGCGTGATGACCGCGTCGAGGTGCCGGCGGTGCTGGAGGCGGGCGCGGCGAAGACTGTGGCGGAGGCGATGCTCGCGCGGGCTGAGGCTGGGCGGGTGCGGCGGACGATTGCGGCCGGGTTCGAGGCGATGGCGATTGCGCCGGGGGCTTGCGTGACGATTGCTGGCGAGGGCGGCGTCTGGCGGGTGGCCGATGTGAACATCGAGGCAATGGTGACGACGCTGGGGCTGGTGCTGCTGGTGGCGGCTTCGCTAACGACGACTGCGACGAGCGGGCGGGTTTCGGGAGCTGTGGATGCAGTCGTCGGGGCTACGATCGTGCGGGCCTTCGAGGTTTCCGGACTCGAGGAGTCTCCGTTGAGCGCGCCGCGGATGACGGTGGTTGCGGGCGGTACGGGGGCGGCGTGGCGGCAGGCGGCCTTGCTTTACAGCGTTGATGATGGGGTGAGTTGGGTGGCGGCCGGGGCGACGGCTGCGCCTGGGGTGCTTGGGACGATTGCGGTTGTGGCATCCAGTGCACCGGCGACACTTGTCGATTTGCGGGGGGCGTTCGAGGTGGTCCTTGCGCATGCCGGCATGGAACTCGGGGATGCGGATGCGGCGGCGCTTGATCGCGGCGTGAACCTGGCGCTCCTTGGGGACGAGCTGGTCCAGATCGGGCGGGCGGAACCGCTGGGTGGCGCGCGGTGGCGGCTGAGCCGGTTGCTGCGGGGGCGGCGGGGGACTGAGGCGGCGGCTGGCGCGCAGATGGTCGGGGATCGGTTCGTGTTGCTCGAGGCGGGGGCGGCTCGGGCGTTCGATTTGCCGGTGTCGGTGCTGGGACGTGAGGTTCGTGTGATCGCGTCCGGCGTCGGCGATGATGCGCCGTTCGAGACGCGGTGCGTGATGCGCGGGGCTTCGGTGGTGCCGCCTTCGCCGGTGCATCTGCGGTTTGTGAGCGAAGCCGATGGTAGTGCCACGGTACGCTGGACGCGGCGCAGCCGGGCTGGGTGGCGCTGGATCGACGGGGTCGATGCGCCGCTGGCCGAGGAGGTCGAGGCGTACCGGGTGACCGTGACGGCCGGCGGAACCTCGCGCGGTGCCGATGTGGCGGAACCCTTTGTCTCGATCACGGCGGCGGAACGTGTCGGTTCCGTGAGTATCGCAGTCCGGCAGCGTGGCGTGTTCGGGGAGTCGCTCGCGGCCAACCTGATCGTACCGGAACTGATCGTACCGGCGTGATTCACCAACGGGGGAACGAATTATGAGCGACGACCGCACAGCGCGTCTGGCATTGCCATTGTTGCAGCCTGGCCAGGCGCAAAAGGAAGCGACGCATAACGAGGCGCTGACATTATTGGATCTCGCGGTGCAGGCGAGCGTGACGGCGGTGGGAACCAATGTGCCGCCCGCCACACCGACCACCGGCAGCGCGTGGATCGTCGGGACCGCGCCCACCGGTGGCTGGGCGGGGCAGGCGCGAGCGATCGCCGGGTGGACGGCAAGCGGGTGGCGTTTCCTGGTGCCGCGCGAGGGCATGGCGGTGTGGAGCATTGCCGATGGACAGTCGGCCCGGTTCGGTGCGGGCGCGTGGACGCTGGGGGTGCTGGCCGGAACCAAGGTCTCGATCGGCGGAGTCGACGTGGTGGGTCCGCGTCGTCCGGCGGTTCCCGACCCGGCGGGTGGCACCGTCGTCGACGTGCAGTCGAGAGCGACGATTGGTGCCATATTGGCAGCATTGCGGGGGCACGGATTGATTTCCGTCTAGAACACCCTGAAAACTGTGTCGTTCCAGCAACACTTCTAACTTTTGTCAGCTTGCGTGGAAACAAGCCCGAGGATAGGGAGTTTGCGATGTCCGTGTGACACTCATGAAAGGGGATTTATATGCGGAAGCTTGCCGTCGTTCTGGCACTCGCCTCCACCGCACTTGCCACTCCCGCCCTCGCCCGCGACAAGTCGTGGTACGTTGGCGTCGAAGGCGGTGCGATGATCGTTGAAGATATCGATTATGATATCGGCAACCTGAATAAGGCCGGTTCGGTCGATCATGACTATGGTTATGACGTCGATGCGGTCATGGGTTACGACTTTGGTGGTTTCCGTCTGGAAACCGAAGTCGGCTACCGTAAGGCAACCGTGGACGGCTACTCGTCGTCGACGACCACGCCTGTGTTCGGTGCAACCGGCGTTCGTGGCAACGCGGGTGCAAACAACTACGACTACGCTGGTGGTTCGTCGTCGGCGCTCAGCTTCATGCTGAACGGCCTTCTGGACTTCGGTCCGGACGATGGCATCCAGGGCTTCGTCGGCGGTGGTGTTGGTGTTGCTCGCGTCAAGGCGCAGTACGCTCTCAACAACAACGGCGACTTCCTGAACGACTCGGACACCGTGTTCGCGTATCAGGGCCTGGCCGGTATCCGCGCACCGCTGACCGACCACATCGACGCGACGCTGAAGTATCGTTTCTTCAACGCCGAGAACGTCAAGCTGGTCGACGTTTCGAACCGCGTGTTCGACGGTCGCTATCGTTCGCACAGCATCCTTGGTGGTGTGACGTACAACTTCGGCGAGCCTGCTGCTCCGCCGCCGCCGCCGCCGCCGCCGCCGCCTGAGCCAGTCGCTCCTCCTCCGCCGCCTGCGCCGGTCGAAGTCGTCTGCTCGCCTGGTCCGTTCATCGTGTTCTTCGAATGGGACAAGTCGGACATCACGCCTGAGGCAGCGTCGATCCTCGACAACGCCGTCACGCAGTACCAGTCGTGCGGCAACGCACAGGTCATGCTGGCAGGTCACGCCGATAAGTCGGGTTCGGCATCGTACAACGTCGGTCTGTCGCAGCGCCGCGCAGATGGCGTGAAGGCATACCTGTCTTCGCATGCCATCCCGGACAGCGTCATCTCGACGGAAGCATTCGGCGAGAGCCGTCCGCGCGTCGAGACCGCCGATGGCGTTCGCGAAGTGCAGAACCGTCGCGTGGAAGTCACCTACGGTCCGGGTTCGGGCCAGTAAGACTTTCGCCAACTGGCTCTTGGGTCGGTTACGGAATGAAGTTTGGGGAGGTCGGCGCAAGCCGGCCTCCCTTTTCTTTTGTGCTTCGCGCGCAGGGGTCGATCGCGAAAGTTCTTGGATTGGGCGAGTGTTGATTTTGTTCGCGCGGAGGCGCGGAGGCGCGGAGAGTAAGTGCTGGAGCATGCGGTCGTACCTTCAGCCAATCCTGCTTTTGGCGAAGCCGATGATCCTAGGCCGCTTGCGCGGGTGCGCTTCCCCGGTGCGATCCATCTCCGCGCCTACGCGTCTCCGCGCGAACAAACCTTCTGTTCGATACGGCAGTGCCTGAGCGGAACGTCGATATGTTTACGCGAAGGCGCAAAGGCGCGAAGAGGGTTTTGCGGGGGGTGGGGTTACCCTGCCTCTTGAATCTTTTCAGTGCTTTCGCGCCTGAGCCGTCAGGGCGCAGCGTCTCGCCCGGAGCCGACAGCTTCGCGCCTTTGCGCCTTCGCGTGAACATATCTTCTGGCTGGATACCGTGTGGGAGCGTCGTTGCGACGCTCGCGCCTTCACCCTGGCGTATCGACGCTATACTGGGGCTGAGTGAACGAGGAGATGCAGATGAAACCGCTGATCGGACGGGACACGCGGCTGTGCATGTCGTTGTCGGCGCGGCCGGGGAATTTCGGGTCGCGGTTCCATAACCGGCTCTACGATCTGGCCGGGCTGGATTTCGTCTACAAGTCTTTCTCGACCACGGACCTGGAAGCGGCGATCGGCGGGATCAGGGCGCTCGACATTCGCGGGTGCGCGATCTCGATGCCGTTCAAGGAAGCGGTGATCCCGATGCTCGACGGGTTGGCGCAGTCGGCAAGCGCGATCGACAGCGTGAACACGATCGTCAACGACGACGGCGTGCTGACCGGGCACAACACCGATTACGGCGCGGTCGTCGATCTGGTTGCGGCTCTCGATCGGGCGATGCCGTTCGTGGTGCAAGGATCCGGCGGAATGGCGAAGGCGGTCGCGGCGGCGCTAGGCGACAGTGGTTTTCGCGATGGCACCGTCGTCGCTCGAAACGAGGCGACTGGGCGCGCGATCGCGGATCGCTATGGTTTTGCCTGGGCGGCGGAACCGGAGGGTGAGGCAGCGTTGCTCGTCAATGCCACACCGCGCGGGATGACCGGGCCGGATGCCGACGTACTGGCCTTTCCGCAGCCGATGATCGCGGCCTGCACCGTGGCGTTCGACGTGGTGCAATATCCGGTCGCGACGCCGTTTCTGAAAGCTGCGGCCGATGCTGGCAAGCGTTGCATCACCGGGGCGGAGGTGGCCACGCTCCAGGCGTTGCAGCAGTTCGTGCTGTATACGGGCGTGACGCCGTCACCGGCTCAGGTAACGGACGCTGCGGACTGGGCTCGCGCGCGTCCGTGAGCGAGTCAGCCGGTCGACGTTTCCGTTAGCGCAGTGGCCAGCCAGGGCGGAACGATCGCGTCGCCAAGTGCCTCGACGCGGCGATGCTCCACCATCAGACCGAGTTCGGGATAGGTTACGCGTGTCCGTCCGCTCGGTTCGGTGAACGGCGCGACGATCAGCCGGCGATTGACCTTCGAGCGGTGGTGCATCCGGGCGGTGTTTTCTTGGCCGACGTAACACCCCTTGGTGAAACTGACGCCGTTCAGTTCGCGCGCGTTGCATTCGAGCCATAGCGTCTCGCCCGCGCCGAGTTCGCCGACGCCTTCGGTCACGCCGAGCGACAGGCGGTGCGCGGGCCAGTCTGTTGCCGGCTCGGCAGGTGGCCCAAGCCAGCGACGACCCAGGTCCGCAAGTCGAGGATCGGGAACGCCGCGGTCGCCATCCCGTGCCCAATGGACTGCGAGATCGTCGAGCGCGAATGTGATCGCGCGGCGCAGGCGGTAGAGCGAGAGGCGCTTGGTCAACGCGTCGGCTTGCGCGGCCTCGACGTCGATCAGCACGTCGGTGCCATCGGCCCACAGGATGAAGTCGAACAACACCTTGCCTTGCGGCGACAGTAACGCCGCCCAGGCGGGCGCGTCCGGCGTCAGCAAACTGGTGTCGGCGGTGACCAGTCCCTGCAGGAAGCCGCGCACGTCTTCGCCGGCGACGCGGATCACGCTGCGGTCGGCAAGCATCGTTCTGGGGGGATCAGTGTTCATCCATACCACCTAGTGCGTGCGGGGCGATTTCCAACCAAGGGATGATCCCGACCGAAGGCCGCATCCGCCCATGCGACGAAAACCCGCGTCCGTCCGTCTGGCGTCGGGGCACGTCCGCCGATAGGAAGGCGGCATGACCGACCGCCTCACGATCCGCCGCCCCGATGACTGGCACGTCCACCTGCGCGATGGCGCGATGCTGGAGGCGGTCGCGGAGCATACCGCACGGCAGTTTGCGCGGGCCATCATCATGCCGAACCTGACCCCGCCGGTGACCTCGATTGAGGCCGCTAAGGCGTATCGGGGTCGGATCATGGCGGCGGTTGGCGATGCTGCGTTCACGCCGCTGATGACGTGCTACCTCACCGACGGCACCGATCCGGCCGAGCTCGAACGTGGCTACGTCGAGGGCGTGTTCACCGCGTGCAAGCTGTACCCCGCGCACGCCACGACCAACTCCGCGCACGGTGTTACCGACATTCGCGCGCTGACCGGGGTGCTGGAGACGTTGCAGCGGATTGGCATGCCGCTGCTGATCCACGGCGAGGTGACCGACAAGTCGATCGACATCTTCGACCGCGAGGCGGTGTTCGTCGAGCGCGTGCTGACGCCGCTGGTGCGCGACTATCCGGGGCTGAAGATCGTGTTGGAGCATATCACGACGGCCGAGGCGGCTGCGTTCGTGGCCGAGGTGGATCACCCAATCGCGGCGACGATCACGCCGCAGCATCTGCTGATCAACCGCAACGCGCTGTTCGACGGTGGGCTTCGTCCGCACGCCTATTGCCTGCCCGTGTTGAAGCGCGAGACGCATCGGCAGGCGGTGCGGCGCGCGGCGGTGTCGGGGTCGCCGCG
>Ga0265798_10012420_pt1 | contig 10273 bp, 7 predicted proteins | sample P3T30metagenome_FD_192430 | JGI IMG/M metagenome (GOLD analysis project Ga0265798, IMG submission 192430) | Plant litter microbial communities from East Loma Ridge, Irvine, California - P3 T30 | ecosystem: Environmental > Terrestrial > Plant litter > Unclassified | place: USA: California...
TGATCTGCGTTTGATCTGCGTTTGATCTGCGCTTGATACAAAGCCTTGTCTTATCCCTAGCTAGGTTATACATATCCTGATATAAATAAAAAGCCTGTCATCATCTTTCATGAGACAGGCTTTTATATTTATAAATTTCAAGCGTAGCTGCTAGTCTAAATTAATTACAAAGTTTTCTACTGGTTTACGTACTTTTTTCAGGTTAATCAACCAGTCGCCTGCAGCATCACGGTAACCTAACGGCAATATGGTGGTGCTTTTCAGGTGATATTTCTCCAATCCAAGTAAAACATCTAATTTCTCATTATCGAAACCTTCCATCGGTGTTGCATCAACCTCAAGTTCAGCGGCCTGCGCGATGGATAATCCAAATCCAATATAAGCCTGCTTTGCAGCATGGTGGTGGTTTTCTTCAGCAGATCTGTTTAGATATAGTGCTAATAAGCTTTGCACATAGTTTTCAGTTGCCTCGTCAGGTAATCCTCGTTCTGCATTCATTCTCGAGAAGACCGTTCTGATCCGTTCTTCAGTATAGTTATCCCAGGCTGCAAAAACCAGTAAATGGGAGCAGTCAACAACCTGTGACTGGTTATTTGCGATCGCTGCAATCTGTGTTTTAAGTTCCTGATCAGTAATTACGATTACGTTAAAAGGCTGTAATCCAGAAGATGTAGGTGCAAGGCGTGCAGCCTCAATGATCTTGTCAACTTTCTCTTGTGGAACGGCTTCTCCGTTCATTTTCTTAGTGGCATAACGCCAGTGCAGGGCTTCAATAAGGTTCATAGTTTCTTAATTCAACTTGATAATGATGGTCGGCAAATTTATAAACTAACACCAAGTTGAGGCAGTGGTTTTCGAAGCTTGACTAAAAAATGATATGTAAAGTTTTGTTTAATAATGTGAAAGTAAAATTGTTACTTTGTTATGCATGCATATTTAAATTATTCGCGTGCAGAACTTAACGTACCTTAAATATGAAAAAAATTCTACTAGGTTTATTGACCGCGTTACCCTTGTGGGGATTCTCTCAATCCTTTCAGGTAAATCTTCAGGGGCAAAAACAAATTGCTATGGCAGGGGCAGGAACAGGCCTTGCAATAGATGAGGCTTCTGTTTTCTTCAACCCGGGAGCTGTGTCCTTTTTAGAGCAGAACGGTATCCAGGGTGGTATTAGTGCCTTGTATCTAAAAAGTGCTTTCCGTGAAACCGGTTCTAACGTAACAGAATATAACAAAGACAAAATCGCACCACCTTTCCAGCTATATGGCGTATGGGGCGCTCCAGGCAGTGACCTGAAGTTCGGTTTAGGTGTTTACACACCGTTCGGCGGTGCCATGCACTGGGATGAGGACTGGTCAGGTAAGTATGCCGTGACTTCATTGGACCTTCAGGCCATCTACATCCAACCTACGGTGAGTTACAAAATTACTGATAACATCGGAATCGGTGCCGGACTGGTTTATGCCCTTGGAAAAGTAGACCTAAGAAGAGCTATTCCAATAACTTTGAATAATGGTCAGTCAAGTACCGCTAAACTCGAAGGTACTTCAGCTGATCTTGGCTGGAACGCAGGTGTTTATTTCAAAGATGTTATAGAAGGCCTATCCATTGGTGTTACGCACCGCTCACAAGTAACGGCTAAGGTAAATGACGGAGATGCAATCTTTGTCGTTCCTGAAGTATTATCCTCGGGATTTCCGACCAAGTTTAACGCAGCGCTTCCTTTGCCTGCAACGACCAGCATCGGCTTCGGCTATAGCGTTTCTCCAAGCACCACCCTTGCATTGGATGTAAACTGGGTAGCCTGGAACAAATACAAGGAACTTGCTTTCGATTACAACAACAATGAAAGGATTGAAAACACCAAATCACCACGTAACTACAAAGATGCAGGTGCAATCCGTTTAGGAGTGCAACACCAATATAACGAACAATTCACCGTAAGAGCAGGTGCTGGTTATGCCCTTACACCTGTTAAGGACGGCTATGTAACACCAGAGGTGCCAGATGCCAACCGCGTAATCTTAAGTGCAGGTTTTGGATACCAGCCAACTGAAAAATTTGCTATCGATTTCTCATTCCTTTACGAGAATGTTAAATCAAGAACGCAAACCAACATCGAAACCGGACTCGCAGGTGATTTCAAAACTGCCGTTTACATTCCTGGTCTTTCTGTTTCTTATAAATTCTAATCGTTCTCAATAATGAAAAACATGATGAAAAAAAATTATGTGGCTAAAAGCCTGTTGGCATTAGTTGCAGCTGGAGCAATTGCATCCTGTAAGCCTAATTTACAAGAATATATTCCAAGTAATGGTGAGGTTGATTTCAGTCGTTATATCGCAGTTGGGAATTCCTTGTCGGCGGGCTATGCTGATGGCGGTTTGTACTTAGAGGGTCAGCAAAATTCCTTCCCGGAGATTCTTGCAAAACAGTTCAAAGCTGTAGGTGGCGGAGAATTTAATTCGCCATTTTTCACGGAAGCACAGGCTAATGGTACTGGTTATGCGCAGCTGAGCGGCTTTAGTGCTACAGGAGCACCCATTATAAGTAATGTTACAAATAATACGGCCTGGACCAGTGGTTCAAGAACTGCGCTGACAAAGTATGATGGCCCCTTCAACAATTATGGTGTACCGGAAATGAAAGTTGCCAATCTGGAATCTAAAGGTTATGCAGCAAGTAATCCTTTCTTTGCGCGTATACTTGGTGCAGCCAACGCAAACAGTAGCTATATGGAGGTTGTTGCAGCTTCGGCCAATGAACAGAAAGCAACATTTTTTAGCTTCTGGGAAGGTCAGAACGACATTTTAGGTTTTGCTTATACCGGTGGTTCGCAGCCGTTAACGCCACTTACCCAGTTTGAGACTTTGTACAACCGCACGATCAATACGCTGGTTGGAATTGATGCCAAAAATCCTAGAAAGGGCGTGGTTGGTACCGTAGGTGATGTACTTGCAATTCCTTATTTTAATGTGGTCACATTGAAAGCCTTGCAGGCAGCAGTAGCCGCAGCAGCACCAGCTGCAGGAGCAAATGCCACATTGTATGTAAGGACTGGCGCTAACACGACTGTGCGAGCAGATTCTACCTTTAAGTTTACCTTGCCATTGAGTTCTTCTGGCCTTGTCGGAAAACCAGATGCTGCGGGTAGACCATACGGTTTGCATCCACAAAACCCAATTGCCAGCAACTGGGTATTGGATCCTGCAGAACAAACGTTAATCAGAACCCGTACAAATGAATACAATGCAATCATTAAACAGATTGCTTCACAGAAAAAGCTTGCTATCGCGGATATTGATGATCTGTTAAGCCAATATTATACACCAAAGATGGTCAATGGTGCGGCGGTAAGTACAGCATTCATTACAGGTAACCTGTTTTCCTTAGATGGTATCCATTTAACGCCATTCGGAAATGCAATTACCGCTAATGCATTTATTAAAGCGATTAATCATCAATATAAAGCCAGCGTACCAATCGCAAATGTAGCACACTACAGAGGCTTGAAGTTCCCTGGAGCTGCTGCCAAATAATACAGCAACATTCAAGCTTATGAAAGAAGCCCTGTCGAGTTAATCGCCAGGGCTTTTTTGTTGTCGCAAATGCCGTTTGAGGATCTGCCTTATTTCTTCAGCTGTGCTTTAAATACCTTTTCGAGCTTTTCGAGTTTGGGCTGGATGACCAATCTGCAGTAAGGCTCATTTTTGTTCTTGTTGAAGTAGTTCTGGTGGTAGGGCTCAGCAACATAGAACTTTTGTGCAGCTGTGATCTCTGTGACCACCGGTTTACCGTAGGCATTTGACTTATTTAATGCTGCTTTATATCTGGCTGCAATAGCTTTCTGTGCGCCATCGTGGAAAAATACAACGGAACGGTATTGAGTGCCAACATCAGCACCCTGCCGGTTTAGCGTTGTAGGATCATGACTTTTCCAGAAAACTGCCAGCAGTTCTTCATAGCTGATCTTTGCTGGATTGAAGGTAATTTCGGTGACTTCAGCATGGCCGGTCGTTCCCGTACAAACATCCTCATAGCTCGGGTTCAGGACATCTCCACCCTCATAACCAGATTTGATGCCTACCACCCCATCCAGGCGTTGAAATAGTGCTTCTGTACACCAAAAGCAGCCCATACCGAAAGTGGCCTTCTGCAGCTTGGACTGTGCGTTTGAGCTGCCTACAAAAAGGAAGAATAATAAAATAAACGAAAGGTATCTCATGATTTACTGCAGGCTTTAATGCGCCTGTCTCAAAGTTACGTATCCTTAAGGTTTGCTGGATTTAGGTATGCAGTCAAAGCTTTAAACATGACAAACAGTTGATTAATTTAGGTGTTGTGGGAAAATGTTAATAACTTAAGATGTTTGTATTTAAATATTTAAATGGTTCGAAAATGAAGTGTTAACATTTCCGTCTATTCTTTTATAATTTTGACAAACACTACAAATACATTAACAATATGTCTACACCGTATATACCATGCCTGGACCTTGGCTCTTACATCAATGGTACCGAAGCGCAACGCAAAACCTTTTCTGATGAACTTGGACGTGCCTTCAATGATTCGGGTTTTGTAACCATCACCAACCATGGTTTGAGTCAGGAATTGATTGATCAGTTATATGAGAACATCAAAGCAGCGTTTGCACTAACGCCAGAGCAGAAAAGCCAGTATGAGAAGCCAGAGCTTGCTGGTCAGCGTGGCTATACCAGCCCTGGAAAAGAAACTGCAAAAGGCGCGAAGACTGCAGATTTAAAAGAGTTCTGGCAAATTGGCCAGGAGGTTACGGACGGCGATCCAATTAAAGAGAAGTACCCGGATAATGTTGTATTAAAGGAGGTGCCAGATTTCAATCGTGTAACTGGAACGATTTACAAACAGCTTGAAGAAAATGGTAAACACCTTTTAAGAGCGATCGCGACTTACCTGGGGTTAGAGACAAACTACTTCGATCAACACGTTCATAACGGAAATTCTATCTTGAGGGGTATTCACTACTTTCCAATAGAAAATCCAGAGGCTATAGCTCCTGATGCCGTACGTGCAGGTGCACACGAAGACATTAACCTGATCACTTTGTTAATTGGTGCTAGTGCCGACGGTCTTGAAGTGTTGACGCGCAGCAATGAGTGGTTGCCAATCAAAGCGCATCATTCAGATATTGTTGTGAACGTAGGGGATATGCTTCAGCGTTTAACCAACAATAAGCTTAAATCTACTACTCACCGTGTGGTTAACCCACCAAGAGCGCTGATGAAGACTTCCAGATTTTCTGTGCCATTCTTTTTACACCCACGTTCAGATATGGATTTAACTTGTCTGGAGTCGTGTATAGATGAGGCGCATCCAAAGGCTTTCAGTGACATGACGGCCGGCGAATATCTTGATGAGCGATTAAGAGAAATTGGCTTGAAGAAATAGGTCTTCGAGTACGATTGAGATAATAATAAAAAGACCAGCATGGATACATGCTGGTCTTTTTATTATAGCGGCTGTTTGCTGTTGTTATTTATCGATTGCCTTGTTAATTGCGTCCTGGATTCTTCCGCGTACGGAAAGTTTTGATAGCTGGTCAGAAACCAAAGGATGTACCCTGTTCGAAAGGAAGACGTAAACCAGTCCTCTTGCAGGATCAACCCAAACGCAGGTTCCAGTATAACCCGTATGACCGTAGGTCATATTAGATGCAAGTTCTGAAGGATATTTCTTCGTTGCGTCTGGATCCCATCTGTCGAAACCCAGTCCTCTGCGACTTACTGCAGATTGTTTAGCAGTAAACATGTTCACGGTTTCAGGTTTGAAGTACTGTTCACCACCATAGGTTCCTTTATTTAAGAGCATCTGGTAAAGAATTGCTACGTCATTGGCGCTGGCAAATAATCCGGCATGGCCCGAAACGCCACCCACCATAGCTGCGCCCTGATCGTGCACGTAGCCTTCTAATAAGGTTTTGCGGAAGTAAGTGTCATTTTCTGTAGCAACGATCTGCTCTTTGGCAAAACGGTTTCTTGGAAGGAAGCCTGCAGTCTGCATACCCAGTGGTTCATAGAATTCTTTTGCAGCATATTCATTAAGTGGTTTCGCGGCTAAACGTTCCACCATATCCTTCATCACATACATGCTGATGTCGCTATAAACATATTTACCGCGGGTTTTAATTGGTGAGTTCAGCATCTGTGGCCACATGACATCCTCAAAATAATTTTTGCGCATGTAATAGCCGTCGGCGACTTTAGTCGGATAGGCTGCTGAGGAGTCTGCACTATGGTCAGTAGCTTTCACCGCGTTATAGAAGGGGATAAAAGGAATAAATCCGGCCTGGTGCAGCATGACCTCGCGAACGTGAATGTTGTTCATCGGACTGGTGCGTGCTCTGGGAATATAGGCACCTACATTGGTATCGAGGTTTAACTTCTGTTGCTCGAATAAGCGCATCACCGCCGGGGTTGTTGCGGATGTTTTTGTGACTGATGCAAGGTCAAAAATATCTGTGATCTTCTCTGCCGGTCCGTTGGTATAAGTATGGCTACCATATGCTTTATTAAAAATCACCTTGCCGTCCTTAGCAACCAGGACAACCATACCGGGAGCTGCTTTTCCACGGATAGCCTCTGCAGCAATCTTGTCGATTTCCTTCAAATCGTCTGCATTTACGCCGGCATCTTCAGGTAAAGTATATTTCAGGCGAGTGGCAGCGGTTTCAAATCCAGAGCCAAGCGTGTATTTCGCAGAGTAGGCGGTTTTTAGTTTGCCGTTGGCAGCAATACCACCGAATATCACCTGTGGAACAACAGCTGCTGCCTCAATGTCCGCTGCCGGTGTCCATACAATCGGCGCTTCCAGCATGTCAAAAGAGGCGAGTGCATTGCCATTGCCAAAAAGCGCAACGATCACCGCTTTGCTCTTCGCTAATGTATTAATGAAGTTGATGTACCTGGCATTGTTGCTATCTCCTGATGAAAGTGAAACCACTACCGTGTTGTAGTACTTGAGATCATCTTCCAGGAAATTCAAGTCGCGCTGATCTTTGTAATCTGCAGCATTGAAGGTGCTTATCTTCGTATATTTGTTCAGCATGCTGTCGATCATCTGCTGCTGTGGCAAACCTAAATTTATGGAAGCCACTTTCTTTTTATCCAGCCCCTTTAAGGGAATGAGCTGGTCATGGTTGTTCAGCACAACGGTGCTGCTGATGATGCTGTTGATGGCTGTTAAGCGTTGTTGGTTAGTCTTATGGTCCTGTGCGCAGGCATTAAAGGTGGTCAGTGCTAAAATTGATAATAGGAAAACGTTCAGGACCTTATTTCTTCTCATATACTTTCTCTCCGTTGATATAGGTTTTTAAAACTTTTGTGTTCAGGATTTTAGAATCGTCATCACTCATGATGTCGTGATCCAGGATGATGAAGTCTGCAAATTTGCCTTTCTCCAAACTGCCTTTTTCTTTTTCTTCAAAATTGGCTTTTGCTGCCCAGATCGTCATACCCCGAAGTGCTTCAATTTTGGTCAATGCATTCTCCATCTGGAAGCCGCCTGCAGGGTAGTTCTTCGCGTCCTTCCTTGCGGTCGCTGCATAAAAGGTGAACAGCGGATTGATGTTTTCTACCGGGAAGTCGGTGCCCAATGGCAGCCAGCCGTTCTGCTGAAGGAGCTGCTTATAGGCGTATGCACCTTTCACACGCTGGTTGCCCAGGCGTTCTGCTGCCCAATACATGTCTGATGTAGCATGAGTTGGCTGAACAGAAGGCACTACTTTAGCTTTGCCAAAAAGGGCGAAGTCTTCGGGTGCAACTACCTGTGCGTGTTCAATGCGCCACCGGGCATCGTTGGTGCCACCCAGTACTTCATTGTAAATCTTAAGGATCGCACGATTTGCCGAATCTCCGATGGCGTGGGTACACATCTGGAACTTATTGCGCGCAATCTTCTTAGCCACCTCTTTAAAGTGTTCAGGTTTGCTCAACAGAAAACCCTGTTTGCCTGGCATGTCGCTATACGGGTGTAACAGGCATGCACCTCTGGAGCCTAAAGCACCATCAGCATAAACCTTAAAGGAACGTACATTTAACCGGTCCGTTTTAACTGCACCTCGTTTAAACAGGTAATCGTAGTTCTCTTTTTTATCCGACAGCATTAAGTATAAACGCATTTTCAGCTTGTTTGATGCCTGCAGACCTTCAATAAACTCAACCAGCTGTGCGTCAACACCACAATCATCAATGGTGGTTAAGCCTGCGGCAAAGCAGTTCTTTTGTGCATCCAGCAGGATTTTTTCTGCCTGTGCCGCTGTAGGGGCCGGGATTTTGGATGATACCAGGTCTACCGCATTGTCGATCAGCAAGCCAGTAGGCTTTCCGTCCTTTTCCACAATGTCGCCACCGGTGAGTTCATAACTTGCCTTGATCCCTGCAGCATCCAACGCTTTCTGATTGGCAACAGCAGCATGGCCGTCAATGCGGGTAAGGAGTACAGGTTGGTTCGGGAATAGTTTATCTAAAGCGCTTTTGTCAGGAAAGGTTTTATTTGGCCAGTCATTCTGATCCCAGCCACGGCCGATCAGCCAACCCTCAGGATGTCCTTTTGCAAAGGTTTCCAGTCTGCTGCATACCTCTTCCCAGCTTTTGGTGCCGGTAAGGTCTGCGGTTTGAAGACTTTCGCCATAGCCATAAAAGTGTGCATGTGCATCAATAAAGCCAGGGTATACGGCTTTGCCGCCAGCATCGATCCGTTCTGCAGCCTGGTACACTTTTTCGATCTCTGTGTTGCTGCCGAGTTCAATGATCTTGCCATCTTTAACAGCAAATGCTTCTACAGTGTTGAACTTGTCGTTCACTGTATAAACCTTAGCATTATAGACAATTAGGTCTGCTTTTTTGCCCATACAGCTAAAAAGCAGCATGCTGCACAACAGCAATGTAGCGTTAAGTTTGTTCATGTTGTTAAAGGTATTAAAAGCTTGTACGGCCTGCGTCATATAACACCTATTATAGAAAAGAAGTTACAGTTAAGGCTAATAATCGCTAAATTAGCGACTTTACCGGAGATTTAAATGTCAGATATAATACAACTCCTACCCGATAGTGTTGCCAATCAAATCGCTGCCGGGGAAGTGGTTCAAAGACCCGCATCAGCAGTAAAGGAATTGCTGGAGAATGCCATCGATGCAGGTGCGAATAAAGTACAATTAATCCTTAAAGACGCAGGAAAAGTATTGATCCAGGTGATTGATAATGGCTGCGGCATGAGTGTTACCGATGCACGTATGTGTTTCGAGCGCCATGCGACCTCCAAAGTCCGCAAAGCAGCAGATCTGTTCGCCATTAGGACCATGGGTTTTCGTGGGGAAGCAATGGCTTCCATCGCTGCAATTTCCCAGGTGGAAATGAAGACCCGCCGTCATGAAGACGAGATCGGCACCATGATCGAGATTGAAGGTGCCACCTTCATTAAACAGGAACCCTGCGCAACAGCTCCAGGAACCAGCATATGCATCAAGAATCTTTTCTATAATACCCCAGCCAGAAGGAACTTCCTTAGAAGTAATCCTGCAGAAATGCGTCACATCATCGATGAGTTTCAAAGAATCTCCATGGCTAATCCGCACATTGGCTTTAGCTTACATAGCGACGGTCAGGAGATCTACCGCCTGCCAGCTTCGGGCTTGAAACAAAGGATTGTGCACCTGCTGGGCAACAACTATAACGAGCGTTTGATTCCTGTTGAGGAAGAGACCTCAATCATCAACCTGAAAGGGTTTATCGGCAAGCCACAGTTCGCCAAAAAGACCAGGGGCGAACAGTTCTTCTTCGTGAATAACCGTTTTATCAAAGACGGCTATCTGAATCACGCAGTTACCAAAGCCTATGAGGAATTGTTAACAGAAGAGAACTTCCCACTTTATGTGCTTTTCATTGATATTGATCCGGCAAAGATCGACGTGAACGTGCACCCTACAAAAACGGAAATCAAATACCTGGAGGAGAAATCCATTTATGCGATCATGCATTCTGCCGTTAAACGTTCTTTGGGACGCTTTAACATTAGTCCAAGTATCGACTTTGACCAGGAAACCGGTTTCAGTAGTATGATCAGCCTGAAAAAGCCTGAGGACATCGTGCCGCCGACCATCAATTTCAATCCAGACTTCAATCCTTTCGGGCAAAGTAATAACATGCCACGGGAGTATGCATATCAAAGCTCAGCTGAGTACAAGCCTGCGGTTAGTAAAAACTGGGGTTCCCTTTACGAGATCGTAAAACATCAACCG
>Ga0265798_10012421_pt1 | contig 10273 bp, 9 predicted proteins | sample P3T30metagenome_FD_192430 | JGI IMG/M metagenome (GOLD analysis project Ga0265798, IMG submission 192430) | Plant litter microbial communities from East Loma Ridge, Irvine, California - P3 T30 | ecosystem: Environmental > Terrestrial > Plant litter > Unclassified | place: USA: California...
GTCCATGGCCGAGTTGATGCGGTAGCCGGTCGACAGGCGGGTCATCGAGGTCGACAGCGAGGTCTGGGTACGGCTGATGGAATTTTGCGCGGAGAGAGTCGCGGCGTTGGTATGCAGGCTCAGCATGTTGAACTCCTGGATGGGTGAAAAGCTGGTTGACGGTCGCGTTGTGCACGCGCTCACAAGTACAGGACGACCAATTTCCGCAAGGCATTAAATGCCATAAGGAATCATTTTGAATTTCTTTGTACCGTCTTGTAACAAGCCTGCATCGGACACCGCCGAGCGATTCGCGTATCATGTCGCCTCTTCGTTCCATCTATATATAGCGTCTCGTGTCCGACCAAGCCTCCCGCCTTCCCAGCCGCCGCCTGTCCGTTGCTCCCATGATGGACTGGACCGACCGCCATTGCCGCGTGTTCCACCGCCAGATCACCCGCCATACCTGGCTCTATACAGAGATGGTGACGACCGGCGCGCTGATTCATGGCGATGTCGAGCGCCACCTGCGCTACGACGATATCGAGCACCCGATCGCCCTGCAGCTGGGCGGCAGCGAGCCGGGCGACCTCGCGAAAAGCGCGAAGCTGGGCGAGCAGTGGGGCTATGACGAGATCAACCTGAACTGCGGTTGCCCGTCGGAGCGCGTGCAGAGAGGGGCATTCGGCGCCTGCCTGATGAACGAGCCGCAGCTGGTTGCCGATTGCGTGAAGGCGATGCGCGACGCCGTCGCCATCGACGTGACCGTCAAGCACCGTATCGGCATCGACTACAACGAGGAATACGGCTTCGTGCGCGACTTCATCGGCAAGATCGCCGATGCCGGTTGCCGCACCTTCATCGTCCACGCGCGCAATGCCGTGCTGAAGGGCCTCTCGCCCAAGGAAAACCGCGAGATCCCGCCGCTGCGCTACCACGTCGCGTACGAACTCAAGCGCGAATTCCCTGATCTCGAAATCATCATCAACGGCGGCATCAAGACCAATGACGAGATCGCCGGCCACCTGGCGCACGTCGATGGCGTCATGATCGGCCGCGAGGCCTACCACAACCCCTGGCTGATGGCCGACTGGGATGCGCGCTTTTATGGCGAACTGCGCGGCGAGGAGGGCAGCGGACCGGCCTCGCGCGAGCAGGTGCTCGAAGCGATGATTCCCTACATCCGCGCCGAGCTCGAACGCTACGGCCCGCTGGGCCTGCGCCTGAACAGCATCACCCGCCACATGCTGGGCCTGATGGCCGGCCTGCCGGGCGCCCGCGCTTTCCGCCAGTTGCTGTCGGACTCGCGCCGTCTGGCCGAGGGCAATCCGGAACTGCTGCTGGAAGCGGCCGGGCGCATGCGTAAAGCAGCGTGATCGATTAAATAACGCAGTTGACTGTTTGTTACGGCGGCGCCAGGCAGGGCCGCCTTTCTTGTTCAAATTCCACCACACGGCCTGTTGTATAGACAGCCGGCAAGCCTCATTTTCCTTGCTCAACAGCAAGAATAGACCCATAATTCGGGCTCTTCTCCCCGTACGAACCTTGGCACTGTTGTAGTAGCGAAACAGTATTGAGCTACATCATGTTTACTATCTGCAACTGCTGAGTTTTGATTTATCCTGACGGAAATACACAAAAGTTCACGGAGAAGTTGAACTTTTAGTAATAAAGCGACGCGCGGCGCAGGGGTTCCGGGCGGATCCAATCATTTGAACCAGGGAAGAAAGTAAATGAATTTATCCAATATGAAGGTCGGCATGCGTCTGGCGCTGGGCTTCGCACTGGTGCTCGTGCTGATGGTGGTCCTGACCGTCGTCGGTATCGTTCGCACCGGGCAGATCCAGAGCCGGCTCGACCACGTAATCAGCGTCAGCAATGTCGTGACCCGCCTGGTCGTCGACATGCGCAACAACGTCAGCGAACGCGTTACCTCGCTGCGCACCCTGACCCTGATGACCGATCCTGCCGATATGGAACCGGAACTCAAGCGCTTCAAGGAACAGACCGCCAAGTACGACGCGCTGCAGGAAAAACTGAGCGCGAAATTCGCGCTTGAAGCGTCGGCTGAAGAAAAAGCGCTGCTGGCCCAGATCAAGGAAGCCGAAAGCATCGCCATGCCGGCCATCGCCAAGGCATCGGAACTCTACCTGGCCAACAACGCCATGGACGCGACCCGCGTGATGGTCAAGGAAATCCGTCCGGCCCAGAAGAAATGGCTGGACGCGCTGGACCAGCTGGCCGAACGCGAAGACAAGCAGAACACCCAGACCCAGCTCGATGCCGGCGCCCAGTACGAAAGCGCGCGCAACACCATGCTGCTGACCCTGCTGGCCGCCGTCGCCATCGGCGTAGCTGCTGCCTACGTGATCACCCGCGGCCTGCTCAAGCAGTTGGGCGGCGAGCCGGGCTACACCTCGAAGATCGCCACCAGCATCGCCGAAGGCGACCTGTCGATCGCCATCGATACCAAGTCGTCGGATCGCGGCAGCCTGCTGAGCGAAATGAAACAGATGCGCAACAGCCTGGTCGACATCGTCAGCCAGGTCCGTCGCGGCACCCACACCATCACTACCGCATCGCGTGAAATCGCCGCCGGCAACGTCGACCTGTCCTCGCGTACCGAACTGCAGGCCAGCTCGCTCGAGAAGACCGCTTCTGCCATGGAAGAGCTGACCTCGACCGTCAAGCAGAACGCCGAGAACGCCCGTGAAGCCAACCAGCTGGCCGCCACCGCATCGGACGTGGCACGCAAGGGCGGCGAAGTGGTGTCGCAGGTGGTCGGCACGATGGGCGAAATCAACAGCTCCGCCAGCAAGATCGCCGACATCATCGGCGTGATCGACGGCATCGCCTTCCAGACCAACATCCTGGCACTGAACGCCGCCGTGGAAGCGGCCCGTGCCGGCGAACAGGGCCGCGGCTTCGCGGTCGTGGCATCCGAAGTGCGCAACCTGGCGCAGCGTTCCGCAGCGGCTGCGAAAGAGATCAAGACCCTGATCGGCGACTCCGTCGAGAAGATCGGCCGCGGTTCCAAGCTGGTCGGCCAGGCCGGCGTGACGATGGACGAAGTGGTCGGCAGCGTCAAGCGCGTGACCGACATCATGAGCGAGATCGCCAACGCCAGCGCCGAGCAGAGCGCTGGTATCGAGCAGGTCAACCTGTCGATCATCGAGATGGACGGCATGACCCAGCAGAACGCGGCCCTGGTCGAACAGGCCGCCGCCGCCTTCCAGAGCCTGCAGGACCAGGCTGCCGAACTGCAGCGTGTGGTCAGCATCTTCAAGCTGGAAGGCGAAGAAGCCGCCGCCGCCGAAGCAGCGATCTCGACCGCGGTCACGACCCGCGCCGTCGTCGCCAGCCCGGCCCGTCCGCAAGCGGCACGTCGGCCAGCCGCATCTCCGCAGCTGAAGAAGCCGGCCACTGTTCGCAAGCCAGCGGCCGCCAAGGCGGACGACGCATCGGCACCGGAAGCCGGCAGCGCATCGTCGACCTCGAAGAAAGTCGCCGCGGCAGCCGCCAGCGACGACTGGGAAGAATTCTGAGCCAGGACGGCTCGTCAAAACGGCCGGTAAGCCTACCGGCCATTTAAAAAAACTTTGTTATTTAGGGGAAATTAAAATGTCCAAAAAGAAATTCGCCGCTGTCCTGTTCGCTGGCCTGTTCGCCACCGGTTTCGCTGCTGCCGCAGAAGTTCCGGCTTCCTTCGATCCGTCGAAGTGCAAGGTCGAGTACCCGAAAGCTTCGCTGATGAACGAAGAGCAGGGTGTCACCTCGATGTCGTTCCAGATCAACGCCGACGGTTCGGTGGCGGATTCGAAGCTGGAGAAGTCGAGCGGCTTCAAAGGCCTGGACAAGGCAGCCATGAAAGGCCTGTCGGCATGCAAGTTCAAGCCGGGCACCAAGGACGGCGCACCGGCCCAGACTTGGACCAAGGTCGACTACGCCTGGAAGCTGGACTAATTCAGCGCTTCCCCAGGTAGTACGAAAACCGGCCCGCGAGGCCGGTTTTTCTTTTACTGGCCCGGACGGATCAGGCCGCGCTGGAAGATGTAGTCGGTCACACGGTGTCCGACCATCTGGCCGCCCGTTTTGTCGAAGTGCCAGTGCACGCCCAGGTAGATCCGGCTTTGGCCGACTTCCTCCTCGGCTTGGGAGAAGCTGCTGAAACTGCGCGGCCACTTCGGCCTGACCCAGCCCTCGTTGTCGTGCGTCACACCGTTCCATTCGTCCGAGACGAAGGTGAACGCCATTCTGTCGCCATAGAGCCGGCGCAGCGTATGGAACAGTGCGCCGCCCGTGGCCGCGTGACCGGATGGGTAGGCGGGGAAGGGCGGGGTGAAATCCGGACCGCGCAGGTTGCTGGCCGGCGCGCCCAGCGGCGTCCAGTGGGGATCGCCCTGCGTATCCGGGTTGCCGTCACCCCTGCCGGTCGGGCCGGCGCCCGGGCTGGCTTCGCGCACGCCGTGCACGGGGCGCCAGTAGCGATAGTAATACTTGGCTTCCCAGCCGACGATGAGACTGTCCGCCAGCGCCGCGTTGACCAGGCCCAGGGCGCGCGCCTGTTCCAGCACGTCGGCAGTGCGCGAGCGGATCACCTGCAGGGCGATCTGGTTGTACATGTCGATGGGTGTGCCGAGCCAGGCCGTGCTGTCGTAGCCTCAGTAGATGCCGATCCGCGTCTGCTCCGGCGTCCGCCTGGTCGCGGGACCGTTGCCGCCCAGTTGTTTGACCTCGTTGAAGGCCTCGGTATAGGCATCGCTCGCGAGCGGGGGCGGCGGCGGCGGGCGGAACGCAATCGCCGACGGCAGCACGAAGGGCTTCACCTGGCCCCAGTAGGCGCCGTAGGCGATCTGGATCCCGCTGACTGGATCCGGACGCCATTTGCCGGGCTCCCTGTAGAGTGGATAGTCGACGCCGACCACGGGATCGGGCCTCTCGGCGCCGTCGCCGCTGCGCAGCGCCAGGATGGCCGCTGCCGCGCGCCTTCCGACGTCGATGCCATTCAGTTTGCTGCGGCCTGCCGGCAGCCGGGCCAGGTCGGCGTTCAGCAGGGCGTGCAGCCGGTCCGCCTGGCGTGGATACAGAGCCGCAAGGGTGTCGTGCGCGGCCTGCGCGATCGCCGCGTCGGGCGAACTGTCGGAAAATGCCGGTAGCGGACCGCTGTAGCCGGGATAGCGGCGGTAGATGGCGTTCAGGGCGTCATGGATGGCGATGTGGAAGATCGCCATCGCGCGGCCGGTGCGGGTCGGCCCTCCCTGTTCCGCATCCGCGGTGGGCCCGGCGGGCGGCGGCGTGTGGTCGATGGCCATCGTGCGCCATGCTTGCTCGCTCCAGTAGGCGAGCCGGGCCGTCGCGTTCGGGCCGGACGGGGTTGCGTAGCGCGGAGGCGCGACGTGGGTGTCCGGCTGCGACGGATAAGCGACCGGGTCGAGCGGGCCGTTGCCGGCAGTGGCGATTGCCAAAGGCAGGAGCAGGATGCAGAGCAGTGGTTTGATAGGCAGTTTCATGGAAAGACTCCGGTCGAAAGCGCGTTCACTCGACGGTACGGGGTCGTCCTTGTCGGGACAAGCACAACTGCACTGAGTCTTGATCGGTGACAGTCGGGATTCCACTTGGAATCGAAAGTTGATTAACCTAGCGCAACACCTTGTCCTTGTTACACATTTGTCGCGCCATGTTTCCCGTGTAAGCACTTGCTTCAAAACCACCGTGGCGCAGTGTGGATCGCTATAGTGGAATCACACCAACCGAAAGGAGAAGCATCATGAAACGAATCCTCTGTGCCGCTGCCGCAGCCCTGATCAGCACCGCCGCCTTTGTCCCGGCGCAGGCCTTCGCAAAAGGTGATGTCCTGGTGGTCCGTACCGCGCCGCCGGCGCCGCGCCACGAAGTCGTTCCCCACGCACGCCGCGGCTACGAATGGGCGCCGGGCTACTGGAACTGGAATGGTCACCGCTATGTGTGGGTCAAGGGCCATTACGAGAAAGTCCGCAAGGGCTACAGTTACCACCGCCCGGAATGGCGCCAGGGTGACAACGGCTGGACGCTGGTGCGCGGCGGCTGGCAACGCGGCGACCGTGACGGCGATGGCGTATCGAACCGTCGCGACGACCACCCGAACAATCCGCACCGTTCGTAATTCTTGAGTAGCACAGTAAAAAGCCAGTCGACATGACTGGCTTTTTGTTTTTGGCCAAGCCGGGCGTATGCCGGCTGCCTAGCATGGGAAGTCCGAACATTGTCGGAATAACACCATGCTTTATCTTGTTGTTAAGAAATTCGTGCTGGCGACGCTGTTGCTGACCGGCTGTTCGCCCCAGGCTGCCGTGCTGGAGTGCCCGATCAATGCGCCCGCCGACTGGAAGCTGCCGAAATCCAGGCTGGACCGGGCGCGGGTGCTGAGCTACCTGCCTGCCACGCGCACGGACGAAAGAGGGCTGGCGGAAGGGCTGCCCGACCGCGAGTGGCAGATCGGCGGTACCTTGTACCAGTCGTGGAACATGAAGGCCGGCCGGCGGGCGATGATCTACCAGGTGAATTGCCTGTACACCGGCACCAATCGCTTCATCCGCTTCGATGCGCGCAGCACGGCGCGTTGTCTGGCCAAGCGGCGGGTGAGGGGGGACGCCCTGATGGCGGGATCGATGGAGTTCCGGTGCCGTTAAGGCAGTCGGAAAAACAAAAAGCCCGGTCTTGCGAACCGGGCTTTTCATCGAATTTTTTTGGGGTGGCTGATGGGACTCGAACCCACGACAACAGGAATCACAATCCCAGTCCCCCAGCGTGATTGCCCTGCCGGAGAGAGAACCCCCGCTAGCACCGGCCGAGCTGATGCAGGCGGAACCGTCGAAACCGTCGAGCTACCAGAACCGAGTGAACGCGGTCTTCGAGACCTCGCCGATGCAGCTGATCGAGAAACCGACCGGCTCCGCCTCAAGATAGAGGCGCTGCAGGACTGGATCCGGATGCACGGCTTTTATGGTCCGGAACCCTGATGGACTTCCACGTCATCAATGCGCGCGGTAGCGAACTGTTGCTGCGCGTGGGTGGCGACAGTTTCACAGTAGACCGCAACACTCCTTATAACGCTTCCCGCTGGAACAAGGGCATGGCGAGTTTCGCGATACTTGACGCGGAGGCGGTGGGCTGACTGGTTGAGAATCGGCTCGTCTGCGTACCTCTTCTTCAAGGTGAATAAGCTCTTCCGCTTGGATTACGAAGCCCAAGTTCATTGGAATTGTTCCCACAGAAAATGATTTCGTGTCCGTCGGGACCTCCACGGTCACTACCTCACCAGTGCGAGTTAATTCTGGGCCGCCCCAAAGAGTTCCAAGAAGTGCAAACCGGGTACCTAAGGTTACTCCACCATTACTGCTTGCGTAACTACCTCGATTGGCAAGGAAGACGGGTGATCCGGACGAGCCCGGAAAGCAGGCTGCATCGATAAGAAATTCCGGCCGACCATTCCACGGGAGTCGAGCATGCGTCGCGGTAATTCCTCGACGCACGATAGGCATGTTGTGCTTGGAGTCCCAGAGACCGTTGGGGTACCCCAGCATTACTACTTCTTCCATTGGAGACAGAGAAGCCAGCAAACCCGCGCTCGCAATATTCTCTTTCCTGAGTGCAAGGTGAAAATATTGTTTCCCTGGCCGAGTGCCATTTAACAAAATGGGTGCGATAGGAATTGCAACGAGATCGACTTCATCTTTGGGATGATTGATGACTAGACGCTGGAGGGAAAAAACCTCAATAACTTCGTGGTTCCCGATATCGGGAGTTCCATCATTTTTTTTGAATGTAAGAGTAAAGGAGCCTTTAACTGCGTTTTTTACGACGTGCTTATTGGTAACAATACAGGGAATCTCTGTAGTTCCGTCGCTGCAGAAGCAGAAAAAATATCCGCTTCCATACGACCGTCGCCCTGCTAAATCTTCACACTCAAGACGGACAACTATGTGTGTAAGCTGTGAAATCAGGTCAGTTGGATTCATTGAGGTGCAATCGCCTTAGCAACGGATCTTCCAAAAAATGGAATTCACCTTCCAAAAGACAAAAGGGCTACAAGCCTGAAGCGTGTAACCCTTTGTTTTACTGCTGAATTCTTGGGGTGGCTGATGGGACTCGAACCCACGACAACAGGAATCACAATCCTGGACTCTACCAACTGAGCTACAGCCACCACTGTCTTACTTGCTGTCTCGTTGTTGCCGAGACAGAACAAGATTATAGCGGCACCTTCCCAATCTGGCAAATCTAAATGTGCCCAGCCGTGCGGCGCTCGGCAAAGTCGGTCTCATGGACCGGCGGGTCGATGCCGACCAGGCTGTTGAAGGCCGCCGACAGCGCCGTCGCGCTGGCGCTCGTATAAGCCTCCAGCCGCGCCGGCGCCTGCGCATCGAAGCGGCGCAGCAGGCCGCCGGTTTCCAGCAGGCGTCCCAGCTGGCGCGCCACCGCGTCGCCGGTATCTACTAACGCAATGTCTCGAAAACCGGCCGAAGCGATCACCTGCTCGATCGATGCCTGCACCAGCGGATAGTGGGTGCAGCCCAGCACCAGCGTATCGGCGCCTTGCGCCAGCAGCGGGGCGATGTAGCGCTCCAGCATGGCGGTGGTCGCCGAAGAATCGAGCTCGCCAAACTCGATCTGGTCGGCCAGCCCCTGGCAGGGCTGCAGCAGGAACTCGGCGCCGGAGCTTTCCGCGATCTCGTCGCGCAGCTTCAGGAACTTGGCGCCGGCCAGGGTCCGTTCGGTGGCCAGCACGCCGACCTTGCCGTTGCGCGTCGCCGCGGCCGCCGGTTTCAGCCCCGGTTCGACGCCGACAATGGGCATGCCGGGATAGCGCGTGCGCATCAGCCTGACGGCAGCCACGGTGGCGGTATTGCAGGCCACGACCAGCGCCTTAATGCCACGCCCGACCAAAAAGTCGGAGATCGCGAGACAGCGCTCGGTAATGACGTGTTCCGGCTTGTCGCCGTAAGGCGCGAAGCCGGAATCGGCGACGTAGATCAGGTGTTCGTGCGGCAGCTGGGCGCGGATATGGCGCAGGACCGACAGGCCGCCGACGCCGGAATCGAAGATGCCGACCGGGGCGTCGTGGGGCGGAAGATAATTCATGGGTTCATGGTAACAAAAAAACCGCCGCAGCCGAAGCCGGGGCGGTTTTCGATGGACCGGCGGCGCGGATTTACGCGACGTTGACCGGAATCCCCTTCAGCGACTCGATCTTCGCCGACCATTCCTTCGGACCGGTGGTGTGCACCGAAGTACCGGTGGAGTCCACGGCCACGGTCACCGGCATGTCCTTCACCTCGAACTCGTAGATCGCTTCCATGCCCAGGTCTTCGAAGCCCAGCACCTTGGCCGACTTGATCGCCTTCGACACCAGGTAGGCCGAACCGCCGACCGCCATCAGGTAGGCCGACTTGTGGTTCTTGATCGATTCGATCGCCGCCGGGCCGCGCTCGGCCTTGCCGATCATGGCGATCAGGCCGGTCTGCTCGAGCATCATGTCGGTGAACTTGTCCATGCGGGTCGCGGTGGTCGGGCCTGCCGGGCCGACCACTTCATCGCCGACCGGATCGACCGGGCCAACATAGTAAATAACGCGATTCGTGAAGTCCACCGGCAGCTTCTCGCCCTTGGCCAGCATGTCCTGGATGCGCTTGTGCGCGGCGTCGCGGCCGGTCAGCATCTTGCCGTTCAGGAGCAGGGTCTGGCCCGGCTGCCACGAGGCGACTTCTTCCTTGGTCAGCGTGTCGAGATTCACGCTCTTCGACTTCTGGGTGTCCGGGGTCCACTGCACGTCAGGCCAGGTCGACAGCGCCGGCGGTTCGATGTAGGCCGGGCCCGAGCCGTCCAGCACGAAGTGGGCATGGCGGGTGGCGGCGCAGTTCGGGATCATCGCGACCGGCTTCGACGCAGCGTGGGTCGGGTACATGTTGATCTTCACGTCCAGCACCGTGGTCAGGCCGCCCAGGCCCTGCGCGCCGATGCCCAAGGCGTTGATTTTGTCGCACAGTTCGATACGCAGTTCTTCCAGCTTGTTCTGCGGACCGCGCTGCTTCAGCTCGTACATGTCGATGTCTTCCATCAGCGACTCTTTCGCCATCAGCATCGCCTTCTCGGCCGAGCCGCCGATACCGATGCCCAGCATGCCCGGCGGGCACCAGCCGGCGCCCATCAGCGGCACGGTCTTCAGCACCCAGTCGACCAGCGAGTCGGACGGGTTCAGCATCACGAACTTGGTCTTGTTTTCCGAGCCGCCGCCTTTTGCGGCGACCATCACGTC
>Ga0265798_10012424_pt1 | contig 10272 bp, 11 predicted proteins | sample P3T30metagenome_FD_192430 | JGI IMG/M metagenome (GOLD analysis project Ga0265798, IMG submission 192430) | Plant litter microbial communities from East Loma Ridge, Irvine, California - P3 T30 | ecosystem: Environmental > Terrestrial > Plant litter > Unclassified | place: USA: California...
CTCTGCCCCCCTCCCCTTCGGCATCGCTTACATCCTTCTTGACCAGAATATACTCTCTTCTACCAGGACTATCTGTACACGCGGAGTCCCTACCTCCGCAAGGAACATCGACACACCTACTACACCTTGCACCCAAAGGTTCCATCTTACCTCATGTCGATAACCTCGAAGCGTCCGGATCTGTGATCCTCGGCCTATCACTCGGAGCAGAAAGGACGATGCGATTGAAGAAGAAAGCCGGAGAGGGTGGATGGGAAATAAGATTGCCCAGTGGATCTGTTTACCTTCAACGGTGAGTATCGAGATCTAGGTGAGAGAGTGATGCTGATGACAGGGATGCTATTAGGTATCAGTATGAGCATTCTATATTACCTTATGATGATCCCGGATCGTTCTGGGATGAGACAAGGCTTGAGACTGGTCATAGAGTCAGCGTCATGGTAAGGGTGAGCTGTCCCATGTGGTCCGGTTGGGCTCAGCGCTAATCTCCAGGATGCACCGCCCCGCCCTGCCAAGCTATAATCTGGCGGTTATCACTTGTGACTTTTGTGTGTATAGATTATTGGTTGTCAATGCATGCTGGATCTCCTATAATACATCCATAGCTGTTCCCGTTGATCCGTCGCCAAGTTTCCATTTCGTCCAATTGAATTACTGCTTCAGTGCCCTATAGACGGTTCTTCGGTCGGTCCATGAGTAGGTTTGCGTAGTATCCAGTACTTCCTACTGCCAGAGCAGCTACAATAGCTGGGATTGGGGCTCTTGTCTTGACCGCTCGACTGCTCGTCAGCGCCCGACCGCTCATACATGTGGAGGACTCACATTGCAGTCGGAATAGCCATCATTGCCGATGAGGCTGAAGCATCAGAACCGTGAAGTATCACAGAATCCTGGTGGCAAGACTGTACATACCAGCAGCACCTTCTATCCCGTAGTCCATGTTGTCCTTCATCCTCATACTGCTCATAGCCATGAGCCCGCCGATACCAAAAGAGCCGAGTAAGGAAGGGATAGATCCAAATCTTGCGTACGCATAGGCTCCGCTTACTAGCGAGACTCCAGACAGCTATCTCGTCAGCATGGTCTCGGAGACGGAGGGACGGAGCAGTGGCGGGTCCGAGAACGACGGAGCTTGGTCGGACTTACCCCTGCGATTGGTTTGTGTGACTACAATGTCAGTTCGAATCTCCATTCGAGCCCGTCAGATGATCTCACCATCTCTTTAGATCTATGTGCTTGTCTGATGTGATATGTTCTGATTGTGATATTGGTTACCTTTGACGACAGTCATCCAATAGTTGCTTGGTGTAGCGTCATTTACACCTAGTGTTCCTAATTTAGCCGGAGCCGGCTATACCCGGCAGTCGTATCCCGCGGGGCAATTGTACCAACAAGATGCAGCATCAGTTTACTATACTTCATCGCACCAATCCCATGATGAGGCATCTGGCCAATATCGTCATTTGCATCTCATCTTGAGGGAGATCCGACTGACACAGTGCCCGTGATGGTCTCCGTAGCTTCCAAGGTACAGGGGTGCAAATGCGATTCGTGTCGGGGTGAGGTAGATATGGATGTGAACTGGTTCAACCTGTCTCAACTTTCTCCTAATGCGTCAAGTCGTCATGGACCTAGACCACTGAGAGACACTGAGAGAAAGGTCATAAGGACGCAGCTGTCTACTGAACTTCTCTCTTCATCGCACTTTCCTTTCCCCTTCATTCCATTCCTTTCCCTTCCTCTCCGTAGATTAGAATGACGACTCCTAACGAACCCCTCAGTGCGTTATGCCTCTCCGATCATATACCACATACGATAATTGACTAGGTAGATCTCGTCAAGTACATTCCACTCCCAGCCGAGGATGTGGAGATTAGTCGACGACGAGTCGTGCAAGTCTTTAAAACCTATCTTGCTGTACAGGACTGATCAGACAGAGGCATGCCCGGAGACGAAGACCAGTTGTCAGAAGAACTTTCAGACAGAGACCTCAGGTGAGACCACTCTCATTACCTGGACCTATCGCGTAATGCCAGGGCTGAGCATATAGCATCTATGCAGCATGCTGGGCGCTCGACTTGTTCGAGCATCAATTGAAGGTGCAGAAACAGCTCATTACACGAAGCGTAAGTCATCGCAATATCCGCGTGAATTATAGCTGATAGGCAGTGTGAGGAGTGTACGGCTATCATCGAGTCGTACGCAAAGGGCAGAGTCATCACGACGTTCATGACGAAGTGTAGGTCATCGTCGTTGTACGTAGTGATTGACGCGTCGCTGATCCTTGATAGGTATTACTTGCCGAAACCGGCGAGCTGTTGCGGACCTCGCCTCGTCTCTCGCCAGGGAGGCTGTGCTTGCATCTGGCCTCTTTGATTAGGTCTGGACTGCGTTTCACGTTGTAATTCTCCACGTTGTACAAGTATGACAGGTCATGCATCCAATATTTACGACCTCAATTGGCTTGGCGGTCCAACTCCGTCGGAACCCCTGATTCGTATTGAGGTCCGCGCTTTGACGGTCCCTTTCTTCTTTCACTTCACATCTTATGCACCTTGGTGCAAGATGAGACGCTCCAAACAAGGACGTGACTGCTACAGAGTATCTGACTCATCCTCTGTCACTCACTGCGGTGAAGGGCATGGCTTCACCGCCAATGACGACTTGTTTTTAGTCGAAGGCACCCGACCAATCTCTGGAAAGGCCTTCAAAGCTATTCAAGTCCCGTCCACCGATGACCACTGGATCGATGATAGTGTGATGGATCACATCTTGGGTGGATGGTCTAGATCGTACCCCACTTCTCGTCAGTCCCCGTGGATATCAACTACCGCGAGCTACCGGTGGGCTATTTGGGAGACAGCTCGTAGGTTGTTGTCTGGACAGGTATCGTTCGTGAACGTGACTACTGTGAACACATACACCAAGTACTCCTCCAACTATCGCGGAACTCGGCAATGGATCCTCAAGGTCGCTCCTGTTTTCGAACAAAAGGGATTTCACGATAGAAACAGATTTATGGCTTTGGCGAAATCAAGCTCGGAAGTGCTGTTCTACGGACGGATCTGGGATAAGGACATTGAAGCTGTTCAGAGATGGACTCAAAACGTGAGCAGTTTACGGTTCACATAATGAGGTCACATGCTTACAAGCCAGGAATTCGACGACAATCTGCCGGAAGAGTACCTCATTCCGAAGAAAAAAAGGCAATCAAGGCGATGGATCGACAATCTAGTATGGGATACGGGAGATTCTTTCTATACCGCTAGCGACAAGATCACGGCAAGATTGGAACAGATCAGATCCTCGAGAGGACAGTGGTATGCGTTCAGGGATACAGCGATGGAGCTTGAGATGAGATATGCGATTGAGCCGAGGAGAAGATTGATGCAGACTCGTGGCTTGGGTTCTGACTTTTAGACTACTGACACCAGCGACTTGGCTTGATGAGACTTACTCGTGATACTGACTAGCTTATCATCCTTGACATTATCCGCGACTCGGCATGGACTCGCAATTTCTGAGGCCCGGTCGGGAGGTACAGGCTCGATGGCTCCGGTTATTCCGGAAGTCTGGTATTTAAGTTGCTGGGTGACGTACGCGGACCACTCAAGAGGTGAGGCTGACGAGAATTCCAGCTGCTCTGTCGACTTCGACCAAGATTTACAACGTCATGGATCGGCCCTCCACATCCAATCCTGACATATAGGCTCTGCAAGTCTAACGCCTTCGGCCACTCGAAGCTACGTCGCGGAGATACCCGCATCGCAAAGGAGGGCGAGAAGATCCATTGACTTGGGTGGCTTGGTCAAAAGTGGTAACGACCTTCGGGCATCTACGGCTGACGAGATTACATTCTCCGAGCTGACCCCTTTGATCTCCCTATCATGGCCGGTCGTATAGGTGCAGTAATGTCAGGGTATACATAAGTTGGTCGCACGCATATATAAACCGCACATTGCTCTGGCTTTCTCGTCAGTCTCCATCCACCTCCGATTTTTCTTCGTCTTCGATATCCACTTTCCTACCTCCAACCCGACATTCACGTTCTTCCACACCACCAGTATATCTATCACAATGAATCGACCATCCTACGAAGCTTTGTCCGGCACCGAATATTCTTATCGAGTCTCGTGTTCGAGCTCCCAAACGGCCTTTCACCCTAGACGTGGAACTCAAGCTCTGAACAGCTTTGGCAAGGTATCCCAAGAGGAGCGAGTGACCAGGATTTCAGGCTGTATCATTCCTGCTCTGGAAGTTACCGACGAAAGGGTCATTCCGCTCATTACAGCTTGGGTCAAGGACAAAAAGACCGGCCAGCCTGTATTGAGAAATTGGAAGGTCATCTCCTATACCGACGAGTTCATTTGGACGATGTGAGAAGCGATTCGACGACTCTCGAACGTCCACTAGAACGCTGGTGAAGTCACTATCTGGGGTATGAATGATGATACAGACATCTTTTTCGACAACGACAATGACAACGAGAGCTTTTCACAGCTTATTCACGAAGACACCTGGGAAGCCGGCGACTTTTTTCGATTCAGTACAGATCTCGTGCCTCTGATGAGAATCCCGGGGCAATTGATCGAGATGAAGATGACCCTCGACTTACAAGTAAGTTTCCGTTCACGATACGACATGGGCTTGACCTTAGCAGGAGCTCCTCGATTGGTTGCCCGAGTTTTACTTTTCGACTGATAAGTCACAATCACGACCCCGATCCGGGAGGGCACTCTCTGAGCTCGTTTTCAGACCCACTGACTCGTTCAACTTGGCCCAAAGCAAGATCCTCGTTAGAAAGGACGGTTTAAAGACCCAAAACAAGGAGGCGGACGATCTCGATGAAGTGACTTTGACCGTTTCAGGCGAGGATATGTACTTCCTCTTGATCAAGCTGAGGCCAGCCTGGCTGATATATAGCCAGACTCTTTCTCATATCGACGATTCCATCGACCTCGCGGCAATGCTCGAAGGCTTTGCCAATATCTCCGACTCGGCTCGAGAGGTCCAAGAAGGAGTCTTCAAGAGGAAAATCTATCTCAGGGCCTTGAGCTGCAGTCTGATCTTGCAAGCGGACTACATAGAGCTCGAGTCTCTCTTCTGCTTCCCATCGTATACCATCTAAGTCATACATTCCTATACATCTTGTAACACCACTTACCATCTATCGTCTTGTAGAATAACATACTGTATATACGATACTTTATCATCTTGGGAGACCCAAGCATGATGTGAATGTACATCGGTCAGGTTCCATCGACTCAGTCTAGGTGAACACAACTCTTCTTGCAGAATCTCTGTCCTACGATGGCAGTGAAGGCATAGTATACTCTGACGCAGCCGGTCTGTCCTACGCCAGCATACTAACGACCACAGACTCCGAATCGCCGGCAACCGTGGTCTCATCGATTAGAATCAGGTCAGTAAAGGTCAGTGTCGCTCCGTTGTTCGCACTAGTGGTCACGAGCTTAAAAACCTGAGCGATCGCATTAGTCAATCTTCCTGTCGGCAGCTTTCGTAACACGTGTCAGACGTTGTACTTCTCGGGAGATGCATGGCCTTGATTGGCTCTCTGCCAACTCTTCCTTGCCTGTACCCAGAACCCAGGCAGGAGCGAATCATAACTAAGGCGCCAGATCACATGTCTGATATGTGGCTTTCATTCAGAAGTCGGTCTTGCTCCTATAACCCTTGGCCACCTCTGGTCGTCCTCTCCCTCTCGGCGCCTCACTCCCTGCCCGATATCCACCTCCCCTACCCCTTTTCGGAGCTCCTCCACCGGACCCAGCGCCATCATAAGGTCTTTTACCCGGATGTTGATTGAAACCTCCCCTCCCAGGCATTCCACCCCGTGGAGTTCCTCCTCCTCTACCTCGTGGTGTTCCGGGCGTATACGGTCGTTGTGAATATTGTGAGGGCGGTAATGGTGGGATACCGGGTGAAGAGGGCGTCGGATGCTCGAATGGTAGTGCTGGAGATGAGATCGAAAACCCGTCCGGACCCATTGATATCGATTGAGCTGTACGTTGTTCGCGACGGCGCTGTGTGTCAGTTTTAGAGAATGTATCGGACGTACTCTTCGACGAGCTTCTGCTTCTTTCACACCTGCTTTTTCACCCCGTTGATACTACGAGTCAGCTTCCAGCGCCAACAAGAGACATGTGAAGCTTACACCCTTCTGAGTTCCAGGCTCAAGCCGCGCCGATTGAAACGCTTCCATACCCAGCATTTCCAGTGGACCCTCAGGTAGATCCGGCGCTGGTCCAGGAGGGTTCCCAAAATCACCCAGAAGAGGAAGTAGAGCCACTGCAGACTTATCTCCCGCCGGAACAGGGTCTAATGTTAGCTCCAGTCGAGCAAGGAAGTGAATTTGACAAACCTATACAGTCTGGTAAGAGATGCTGATATCCTTTTTCAATCTTGATACGCCGTCTTTTGTTTCCCGCCTGACCACCTTCATCGTCTGATCCCTGACCATCGTCTTGATTCGCAGCGTACGGGCGGACGTGAGTGTTATATAGTCCGCCGAGGTTGAGTAAGGAGATCATATCGTGTGAAGCGTGGACAGGTCGCAGCGGAAAGACTGGGTTTGTCAGCTGTCCCGCTTGTCTGAGCCTCAAGAGCTGACATACCATCAAGTCGAGGCATGACTAGCCTTGTAATTTCGACGGGTTGGCCATCCGACTTCCCGTTTCGTGCGCCTTCAACACCTTGCGCTCGGGGTGAGGTACTGCTCTCTCCATTCTTGACGATGTCCATCCTCGACACTGCCGAAGCCGAGCGGCGAATAAATTCTGCGAGACTAGGCTCGAGACTATTGAGCTATCACAGAGCGCTTGGGCAGGCGAAGCGATACTGGGTGACACCAGAATGTATATATACAAAGGAAAGAGCGAAGACGGCTTTGGTTGCAAGAAGGCTACGAGAGTTGAGTTTCGGTATATCTTCGGATAAACCACCCAATAAGCTGGATTGACTTTGACGCGTACAGCATCTTGAAGTTGATTTCTCAATCACAACCACCGACACACGATAAGTCGACAGCATAGTGCCATCGACAGCAGTACTTTGAGACCTACCGTCGGAAGAAGTTGAATCGGTCCCCATCATCAGGCCATTGAAGTATAGAACGATAACGACATTGACGAAAGCGCAAGACAGACAGCGCGTCATCAGATTATCACTTGGAAAGGATGCAGATGGACAGACTCGGATCAAACCAATCCCCAGCAGGATCACCCAAAGAATGGCCACCATCAAGGACACACGGACGTACACGCTCCATTCCTGCCTTGTTCCCCTCTCAGTCTAATCCGACTAGCCCCATAACCCCTTCATCACCACTAGCATCAGTCGATATGCTCGTTGGACAATCTACTGGATTTGTGCCTTCTCACGGAAGGAATAGGTCGATGGGAGGTGGTGTCTTGATGAGTCCTGTAGGAAGCAGTGCAGCTGGATTGGGGGTTGAACATGAGTGGGCCGGGATACAGGCTAGGTGAGTGGCTGTGGACTGCGTATTATGACCCCGCTGAATATACAGGACTTTCTGTCGGTGGTAAGCGCTCAACATAATTGGTCTGTGAAGCTACTGACTTAGATGCAGGCTTAATACCAAGCTGGAAAGTCAAGGTTTGACACCGATGACGGACCTAGTGAAGGACTTCTCGAACGGCGTCAAGCTCATTGAGGTGAGCAATTTTTTACAGAAGCCGGCGACTAAGCTAATCTGCAGTTACTGGTGGGCTGGATCTCAGCAAGCTGTTCTAGTCTGACGTCTCTAGGAGATCATGTCGGAAACAAGCCTTGGGCGGTACAACAAGAAACCAACTATGAGGGTCCAGAAAGCAGAAGTAAGCTATATTTGGTCGGATCCGAGTCAAGCTGACTTCAGAACGCATCAAAAGCACTACAATACATTCGCGACAGAGGCGTCAAGCTCACTAACATCGGTACGTCGAGCCCCTTTGCTCTCAGCTGACGATCAGGTCCAGAAGATATCGTTGATGGGAATTTGAAACTGATACTGGGAATGGTACGTTCCGCATGTCATTTGACCCATCGAGCTAAGATCAGATCTGGACGCTCATTCTTCGGTTCACCATCGCTACAATTAGGTATGTGACCCACACATACACCATTGACTGGTAGTGAGGAAGGTATATCAGCCAAAGACGGTCTGCTATTGTGGTGTCAGCGTAAGACTCAGCCTTACCCAGAAGTGGAAGTTAAGGATTTCAAGAGGAGTTTCGCCGATGGTCTCGCTTTGTAAGTCACTAGTGCAGCTCAAAGCTGACAATTAGCTGTGCCTTAATTCATCGACATCGACCCGAGTTGCTGGACTGGGACAAGCTGGACAAGACTGACAAGCGGACTAATACTGAATTGGCGTTCCGAGTCGCAGAGCAATCGCTCGGTATTCCTGTATGTCCGATCGGTAGGGTGTTGCTTACTGTAGCGTCTACTGGAGGTCAAGGATCTATGTGACGTCGAGGTTCCAGATGAGAGATCAGTCATGACATACGTTGCCGAATTCTTCCACAAGTTCTCCTCTGAAGGTAGGTCGAAAGTCTGGATAGCGCTGATCAGCAGATAAGGCCGAGACCGGGTCGAGACGTGTCGAAAAATTCGCAGAGCTCATGCAGGGTTTATGGTATGTCCGATTTCGTGAAAAGAGTTGATGTCAGGTCAAACAAGAACGACTTTGAACGTCGTATGGAAACACTCTTATCTTCCATGGACGGTATCAAACGAGGTTGGCAAGTCAATACTCCTCCTACGACATATCCCGAGGGGATCGCCCGGTTGGCCGCTTTTGCGGAATACAAGAAGACGACAAAGCGAGCTTGGGTCCGGGAACGTCAAGAGCTCGCTGCGCTATACAGTAATATCCAGACCAAGCTGCGGACCTATGCGCTCAGGCCTTGGGAGCCTCAGAGTGGACTGCGATTAGAGGATCTAGAACGGGAATGGAAAGTCTTACTGGTGGACGAGGGGGCAAGGAGTCGGGCAAACAATGCTAGTATCAGAGAGTGAGTGCTCATTAGCCGAAAGCTCTGTGCTGATAGTGCAGAATCAAAGAGGCTTTGCGAAAGGCATTCGCGAGTGCCGCAGAGGATTTCATGGCCCGTCTACAGCGGATCGAGCAGTTCATAGGTGCTCTTCGGGGAGCTCTGCCTGTAAGTACACGATGTCCGAATGCGTTCATTACTAATGCGGTTAGGATCAAAAGCAGAAATTGGTAGCTCTCTCAGAAGAATTACCCCAGCTACGAGTTCACCTGAATAACAAGATTATGGAAGCCGACCAAAATTGTCAAGAAGCAAAAGTCGAGGAGAACGATTATACTGTCTTAACTTTCGATGATCTCGAATACGAGCTCGGGCTGGCGGAAGGTAATATCCGTAAAAAGATTGCCTTTGTCGATAATCAGGTTTGTCCCAAGGATGTGGTGTATTCAGGCTGATAAAATAGATGGTCTCGGCAACACATACGAATATCACGCCTGCCAAACTTGAGGAATTCGAGGCTACATTCAAGCATTTTGATAAGGATGATACCAATGTACGTTCGCCATCCATGATGAAGCTGATGAAAGACACTCTCCATTCTGGAAATGCATTCCGCTCTAGCGAGTTTGGGTATCGTTTACGCCGTGAGTTCCCCTTCATTTGTTGAATAAAGCTGATATGTAGGATGATGAAATCGATATCATCTATGCTCAGCTTGAAGCCGAGTTTGGAGAGGTCACCTATCAAGCTTGGCTTGCTCTTTTGGTGAGTGACGAGTGGAACAGGCATGGCTGACAAGCAGACTGATATCACTAAAGATGATTCTTCGTCTGCTGATCAATTACGTGAAGCCTTCCGTGGTATGGCTGGAGAAAAGGTATGTGCATGAGAGTGTTTCCGCTCTGATGTATAGCCATATGTGACGGACCTCGACTTCAAATATGCCAACCTGCCACCGGTGATTACTAGATTCTTATCAGAGGTCATGCCTGTCGTCGAGACTGCCGAGGGGCAGGGGCTCGCAGACGGTTCAGCTAATGCTTATGATTGTACGTAATCTTCCACACATCAGTGACTAGCTAACGTGTCTAGTCAACGCATACCTAGAGACGACCTTTGGACGATCATAGACCATGTTTGTACTTTGTACCCCCACCCAATGTATCTTTGGTATCAAAGTGCCACAAAGCAGTCGCGTTGTCTGTTTCCGTCAATGCACTCTGTACACTCAGGGTAAAGTCAAACAGCCACCAAATTC
>Ga0265798_10012425_pt1 | contig 10272 bp, 15 predicted proteins | sample P3T30metagenome_FD_192430 | JGI IMG/M metagenome (GOLD analysis project Ga0265798, IMG submission 192430) | Plant litter microbial communities from East Loma Ridge, Irvine, California - P3 T30 | ecosystem: Environmental > Terrestrial > Plant litter > Unclassified | place: USA: California...
CTGAGATGGTAGTCAAGGGGTTCTGTAGAGCAGAGGAGATGTTTAGATGTAGATTACGATACATTGCATTGCTTGGTAACACCTTGAGAGAGTTTATCAATTGCGTAACAGTAGACGAGGTACTATTGATTAGCGCGATCCTTCAAGGTGAAATTGGGTAATGGATCAGATCCTCGTTGAGGCGCCCGGTTATCTTTCGCTGCGACTAATGTACACTTGTACAAGAGTCACTCTGAATAAGGATGACATGAAAGCGAGTATCATCATTTCCGTGGTTGGGTGTATGTGTCTGACATACCTATGCATTGTCTCTTGTAGAGTGATATACAGTGTACAGAGAGTCCTTAGAGTAGCCAAGATAGAAGACAGTCACGTTGCGGTATTATCTAATGTGGCACCTCGTCATCGCTATCCCCCGTCCCCCGTCCTTATCCCTCACCGGACCATTCACAAAGCACCTCTGCCTCACATTCTACTCTCCATACTAGAGGTCATAGCATCGTATAACTCAAGAGTACATTAAACCGGGTACTCTCATCATTTTCCTCGGTCAACGAATAACGACCCACGAATCAAAATCACCTCCGCTCATTCAACGATAAAGGAAGTCCAACCATACTCATTCAATCATGTCGGTCAATATCAGTCCCTCTGGACAGATTGGATTCCCTCGTAAGTCCGCCCTCACATCACTCAAGCTTCCTCCCGTATTTCACGGGGCCGTTTTATCTCACGACGGCCGGCCGACCGAGTGCACAGCTTACCCCCAGGTCCACTTACACAATTGGTCAAGCGGTCCATTTTGATCCACAACCCCCACCCCCACCCCGTCGCATTCAAAGTCAAGACAACCGCACCAAAGCAATACTGTGTCCGACCTAATTCAGGTAGGGTCGAAAGTGGTGAGAACGTCGAGGTTCAGGGTAAGTCCAATCAATTACTTGCTTCTTGACATTTGATTGACATTATTATAGTCTTGTTGCAACCCCTTACGACCGAGCCACCACCCCATGCGAAATGTAAAGACAAGTTCCTCGTTCAGTCGGCATTCATTACCCCAGATGAGGAGATGAGGACACTTGCGGAAATGGTGAGTCTAATAAGGTGAAGAGTGAGTGCTGATGAATAGTGGTCCACGACGGAAAAGACTAACAAGTCTGCTATTCACGAACACAAACTTCGAGTCGTCTACATTGCTGCTGAGGATGGAGCCAACGGTATCCCAGAGGAGAATGAGGATATGGAACAGAGTAGGATTGAAGAGTCTGTGAGTGTTTCTCCTTTATATGTGGATATATTCGTTCGGTTCCCTATGTCGCTTGGTCTGACTCTGTTCTTTGCTCTCTCTCCACACACGCGTTATTTGCCTACCTTTTATACCACCACACTCCTTGTTCGTTCTGCGCGGTAGATCAACAAGCCACGAGATGGCATGGGCAGGTGGACGACTGCGAAGGAAAAGCCACTTGATCCGTCTTTGTTTCGAAATGGGGGTATGAGCTACTGGGAAGCTGAACAAAAGCCATACAAGCCGAGTGTTTGTCCTCTTGCTTCCACCATATCCATGTCTCAAATTTATGAGTTGAGCAGCGCTAACTCCCAGGCCATCTTTGCCCCAGCCATCTCGAGCCCTACCACCAACGGAAACGGTATCAACAGCACTCCCCTCCCCACCTCTACTCCTCCTTCCGGAAACGCTGGCCCCGCCATCGCCAAAGAGCTCTCTACCCCCACTCCCAAATCTGCCGAGCCTGCGCTCCCAGCACTCTCCGTTGCCGATATCAACAAGGCTGGTGTCTCACCCACCAACGCTTCATTGGAACAATCACTCGCTACCACCACTTCGGATTCTGAGAAACTACAACTCGCTCTCAAGGAAATTGATAAACTCCGCTCTGATCTCGAGGAGGCACGTGGACCTCAGGCTACTGGATTGAGAAAGCGAGGAGGTGCTACCACCTCTGGAAATGGAGCTGAGGTAGCTGTTGAAAAAGCAAAGGAAATAGTTGCTGGAAATCAAGGAGTGCCAATTGAGGTTGTTGCTGGATTGGTAGTAGCCGTCTTTGTCATGACTTATATGTTCTTCTAGGAAGGTTGAATCTGATTGTATGTTTATAGAAAATCTTTCGAAATGGAAATTGGATGTAATGAGAATTGGTTATGCATGCCGTGAATGGAGGATTCCAGTGATTGCACAGCCAAGCTTATCTGAGTAACGTATACTTTGAAACGCGTCATTTAGATGCTTACTCTGCCTTCCTTTCGACTGCGCTCCAACTACTGTATCCTATCAAGACATTGATCATTGCTCAGTTCATCAGTATTCGCCAGCTTTAACACTGCATTGGTTCCCCTTCAACATCGACTCATTACCTACAATCTACCCACTACAATCTATAGTCTACAAATTACAAATCACAAACTGCAATAATGACCGGTACCGCGCAGAAGATAAAGCAGAAACTGAAAGAAGTCACTTCACCTTCCCCACCACCATCCACCGACTCATCCACCTCCAACAACCACTCATCAATATCCAACCTCCTACATCACAAGTCAAACTCTACATCAACAGGTCAAAGTGGACAATTAGCAGGTGGAGCTCCAATCCAGCCTATAGAATCAGGAGATTCAATAGCTTCCAACCCAAGTAATTATTTAACGGATCAGCAATTAGAACAGGATTTAGCACTTGAAGAAATGGCAGAGAGGGAACATGAGATTGGACATCAGGGGAGGTCGGGTAGTACGGTTTCTGCACCTCCTAGTATACCTGCACCTGCACCAGAGAAACCTTCTGGGGGGATGTACGGGGGCAACATGTTCGGACATGGTAGTGGTGCAGGTGGAGGAGGGAAGAAGAAGGGTAGTAAGCAGAAGTTTGCAGAGAGGCAGGTATGTCCCCCTCATTGCTTTGGTACGAGGGAAGAAACTGATAGATAGGCAAGAAAGAAGGAGGCATTGTTGAATTCTGCACCACCGAATGATCCTGATTGGACTGCTCAATTAGAGAAGGAGAGGCAAGAGGAGATTCAAGTGATTGGAGGAGCTTGTGATTCCCTCGGAAGGGAGATTTTCGAGGTAAGTCGAGTCATGTGCATGCCTAGACGGCAGTCTAGGTGGACTGTTTCGTTGAAGTGGTCAAAGACAAGTATTATTGCTGATGACAGATCGCACCTGATGGACATTGTATGTTCAATGCAATCTCGGATCAGCTCTATCTATTAGGTCTCATCCCAGCCCACCAGGTAAATTCCTTTCTGCCTTGATATGAGAAAAGCCTGACGGAGCAGGCTGGAGATCCATCAGTGACCCGAAAAACCGCAGCTCAATATATGAGAGAACATAAAGATGATTTCATCGCTTTCCTCCCGTCTATTGGAGGAGAAGATACAGCTGGAGCTACTGATGATGGGATGATGGATGATGCTGGATTTGAGAAATATTGCAGGATGGTCGCGGAAACTGGTGAATGGGGTGGGGAGCCCGAGGTGAGTCTTCTTTCCTGCTTCATCATCCTTCTCATTTCCATCTCCCTCCTTTTCGTCTACGCCTGACAATGTACTTCAAAGACAAGGAATAGTGGGATTCAGTGAGCTAACGTCAGATTCAAGCACTATCAAGAGCATTCAACGTTCCAATCCACGTGATTCAACGTGGACCACCAACAATAGTCTCCCACGGCGGCTCAGGGGATGATTTCGGAGGTGCCATGACTCCCGAGAAGAGTGCTGCACAGGGTGAGAAGGTCGTTAGGATCAGTTATCACAGGAGAATGTACGGTTTGGGCGAGGTATGTCTTTTCTCTCTCTTATTGAGGGTGTGGCCTGATGTGTAGCATTACAATAGTTTGAGAAAGGCTTGATTATGAATTAGAAGATATGGCCATGCATATATATGCTTCATGACACCCACTGAGCTGCATGCCTATACTATCAACTATATCCTCTCGCTCTGCCTGTGTCTTCATGACGATGAGGGATTAGGGATATTGATTCCAGCAAAAGAGGGAGATGAATTACAATGACGTACACCAGTGCCTGAGCCAATTTGTATCATTTTGAGTAATTGCTCAGAAACCAAGTCACCGATCAATCACTCATTCTATTATATCTGAGAACATCATCAGATGGTAGCTACTTCTACCCTAGCCAGCTTGCTGGTCACTGCCTTCCTTGTTTCGGCATTACCTCATGAAGCTCAACATACTTTTGCGGATGATCATCACAATGGACCCATCAATCCTTTGAAACGTATGTTCGACCGTCTGATCCCGATGCTGTCCCTAGGAGAGAGGATGAAATGGACTCTGACTGATAACCAGATCTATCGGCAATCTCCCCATTCTACATCCCCACAGAACAACCAACCCCACTCCCTGATCAATGTAAATTAACTCGAGTCTCTCTCCTCATTCGACATTCTTCAATCTTGGGTAACGATGATGAATTTGAAGAAACGATGGAACCATTTATTACCAAGATCAAAAAGATGCAGAAGAAGGGAGGAAAGAGGGGTAAAAAGGGAAAGAAGGAGGGTGCCTTGCCCAAGAAAGGAGATTGGGCTTTCTTGAGGGATTGGAAGAGTCCGATCGTTGAGGACAAATTGGAGAACTTGAGCGAGAGGGGTAGGCAAGATGCCGAGGTGCGTGGAATTCTTGCTTTAGCTGGAAAAACGACGATCTGCAGCTGACGAGTAGGATTTGGGCAAATACTTCCGACACCAATACGATCCCCTCTTCCCACCCCCTTACAAGACTGGCAAGAACTCTTCCAGGATCGCCCACAAGGTATGTTCACTACTGCATGTAGAAATGCAGTGTCTAATTTCAGGTCTGGACAGCATCTTCTGAACGAGATATCATCACAGCCAAGGCATACATCAACGGATCCTTCCCCTCCCACCAGTCAGGGGACGGAACAGGAGACGGAGAAGTTGTTCAACTCGTTCAAGTCCCCAACCATTCAAAGGAACCAATGGGATGGGAGCAGACTCTAACTCCCCACAAGGCTTGTGCTGCTTTCGAGAAGAAGAGTTCATTGGGTCCTGCCAATGAATGGTTATCTGTCATGGCGCCAAATGTCAGAAAGAGGTTATCCGACAAGAAATTGCTTGGGAAGTTTGCCAAACAACTCACCGATCAGGACGTTCTCGCCATGGGCATGGTACGTTCAATTTTACCTCTTATTAGGGAGGAGTGCTGATTCGTAGTTGTGTGGATACGAGACTATCGCTTCTGGAGATTCACCATTCTGCCACCTTTTCACCGATAATGAATGGAGAGATATCGAATACTACTTTGACGTACGATACCATTACATGATGGGATACGGTAATTACCTCACCCCTTACCTTGGTGCTCCATGGGTCAACACCGCTAAACATCTCTTGGAAGGTGAGGAAGGGGATGCACCAGGAAAACACCTCCCTACTCTTGATGAATTCAAGGAGAAACTACCAGCACCCAAGGTTCCTCCTAATGCTACCCATACTCAGACGTAAGTCGGCATTTGACGCGTCTGCACTAGAGCTGATTTGCAAGACTCCACCCCCATTTCACACACCGAGAATCACCTGCTTTCGTAGCAGTCTTCCTCAACTTATTCAACGATACTTCCCTCCCAAACCCCTCCTCAATCGATCCAGCACTCGACCATAGACCCTCAAACAGGCAATGGCGAACTTCTCACCTAGTCTCCTTCTTGGGAAATATCGCTCTAGAGCGATTCGAATGTGAACCCGAGACTGAGGGAGGAGAGGCAGGTGAATACGTAAGGGCAATGGTCAATGGCCGAGAGAAGGTCATGGGTGGATGTGAGGATGGAGTAGGGGGAAGCTGTAAATGGGAATCATGGAAGAGTTGGTTAGACGAGAGGAACAAGAGGTGGGGCGATTGGGCTAGCGTCTGTGAGAAGAAGAAGGATTAGGATTAGTCATGTGTTGGCGTAGGGGGTAAGAGAAGGAGGCAGGGACATCCGGATCGAGCAATCTGTTTCTATATGGCATACATGTATCATTCGTGCATTGGCGTGATTGTCATCCTTTTTACCATGCCGCGAAACATCCTTGGATTGGGGAAGACAAAGGAGTCCGATCTTTAGGTATAAGAAGATATCAGGATAGGATACAAGAAAGGAGTGTGGGACCATACGAATACGTTTCGTCACACTCACCTCCTACTTTGAATTTCACCTCACTTCTTCTAATTATCGGTGGTGGTGTTACTTGAGTCCCTCAAATCTAGTTCAACCTCACAAGATGGTAAACATCAATGCCCACCTCATTCATCACCCCTTCGTCAATCCCCAAGAGTAAGTCTGGATGATTTGTGATAATTGAATAGTTTGGCTGATCACCAGGATCCCGATGCCTACCATCGTCCTTCCCGGGGGAGGTCGACTGGCGATTTACCCAACTGTCAAGACTCGTTACCCAGGTCCTGGATTTGGCATTGGTGCTGGCGTACGTCCCGTCCACAGCCATACAGATTGGAAAGCTAACCAACAGGTGATGGGGATGCCACATCCTCTTGGTGGTATGTCCGTTCGTAATTTGAAACGAGGAACTGATGTCAGGCCCTTTAGCATGGGGATGCGGAATGGGATTAGATGGTACCGCAGCTTCCTACAGGCGATATACCGGTCTTGGCGGGTAAGTGTTTTGTCAGGATCAGTAAGCGAGTACTGACCAACAGAATGTTAACGGGCTATCCACTTGGTATGCAGATGCCCGGTCGACCTGGTCTTGGTGGTTATTGGGGAGTGAGTACTTTACTTAGTTTTTCCGTGGATTGTCCTTTGTTGTTTCGGTTGCTAATTCTCAGGGATGGATTGTGAGGGATTAAGTGACTTTGCTCTTAAGCAGCTTAGTCAGTCGGAGTTATCTACGCTGTGCTGTGCTCTCTGACATTATGTTATTGGTTGTCGTGCCCTATTCCCCTATGGTATGCATTATTGAGTATGAGAACATGGTTTCTGCAAGCGATAGTTGTTTAATCATCTGAAGTGACGTGTTAATTTGACGCGTCATAGTGAGTGTGAGTGTGAGTGAGCTAGAGCACCCTGAGTACGGATTAGTTAGTTAGGATAGTAGTGAGCTACATACAATACACTATACACCTCCTACTCTATACACTACACCCACCACCTATACACCCACACGCGATGCAGCTTCGATAAATGAATCCACAACGAACAGACCTAAGGCATCGACGTATCTTCTCTTCTCCAGTCGAATCACCCAAACATCAGGACCCACTCGAATCAAACAACAATCAAGCTCAAGCAACTCATCACGTTCAATCAGCCAGCGTCGACTATACACGACGTATTCCACGTTATCAATCATTAAACACACGCTTAAACGCGTGAGTTCCTTCCTTGGCGGAATCGACAAAAGGCTTCTTTGCTGACTTGGGCTCCCTTTGAATTACGATTAAACAGACCCACTTCCACTATCAACACTACCGCTCGTACTCGAAGTACACCAATCAAGAGCAAGATGCCATTCTTACAATCTATCACTTCGTTCTTTTCGCCTTCGAACGATCACGGCTCTGGTTCGAAAAGGGCTACGATGAACTCGACCTTTGATGCTTTTAGTTTACCTACTACCGCTCACGGTGGGCTTGGCAGTGGCTTGAGGGATGTGGTGAGTAGTGTCATCTTTCACATAGTGATAAGCCACTGACCTACAGCCGTCCGCTGCGGATAGTGTATCTGGCTCACCTGGACCAAGTAGGAGATCAAGCTACGCGTACCCCCCACCCGCCGAAGCATAGTGGGTACCTCCCCGTTTGACTGGGATTGCGCTGATGACCAGCCGTCCGGCAATGGCATACTTCCCGCCCCTATCACACACATTTCACCGCCTACGTAACGCCCTAGCCGACTCTTTCCCAGAACTCCTTGAAACGCTAAACCCGCCCGCGGATCCAATTCTCTTGGCACAATTCGAAGCTGAACTTGGATGTCCTTTACCTCCCCCCGTACGCGATTCATTCTTGATTGCCGATGGACAAGACCTTGAAGCTTCCAATGGCACTGGTGGACTGTTCTTTGGATTACATCTACTTCCTCTAGAGGAAGTTGTGCGGGAATGGCAGTTTTGGAGACAGGCTGAACACGATCCTAGTTCTGGTCAGAATGAGGCTGTATTGGCGACTATGGCATCTGTACCACCTGGATGGATCAAGTCGTTATACGCCTGCAGAGGATGGTTACCGCTTATTACGGATCGATCTGGGAATTATATTGGAGTGGATCTGGATCCCGGACAAGGAGGATCATGGGGACAAGTCATTATCTTTGGACGTGATTTCGATAGGAAATGTGTCTTGTACAAAGGAGAAGGGGATGGAGGATGGGGAAAATGGTTGGCTTCATTCACGGATGAGCTAGAATCAGGGGATGGATGGGAAGCGGAAAAGAGTAGTTCATCAGATGAAGAGGATGAAATTGGGTATACATCGTATACTGGCGGAGGATCTTACGGCGAGTCTGGTAGAGGATTGAGATTGGCAGGAGAGTACAAGGGATGGAATGTGCTCGAGGCATGGTGGGATAAGAGTGTTTCGAAATGGGAGACACAGGGCCTAGGGATGGATATCGAGGCGATCGAAAGGGGGTTGGAGGAGGCCAGGCGGCTGGCAGGTATCGAGGGCGAAGCCAAGGGAAAGGAGAGGGAGGCGAGGGGCTCGCGTACTGCCGAGATGGCTGCTCAAGAGACGATTCCAGGTAAGCTTGTACTTCCTCGAGCTCGGAGCAGAGCTAACTAGTAGTTTACGGCTCTCCTCAACTACACGCTCCTCCCACACCCACGCCTAATGACTCCGATGCTCTCCTGCCCCCCGCGTCACCTGATGTACCTGCCTCAACCCGGATCCCAAAGATCCGGCACCCCGCTCCATCGCCTGTACGAGTCATCACTCCCGTCAATACCCTCGACCACCCTTTGAAATCGGCAGACCTACTATCTCCACCTGTCCAAGGCCAACCTAGATCTAAGCGTCAATCCCGCGCGCCAGCTCCCACTCCTCTCGATCTTCCCACACGAGCTGATATGCAAGCCATGAATGCCATTGCTGTGGCCGAGACCAGTGGACTTAGGGGTGGATGGATCATGCATACCGACACTTCATCATCTTCTGCAGCTCGACGTTCTCAAGCTGGTTCTTCAAGTATGTCGGCGAGCAGTTCTCGAATGGGCCACAGTCCTGCTTATTCACTGGATGAAATGGTCGATATCGATTTGGAAGGTGGAAAATCCGCCGAGTTTGGATCTCCAACCATGTCGCATGATGATTTGGCGGCTCAATATCGAGAAGAGAGATTATCACTTTCTGGACTTGAACATCGTCGGTCTTCACCCGTCATCTCGCCACATCACTCCCGACCTACTTCTCCTTCTCCACTCCATATCGAGACGACAATGCCGTACGATTACGATTCTACACCACGCGCTACGCCCCGTGAAGGCAATTTGACAGTTACACCCTCACCCACTTCGTTTGGCGCTACGAGTCCAATCCGTCCTCCACCTCGATTAGGAAGTCATTCCGACCGTGGAATGCGTGCGACTACCCCAGATGGAGAAGGGAAAGATAAAGAAGTAGTCCGTGGAAATGATCGAATCGACTATGAGCGCGAAAGACGTCGGCCAAGGGGAGAGCGTGAATCGAGCGTCACTTCCTCGGTCGGATCTCAAGATGGTCTCCTTACCACCAGTGGTTTGAGCTCACGCGCAAATTCCCCACCTCCTCATTTCATTTCCCCGGCCTCATCCCCTGCTCCCACTGCCGTTCCGGATTTAATGTCCCCAACCCCTACTTTATCCAGCACACAGTCCGGTGAATCTATTGGAAAACCATTACCTCATCCAGTACCTCCTCAGAACAAGACGCCAACTGCTACACAAACAAGACATAAAGCCACTGGAAGTATTGTTGCCCAGAGGAAACAGGCACTCGAGGCTGCTATGGGTGGATTGGACGTTAATGGTAAACGCTAGGTAGTTTGCTGGGTTATGAAAATGATATTGTATGCGGTACTGATAGTATGGGGCAGGTCGACTGATGTTACATGGTCCAGGGGGTCTGCTCATGTTACTGACATATACAGCCTTTTGCTGTGGCTTACATACTGAAGTGATTAGTGCGGAAGGGATACATGCGATATATAAGAGTATGTATGGTCACTGATCTCGACGATCCTAGACAAGACCAGAAGGACCCATCATCACCCAAGGTGACCCGGCCGACATAACAACGCCCCT
>Ga0265798_10012426_pt1 | contig 10270 bp, 6 predicted proteins | sample P3T30metagenome_FD_192430 | JGI IMG/M metagenome (GOLD analysis project Ga0265798, IMG submission 192430) | Plant litter microbial communities from East Loma Ridge, Irvine, California - P3 T30 | ecosystem: Environmental > Terrestrial > Plant litter > Unclassified | place: USA: California...
AACCAGCCCACGTCCACGAAGGAAGGTGATTACGTCGTGTACAAGCCTCTGAGATGAACATGACATGATTTGGGCTTGCACGGTGATACCATGACGATAGCGATAAAGCGAAGGTGATTTGAGGGCTCGTCGCGCTTCCGGCAATGTCGCCTGTCCATAATGGAACTCCTTGGAATATAATTAGAGATTTGGTTTGCTCGTACATCCCGCAAATCCCCTGAACTACAGTTGAGTACGCGCAATCAGTATACGTCCCTTTTTCAATTCGCATGGTATGATTGCTTACATGCTGGTAGGATATCTGTGTCTTGCGTCAAGCGCCTCTTAGTGAATTCACGCATGTGATCAGCCAGCCCTCGCAGTTGTGCTCTAACGTTGATCTCATTAACCACTGGAAACCCATAGTCAAGCCGATATGCCTCGTCGTTGGAGATAACAGCATCATCTTGGTGCGCATTGCTACCTCCACTGAAAGCACCTCCTTTGAATATGCCAGTAAGCAGGAAGTCGACCAGAAGATAATTAGAATCATCTTTGAGGCTTGCAGGTGTATGGAACAGCGTTATGTCTGCGCTCTCGTGAGACGCCATACTGCGACATTCCCAGTAGGTCTGGTGTTCAGTGAAAACAATGCGGCGATTGGAAAGCACACCTTCTTGGTAAGTCCAGCCACGAGTCCAATACTGCGACTGCATTACTTCTCGCCGCGGATCAGGAAGTATTGATAAAAGTAAGCTTCCGCTATCGACATAGTACTTTGGTTGCGGTCTGCGGGGTGTCGATCGTACCCCAGGGAGACCATGGCTAGCACCGCTTCCTGCCGCTGCTACGATCGTGAAATCCGCTGCTTCGTATATCGTCGTCATCCTCGAGATCAGGTAGCCTTTCTCATCCAAATCCGATTGGTTTATACAACTCCGATCCACCCATAGATAGGTGAAGTTGAGTTTGCGTGTGACCTCGACTGCGTCCATAACCGTCGCTGGCCAAGGGTCCAGATCAGCGGAGGTAGATCCCCAGACATAGCTTAGAGCTGCATATGGTGTCCCCCATGGCTGTTCCTCCACCTCTGGGGGATCTTTTGAACAATTGATGAGACGAAAGCCTCGGGTGATAGGCTCGTATGATGCGCGTTGCTTGCATGCGTCACCATGCTCGCTCCGACATACATCGAGCCACATCCGTACCTGCCCAAGATCAAATGTGGACGGAATTTCCCTAGCACCCAGTAGATCCTGGTCGCTACTGTTGCCAGCCAGCTGGCGGAAGACGGCTCCTACGGCGGGGATCTCGTAATCAAGCCAGGTGATATCGTGTGCAGTTGGCGGAATAGACTCAAGATCGGGTACGACGGCCATGAAAGCTCTATCATGACGAGTTCGAAGGTCTTGCCAATTCACATCTCTCTGTGCTTCTTTCAATCGCGCTCCATGGAAAATCCATGCATCGCTACTGGGAAACGCTAATAACTTGTAGCGCTCATGTGCATCTGGCTGAGCCCTGATGGATCGGAAAAAGTTGCACAATGGACACTCTGATGGGCTGGATAGCCGAGTACCAAATTGATGCACCAGGAAAGCATCATTATAGAAGTTTCGTCGATCATAGGCTTCGTGAATCTGGGCGGGGTTTGATGTGTTAAGGTTTCTCCCTCTGTAATGCCGGTAGGCTTCATCAAAATTCCAATCGATATCGATCGTTTGGCAAGCCACACATAGAGGTGACGTTGGGTCGTTGACTGTTCGACAGCGTTTGCTTCCATGGAACTCCACGTCATCCTCCGAATTGGACTTTCGTTTTCGTTTCCCGATCTGGTTCGATGATATTTCGGTCATTGCGTGGTAGAAGAATCACGACTTTCCTATGAGATGGGCGATAGTAATTTTGTTCCTATGGCTGACGGTGCAGTCGAATTTCGTACGAAAAGTTGTAAAATAGTGGTGTTGACTCATATCTATCGTTGTGGAATCTATCCTCGTATTGGCACACAGCTGAATGCAGGTCGCTCGGGCAGTGTCTAGCACAGCCTCGTTGCCTGAAACCGGCATTAGCGCCGCCACGGGCGCATCTACCTATCTTGAGCGAATCAGGAACGATCCTTGTTCTCTTCCCCAATTCATCGTTTTGCACACTAATGCCTGACGGGGAGGTTCTGCGAGCCTTCATCTGATTCAGATACTACATAGCGAGCAGCTCGTATGTCAGCGCGGACGCAAAAGGGGTTATCGAACAGCATATTCTTAGCTCGTTTCTGATCATAAGGGCGGCAACATATTTCTTTTTATTCGGCCGGTCGTTATTCGGTTCTCACCCTGACTACAATCTTGCCCTTCGCCCTGCCGGTCCTGAGCTTCTCGTATGCTCTATGTACATTGTTGAATGCAAAAAGTTCGTCCACGACAGGCTTCACTTTGCCGTCCGCGACAAGTTTGCCTAACTTGATGAAGTCATCGTAATTTGTAGAAGCAAGACCGAATGAGAACGGCCGTTGCCCGCCTCCAAGCCACATGGGTACCAAGAAGCGGAAAGCGAGGTCATACATGAAGGGCAAGCTGACCTGGGACCCGATCTGTACGTACTTCGCTCCAGGCTTCGTGAAGGAGGGGGATTTCCAGTAGAGCTCGAACTGGTGGCCAACGTTATCGAGAACCATATCATAGTGCTTCGAGCTGCTTGCGAGAAGAGTAGAAACATCGTTTTCACGATAGTCAATCAACTCGTCGGCTCCAAGATCCTTGCACAGTTGGGTGTTTGCACCTGTGACAGAATCAGCAGATGCGCTATCGTTCCAAACTTGGTATATCTACCTGAGCAAGTTGTAGTAACATGGCATCCCAAAGCTTTGGCGATCTGTATGGCAAATGTTCCCGTACCTCCCGAACCACCATTAATAAACACTCGGTCACCAGCTCTCACATTTGGAGCAAGACACTGATACGTCACAAGTCCACAAACCCCTAGCGTTGCTGCTTGCTCTACAGACACGCCACTAGGTATCGGCACCGTCCCAGCTTTTGAACCGATAACGTATTCCCCAAGTGTGCCAAACTGTTGCTTTGGCTCGAGTTTGCCAAATACCATTTGCCCAACCTTGACATTGCAGTCGGGTCCTTCTTGAACAACCCTTCCAGCAAAATCAAGCCCGGGTGTTGCTGGTTTCGGGATGGCCATTCGTCCAACCACTGGCAGTTCTGCTAGCTTGTAGTCGACAGGGTTTAGAGCAGCAGCGTGAACTTGAATAAGAGATTCTCCAGCTGCGAGGGGCCGCTTCGATGTCGGCAGTGGGACTGAGTCTTTGAGCTCTATCGCCTCCTCAATCGTGGTACCACATGTCGACCATTGCCATGCTCTCATTGTTGTCGGTAGGCTCATCTCTTCCGTTCCGGTGGTGGTGGTTTGCGACATGGTTTAAGTAAAGGTCGATAACACTGTTAAGAGGAGAATATTCGAAAGAGTCGGAATACACATTGATTCTGATGCGACATCATATACTATTCTGCGGTGGCTGGTCGTCAACCAAAACCATGGGCACCATTCGGATCCCCACACGGGGAAGCTGCAAAGCGACCGTGGTCTACGGTATGCATCAGGAAAACTATCATCATCCGCACAACAAGAGCACCAGAGGTTAAACTAGGACAAGTTTGATCATCTATGTCGCGCAGCGAAACTGTCTGTAATGGGAGAGAGGGTAAAGATATGAGCGCCACGTTAGAGGCTCGACGTCGCTAGCGCCGGACCTCGTGCTTCCGCTAACGACTCCTCACAGCTACTAAACCTTGTACACCAACATAGGCCCTATGCGTTCTAGTTGTGCGTCTTACTTGTGATGATAAATATCGATCGATTGCGGCAGGATAGATCGCTTTTGACAATGATGCATTGTTCGTCGTCGGACGCATTCTCTTAAGCCGTGCTGTCCAGATGGGGCTTCGTTTGCGTGTCGATATCGGCAACATGATCCTTTACTTTCAACTCTTTAGCGCCCCAGCTGCATAGTTGGCAAACACAGCACTAGATGATGGTACAAGTTCTTCTTCTCTTACATCGGCATGTTCTCCTTCGACGTCGTGATGTATGACTTTCTCATATCCCTCGTCGCACTTAAGCAATTTTCCTTCTTCGATACTACTTTGAGTTTCCTCTTTTGTGTCACATTCGTCTTCCTTGGCTTTATTATCTATTCGCTCATTCTATTCTTACAATTTTCTCTTACAGATGTAGGCTTAGGTCAGGAATTTGAAGATTTCGTTTAAAAGAGAGATGAAGCCGATGCGATCAGGACTACATTGAGCGTTGCGATCAGATGCTCTACCAAGAAAGAAGTATTTGCTTTGACCAGACTGAATCCATTCTTTTGCTTTCACGAGGTCAAGAACCGATGGGCGGCATCACGAGTTAAGAAAAAGTTGCCATCCTGGGCTTCTAATTAGAATCTCCGCCGCAACTCCGAGTCTATCAATGAGACCATTGCGCACAGCTTCTCTCAACAACAATTACTTCATCATGAATAGAGGATCTGAGTCACGGTGATAGCCCCTACGTATATATGTCTCTCGCAATGCCTAAGTTCACGAGTAATAGTTTGCCATTTGTATGCCTCGTGCTCAGCAGTCGTTCCCGGATGATGGAATCAAGAGTGCTGGTTACCATCAATTATCTTTCCTTGTGGTCCACCTTTTCAGCATGCACCAGCTGAATGATTCTGCTTTACGATTCTCAGATCAGCATGTCATATCAGTAAAATGATCCGGCTGGCTTATTCCTGCCGTGGTCCAGATATCTGAGATTGCAATCGCGAAAACGAACACGTGAGGCATCGGAGAGGTTGTGTGCGTCTTGAATACAACCTGTCATGGTACATGCGAGGATGTTTGAATCAGAAGCAGACGCGCTGAATCATGAGCTTGAGCAGTAAAACACAATTGGATTAGTGTAAGTGCCACCTCGATGTTACGTGGCAATCTCTGAGGGTTTCCAAATATACCTTTGTACTAGACAATGTACCAGCACGATAGGCATGACGGCTGTGCTGTGATGTTAGTGTCATTCCGTATTGAGGTGTCGTAGGGGTACTTGGTGGATAGGCCGGTGAAAGAGAAGCGTCAGGTGGGCGCGTGGCTGGACCAGACCATGGGACGGGTGGCTAGCGTCGCGTCCGTGCCCAGGCTTGACATCAACCATCATCGATCTCTCTGGTAACGAAGCTGCACACATCCTCACCGTATCTGCGCTATACACGCAGCACACTGATCTTCCTACACCGCCAAGCCTCCCCAAACCTAGATACCGGTGTTGCCTACCTTCTACTACCTCGGTCGGTCACCCGCGCAATCTACTCCGCACCGCTTCGAAGCACCGAGCTTCGCGCCTCGAATCGCCCGCGCCGTACCTAGTCTTCCCGCTGTACACACACACACATACCCATTTACAAGATGGCGTCAAGGAAGAAGGTCCTCCTCAAGGTACTGCAGCTCTGGACTGGATATGCTTTTCATCGCTGATGCGCGCAGGTCATTATCCTCGGAGACAGCGGGGTCGGCAAGACGAGCTTGATGAACCAATATGTACGATGACTCCACTTTGAGCTATGCACGATGCGAACGGTAGCTTGAGAGTGTGGACTGGGCTTATACAGTGTCTACAGGTCAATAAGAAGTTTAGCGCCAGCTACAAAGCCACCATCGGTGCCGATTTCCTGACCAAGGAAGTACTGGTCGACGACAGGCTGGTAACCATGCAGGTGCGTGGAGACCATGTTGAGTAAATGGTTCAAGCTGACTTTGACAGCTCTGGGACACTGCCGGTCAGGAGCGTTTCCAATCGCTTGGTGTTGCCTTCTACCGCGGCGCCGACTGCTGCGTGCTCGTATACGATGTGAACAACTCAAAGAGTTTCGACACTCTAGACAGCTGGAGGGACGAATTCCTCGTTCAGGCTAGCCCAATGGATCCAGAGAGTTTTCCATTTGTAGGTATATGTGGATAGTTTAGGACGGCATCGATACTGACCGAAACAGGTCGTAATTGGCAACAAGATCGACGTGGAGGAAAGCAAAAGGATGGTGAGTGTCTCCAGCAGTCGTCAAAGGCTATAATCTAACACATGCAGATCTCATCTAAACGCGCCATGACGTTCTGCCAATCGAAAGGCGGTATCCCCTACTTCGAGACCAGTGCTAAAGAAGCCATCAACGTTGAGCAAGCTTTCGAAGGTAAGCTGTTTTCGTTACCACTCCGAGACTCGGAGTTCGGAAGCTGACATGCGTAGTTATCGCACGACAAGCCCTAGCACAGGAGGACGTAGGTGACTTCAGCAACGACTTCCCCGAGACAATTCCGATCGACCTCAAGGGCAACGAAGGCGGCTGCGCATGCTAGTGTATGCCATTACGAAATAAGCGTTGTTCATGAGAGCCGACAGTGGACCCCCATCTGCCGCAATGCCGTCTTGCATCTGGAGTTCGCATGGAGTTTGGTGTTGGACATGCTTTCTGTGCAGGAGCATCTCGTTTTCCTGTAAATCATCATCAAATATGGGTTTATCGTTGCCTGTTCATATAGCAGCCTACCAATATACAATGTATTCATGCACCATATACTTGCACCTGGACGTGTGATGACGTGGGGCTGTGGCTAAGGCGGCACCGCCACGCTTCCCGCGGCCTCTTGAGACACATGAAACCCCCGAACCCCCCGGGACTTAGGCACATCGTTATCAAGTGTCCGCGTGTCACGCCGAACCACCCCGTGCAACTCCATTCTCCCTCTTCACATTCAGCTTTCTTCCGCGAAGGATTAATTTCATGGGCGCTCGCATCCACTTCCATGCCTCAACACGTACCCCGACCGTGAGCCCGCTTATTGCCTAAGACCCTCCTTGACCGACCTGCTCTACGTAACCTACGATAATTTCTACTACTTCCTCTCGATATGATACCCAGAAGAGAAGAGGATGTCGAGACGACGCCACTCAGCCCACGCGTTAGCGACGTCTCCGACGAAAGCGCGTACTTGCGCGGGGAAGACTACCTTGAGAGCCCGGCAAGTGAGGCCAGTCAGTGGGCTGAGGGCGAGAAGAGGGGAGCTTGGACAAGCAAAGTGAGACATGCAGTGGGAATAGCCCTCCTACTTGCTACCGTGTTCCTATGGACAGCTAGTAATTTCCTCGCGAGTGTACGTATCTCAGTCCCCCTCGGATGACATGGAGGCAATCGTGGTAGTAAGCGCGTAGCTGATCAATACGCAGACAATATTCGCAGACAACTCATACTCGAAACCTTACTTTGTCACCTATATAAATACCACCTTCTTCATTATACCGCTTTTCCCCATGTTCGTCCACCACCTATGGGTCGATCGTCACCGTCCAAACAGCGCGTCACAACACCGTCAACCCATCCTCGCACATATTCGCGATCTTCTACAACGGCGAGCAGGCAAGTGGAAATTGCTTCGCGACCACGAATCTGCGTCTTCACTCTCGTCTTCGAACAAGTCGCGAAACGACGAGGCAGCCGAAGTTCTCTTATCGTCCTCTCTCCACGGCTCTCAGAGCTTTGGTAACGGGAAGAATGGGGAGCAGGACGTGGATGAAGGCATGACCTTGAAAGACACAGCGAAGCTGGCATTGGAATTCTGTCTCCTCTGGTTCTTGGCAAATTACTTTGCGGCCGCGTGTTTGGAATACACAACCGTTGCCAGCTCAACTATCCTCTCTTCCACATCATCAATCTGGACGTTGCTCCTCGGATCCATAATGCGCGTCGAGCGCTTCACGCTACTCAAACTCATTGGTGTACTCGCTTCTCTGGGCGGGGTAGCCCTCATTTCCATGGTCGATGTGTCCGGCGAGACAGACGAGAATCGAGGCTCTTTCCCACACAAAACACCAAAAGAGCTAGCCATCGGCGACGTTATGGCATTCGTATCTGCCGTACTGTACGGTTTCTATACCGTCTTCATGAAAGCCCGGATTGGCGATGAAACAAGGGTCAACATGCCCCTTTTCTTCGGTCTCGTCGGTTTGGCTAATGTCCTGCTGCTGTGGCCCGGCTTTATCATTCTGCATTTGACTGGTATCGAACCCTTTGAACTACCACCGACATCCCGCATCCTCAACATCGTACTTATCAATAGTGCGTCATCTCTCGTATCGGATTTTTGCTGGGCATACGCCATGCTGCTTACTTCTCCGCTGATTGTTACTGTTGGTCTTAGTCTGACGATCCCGTGCAGTCTTGTGGGACAGATGGTATTGGATGCACAGTATGCGTCAGCGTTATATTGGGTCGGTGCAGCGATCATGGTGCTTTCATTCTTGTTCATCAACCACGAGGACCGGAAAGATGAGGTAGATGGGTTACAAGGCGCGGATGACGCTGTGACAGAGGTGCAGAGGAGTTTTCAAAGTCTGAGACAGAGTCTGAGTCGAAGAAACTCGACAACTGGGGTTTGATGCTGAAGCGTCTGATATTGATGCCCTGGTTGCATGTTCGACCCATCCATACGCACCGAGATTTTTTCCAGTTTTGTAGCAAAATACCATAGTCATTGTTATTGGTTTCATGGGGTATCATAATGCAAGTCATAGTACTACCACTTACTCATTTTCGTCCACCGTCCATGTTCTTCGAGTACCCGTTCCGCCCATACTTCCCCTTACCCTTTGAGTTCCACTTTCTTCCACCACCCCTGTAGCTCTTCTCCCGATCACCATCCTTCCTATTCTCCATCAACTCCTTCTTTCTCGCCTCCCAACTCTCATCGTCATCTAGTTCCTCGACTTCCCAGTTCTCTTTCTCCATGAACTTTTCAAGTTGCTCCTGGAGCTGAGGCTCCCACTTCGATGGGTCTTCCAGGTCACTGTATTCCAGGACGTTCTGGCCGAGCGTGTAGTCACCCTGACGAGAGCGGATAAGAGAGGACATCAGGCCGAGAGAGTTACAGGCTAGACCAAGATCGTGGCAAAGAGAGCGCACGTAGAAACCTGACGTCACTGTCATACGGAGCCGGGCTGCTGGGGGTTGCGCGGTTGAAGTGGATATGGCTGCTGATGTGGTAGTTTTGGTAGCTTCGATGTCGGGTTTCTGGGTTGTTGATGGGTCTTCTGCTGCTTCTGCTTGCTCTACAGACGCCGTGGCCTTCTCTTTTATTGATACTGGTGCTTCAGCACTGACTTCCATAGCGTTGTTCTCAGCAGAAGCTGCATCAGGAGACGCCTCTTCTGTTGGTAGAGCGCCAGACATGGCATGCTCAGAGTCCTTCTTAAGTATCTTCGGCTGCTGCCCTGCGCCCTCGACATGGTCGTTCTCTGGTGACCGTGATCGCTTTCGCCCTCGTCTTGTTGCTGTGTCGGAGTAGACTTTTGCATCTTCTTTCCGAATGCCCATCAGCTTCTTTGCTCCTTCCATTTCAGCGCCATCCACCTCCTCCTTTGGCCAGGCAAAGTCATGACTTCCTGGCTCCAACCATTCGACCAGCTCAAGCTCTTCAACTTCCACCGGCCTTGCAGCCACCTCTGGTATGTCCTTGCCCTCTCTCGCGTACTCGTACATCTTTTTGCCATCGACCTTTAGCGCAGAGAAAACACTCGGTTTTTGCATGATCTTGCCGCGGAACTGCGCCAGCTTCTCTTCGACCAATTCCTTGGTAACATGCTCGTAGTCTGCCTTGCTCACAACCTTGCCCACAGCATCGTAGCTGTCTGTTGCTGCACCAAACAGTACCACACACTCGTACGTCTTTGTGCACTCAAGGAAGCGTTGCAGGCATTTCGTGCCCTTGCCCATGCCGACAATCAGCACACCAGTGGCCATTGGATCGAGTGTGCCGCCATGGCCGAGTTTAGCCTTGATATTCTTGAGGTGCTTCGGCTTAGCGTCCGCGATGATGAGGGAGCGTTTCTGAGCTTCGAGCCAGGGTGCGAAGATAGGCGAACGGGAGAAATGGTCTTGGAGGTCGCGCAAGACGCCGGCAGAGGAGGCCCATTGCGGTTTGTTGATGGCGAAGATGCCTTCGAGCACCTTGCGGCTCTCTTTCGGGGGAGTAGTCATGATCGTGCGCTTGATTGAAGACGCGACCAACATTAGCGAGGTGAAAGAAGGGACGCTCGAGCTCTAGCTCTAGCTCTAGCTGGGTGGGTGAAATCTTTGGAACGGCCCCGGAAGATACGAAGTAGCTCGTATTTTCCGAGTTATGCCTATCCCCGATAACGTATCCTAAATGTATACACTGCTACTTTCCTGCTCAAGTTACAACGTAAAAACCTA
>Ga0265798_10012427_pt1 | contig 10270 bp, 13 predicted proteins | sample P3T30metagenome_FD_192430 | JGI IMG/M metagenome (GOLD analysis project Ga0265798, IMG submission 192430) | Plant litter microbial communities from East Loma Ridge, Irvine, California - P3 T30 | ecosystem: Environmental > Terrestrial > Plant litter > Unclassified | place: USA: California...
CCCCCCCCCTTCCACCCAAAAAAAAACCGTTCTATACACTACCGGCCCCCTATAAGACCCAGTGCGACAAAGTGCGCTTCTACGATACGCCCGGCAGTGGTATACGAAGTAATGGTGGTAGCCTTGTTTAGCGCCTATTTCCGGATGACACTGCGCCACAACACGATTGGTGAATATGAGATGCACCAAGCCGCAAAGTTAGAGTAGGCAGACAGCATTGAAGTGTCGGTATACTTATCCCCGCGGTCGTCTCCATCCAAACTTATTCATACAACTTTCTGCCACGAACGAAAATGCCCCGTCTCGATATTGCAGTGACCGGCAACGGTTTCACCACCCTTCCCGCCGAACACGCCACCTTAACCCTTCAACTTCAATCGCGCCCCTGCCCAACCGCCGAAGAAGCTCCAACAGCACTCGAACACTTCATCACGCAGCTCTCGGAAACCCTCGCACTATACTGTCCTAAAGGCGAGAAGTCCGGTCAAAATGCGGCAATTGTGCACTACTCCATCGCCACGCGCGACGTAACGTGCCACCACGAGCGCAATCCCGAGTCCTCTGGCTTCATGAGCGGCAGCAAAGTGAGTGTTACGAGGAGCTGGATCGCAAAGGCAGATATGCACGTTGTATTTGCGGACTTCAGTGCGCTTCACAGTCTGGCGACGCAGTTTCATGCAATGGATAATGTGCGCGTGTATGGTGTGCAATGGGGTTTGAGCGATGCGTCGCTCGCTGTTTCACGCGCTAGCAGTCGGAAAGCAGCGGCAAGAGATGCGTTACAGCGCGCGAGAGATTATGCGGAGGCTGTTGCGGACTTGTCACCGGAAGAGGCGGCGCAGAGGGTCAAAGCGATTAATGTGAAGGACATGAGAAAGTACGATGTGGATACGAAGCCGAAGCTGTGGTATGGAAGGAAGACAAGTGTAATCAGTGCTGGTACAAAGGGCAAGACGGAAATGCATTACGAGCCGGTGGATGTGGTGGTTGGTGTAAAGGTCGAGGCCAGGTTTGTTGTTGAAGGATGAAGACATAGCATTGGTGTTGATCCAAACACATCATGTACCAAAAAAAAAGTAAACACATCGATACGGTGTAGAAGGGACTTCAACTGTCGCCATCAACCGAACTCTTGCGACGACTCCGCTACATAGAAACAGCCGAACCAACGCTTGGTGGTTCTATACGTTCCCACTCGTGGTCAACATGTAGCCCACGGAAAAGAGATCTGTACATGAAGCAGTAGTCAAAGTTGCCACAGGTATGACAGCAGAATCGCGGCCCGTAAATGCTCTGCGAGATGCAATATTAGCCGCCCGTTGTCGCACAAGCAATGAACTTACTTAGCAGCATCCGTCACAGGTTACACCATCGTATGGCGTGCCTCGCTCATACTCAGCGCTGGACGCATTGCTCAGCGCAGCCTGGCTACTTTCGGTTACGGTAACCCCTGAAGTTCCTCCTCGTGTCCGTGGAAGATCGCAACAGCAGATGGCGTCCACTCGCCTTGCAAATCAACGACACCCTCAGATGATGTAATTGTGGCCAAGGGCATCCATGGAGTACGCAAGGCATCTATTGGAGATTGCCAGGGACGGAGGATACATTCACTTCACATGCGGCCATTCGGCGGTAAAATCGGGATCGCGAAAGTCAAGCCAAGCGAAGTAGGTATAATTCTTGATCGAAAGCAAGTCGGTCGCCAAGTTGACAGCATCCTCCGCTTGACTTCCAACTTTCTGAATGTGATGGTCCCAGAACTTTGCCATATTCATCGAGCGCGCACTCATTGGGATCATCTCCGCTTGATCGATTCAGCTGACGAGTCTCGTTGAAGTACATCAGACAGCTTCTTGTTATTGATGCATGACTGGATGTATCTTCTAGACTGTACTGGCTCGCGAGCCTTTGTCTTATTCTGTCCGACATGAGGTATTCCTGGACGGAGAATTGCGCCACAGAGATGACAAGGCGCTCTTCCCTTTCTAGTTCTTGCCTAGCTTTGCCCGGTAAGAAGAATTCCTGGAGTCGTTGAGGGTCAACGGAAATCTCTCCACTCGTCGTATTCGCCGACAGAGTGATAAGGCCCGAACCAATGTTCAGGATGTCCATTGGATCTTCAAGAACCTCACGAGGAACAAAAGCGGGTTCACGATCATGGTCTATGGCAATCACTCCGGCGAGCTCGTCCATGGACAAAGGACGCACAGCGCGCGCTAGCCATCTAAGCATACGGATGGCATACTTTGAGTCTTCCTTGCTAATATTGCAAACAACGCGTTCGTATGTTTGATCAAGATCTGCCGGTAATGTGGCTAGCGCATCTCGCAGCATTGCTCGATTGCGGCATTTGCCCAGGACAACAAGTTGGCATGCGACCCATCTGAACCTACGATGTAATCAGCTTGGTTGAACGTATGGTACTGACATCACATACATGACGCGAGCCCCGCGCACCAAGTTGGACCCTATCTCCTGTCTCACACTGGCATCTCTTCGCCACTTAGCCAGGTCTTGGTCGTTTGAGAGCCTTTCCTGAATGTAGGTATGTATTTCGTGATTCCTTTGGTCGCTCTGGAGGCAGATGGTGTTGTCTTCAGTGACGAAACGCCGCAGGTGGTCTTCGATGTCTCGTTCTTTCCGACTCGCCACGAGCGTGTGCATGTGCGAAATGTGCCAGCCACTCAGAGTCGTAAGCAATTCTAGTAGTTCGAGATGTTGCTTGCATTCATCGAGTGCATCAAGCACGATGTATATCTCGGGTATTGCTTGAATTGTTTGCCGAAGAATTTCAACAAAAATGTGTCGAGCCGGCTGTCGTGGCCCATGGCCGCTGTCACTGGTTGCAGGCAATGTATCTAGAGTCGGAGGAATATATGATAAGTGCCGTAGCCGTTCTGCTGTCAACGAGCATAACATCGGCGTTACCGATTGTTTTGATGAGTCACTGAAGTCGAAAAAGAAACAAGTCATTCTCAGTCTCGTGTCGGCCTGACTGTGGTGCAGCAAGTGCTCAATGATCGCGGAGCTGAGGATGGTTTTCCCACAGCCAGGGATGCCATACAACCAAAGCCACGACGTCTCATTACGTTTCCAAGTTTCGGACCTGGTGCTTTCCAGCAACCAATGGCCTGTTCGAGTTGATCGTTGCTTAAGCGCTTTATGGTGATTTGTAGTGGCTATGGGGCTAGAAGCCAGCCAAGAAGCTTGTTCAACTCTCGTACCCTTTTGTGTAAGCGCCTCATTGCATTTTCCTTCCCCTCTCCATACACAGGTGGCATAAAAATACCGATAGTTCCTAGAAGACAGTATGCGACGTCCCCAGAACGTGTTGTTTGCCGGCTTGTGGTCTAGGAGAACGCTAAATAAGGATAGCGGGCGGCCTAAAAAGGCTTCTGATGGGATCTCTGTGATACGATGGATGATGTATTTGAGCGACTCTCTATCGTCCAGATGCAATCCACTGCTAGAGAAGAAATCGACTGAACGGGGTGCAAGGAGCTCTTATAGTGTCCAGCCGCGAGTGGACCATCTCCTTTTCGCGAAGTGCTGATCCCATTCTGCTGGCTATCAAGACTTCTCGTCGACATCATCGCTTTCAACATCTCGTGAGCTCGTGACTGCCTTGGTGGTGACTGCGATGACGTAACGTGGTAAACATGCCCCCACGCACTTACCACATTGAAAGCTGACTCAACTCACCGCTCACCATTTCCTACTGCAGCATGCTTACAGCCTTGCGATGAAAGCCTCGCGGACTCCACTACCGTTCGAACTAGATTACCTATATTGCGAGCGAGGCACGATGTAACCTCAACCTTCCGATCAAGCATCGCGACGCAGCAAGCTTCCAACTCTGGCCTCTCGGAATCATTCCTCTTCGCCAGCTTCACTCAGCAGTATGCAACACTGGAAGGCTCACCGTAAAACTACCCAAGGCAATTGCCTACAATGGGCCTTCATCAGTCAAAGGAGATTATTGAGCAGACGCGTGCAGGCCTACCAACCCTGCGTGGTCATATCGACTCTCCAATCATTAAATTCCATGCGGCGGTCTTCTATGAGTCTTCTCGAAGATGTCGCGAGGCGGAATCGTGATTGGTCAAAGCCTGCAGAAGAACGGTGAGATTTCGACGAAGGATTGTGCATGCAGCACTCAGTACTGGCCCATGCATAGGGCTGAGTGGTAAGGATGACTACCAGTCCGCTGGATTGCGAATGAGGAAGGTGGATCTTCAGCATCGCCGTCTTCGTGCGTGGTTGATACTGGAGTAGAAAGAACGGTATGGCCGTTACCGCTACTCGTCTCGGGACGGTTACGCTGCCGGGTCGGGTACCCGCTGCATCGCCAATCACGAAACCTTCCACGAAGAGCTCGGAACCTCCACGTTGGTACTGAGTGCCGGCCCGTCTACTTGGAGAGTGTGAGACAGGCTCAATTCTCGGTATCAATTTGAGTGCTGATGCTTAGAAATGGACGTCACCGACTTCCCATGGCCCGTCGACATCAAGACGCGTAATGACTTCACGCACGCGGGCTACTGACAAGCCACGCATTCGATCTTCGCTTGCACGAAATCCTCGCGAGAACCTAGAGCTGCTATCGCGCCCATCAGGTGACGGCGATAATGAGGATCTCGGAATGCACCAACCAAACTTCTTCAGTGTGATAAGCCGGCTACTACAAATCAAAATCCTTCGCCGTTCGCCGAAGCACAACGAGAATTGCTTCCTGCCCCGTTCTCGTCGCAAAGAGATAAATGAGTGGTCAGCCCTTCGCAGGTTGAATTAAAACTTCTTCATCCGCCCATCAACTGAGGGGCTTCCATTAAGCGAAAGGGAGTCACAGCGGCCTCGCTACATCCCATGCATGTGGTTCCGCGGTCGCCGAGTTGGCGTCCAAAAAAGAATCACGGCATGCAGAGGACATGTGGGCGACATGAACGCCTCACCTCTTCATCGACTGCCAAATGTCGTTGACACGGCCATATATCCGCACCTGAAGTCGGTCAGGCTGCCTGCGGCAGTAGGCCTCTTCCAGCCTAGCCGACCGCCCTCATGCGGAATGAACATGGTGCGTGGGGATTTTCTTCCCGTTCACGACGAGATCCTAGCTTCCCCTCGCAGCGCTGCTGGCAATCATGCTGGCCTCATTCGCTGGCAGAGTGAGCCCGCAGCCGAATGCGCAGGCCTATGCAGCTGGACATGTTGTCTTTTTTATCTGCTGCCCGCCCTTTTGATGGCTTGGTGAACAGCTCTGGTAGGAAATGGGGTCGGGTGGTCCGCCGCCCGTTGATTCGCGGGAGCGAGAAAAGCGGGGGACCAGCGGCTGCGCCGAGCGAGGCCCTCGTGTCTGACCGCCCCGCTTTTTTTCTTACTGCTCTAAACATACCACCACAGCCATGGGCTCATCGTGTTTCGGATGGGGCCAAAAGTTCTCTCCGTCCTCCAGAATAGTTTATAATCCTCCTCCAAGCCCTCAATGGCAGCCACACGCCCACGACAAGATACCCAGCCCCTGAGCACTCCTATAGCGTGATGGCTTCCCAAGGTACCCACGACTTTATCAACATCACCAACCCTAAATCGAGATCTCACTCGAGGGCACCAAGTATGCTACAGGAGCCACAGCAACAACTTCAGGCCGCAGTCATGGCGTCGCGACCGCGGTTCCCCACACCTAAACATGCGCCCCAGCGAAGCATCGATGACTTCTGGGCCAAGTTCACGACGAAGCACCCCGGCAAGATCTTCACCATCCTCCCCGACAACCTCTATGCCAAGCGCGCAGCTGCACATGCGCCGAAAGGCTCGATACCTGGAGTCAATGCGCTCGCATCATACGACCAGGCTGTCGCGTCTTGCAGGAGCAAGGTCACGAAGATAGTCAAGGAGTGCCGACGACTGAATCAGAAGTATCGGGACCCACACTTCGACATTGAAGCCGACTTCAAGCGGTCGCAAGCTCTACCTGACACACCTGCCGACTGCTTGACCGGGCTGGACAAGGAGAAGTCCGACTTTCAGCCCATGTCGGTCAAGAGGGTTGAGGTGAGACAGCCAATAATGGGACGCTGCTCGAAGCTGACAACGACAGGACATCTTCGAGAAGCCAGGTTTCTATATAGGAGGCGCGACCGCCAACGACGTCCGACAAGGCAACGACGGCGACTGCTGGTTTATGGCGGCGCTGGCGACGATAAGCAACAAGGAGGAGCTGATACAACGCGTGTGTGTCGCCCGGGATGAGCAGGTCGGCGTGTACGGCTTTGTGTTCCACAGAGGTAGGCGAATCATGTCGTGGCACCCTGAACACGCGCTGACATGACACAGACGGCGAATGGATCTCCGAAGTCATCGACGACAAGCTGTACCTCATCAAGGAGGATTTTGACGAGGCCAAGATCGAGCGCTACCATTGGCTGGAGCTGCAGAACCGCAAGACACCCGAGGAGGAATATCGTACGGTCATGCAGACCGGGTCACGAGCACTGTACTTTGCGCAATGCAGTGATCCGAACGAGACATGGCTGCCGCTACTTGAGAAGGCTTTTGCCAAGGCGCATGGCGACTACTCTGCCATTGATGGCGGCTTTGTTGGTGAGGGTATTGAAGACCTCACGGGCGGTGTTACGTCTGAGGTCTTTGCTACAGACATCCTCGACAAGGACAAATTTTGGCGCGAGGAGCTCATGAACGTCAACAAGACATTCTTGTTTGGTTGTGGTCAGATGAGCGGCACCTACGGAGAACGCAGAGGTATCCAAGAGAAGCATGCCTACTCCATCATGGAGGCGCGTGAAATTGACGGCCAGCGCCTGCTGAAGCTTCGCAATCCTTGGGGCCGCACAGAGTGGACTGGGCGCTGGAGCGATGGCTCTGAGGAGTGGACGCCGGATTGGATGCACAAGCTGAACCACAAGTTTGGCGATGATGGCGTCTTCTGGATCTCCTACAAAGACCTACTCCGCAACTACCAACACTTCGACCGCACACGTCTCTTCGGCCCTGAATGGACTGTGTCTCAGCAATGGACGAGCGTCAATGTACCTTGGAGTGTCGATTACCTCGACACCAAATTCAAGATCAACCTCGCCAAGTCCGGCCCTGTGGTCATCGTCCTCAGCCAGCTTGACGACCGCTACTACCTCGGCTTGGAGGGACAGTACGAGTTCAATCTGCAGTTCCGACTTCACAAAGATGATGAGGAAGAGTACATCGTGCGTAGTAACGGGACCTACTACATGAAACGATCCGTCTCTACCGAGCTCACCTTGGATGCCGGCAACTACACTGTCCTTCTGAAGATCAAGGCTACACGCGTACCCAACCCCACGCCAGACGAAGTCATCCGAGCCACATGCACCAAGCGACGCGAGAAGCTTCTTGCTACCGGTCTCTCATACGACCTCGCACACGCCAAAGGACAGTTCCGCGAGCACGAGAAGGAAAAGGCCCGTCGTCGCAAGGAGCAAAAGCTCGAGCGCAAGAAGGAAGAAATGAAGAGCTCCCACGAGCAGCGCAAGAGATTGCGCAGGAAGGCCAAGCTCCGTGAACAGAAGAAAGCCGCCAAGGAGACACGCAAGATGAACCGATCCGGCGGTGACATCCGCGATGTCGAGAGGAAGCTGCAAGACCTTTCTGGCCTCGGTATTAGTGAAGAGGCCCAGCAAGGCACCGACGACGAAGCGAAGCCCATGCATGTGGCTGTTTCGAGACATAGTCGCGCTGCCAGCACGGGACAAATCCGCGAGCGTTCCTCCAGCCCTGGCGGCGGTGCCTTTGGAGGACGTGGCGGCTACAATAGAGGTCGCGATGGATATAACAGTGTTCTTCCTGGCGCATTGCAGGGTCGTGGTGGGTACAATCGCGATATGCCGAGCCCCGGCTTGAGTGAAGGCCTTCAAGGTCGCGGCGGGTACAATACTCCCCCTCCCACTGGATCTGGACAGGGCGGCTTTGGGGGTCGCGGCGGGTACAACCAGAACATGCCTGGTGAACTCACGGGCCGCGGCGGATATAATCAGAACATGCCTGGTGGTGAACTTACGGGACGGGGTGGCTACAACAATGAAGCCTACCAAGGTCGCGACGGATACAATCAAGGTCGTGATGGGTACAACAACATGCCCGGCGAACTCCAGGGTCGAGGCGGCTACAACGACACCGACTCCCCCATGGCGACCCCACTGACCGACGACTTCACACCACCCCAGCCCCGCCCGTACAGCCCGCACCCAGTTGTATCCCGCAAAGCAACGCTCACACCCATACCCGGCCTGCGCCCCGGCATCCAAGTCACCCGCGGCCGAGGCTCATCTATCAGCTCCAACCGCGCACACCACGGCGTATACTCTCCTGATCCGTATTCCGACGAATCGTCCTGGGACTCCGACATCGACGGCCCGTGCTCGCTCGACAGCGGGATGTCTTCCGACGACGACGACGCACACCTCTCACACGCTGAGCGCCATCACACCCGCTACGTGTGGTACAACGGCGCGCGCTACCCGTACGTCGAAGACGAAGATGAATTCGAGCGTGATCCGTGGAACGCCGTTGCCGTCGTCGGTCTACGCGTTTTCTCGCGCGATGGTGGCGACGTTACGATTGAGGTTGTTAATGGCGGGGAGAAGAGGAGTAGGGATGATGGGGATGGGGGGAGCGTGGCGAGTGGGGGCATGGTGAGGAGGAAGCATAAGGAGTTGGATGTTGATGATAGTGCGGCGGATGCGACGAGTCCGATGCGTGCTAGAACGGGCGGGCTGGAGGGTGAACTTGCTGCTAAGACGAGGGCGGAACTTGAGGAGGCTGTGACGAGAGTGGGTGCGGAACCTGCTGGGCAGGAGAGGGATAGACAGGGGACGCTGTCTTGAGTGGACTGAGGAGCAGACGGACTGGACGGGGAAATTGCTTTAGATGGTATGTTTCGCTACGGCATTTCGTCGTTATCGGGGTTTGTTTTGCGGTTTAGCGAGAGCGTGGCGTTCAAGGACGAGTGTTGCCTGTTGTTTCGTATCGTCCCGCTTTTGTAATACCCCTTCTGTCTTTACATACTTCGTCAACGCATCCATATTGATTTCCGCAAACCTCTACTGCAAGCTGGGTTCATGATCACGAACCGGTGCAAACCCATATTGCCCATCGTCATCATCATCACCATGTCCGTCAAGTTTCTCCAAAGACACGGCTTTGGTATCACACCACACATCTTCATACCCGTCTCTCCACTTCACCAACAAGTCTGAAACTCTTGGGCTGCGCATGCGACGGGGCGTCCTCACGCTTAGAACTCAAGCGTGATCGTGAGTACGGATGAGCATGCATGGAATGAATTTGCGTACTCAAGAAAGATGATTTCATCCTTACAGGCGTGGTTGATGAGCTTCGTATAGAATTGCAGTGCACATGCTCCAGCGTTTGGATGTGTTCGCGCTTATTAGACACGGAGCATGCGAGATGATACGTCAGCAATCAAGGAAAGCGAGACGCAGTGCGATGCTCAAGCATGGTAATTGCGCTCGAAAAGGTTGTGCGACGTCTTGGGCGGGTGAATCAGGTTGGGTCGATGGCAAACGGTTCATTCGAGCTTGCACAAATTCTTGCGAGCTTTCTGGTTAAGCTCTTTGGCCGCTGACAGATGACTCACCCAAGATGGAGAGCGACGCTCTTCACGACCACCCCAGTCTCGAATGTGTTGCATGTCCGGGTCAGACCAAAGAAAAATTGCGAATACAGCCCGCAGATACGTTACGAGCTAAGCTACACCTTCTTCCGACGATGTAGCCACCAAGGATCCCACGAAGGACACAGCTTGACTCACCTTTCCTGCAGATCTGTGTATGCTCGCTTTTGCACGTCAAGAGGGTGACAAAGAGACTCTCACTTTCCAACACCCACAGTTGCGCTAGATATGTCAGCATTATCGAAGCAAGACAGCCATGAATTTTGAATGAAGGAATGACAGCTTGTATTTTTGAGGGGCGAAATGACCAACGAGAAAGCACATGAAAGCAACGCAATAAAGGCAAGAAAGAAACGCTATGCTACCATACACGAGATGAGAAACGCGAACTGAAAGAAAACATGAAAGCAAGACAACAAGGAAAAGCGCAAACAGTATGTCGATGTGGTGCCAAAAGACTCGGAAGCCCCGTCCAGCTCCAACGTGCATTAGATGTCTGTGCGGACTTCTCGGGGCCTGCACATCGCAGACTGTCACGGTTCGCGAAATAGGCGATTGGGCAGCAGAATTGAAAGGAACACTGAA
>Ga0265798_10012428_pt1 | contig 10269 bp, 7 predicted proteins | sample P3T30metagenome_FD_192430 | JGI IMG/M metagenome (GOLD analysis project Ga0265798, IMG submission 192430) | Plant litter microbial communities from East Loma Ridge, Irvine, California - P3 T30 | ecosystem: Environmental > Terrestrial > Plant litter > Unclassified | place: USA: California...
CAAAATTTTGGACTTTGAAAATTTCAGGGCGCAATTGGGTCAGTCTCCAATTCTTAGCCCGTTTGCCGAGCCTGTTGCATACGGCGTCCCACTCCTTGAATTCTTGCTGGCCGCACTACTGCTCACAAAATTTAGGACAGTGGCCTTGTATTTCTCTACGGCTTTAATGTTCATGTTCACATGCTATATCTTCATAATATTGAATTACAGTGCCTATGTGCCTTGTTCGTGCGGGGGTGTGCTGGAAAAACTGGGTTGGACCGAGCACTTGATTTTTAACACCGTTTTTGTTGTCTTAGGGTTTGCCTCGCTTCTATCGCAGTCGCCAAATATCCGCTCGGCAGGTATTAAAGCGGGTGGGCTATCCGTTGCCGCCTGCGTGGCCGTAATAGCGCTGTTCCTTACTTCAGAAGATCTCCTGCAGAATGACAACCCGTTCATCAGGCGGTTTCCGCCACATGTTGCGGATTATCGCGGCCAGACCGATCTCTATTACAATTCATTCTACATAGCCGGATACGACCATAATCGCCTTTACCTTGGAAACTATTCTGCTCGTTTGCGACTTTGGTCTGTCGGGCGGACGTTACGGGATATAACCGAACATCGTATTCGCTTCCAAAACGATTTACCTAAATTCAAGCGAAACGTATTCAGGGTAGCCGACGGACATTTTTTTATCTTCGACGGCAATGTGCCTGCTGTGTATTCCGGAAACACGGCAGACTGGATCGCTAAACAGTCCTCGGTGCCTCCGCCATACTTTACGGTAGCTGAACCCATTGACTCCGTAACCATAGCAGTTAGATCTACAAGCGGAGTCGATCGCTCGAATATCCTCGGAACATTTTCTATACGACAACGCACTGAAAAGTTCCATATCGGTTTGCTGCAACGCCAAACAGCCAGCGACGGCCTTTTTGATACAGAAGGCTCTCTTGCTTACCTCAAAGAAATCAACGGACTCGTCTATGTGTACCGCTACCGCAATGAATACTTCGTGGCCGAACCCAGTGGCGATCTCAGATACAGGGCAAACACGATCGATACCATGTCCAAGGCCCATATTAAAGTTGCTGACATACGTTCCCGGAAGGAAAAAAGATGGCCGCGCCTCCAGTAGTGGTAAATGCCGATATAGCAACCTATAAACATCTACTATTCATACGATCAACCTTGCGAGGCAAATATGATGACAAAGCCTCATGGCAAGACGCTGCGACGATTGATGTTTACGATACAAAATCAAAAAAGTACCTACTTAGCTTTTACATCAACGACTACCACGGCAAGCGCATGCGAGGCATGTCCGTTACAAGCAAGTATATCTATGCCCTCATCGATACTAAACTCGTAGTCTACGACATTGACAACCTCCTTGAAAAGGAAATGCACAGATACGAGAAAAATCCATAACTAAAAATCTACAAGGCCTGTGGCAGGGATAAGATCGAAAACCTGAAATAGAGTAGATCATAATTACAAATACTATTATATCATGAAAAAAAGCATTTTAAGTAAGTTGGCTCCCGTCGCGCTTTTCGCCTTCGGGATCGCCGGTGCCTTTGGCACTATGTCCATGCAGTCAGATAAAAATGTGGCTCATGTCGATGGTTGGGTCCGGAATTCTCTCGGGCAAATCTGCAGTATGCAGGTTGACTGTTCGGATATTCAAGGCGACTTTTGTCGCGTCAGCTATCCAGATGGCCAACAAGCACTTCGCAAGCCTGCGTCGGTATGCACTACCGCCTTGTTCAAACCGTGACGAAAGCCACATTTTAAAAGTGAAGCAGCCTGTAGGCTGCTTCTTTTTTTAATTTTGCGGCTGGAGAATCCACCGCTCGGCTGGCTCGCCTTTAAGATAATGGTCAAACCACGCCTTCACTTTTTGCGAGAGGTCAATCTGGTTCTCTTTCTTATTCAAAGCGTGCCAATCGCCAGGATAAATTAGCATTACATGTTGTTTGCCAAGGCGCCTCATGGCCATGTAAAATTTGGTGGTTTGCTGCCAGTCCACCTGCGTGTCGACCCCGCCTGTCCAACTTAGCAACGGGGTTGTGATGTCCTCTGCATAGCGAATAGGGTTGTTGCGCTCATAAGCTGCCCGGTTTTCGAAGATCGAACCACCCATCCGGAATTGCTGGTATTCGTACCGCCACATGTCGCTTTTTCCCGTGTCCCAGTTGATGCTGAAATTATGCGATTCTATATCGGCTATGCCGGCCCCTGATACGGCAGCTGCGAAAAGACCGGTTTGCGTAATGACGAAATTCGCCTCGTACCCGCCAAACGAATGTCCGATCAGGCCTATTCGCTTTGGGTCAACGATACCCATCTCCAAAACTTTGCCTACTGCTAATTCCAAATTTTTCACGGCTGATATCCCAGGCTCACCCATTTTAAAACTCAAGTCCGGAAACAAAACCACATACCCATTTTGAAGGTACTGTGTCAGGTTAAAACCGTTGGGATTGGTCTCTTTCGGAGCGCGGTACAAATGTATGTCCCGATACTGCTTTTCATAAATATGCACAACCATCGGATACGTTTTACCGCTTTTGAAGCCGGCCGGGTAACAAAGAAAACCTTCGTTAGGCTTGCCGTCCATCCCGATATAATGGAAAGGTTCAGCCTTGCCCCATTCAAAACGCTCATGCTGCGTATTGCTTCGGAACAATTGCGTCACTTTTCTGCCTTTTAGAATTTGCAACCCGGCTGGCAAATCGAAATCCTGGTTCTGATACACGCAGAGGCCGTCTGCGCATTTGATCTGTTCACACCGTTCTTGCCCATAAACAAGGGGCGTTACCCCTTTTGTTCTGGACCATCTCGAGAAACCCGATTGCCTGTCATCGCCATTAGCGCTTAACAGTAACCCGTCTTCCATTGAAATAGTGGGGCTTGTCCAACCCGAATAATTGGGCGTTTGGCGCAATCGTCCGTTATCAGTCAGGATGCGGTACGCCACGCCTTTTTCACGTCCGTGGGTCAATCGCGTGGCCTTGACGCTTACGGGATCGATCTCCCAAATATCATAACGGTCATAAATTAAAACGGCCTTATCATCTTCTATGCATCCGGCCACGCCGTAGGCTTGCCTTTCCTGCATGGTGTCATGAAGCTCGTCATCAAAAACGACGTTTAGGTTGGCCGTCAGGCTTTTAGCTATTTTCGTTTTAAGATCATAGGCGACCCATTGCCTGTCCCGGAAATATAGAATGTATTTTCCGCCAGGTGACGGCAGCACATGATGCATCACGGGCGAATGCTTTTCAAGGAACGCTGTTTTCTCGCCATGTTCCAAATCGGTAATACTAAAATCAAGGCCAGCCTCATAGTCCCATTGTGGCTCGTGTTTCAATTTGTCCGCTGTGAGTGCAAACCTGTGCTTTCCCGCAAATAACAGTACGTTTTCTTGCTCAGACATCAGCTCACGACAATCGTTTGATTCCAGGCTCCATAGGGCTACTTTGGTTCTCCGAGGCTCCTTTTCATTCTCGTGCTGAATGAACGTCTGTCTATCACGAGAATGCCATACCTGTACATTCGGGTTTTCTGTTTTGGCGGTATCGGGCTGCTTAAAAGCAAAAAAAACGCGTCCCAGGTCATCAGATACCGTTAGCGGAAAACGCGGGTCGATCACAGGTTGCATGCGCTGGCTATCCCTGAATTCGAGTACCTGAGTCTTTCCTGTTCTCAAATTATTCATTCCCACGGCCATAGGCATCGCCGCGTCAGCTTGCGATTTAAGAAACAATACAGCATCATCATTAGCACCCCATGTAATGCCGGAATAAGCAGCGCCTTTTTTTTGCGCTATCCAATTTATTTTCAGGTTATCCAAACGCATAACCCCCAAGGCGCCCTTTTTGCCTTCAATCGTAAAAGCTACGTGCCGCGCATCATCCGATAATTTATAATCCCCTATCGAATCAATAGTGGACAAGCTTTTGCCCGCTTGGTCGATTATCCGTAAACGCATCGCGTTTCCTTGCTTCTCTTTCAAGATAATTTTCGAACCCGTAGCTGAAAAGTCGTATGACTCCAAATCGGAAAAGGCCATTTTATTTCCGGAATCCAGGTGTAACAACTCGATCCCTGCCTCAATTTTCACCGCAAATAAGTTGGCTGTCGCGAACCGGCCGAACTGGCAATTTGCGAAAGCGTACTTCCTTTTTCGATTAATGCTCATAACAAATAGCGTGTCGCTTCCCTGCGGATAGGACAAGGTATAGGATACAAACCTTCCGTCAGCGGATAGTTCTTTAAGGTCCAATATGCTCCAAAGCTTATAGTGCTCCGGTTTGATCATCTCCTTGGTTACAACCTGCCCCAAAGCGGGGCAGGCAACTAACCACAAATAAATAGAACAGCCTACTAACAACCGTGCTGCACTAATCGTAATTCCCATTTTTTTAAAAATAGGTTGCATCAATATCCAGAATTTTGCGGCAAAAGGTTCGGATTGAGCGTCAGCTCATTTTGCGGTAGCGGCAAGCGCTTGTCCTCGGCATTCCAGCCGGGTTTTACCATGCCCAATACCACGTCAATAGCACCGGTTCGCTTCAGGTCAAAAAACCGGTGCCCATATTCGGCAAAGAGCTCGACCCTTCGCTCGCGGGCAATAGCAAGCAATAACGCTGTCTGTGTCTGAGCCGTGGTGCCCACGAGTCCCGCGCGAAGCCGTACTGCGTCCAGGTCCTCTGCCGCTCCAGTTAACTCCCCCTGCATCGCCCTGGCTTCTGCCCGGATCAGGTAAACCTCTGGAAGCCGTAGCAAGATGCTGTATTCTGTCGATTCCGCACCGCTTGTGTATTGGCGGTATTTTCTCGGGAAATAATACACCGTGCTGCCTCCGGTAATTTGCCCCATCCAGAATTGCTGTCTCAGATCTCCCGTTTCAAATGCATCCAGAAAGTCGTTGCGCAGCGCTGAATTGGCAGGAGGGGCAGCCAGAACGTTAAACGTTGTGCCCAACTCGGTCTGCGCGCCATTGTTGGCCGGCGGCATCTGCAGGATGGTTTCCGGGCTGTTTTTCAAAAACACGTTCTCAACAGTCGGAGCCATGCTGTATGTTGCCTCCTGATTAATTACCGCTGATGCGGCATTGGAAGCCTCGGCCCACTGGCCGTTGTAAAGATACACCCGGGATAGCAGTGCAAAAGCGGCATAACGGTTGGCGCGCGATTTGCCCTCACTCAGATACGCCTCAGGCAAAAGTGTCGTGGCCATCTCGAGATCATCGATCAGCTGAGCATACAACACGTCTTGGGTGGATTTTGAGATCACTTTGTTTACTTCATAGTCCGTCGTCATTACATATGGAATCTCGCCATAGAGGTTGGTCAGATAAAAATGAAGCAACGCCCTTAAAAAAAGCGCCTCGCCCCGCATCCTGTCTTTATCGGCCTGCGGGATTCCGGTTGAGCCTGCCACGCCTTCCAGCACCGCATTGGCCTGGTATATCTGGTTATAGGCATTGTTCCAGTAGTCAGCAGCCGTACCGTTGGTGGCCACAAGGGAGTTACTGTTAAAAAAGAACATGGGGGACGAAGCATTTCCGTAAAAATCCAGCTCATCCGCATAGTTGCCCAGGGCGTTCGACATTCCGGCGCTGTTTCCGGACAGCATCCCCCGGTCACGCATGCGGGCATAGATGTTCAAAAGTGCCGCATCCGCTGTTGCAGTAGTCTCGAAAACGGCTTCTCCCGTCAATTGGCTATTCGGAAGGTCCACTTCCACGAACGAATCGCAGCTGGCAACGCAAAAAGCAATAGTTATGGCCGCAAGGGCCGCAATGATATATTTTATATAGGATTTCATAGCAGTTAAAGTGAAAGTTGAACGCCAAAAGACATGATGCGCAGCGGCGGCAAAAAGCCAGCGTTTGCAAATTCGGGATCGCCATAGTCGTATGGCGTTATGGTCAAAAGGTTCTGGGCCATGGCGGTAAGCCTGCACTTGGCCGCAAACCGAAGCGGCAGCTCGTAACTCAACGAGATGTTTTTGAGTCGGATGTAAGAAGCGTCCACTATCAGCGCATTGCTGCTGTCAAACCGCGTTTGTGCATTCAACACCGGCTGATTAAGTCCTGAGGTATACAGTTGATATGGACCCGAATCCCCGGGCTGCCCCCATGCGTTAACAGCCTGTACGGGCTGATTCGACATCAGCCCTGGAGCGCCCAGGCTCGATCCATAATTTTTTTGCTTTACGAACTGAAACAAGAAATCCAACGTCCATCCCTTGTATGAAATCGTGTTCTGCAACCCACCGTAGAATTCAGGGTTCAGGTCAACGACCGTCTGTTTGTCGTTCGGTGCCGTGATTTGTCCGTCACCGTCCACGTCCTCAAAGGTGTACAATCCCGTCTGAGGATCTATTCCGGTGTAATGGTATACTAAGGCGATGTTCAGGGGCTGGCCTATGCGGTAACGGTTGGCATAGGTGGAGCCGGCAAGGTTGGGAAACGCAACGAGCGTGTTGCGAGCCAGAGTCAGGTTGGCTGATGTGGTCCATTTGAAATCTGTTGCCTTAACGTTAGTGGTCTGCAAGCCAAACTCCCATCCCGTGTTCTCTACCGTCGCGTTGAGATTGGCCTGAATGGAGGTAAAACCTGTAGTGGCGGGTAGCGGAATACCCGTGAGTTGATTTGAAGAGCGGTTGCGGTACCAGGCGGCAGAAATATTTAAACGATCGTCAAAAAAGCCTAATTCCAAGGCAGCTTCGAGTTTTTTGTTGACCTCCCATCCGAAATCCGGATTGAACAGCCGCGAGGGTTGCAGGCCGACTGCCCCTTGGTAACTGCCACCGGCAGAGGTGTACGTATCCAAAAACTGGTAGTCCCCTATGTTGTCGCTCCCCGTGCTGCCGTAGCTTCCGCGAAGTTTTCCGAAGCTCAACAGGTGGTTGTCTTTGAAAAATTTCTCCTCCGAGAATACCCACGCCGCGCCAACTGCCCCAAAAGTCGCAAACTGGTTGCCGGGCCCGAACCGGCTGGAGCCATCGCGGCGACCGGTTAGGTTCAGCAAATACCTGCCCTTGTAATTGTAGTTTATCCGGCCAAAGAACGCCTGGTACTTGTAGACCGTCTCCTCGGTAAGTACGATGTCCTTAAAGGTAGCCGAAGCCAGGTTGTAGATCAGGTTATTCGATGAAAAGCCCACGCCGTATTCCGTATTCTGGTTCGAGACGTTCTGCTGGAACGAGCTGCCGGCCAGCAAATCGAATTTGCTGTTGCCTAGGTTGAACACATACCCAAGTTGCGGCTCTACGATCCACGAGCGCCTATTGGTGGTATTGACAAATAGCGCCGAGTTGTCGGGACCGAGATTATAGGCAGGATCGAACATCGTCGAAGGATTGATACGCGTTTCCAGATGCTGAGTATTGGTATACCCCAGGCTCATTTTGGCATCGAGGCCTGGTAGCAAAGCGTACGACATAAAGGTGTTACCTATGAGGTCTGCCGTACGCGCCTTAAACGTGGCCAGATCGTAACTTAAGGGATTCGTCCAGGTGCTGTTCTCCCAGTTTAATGCTCCGTCCTCCGTATACAGTGCCGGGGCATTCGGAGCCAGCTGCCGCGCGGTGCGCGTCATGTCCATTGACGGGATCCGGTTGTTTTGGGCAACGTAATTGGCTGCGAAGTTCAGCTTAAAGCGATCATCGTCAGACCGGTGCGACAGGTTAGCGAATGCGCCACCCTTGCGATAGGAAAAGTCGCCTATGAACACCGTAGTTTCATAATGGTAATTTCCGCCCATGATAAACTGTGTTTTCTCTGATCCGCCTGAGACGGTACCTTGCAGGTCGCTGATCTCGGCGGTTCCGCCGATAAGTTTCTCCTGCCAGTCGGTATAGCGGTTCTGGTCCCAGGTACCGTTGATATCGTAGGCCGACGCCGGATACGTTGCCACGTTGTCGTTTTCAAAGGCCTGGGCGCGCATGGCCAGATATTGCCGGGTGTTCATCAGATCCAGGAAGCGGGTCACCCGACCTGTGCCCTGGGAGGCGCTGAACTGGAATTCTGTCTTTCCGGCCTTGCCTTTTTTGGTGGTAATGAGAACTACTCCATTGGCACCCCTTGATCCATAAATAGCGGTGGCGTCGGCGTCCTTTAGCACTTCGATGCCCGCGATCGATTCGGGATTCAGGCTGTTAAGCGGGCTGGTAGATCTAGGAAAGGGTGTAGAGGTATAGCCCGAGCCGATGGTCTCACTCGAATAGGGTACGCCGTCAATAATGTACAGCGGTGCGTTGGCGTCGTTCCTAAGGCTGTTAAGCCCACGGATAATAATGTCGAACCCGCCGCCTGGCGTACCGGTGTTCTGCACGATATTGACTCCGGCCATGCGCCCCTGCATCGCTGCCAGTACATGCGTTACCGGTTGGTTCTCGATGTCTTTCGCGGTGATTTTCGCAATACTCCCCGTCCGCTCCTTCTCCTTGACGGTATAGTACCCGGCATTTACCACAACGTCCTGCAAGGACGTCACATCCTCCTCAAGCAGGATTTTAAGCGACGTGTTGCTTCCCAACGTTATTTCCGCCGACTTATACCCGACAAATGAAAAAACTAACGTTTCTCCGGGTTGTGCATTAATCGAAAAATTGCCCAGGGCATCGGTGGTGGTTAAAATAGTCTCGCCTTTAACGGCAACGGTTACACCCGGTAAAGGCCCTCGGGCATCGCTGACGGTACCGCCAATGGTTTGCGGCTGTACCTGAATGTGGTTTAGTCTAAGCGGTATGCGCAATTCTAAGGCGTGGGCGCTCACATGCCCAGCCGCGCTTAGCAACAGCAATACAGCCGCTGCCTTACGCAATGAAAAGTTTTTCATACTTTGGTAAGGTTAAATGAAACAAATGTTTTGTTTGATCTTGGGCTCTCCGTACTAGTTTGGCGACATGGCGGAGGGCTTTTTTGTTTTTTTCAGTTTCTGAGTGTTCAGGTTACTCAGATTCCTTTTATGTCATAGGCGAACAGGTTGCTGTTGCGAGACTTACCGAAAGTTGAAGAAGGCTTTGAATAGAGTTGATTGCGAAAAAAAGAGGCGCGGGTACTCAGCTTACTGCGCCGAAGGTACTGGTATACCATGCAACAATAAGTGAGCCCACGCCCTTTATAGGCGTGAGCATTTACACTTATCATCTCGTTGCTTAAAATTACCAGTTTTTCGACGCGAGATTCAAAGCGAATGCTTCAAATATCATATATGAAGAATCGCAAATTTATCTAATTAAAACAAATATATCAATTAATTGGTAATGCGCACGTTCGTGCGCATTATTTTTTTGGCGTTGGTTTTACTTTGTTAAATGGCGTCCACAAACAAGATAATCTGCAACTACATTTTTAAGGTCTGGATTGAGTCGTCTAAATCCCAAAGATCTTTTGCGATCGAACATAATATAGAAGAAAGTATTGTCAGAAAGATTAAAGGCACTGCCTTAAACAAAACGGATTATAACATTCCAGTTGCAACTCTCCAAAAAATCTGCGAAGCACGAAATCTGAAGATGGCGGAATTTTTTAAAGCTGTGGATTTATAAGATGCTGGGGGCATCTTTGATTTTAGGAAGCTGGCATTTATATCTAAAGTTGAAGTGCAACACTAAATCACGCTGTTACATCCTGGTTACAAATTCATCTTTTGCGACCACATAAAACTGAGATATTAGCTGAAGAATTTTTCACTATGGACGACCTAATAAATAAAATTCTCGAAATTATAAAAAACTATCGCTTGGAAGATGTAGATGGAATTTTTTTCCATCAACTCGACGCCAATCATGTTAAACGTTGGATACTTCAATTTGATGAGGAAGACAGAGAGTTCCTCCTTTCTTAACTTTTACATATATTACCTGAAAGTTACCTTTCAAAGGAAGATACCTTAGAAACCTTTGCTTGCGAATTTGAAGTCCTTGCGAGAGACTTTGGATATGATTCAGTACAAGATTTCTTGGATGAAACTTCATTCTTGGATATCCAATAAAATGAAAAAAGTCAAAAAATACTTTTAACGTTTATTGATGAAATTTTGGAAGAGAAATACGGCTATTCTTTGATTAAATGCGGAACTAAAGAAATAAAGAATTGGGTTTATATAGATGATGTGTTGTCCTCAGGTAAAACATTTAAAGATGATATCTTAAGCGAAATAAATTATTACGGAAAGGAAAAATTTAAAAATTCAAGTATCCGCATAATCGCTTCGTTTTTCATTCTCCATTCTTGGGGTGTGAAAAATACAAGTTTTGCGA
>Ga0265798_10012429_pt1 | contig 10269 bp, 4 predicted proteins | sample P3T30metagenome_FD_192430 | JGI IMG/M metagenome (GOLD analysis project Ga0265798, IMG submission 192430) | Plant litter microbial communities from East Loma Ridge, Irvine, California - P3 T30 | ecosystem: Environmental > Terrestrial > Plant litter > Unclassified | place: USA: California...
ACATGGCCGGAGTCGGGCTTAGAGACGTGGCCCCCAAATATGGATTATCCATCGGGTGTTAGGGTATATGATGTTTACAACCCGGGAGCGCGCGATATTTATTGGAAATATGCTAACGAAGGCCTGTTTGCAAAAGGTATAGACGGGTGGTGGATGGACTCTACCGAACCGGATCACTTTAATCCCACACAATCAGATTACGATACCAAAACATATCTTGGCTCTTTCCGCAAGGTGCGTAATGCCTTTCCTTTAATGACCGTAGGCGGAATGTACGACCATCAGCGCCAAACCACGTCAGATAAGCGGGTGTTTATACTTACAAGGTCGGCTTTTGCAGGACAGCAGCGTTATGGAGCCAACACATGGTCGGGCGATACAGGCTCAAGTTGGGAAAACCTCCGTAAACAGATACCAGCAGGATTAAACTTTTCACTAACCGGTATTCCACACTGGAATTCGGATATAGGTGGCTTTTTTGCAGGACCTTATAACAATGGTAAATATCAGGGGTCGGGCGCTAAAAACCCATCGTATCAGGAGTTATATGTACGCTGGTTACAATTTGGCACCTTTAACCCAATGATGCGCTCGCATGGTACTGATATACCGCGTGAAATTTACCAGTTCGGTAAAAAAGGAGAGCCCATTTATGATGCTATAGATAAGTTTATCAATTTACGTTACACGCTACTGCCTTATATCTATTCTGTATCATGGGATGTAAGCAAAAACAAATCTACTTTCATGCGTGCCCTTTTTATGGACTTTGAAAATGACAAAAAAGTGTGGGACATCAATAACGAGTACATGTTTGGTAAATCTATACTTGTAGCGCCTGTAGTAAAAGCTCAGTATACCCCCGAAACTATTGTAAAAGTAGATGAACAAACCGGATGGAATAAGCAGGATGCCAAAGAAGGCGCTGCCAAAGATGCGGTAGACTTTACAACTAAAAAGTCAACACAGGTGTATTTACCATCGGGTACGGTATGGTATGACTACTGGACAAATGAGAAACTTAACGGCGGCCAGGAAATTACCAGGCCAACAACTATTGATGTTATACCGCTGTACATTAAGGCGGGCGGGATAATCCCGATGGGGCCACAGGTGCAGTATGCTACAGAAAAAAAATGGGATAATCTTGAAGTAAAGGTGTATCCCGGCGCTAATGGCAATTTTGTATTGTATGAAGATGAATTTGACAACTACAATTATGAAAAAGGCGCATATACCGAAATTGAATTTTCATGGAATGACAAGGCAAACAAACTTACTATAGGCGGCCGTAAAAATAGCTACAAAGGCATGCTGCAAACCAGGAAGTTTACTATTGTATTGCCAAACGGCACAAAGAAAACCGTTACCTACAATGGTAAAAAAACTGAGGTTAAATTTTAATTTCTAAAACCAAGTATAACCTAAAAGCCTGTACCCGGGCAGGCTTTTAGGTTAACTATAATTCATTAATCAAAATCTACTACTTATGAAAATGAAACTTTTGTAAAAAAAATTTACGCAATTACGAAAACGTTTGCGTAATACCTAACCTCAGCGATATACTAACATTAAACCACTTATTTATGAATGAATTTTACAATAAACACAACGCCTGTAAAAAGGCGCCGGTAATCCCTTTAATAGCGTTATTAATGGGTATGCTTTTCAGCTTTCCTGTAATGGCTGCTTTACCGGTAAAAGCTTTTTATTTTCAGCAAACTATTACCGGTACGGTAACTTCAACAACCGATAACATGCCGTTACCCGGCGCGTCGGTCTTAGTGAAAGGCACACAAATTACAACCAGTACCGACCTTGACGGAAAATTTTCGATAGATGCACCTTCCGATGCTATACTTGTTATTTCTTACACCGGTTTTGTAAACCAGGAAGTGGCGGTAAATGGTAATACTACAATTAATACAGCGCTACAGGAAGATGTACAGCAGCTGGAAGAAGTAGTGGTTATAGGTTACGGAAAACAAAAAGCAGGAGATGTTACCAGTGCTGTAGCAAGTGTAAAAGCAGACAAATTTACACAAGGCCAGGTGCGCGATGCAGGACAGCTTATTACCGGTAAGGTTGCAGGCTTAAATATTACTAATGCGAGCGGCGACCCTAACGCAACAACTACCATAAAATTAAGGGGTAACAACACCATTGGAGGCGCCTATTCTGATCCTCTTGTGCTGATAGACGGTATACCGGGATGGCTAAATACAGTAGCGCCGGAAGATATTGAAAGCATTGATGTGCTAAAAGACGGATCGGCAGCGGCAATATACGGGGTACGTGGTACCAACGGGGTAATTTTAATTACTACAAAAAAAGCTAAAGGAGCGCAAATTAACAGCGTAGAATATTCCAGCTATATCAGTACAGCACAGAATGCGAGAAAGCTTGATTTTTTAAGTGCTCAGCAATTCAGGGAACTGTACCCTGAGTCAGATCATGGCGCTAATGTAAACTGGCTTGATGAAATATCGCGCACACCGGTAACGCACGTGCACAACCTTTCTTTTCAGGGAGGAAGCTCACAAACCAGTTATATTGCAAACCTTAACTACAACAGCCAGCAAGGTGTTTTTTTAGAATCGAACAACACAACCTTTAGGGGCCGTATTGAGGTTAACCATAAAATGTTTGACGACAAGCTAAAAATAAGGTTTGCAATTTTGGGCAGGGAAGCGTATACAAAAGGCAACTTTGGCAACTGGGTATATTATTCGGCATTCAGGCGTAACCCTACAGACCCTATTAAAAATCCTGATGGCTCATGGTATGAAAATAAGGAGAAGCTGGGGTATGAAAATCCTTTAGCCTTGCTTTATGAGGCTGATGGTAATACAAAAACATCCGAAATGCGCTACACCAGCACGCTTACGTACAACCCTATAAAAGACCTTACCCTGAATGCCAATTTTTCATTCAGGCGCCAGCCAAGCACTAATGGTAATTCAACATCGTTGAATCACATTGCCAATGTGCGGGATAATGCGGGTGTAACCGCCTCCATCGGCGGATATACCGATACCGAAAAACTAATGGAGCTTACCGCTACCTATGAGAAAACCATCGGCAAAAATAAATTTACCATACTTGGTGGCTACAGCTACATAGAAAACGGAGGAGAATCGTGGAATATGTTTAACAAGTTAATACAGGATGATGTTTTTGGAGGATGGCATAACATAGGTTCGGGTGCCGGTATCCAGGAGGGCTTTGCCACTATGGGTTCGGGCAAATGGAAAACCAACCTTATAAGTTTCTTTACACGGGCTACCTATGCCTTTGATGATAAATACCTGTTAATGGCCAGTGTGCGCCATGAAGGAGCCAGCCAGCTTTGGGGTACAGATAATGCCTGGGGTACATTTCCTGCAGTTTCTGTAGGCTGGAAAATTACCAACGAAAATTTCATGAAGAACCAAAAGGTATTTAACGACCTTAAACTTCGTGTAGGCTATGGTATTACAGGCTCCCAGCCATCGGCACCGTTTCTTGGGGTAGCCATGTTGCAATATGGCGATTATGCCTATGTAAATGGTCAGTGGATACGCACCATTGTACCTGCCTCAAACCCTAACCCCGACCTTAAATGGGAAGAGAAAAGGGAAACTAATATAGGTGTTGACTGGAGTTCTTTGGGCGGCCGACTGTCTGGTTCCATAGATGTTTATAGCCGTGATGTGGTGGGCCTTTTGTATAATTATACTGTACCAACCCCGCCAAACCTCTTCAACACAACTATTGCAAACGGCGGTAATATGGTAAACCGTGGTGTGGAGGTTTTAATCAACGCTATTCCGGTTGAAACGGAAGATTTTAGCTGGAATACCTCTGTTACATACTCTGTAAACGATAACGAGCTTAAGAGTCTTAGCGGCAGCGTTTTTAAATCTGATTCTGATTATTATGATACTGGCTCAACCCCCTACGAAGGTCAGGTAACAAGTTCTCACCGGGTGCAGGTAGGCCAGGCAATAGGTAATTTCTATGGTTTTAAAGTTGTAGATGTAGATGCTGAAGGAAAGTGGATATATGAAGACCGTAACGGCGCAAGAGTGCCTTATGGTGAATTTACACACGCACCCGAAGACAGAAAGTACTTAGGTAACGGTATACCAAAATGGTACGGTGGTTTTAACAATACACTGAGGTATAAAAACATTGACTTTACGGTTAACATGAGGGGTGCATTTAACTTTCAGGTGTTAAACGAATCGCGCATGAATTTTGAGGGTACACAGAACGGATATCGCGATAACAGGCTTACATCTGTTAACGATAAAGTATTCGGAAAAACAACCCTAAGCCCATCTGTTGCTGCTGAGTATAACAGCTATTACATTGAAGATGGCGACTATTGGAAAATAGACAACATTACCTTAGGATATACATTTAACAAGTTTAAAAGCACCTTTAAAGATATCAGGATTTACGGTTCGGTAAATAATGCTTTCATTATTACGGGCTACAAAGGTATTGATCCGGAAGTAAGTACATCCGGCCTTGATCCCGGTATAGACAGAAGGGAAAAATTCCCAACAACCCGCACATTTGCCTTTGGCGTTACAGCACGCTTTTAACATTAAAAATAACTGCAATGAAAACAAATAAACTATTTTTAGCTGCCTCGCTGGTATGTGTGTTGAGCACTACCTCTTGTACCGATTTGCTTGATGAAAGCTACGGTAAAGTAGTCTCTGAAAACTATCAGCCACAATCTGAACTCGAAATAAGTGCCCTCGTAAATGCCGCATACATCCCGTGGCGCAAAACAATGCTGTTATGGAACGGCGTAGTGCGCACACAGGAACTATCTGCAGACCAGGACGTAATACCTGCCCGTATAGGTATCGGTTGGGTTGACGGTTTTATTTACAAGAGATGGCACGAACATACCTGGACCACTAACGATGATGGGATGTGGCAGCCATGGACCCGTACTTATGAGGGTATCAATAGCACAAACAGGATCATTGCCCAAATTGAAGAGGGCCTGATAGTACTTCCGTCCGAAGAGCAAAAAGCCGCACTATTGGCCGAGCTGCATGTACTAAGGGCATCTTACTATTACATACTGGTAGACCTTTTTGGTAACGTACCACTTGTTACCGATTTTAGGGACGCCTCTTTGCCACAGCAATCTACCCGCGCACAGGTATTTGATTTCATTGTAAATGAGATTAACAGCAACATTAATTTACTATCTGATGAGCCACAAGGTTATTACTATGGCAGGATGAACAAATGGGTTGCCCATACATTGCTTGCCAAAATGTATCTTAATGCGCAGGTATGGCGTGGCGAGACAATGTGGCAGCAGTGCATTGCAGAGTGCGATCTTGTAATAGCATCAGGACATTATTTACTTGAATCTAACCAAAAGAATATTTTTGTTACAGAAAATCAAAATTCAAAGGAAATAATATTTGCCCTGCCGATGGACGAACTGTATGTAACCGACTGGAATGCTTTCGACTTTCATATGCAAACCCTTGCGCAGGAAAGCCAGGAAACCTACAGTATGACGTATGCCCCTTGGGGTGGCGTATGTGCCATACCGCAGTTTATAGAGTCGTTTAATCCTGAAGATAAAAGGCTGGAACAAAACTATATTAAAGGGCCTCAGTTTGCACGAAACGGCGACCCATTAACAATAAACTACACTAATAGTGTACCCTCTATAGACGAATCTGACAAAGACGACGGCTACCGCTGGGGCAAGTTTGAAATTAAAATTGGTGCTCAAAACCGCCTTGGTAACGATTTCCCTGTATTGAGGTATGCCGACGTTTTACTTATGAAAGCCGAAGCCCTTATGCGCTCAGGCCAGTCTGGTGCGGGTGACCTGGTATCGCAGGTTCGCATGAGAAATTTTGATGACCCAAGCCTTGCTCTTGTTACCGACGAGCAGTTAACCCTTGGCAGCACTTATGATTATGGGCGCAGGGACACTAATGCCGAAACACATGAAGGTGGGTCTGACATTACATATGGGCGTTTTCTTGATGAACTGGGTTGGGAGTTTTGCCAGGAAGGGCGCCGCCGACAGGATTTGATACGATTTGGTGTGTTTACAACCAAGTCATGGTTTTCGCATAATCCATCTAACATGAACAGAAACCTGTACCCAATACCGTTGCAGGCTATGCAAACTAATAGTAACCTTGTTCAAAACCCCGGTTATAGCGATTAAATAAAGATAGAGTTTGGTTTGTGAGGTTTTGCCTGCAGGTTTAGTGAGCCCTAAACCTGTGGGCATTACTTATAAAATAAACTAACTCTAAAAAATGATTCATAATACATGATTTTTAAAAAGATGAAAAAGCACACTTTAAAATTTTTTATTTTACTTTTTGCGTCGGTTACATTCCTGTGTAACGCGCAAAACCCTATTATCCAGACTAAGTATACTGCCGATCCGGCACCAATGGTTTATAAGGATACGGTATTTTTATATACCAGCCACGACGAGAATGATGCCGCTCCCGGAAGGGGCAAATTTCTTATGAAAGACTGGCTCCTTTACACCTCTGTAGATATGGTTAACTGGACAGACCGTGGGGTAGTAGCGTCGTTAAAAGATTTTGCATGGGGAAAACAGGACAACGGAGCCTGGGCACCACAATGTATAGAGCGCAACGGAAAGTTTTACCTGTACTGCCCAGTACACATGAATGGCATAGGAGTACTTGTGTCTGACAGTCCATATGGGCCATTTAAAGATCCTATTGGCAAACCGCTCGTATTTAACAGTATGGATGATATAGACCCTACAGTTTATATTGATGATGATGGGCAGGCCTATTTATACTGGGGCAACCCTACCCTATACCACGTAAAGCTAAATGAGGATATGGTATCTTACAGTGGCAACATAGTTTCTGAAAAAATGACCATAGAAGAATTTGGTAAGCGCGATGGCCACCCAAAAAGGGCAACGCAATATGAGGAAGGACCGTGGTTTTATAAAAGGAACAATCTATACTATATGGCTTTTGCATCTACCTGCTGCCCTGAAGGTATAGGATATTCTATGAGTAAATCGCCAACCGGCCCGTGGGAATATAAAGGCAGTATAATGGATGGCGACGAAAGGTCGAGCGGGAATCATCCGGGAATAATAGATTACAAAGGTAAAACCTACCTGTTTGGGTTTAATTACCGCTTAAATTTTATGGTTACAGATGAGCACCATGAAAGGCGCTCTGTTTGTGTAGAAGAGTTTAAATACAATAAAGACGGCACTATTCCTAAATTACCGTGGTGGTCTGAAACCGGTGTACAGCCGGTTGGGGTGCTAAATCCCTTTAAGCGCACCGAGGCCGAAACTATTGCACACAGTAGTGGGCTTGAAACTGCTAAAGGTGTAAATGGTATGTATGTTACAGCAATTGATAATGGCGATTACACAACGGTTAGGGCTGTAGATTTTGGTAAAGGCACAAAAACTTTTGAGGCCGCCATTGCCGGCGCGACAACCGATGCTGTAATAGAAATACATCTTGACAGTCCCACGGGTACGTTGCTGGGTTCGTTAAAAATAAAAAGCACCGGAGGCAACAACAACTGGGCAAACCAGGCATGTGATATAAAAAAGCAAAAGGGTGTGCACGATATTTGCTTTGTATTTAAAGGCTCCGGCAAAAAATTATTTAATTTTGACTGGTGGAAGTTTAGCAGGTAAAAAATTATAGAGCCGCAAATGCTGAACATAATGTGTTTGTTGTTCCGTTTATAGAAGCGAGTGCGGTAGCAAACACATCATACAAACAATAATATCAAAATATAGCATCTTAATTAAACACTTTATTACAAACTTAATGCAAAGATTCAAATTACTTATAAACAGTTTTTTCCTTTTGGCACTATGTACTGCGGGTACGGCACAGGTAAGCAAGCCTATCGAGTTTTTTGATCTTAACCAGGTTTCTTTATTAGAAAGCCCTTTTTTAAGGGCGGAAGAAAAAGACAAAGAATATCTTTTAAAAATGGATGCCGACCGTCTTTTAGCTCCTTATCTTAAAGAAGCGGGCTTAACCCCTAAGGTACAAAATTACCCTAACTGGGAAAATACCGGCCTTGACGGGCATATTGGCGGGCATTACATATCGGCCCTGTCGCTAATGTATGCAAGTACAGCCGATCAGCAGATATTAAAAAGGCTCAACTACATGCTGGACCAGCTTGAAGTTTGCCAAAAAGCTAACGGCAATGGCTACATTTCGGGAGTGCCAAACGGCAAAGTTATCTGGCAGGAAATTACGAAAGGTAACATAAGAGCAGGAAGCTTTGGCCTTAACGACCGTTGGGTACCTTTATATAACATTCATAAAACCTATTCCGGTTTGCGCGATGCCTATCAGCACGCGGGCAGTGCTAAAGCAAAACAAATGCTGATTGCCCTTACCGATTGGATGATGATGGAGGTAAAAGGCCTCTCAGACGATCAGATACAGCAACTGCTAATAAGCGAACACGGAGGCCTTAACGAGGTTTTTGCCGATGTATACCAAATTACAGGCGAGCAAAAATATATGGACCTTGCAAAGCGTTTTTCGCATAAAACAATTTTAGAACCTCTATTACACAAGGAAGACAGGCTAACAGGCATACACGCCAATACTCAAATCCCTAAGGTAATTGGTTTTAAGCGTATTGCCGATTTAGAACATAATTCACAATGGGATGCTGCGGCCGATTTCTTTTGGCACAATGTTACCGAGAAACGCTCGGTAGCTATTGGCGGAAACAGCGTTAGTGAGCACTTTAACTCTGTTAATGATTTTAGTAGCATGGTAAAAAGTATAGAAGGCCCCGAGACGTGCAACACCTATAACATGCTTAAGCTTACAAAAGAGCTTTTTGCAACTTCGGGTAAATCATCCTATGCTGATTATTATGAGCGTGCCGTATACAACCATATTCTGTCGTCCCAGCACTCAGAACAAGGCGGATTTGTTTATTTTACTCCCATGCGCCCGGGGCATTACAGGGTGTACTCGCAGCCCGAAACCAGTTTTTGGTGTTGCGTAGGTTCCGGAATGGAGAACCATGCAAAATACGGAGAGTTTATCTATGCCCATAGCGATAATGAACTGTATGTAAATTTGTTCATACCATCTAAGGTAAACTGGAAATCTAAAAAAGTTGTTATCGTACAGGAAAATAACTTCCCTGAGGTACCCGAAACCAAATTTACAGTTACCAGCACCGGAAAAACGGCATTTACCTTAAAGCTGCGCTGCCCGGAATGGACCGATGCCAATGCAGTGGTGATTAAAGTTAACGGCAATAAGGTAATTGCTGAGATGGACAAATCGGGGTATTTTGCAATAAACAGAAAATGGAAAAAAGGCGATGAGGTGGTAGTACACCTGCCTATGCAAATTAAAGCGGAGCAGCTCCCAGATCAATCTGATTATTATGCCTTTAAATACGGGCCGGTTGTACTTGCTGCAGTTTATAATGATAAAGACCAGGATGGTATTTTTGCAGATGACAGCCGTGGCGGGCATATTGCCCATGGCCCGCAGGTGCCGCTTAATGAAATGCCGGTAATACTTGGCGATGCTTCATCAATTACCGGGCATGTTTCTTCCGGCAACGGCCCGCTTAATTTTAATTTAACAGGCTTGTATCCTGCACAGTACGATAAGGGGTTTAGTTTGGTTCCTTTTTATAAGATACAGGGTAAACGTTACATTTTATATTGGCCACAGGCTACCGCAGATAAAGTAGCTGCAGCGCAGCAACAAAAGGCAAAAGAGGATGAAATGGAGCGCAAACTTAATGCTATAACCAAAGACAGGGTGGCACTTGGCGAGCAACAGCCCGAGGCCGATCACTTTATTGACAGTAAAGATGCCTACACAGGCTACATGGAAGACAGGCATTACAGGGATGCCCGTGGATGGTTTAGTTTTGAAATGAAAGATGCTACCAAAACGACCAAATATATTTATATAACGTATTTTGACGCCGACCGTAACAGGAAAATGAACGTAGAGGTTAACGGTAAGAACCTGATAGCAACAACGCTTGAAGGTAAATCAGGTACAGCTGCCCAGCAACTCCTTTTACAGATACCTCAAAGCGAAGGAGGCAAAGAGAAATTCATCATTAAGTTTAGCGCTGCAGATAATATGCTGACTTCTAAGATTGTTGAAATAAGGCTGCTTTCTCAAAAAATTGACGCTGGTAAATAGCAGTTTAATGCATGGTGTTTAATTGCGAGGTCACGGCGGCAATGGTTTAAAC
>Ga0265798_10012431_pt1 | contig 10269 bp, 7 predicted proteins | sample P3T30metagenome_FD_192430 | JGI IMG/M metagenome (GOLD analysis project Ga0265798, IMG submission 192430) | Plant litter microbial communities from East Loma Ridge, Irvine, California - P3 T30 | ecosystem: Environmental > Terrestrial > Plant litter > Unclassified | place: USA: California...
AAGTTGGTGGGGGTAAAATTTTGAGAATGGGTAGCAGTTGGAATAAAGCCTGCCGAATAAAGGCCCGGCGGGCTAACACGTTAAAAATAAGCAAAGGACGGGGCGCACACGTTTGCTCTAAACGGTGCCGTAATAGCATACACGAAGAAACTTTTCTGGCCGCCGTGCCTCTCGCTCCGATGCGAAGCTAAGGCAGGACAAGTACATACACAAGTTATTCATTTTAAAACCCTATCCGCCCAATCGCTAGCCCCAGAACCAGCAGCCCATAGCCCACGCAAATGGCCGCTTCCATCGTATTACCGGCCTTGGAGCCCGTGCTGAGCAGCGGAATGCGGAAGCAGATGCCGATGGGCCGCAGCCACTGCACGCCCGCCTTGGTGAGGCTATCGGCCACGAGGTGCGAGGCGTAGCCGGCCCCAGCGTAGTGCGCAATGCCGCGCCAGCCCAGGCTGCGGTTGGCTAGGTAGCCGACGTAGGTCCATAATAAGGTAGCCCAGATGGTATGCGTCCAGGTGCGGTGCCCAGTGAAGGGCGCCAGGCAGATGAATGCACCAAGCAAACTCAGCCACAAAAACTGCGCATACAGGCCCGCCAGCACCGTGGCTAGCCCGGTGAAGAGCAGCGCCAGCTTGCAGGCCGAGCCTCCCTGCAACGCCACGCCCACCAGCGCGAAGGCCAGCCCCGCGATGTAGGTGAGGCGCTGCTCGGGGCCGGGCGGCAGTTGCGCGTAGGCGTAGGTGCCCAGCCCCAGCGCCGCCGCGCCGAAGGCCCAGCGCACGTAGCCGTGCACGAAGCCCAGCCGGTGGCTGAGCTTGCTGTCGGGGTGGTCGAGGTCGGGGGCGAGGGAAGAGAAGCCCGCCAGCGCGATGCCGGCTACCGAAAACGGAATTTGGGGCACGAGGCTAGCCACGGCTAGGCCCGTAATGAGGCCAATGGCCAGGTGAGCAGAACCGCGCAACTACGTAACTTTTACTACTTCTGAGGGGATTCGAGATTGTTCAGGCGGCCTTGGTGATTTTTGAGCCGGTCATCATGCTCCAGCAAGCGGTTGAGGAAGGGCTCTAGGGCGCGAATAGTAGCCGTGCCAATTTGCTCAGGCATTGCCTGCAAGTCTTGGCGCATTCCCCGCAGCTCGGAGCGCACTTCTTTCAACTCGGAACGTACTTCTTTCAACTCGGAACGTACTTCTTTCAATTCCGAGCGCACTTCGTGCATTTCGATAATCAGCTCGGCTACGACTTCGGGCAGGTCACGCGGATTCATAAAGATAGTTTGCTAAAATTCTTGGCCGAAGTTACGGCGGAAACTTTCGGAGCTTAGCAGCGGTATTGTCTGAGCGCGTGGCCCGACCGGAATCATCCCCGGCCGGGCTAGCCGTTTTTTAGTTGTTCGTTAGCATTATCCTGTGCAAGTAGCTGATTTTCTCCGTCTTTATCGCCTCGACGCCGAGCTGCAAACCCTGAGCGCCCGCCTGCTGGCTGCTTACAAGCCCGCCGAGCCCGGCCGCCCGGCCGACGACGCAGCCCGCGGCGGCGAGCTGCGCGTGCAGCTGCGCGGCCTGGTGGGCTCGCAGGACGCCGTGGTGGCGGCGGCCAGCGCTCACTATGCGCATCCCAACGTGTTCGTTTTGCACGATAAGGACGAGGCGGCGCTGTTTATGGCCGACCTGCGCCACCTGCTGCCCGACGGGCCGGAGGCGCTGCTGTTCCCGTCGTCCTATAAGCGGCCCTACGAGTTTGACGAGACGGAAAATGCCAACGTGCTGATGCGCGCCGAGGTACTTAACCAACTCAATGCCAGCCGGCAGGCCAGTGTGGCGGCGCTGGGCACGGCCCCGCTCATCGTGACCTACCCGGAGGCGCTGAGCGAGAAGGTTATCAACCGCCAGAGCCTGGTGCAAAATACGTTTTCGGCGAAGGTGGGCGATAAGCTGGACGTCAATTTCCTGGGTGAATTGCTAAGCCAGTACGACTTCGAAAAATCGGACTTTGTGTACGAGGCGGGGCAATACGCGGTGCGCGGCGGCATCGTGGACGTATTTAGCTACGCCAATGAGCTGCCGTACCGACTGGAGTTGTTTGGCGATGAGATTGAGAGCATCCGCACGTTAAACCCTGAGACGCAGCTTTCGGTGGAGCCGCGCACCTCGGTGAGCATCATTCCCAACGTGCAAACCAAGCTGTTGCAGGAGCGCCGCGAGTCGTTTCTGGAGTTTTTGCCACGCACCAGCTGCCTGTGGGTGAAGGACATGCGCCAGACGCTGGACATTGTGACTGAGCTGTTTGACAAGGCAGAGGGCAATTTCAAGCGGCTGCTGGAAGAGGCGGGCGGCATGCAGATTGTGTCGAAGCCAGCCGACCTTTTTGAGAACGGCAAGAGCCTGAAGAAGTGTCTGGATGAGTTTGCCATTGTGGAATTTGGCAAGCGGTTTTACTTCAAAAACGCCCAGGAATTCAAGTTTACGGCCAAGCCGCAGCCGAGCTTCAACAAGGACTTTGAGCGCCTGCTGAAGAATATTCGGGAGAATAAGCTACGTGATTTTACCACCATTATCGCGGCCGACTCGGTGCGGCAGGCCGACCGGCTGCGCACGATTTTCGACGAGCTAGACCCCAACGTGCAGTTTCAGCACCTGCTCATTGCCCTGCGCGAGGGCTACGTAGATGAGCAGCTGGGGCTAGCCATATACACTGACCACCAACTGTTTGAACGCTACTACCGGGCGCAGGAAACCAAGAAGTTTTCGAAGAAAAAGGCGCTGACGCTGCGCGAGCTGAAGACCTTGCAGCCCGGCGACTACGTGACGCACCAGGACTACGGCATTGCGCGCTTCGCGGGCCTCACGCAGGTGGAAATGAACGGGCACGTACAGGAAGCTATCCGCCTAGTGTACCGCGATGATGACGTGCTGACGGTGAGCATTCACGCGCTGCACAAGATTGCCAAGTACAGCGGGGCGGAGGGCGCGCCGCCCACCATGAGCAAGCTGGGCTCGCCGGAGTGGGAGAACAAAAAAAAATCGGTCAAGAAGAAGGTCAAGGACATTGCGGCCGACCTTATCCGGCTGTATGCCAAGCGGAAGACAGCGCCGGGCTTCGCCTTTTCGAAGGATGGCTTTATGCAGGCCGAGTTGGAATCGAGCTTCATTTACGAGGACACGCCCGACCAGGCCAAGGCCACCGAAGACGTGAAGCAGGACATGCAGCAGCCCCACCCGATGGACCGGCTCGTGTGCGGTGATGTGGGCTTTGGCAAGACGGAAATCGCCATTCGGGCGGCCTTCAAGGCGGCGGCCGATGGCAAGCAAGTGGCGGTGCTAGTGCCCACTACCATCCTGGCGATGCAGCACTACAAGACTTTTCGCGACCGGCTGGCCAACCTGCCGGTGACGGTGGAGTACATCAACCGCTTCAAGTCGCCGAAGCAGGTGAAGGAGACGATGGAGCGCGTGGCGGCGGGCCGCACGGATATTCTCATTGGTACGCACGCGCTAACCAATAAGAAGCTGCAATTCAAGGACCTGGGGCTGCTTATTATTGACGAAGAGCAGAAGTTTGGCGTCAAGACCAAGGACAAGCTCAAGGAAATCAAGGTAAACGTGGACACGCTCACACTCTCGGCCACGCCGATACCGCGCACCTTGCACTTTTCGCTGATGGGTGCCCGCGATTTGAGCGTGATTGCCACGCCGCCGCCCAACCGCCAGCCCGTGACTACGGAGCTGCACGTATTCGACGAAATCATTGTGCGCGACGCGATTGCGCGGGAGCTGAAGCGCGGCGGGCAGGCGTTTTTCGTGCACAACCGGGTGAGTGATATCGAGGAAGTGGCGGCCATGATACTGCGCCTCGTGCCCAATGCGCGGGTGACGTTTGCCCACGGCCAAATGGACGGCGAGCAGCTCGAAAAGCGCATGATGAAGTTTGTGGAGGGCGAGTACGACGTGCTGGTTTCGACTAACATCATTGAAAGCGGCTTGGACATTGCCAACGCTAACACCATCATTATCAACCGGGCGCACCTCACCGGCCTCAGCGACCTGCACCAGATGCGGGGCCGCGTGGGCCGCTCCAACCGCAAGGCGTACTGCTACCTGCTGACGCCGCCGGTGGCGAACCTGCCGGCCGACGCCCGCAAGCGCCTCAACACGCTGGAGGAGTTTTCGGACCTCGGGGCGGGCTTCAACGTGGCCATGCGCGACCTTGATATTCGGGGGGCGGGCAACTTGCTGGGCGGCGAGCAGTCGGGCTTTATCAACGACTTGGGCTACGAGGCCTACCACCAGGTGCTGGACGAGGCGGTGCAGGAATTGAAGGAAACCGAGTTTCGGGACCTGTTTATGGGTGAGGGCACGGCCGGCACCAGCCAGCAGCGCCTGCAAATGGCGGCCGGCGCGCTCAACAGCGCCCCCCGCGAAACGCAGATTGAAACTGACCTGCCGGTGCTCATCCCCGATACCTACGTCAACAACGTATCGGAGCGCTTGCAGCTCTACGCCAAGCTCGACCGCGCCCAGAAGCCCGAGGAGCTAGCCAAGCTCGTGGCCAGCATGACCGACCGCTTTGGCCCGCTGCCCGAGCAGGTGCAGCAACTCGTGGATATCGTGAAGCTGCGCTGGCAGGCCAGCAAGCTGGGCTTCGATAAGCTGACGCTGAAGCGCGAGACGCTGCGCGCCTACCTGCCCGCCGGGCCAGGGCACGAGGCTTACTTCCAGGGCGAGCAATTCGGGGTCATCCTCAACTTCATCCAAACGCACCCGCGCACGGCCCGCATGAAGGACCAGAAGGACAAGCTACAAGTGACCATCGACGGTATTAAGAGCGTGGGCATGGCCCAGCGGCTGCTCGTAGAGCTAGGTGCCGCCGAAATGGTGCTAGCTTAAAACCAGTACCTTAGCAAATAAAAAGCTAGCGCATGGATGTCAATAAGCGTTTCGACCAACTAGAAAGCCTCCTAGTGGACCTCGCCCGCAAGCAGGACCAGCAAGCGGGGCAGCTTGCGCGCACTCTGCAAATCCTTGGCAGCCACGGCGAAGCTATCAATAGCCTGGGTGAGGTGCTGAACAGCCATACCGAACTCCTGCATCGCCAAGAAATCCGGCTGGATAATATCGGCGACCAGATTGGCGATATCATTAATATCCTGAAGCTATCGGAGGCGCGCCACACCGAAACCGAGCGGCGGCAGGACGCGATGATGGCCGAAATAAAAACGCAGGGGCAGCGACTGGATGCCCAAAGCCAGCGGCAGGATGTGGCCGTGGAGGCCCTGCGGGCGCTGCTCAAGCGCCAGGAAAATACCGACTCGCGCCTCGATGGCGTGGTCCAAACCCAGTTGCAGATGCTACAGCTCATGCGAGCCGATGCTGATAAGGTAGATGGCCTAGCCCAGCGCCTACCCGCCACCGAAGGCCAGGAACCGCGCATCAAGCGCCTCGAAGACGAGGTGTTTCGGGCAGCGGGCTAGGGCTGTGGTGGACCATTGAAAAGGCCGGCGGCCGTATGCTCACGCATGCGACCGCCGGCCTTTAGTTTTAAAAACGCAACGGGCAGCTTACTTCGCTTTGGGTGCCACGTAGATGGAGGCTTTGCCCTGGCTGGGGTCGCCGGCCAGGCTCACGCCCTCGGTAGAAATTTGGAAATTGCCGCCGCCATCGGCCGTATAGAACAGAAACTCCCCCTGGCCCTTGATGTCGGTGCTGAACTCGGGGTCCCAGTAGAGCGTGAGGCGGCGCGGGTCGGAGGCGGGCGCGTTGAGCACGGGCGCCCCGTAGCGCGGCTGGTAAAACTCCTTGGCCCGGTAAAAGCCCGGCAGCTTGATAACCACCAGGCCGGGGCTAGGCGCCAGGTCGGTACCCTTGTAGTTCTTATCGCCGCGCTTGGTGTACACGGCGATGACGCCGCCGTTGGCCCCAGTGCCAAAAATGGCAGCTTCCGGGCCTTTAAACACTTCCACGCTCTGTACCTGATTGGCCTGGATGGTATTGATGGCATCGGCATCGACCCGCATGCCATCCAAAACAAACAGCGGGGTTCCCGCGCCCCGAATCTGCACGCTCATATTGGGTGGGCTACCCGAAATCGTGAGGCCCGCCACCCGGCCCTGCAACACCTGGAAGATGCTCAGCCCCGACTGGGCCGAGGGGTTATTGGCAAAGTCAACCACGGTGTTGCCCACCGCGCCGTAGAGGCGGCGCGTATCGTCGCGGGCTACCAGCTCCTTCTTGGCAGTGACGGCCACGTTGGCTAGCTGCACATTACGGATGTCGCCCTCCGGGCGGTTCTGGCGCTCCTGCACCTGCTGCTGGCGGCTGCGGCGCACGTAGTCGGCCACGCCGGGCGGGGCAGCGGCAAGAGGCGGCAGGGGGGGCAGCGGCGCGCCGGAGGTGGGCGGCCCCAGGTCGGGGCGAATGAGCACGTTGCTACCGCCCGTGGCCCGGCGCGCCTGCAACGTCACCACGGCCGTGTCGCGGCCCGGAAAGCCGGTAAAGCGAAACCGCCCATCGGCATCGGTGTTGGCGGTGAGCACACTGCGGGTGGGCTTGCTTTGGATGAAGGTGAGTTGGCTATTAGGCATGCCCTTCTGGCCCATGCCCGTTACCTGCCCCGAGAGCGTGAGGCTTTGCTCGGCTAGGTACGTGATGGGCGGCGGCGTGGGGCCCAGCACCTGCTTCCACACGTAGCGGCGCCAGCCCTGGGTGAGAAGCAAGTTGTCGAGGGCCGCCGTGGTTTCAGCGTTGGTATTCTGAAAATAATACGCCGGGTTTTCGACGTAGCCCGCCAGGTCAGCAGTCAGCAGCAGGTTGGTAGCCACGTTGCCCCCATCGGGGTCGAGGGCGGCCGCACCGGCTTCGGCCACGGCCACCGAGAGGTGGGTAGCCACGGGCTGGCCAGCCGCGTCGGTCACCTGCACTTTTACGTGCACGGGGTCGTGCGGGGCATAGGCAGCGCGGTTGGGCGTGAGCACCACGCGCAGCGCGGGCTGCCCATTGAGTATAAAGGCCAGGCGCTCGGCCTGCACATTACTCTGCGCATCAAACAGCGTAAGGTGCAAAATACCATTGGGATACCGGGCCTTAGCCACCTGCCAGGTCACGGGCGCCCCGTTATCGGTGATGGGGCGCGGCACCAGGCCAATGAGAAAGCCCCGCACCTCGGTGAGCAGCATCACGGGGCCGGGCACGGGCGCACCGGGCACGCCCCGGTAGCGCGCCTCCACGGTGTAGCTGTCGCCGGCGTCGAGCACGCGCAGGGCGTAGCCGGTGGGCTGCACGGCGGGCAGCGGGTAGTCGGCACTGGTGCCGTCGGGCAGCTTCACGCGGGCGTGGTAGCGCTGGCCGGCGGCCGGCGTAAAGCTGAGCCGGCCCATGCCCGCGTGCGGCGTGCTAAACACCGCCACTACGGGCTTGCCCTGCTCGTCAAGCACCTGGCCGCTCACGGTGGCCCCACGCCCACTGGCCGCCTGCGCCTTGATGCCTACCGTGGCGGGCAGGCCCGCCACAAGCGTACCCCCTTCGGGGAAGAACTGCACATCGACCTTGCCAACCGGAATGACAGCCGATTTCAACGCCGTTTTGGGGCCGGGGCTAGCCGTTGCGGGCTGCGCATCGGTCTGGTCGGGGGAGGCGGGCCACACTTGCAGGCGCCGCTCATACACGTAGCCGGGGCCGGCATTGAGCATCCAGGAAGTGTAGGCGCGCAGCAGGTAGGTGCCGGCTAGCAAGCTGTCATTCAGCTCAATATCGCCGGCGGCGCGGCCGCCTACCAGGCGCAGGGTGCGTCGGGCCACTACCCGGCGCTCGGGCGACAGCAAATCGACGTGCAGCACCTTGCTCAGCGTGTCGGGCCGGTGGCGCAGGGCATCGACCACGTAGGCGCTAAACCAGATAGTTTCGCCGGTGCCGTAGGCCGGGCGGTCGAGGTGCAGGTAGGTCTTTTCGGGCAGCGTGGCGGCGTAGTAGGCGCTCAGCTTCTCGGCAATCACCCGGATGGGGTTTTCGTCGGCAGGCTGGCGAAAGGCCATCAGGGCCAGCGCGCCGGCTGCCGGCAATGCCACGGCCGCCAATTTATTGACAGTACGCAGGTTAGCCAAAAATTTAGTTATCATAGTACATCAGAAAGCAACGCTGGCCCCGCGCCCGCTAGCGCTCACCCATAAGCCTACGCTGGGCCGGGTGGCGAAAGTATGAAGCAGGACGGCGTAATCGGGTAAGCAGAATGGGGAACGAAGAAGTATCGCCTGACAATTCCTCGTTCCCCATTCTTGCTGCTTACTCAAATCTTAGTCGCAGCCCTCGGGGCCACAGGCGGGGCCGGCGGCCAGCACGGTGGGCTGGGCCTTGGGGTGCGCCTCGGCCCACACGGTGCCCAGCACCTCGGCAAATACCTCGCTGGGCTGCGCGCCCGACACGGCGTATTTATCATCAAAGACGAAGAACGGCACGCCCCGCACCTGGATTTGCTGGGCCTCGTACTCGTCGCGGCGCACCTCGTCGGCGTAGGTGCCGGCTAGCAGCGCCTGGCGCGCCGCGTCGGCGTCGAGGCCGATTTCGGCGGCCAGGCGCACTAGCGTATCCACGCTGTTGATATCCTGGCCTTCGAGGTAGTAGGCGGCAAATAGGCGCTCTTTCGTGGCACCCTGCTGGCCGTGGTGCGCCCCGAAGTGGATGAGCTGGTGGGCCAGGAAGGTATTGGCCGGAATGGTTTTGTCGAAATCATAGGCCAGGCCTACTTCGCTGGCTACCTGCGTCATGTAGTCGTTCATGCGGCGGCCTTCGGCTTCGGGCACGCCTTTTTTCTTGGCCAGCGAGGCGTGGATGCTCTCGCCGGGCACGGGCACGAAATCGGGCGTCAGCTCGAAGCTTTTCCACTCGATTTGCACGTCGTCGCGGTGAGCAAATTCGCCCAGGGCTTTCTCAAACTTGCGCTTGCCCACGTAGCAGAACGGGCATACCACATCGGACCAGATTTCAACTTTCATAGGGCTAGAGGCTAGGAAATGGGCGGAAAAGACACGAAGCCGCCGGGGCGGCGAAATGTTTGGTTTACCACCTGCTTAACACCCGCTAGGGCGCCCGCGTTCGGCTAGCCGGTCGGGGCGCGGGCGTAACCTTCGGCTGGCCGGGCGGGTTAAGAGAAGACGTATTTTTTGCATCTCCTTTCCGCTAACATCATGGAATATCAGAAATTAGGCTCGTCCGACGTCACCGTTTCGCGCATCACCTTCGGTAGCTGGGCGGCCGGCGGCTGGATGTGGGGCGGCACCGAGCAGAACGATGCCGTGGGGGCCATCCACGCCGCTTACGACCTCGGCGTGACCAGCATCGACACGGCCCCCGTCTACGGCATGGGCCTGAGCGAGCAGATTGTGGGCGAGGCCATCAAGAGCCTGCCGCGCGATAAAGTGCAGATTCTAACCAAGTTTGGCATGCGCTGGGACGCGGCGAAGGGTGACTTCGCCATGAAAACCAAGGACAACCAGGGCCACGACCTGGACGTGTACAAGTACGCCAGCCGCGACAGCATCATCAAGGAGTGCGAGGAAAGCCTCCAGCGCCTGGGCACCGACTATATCGACCTCTACCAGCAGCACTGGCCCGATGTGACCACGCCCATCGCCGAAACGATGGAGGCCGTGGAGCGCCTCATTGAGCAGGGCAAGGTGCGCGCCGCCGGCGTCAGCAACTACTCGGTGGCCCAGCTGGAAGAAGCCGGCAAGACGCTGGACCTGGCCAGCAACCAAGTGCCGTACAGCATGTTGCGCCGCGACATCGAGAAGGATGTGGTGCCGTATGCCCAGCAGCACGGCCAGGGCATCCTGGTCTACAGCCCCTTGCAGCTCGGCCTACTCACCGGCAAAATGAAGCCCGGCCAGCACTTCGACGCCAGCGACCTGCGCAGCACCAACAAGCTCTTCAAGCCCGAGGCGGTAACGAAGGTCAACGACTTCCTCAACAAAATCCGCCCGCTGGCCGAAACCAAAAATGCCACCCTCGGCCAGCTCGTGCTGCGCTGGACGCTGGCGCAGCCCGGCATCACGGTGGCGCTGGTGGGCGCTCGCAACCCCGAGCAGGCCGTGCAAAACGCCAAGGCCATCGACGTGCAGCTGAGCTTCGAAGAAATTGATTTTATCAATAAGCGGCTGGCTGAGGTGCAGTTGTAGGCACCTCAGCCCCCGGCTCCCTCTCCAAAAAAGAGGGGGAGCCTGACGTTTTCAGAAAAAAAGAACAAGGGTCTCAGCGAATGCTGAGACCCTTGTTCTTTTTTT
>Ga0265798_10012432_pt1 | contig 10269 bp, 7 predicted proteins | sample P3T30metagenome_FD_192430 | JGI IMG/M metagenome (GOLD analysis project Ga0265798, IMG submission 192430) | Plant litter microbial communities from East Loma Ridge, Irvine, California - P3 T30 | ecosystem: Environmental > Terrestrial > Plant litter > Unclassified | place: USA: California...
TCGGCCATGCCTTCTGGACGTTTCCGGAGCCGCGCCGGACGGCCGAATTGCATATCGCGCTGGAGCACGTGACTGTCATCGGTGGACTGTTGCTGGCCGCGTACTATCTGAAACCACAATGAGCGAACCGAAGCGCAGCCGTGGCAGGCCGAGAAAACTGGAAGCAGCCGATGCGCTCCTTGCCGCGGGACGCGACCTGTTGCTGGCCTACGGCATGCGCGTGACGGTGGACGCGATCGTGTCCAGGGCCGGGGTGGCAAAGACAACGTTCTACACGTATTTCGCCGACAAGGAAGCGTTCATCGAAGCTGTGCTGCTGCGGGAATCGGCGCGAACGATCTCGGACGAGCAATACCGCGAGTCGCTGGACGGTGATTTGCGCGAGGCACTGGTCATCTTTGGCACCCAGTACCTGGCGTTTGCCAATGAGGTACGCCTGAGTGCCTGGGACCGGCTCATCGCATCGGCTAACGACACTTACCCGGAACTGGCGCTGCGCCTCTACGACGCCGGCCCCGGCCGAGCCTACAGGTTGCTCACCGACCTACTCCGTGAGGCAGACAGGAAGGGCTTGCTGCGCATACCCGAGCCGGCCGTCGCCGCCGAAGAACTGACGGGGGTCTGGTATGGCTACACCATCTTGCGGGTCAATCTGAAGGTCATGCCGCCACTGACACCGCACGAGATCCGCAAGCGCGCGGAACGCGGCGTCGAGGTTCTGTATCGCTTGTATGCTCCAGGAAATGAAGACGGCAGCGCGGCGGCCGCTGCAGACCGTGGAACTCCCCGGAAGTGATGCCAGGGCCTGCTTGAGGGCGACCGCGCTTCCGACGCCATGCCGTTCCGCGCCTCGCAATATTGGCGATTATGGTATAGTTTCCCACAGAACATTTTTACACGGTCCTGACGCGTGTGTCTGCGGGAATGCCCCGTTCCCCGGTAGCGACACGTCCGTGTCCGCCCGAGACGAAAGGAACAGTCATGCGCAAGAATAGCCGAGGTGAATTGGTCGGACACAGGACGCCGGAACAGCTGCGGAACGACGAGGAATTCAGGAACATCGCGCTCGAGCAGATTAAAAATGGCGGCGAGAACTGGGCAATGCACAGCCTGGTAATGATGAAGCGCAACGCCCTGTCGCGCGTGCTGTATCTGAACGAACTGTACAAGGAAATCATCCCCGTTCCCGGCGTCATCTGCGAATTCGGCGTCCACTGGGGCGCCAGCCTGGCGACGTTGCTGAACCTGCGCAACCTGTACGAACCGTACGTGACCGACCGGATGATCTATGGTTTCGACACCTTTTCCGGCTTTACCGGCGTCCACGAAAAGGACGGCGAGGGCTTCCAGGCCGGCGATTTCGCCTCGGTCGACAACTACGACGAAACGCTCAACAAGGTCCTCAACTACCACGAGTCCATCTCCGCGTTTCCGACCCGGCGCATGTTCGAACTGATCAAGGGCGACGCGTCCGTCACGATCGACGGCTGGCTGGAAGCGAATCCCGGCGCCACGATCGCACTGGCCATCTTCGACATGGACGTCTACGAGCCGACGAAGAACGTCCTGGAGAAGATCAAGGACCGCCTGACGAGCCGCTCGATCCTCGTCTTCGACGAATTCAGCCACCAGGCCTTCCCCGGCGAAGTGCGCGCGGTGCGCGAAGTGTTCGACATGAAGGACGTGACGTTCAGCCGCAGCGTCCACACGAATTACGCGGCGATCATGCGGTTCAAATAAACCAGACGCGGCGGCGGATCGGCCGCCGCCTGCCGTCGCCCATCGATCGATGGCGGCAGCAAAAGCGATCCGCCTACAGGCGACTCTCCGGATCGGCGCGCCGCTCCGGCGGATCGCCCTCCTCGAAGCCTGCTACAAACAGCATGAGCAGGTCGTTGGCAACCTTCTCGTCGCCGGCTTCCAGCAGGTCGTTCGCGATCTTCGTCAGCTCGACCGGGCTGGCCTTGCCGTCCATATTGTCGACTGCATGTCTCGTCACCTTGCCCAGCTGGAACGCTAACTCGGCAATGACGGTTTTTTCTGTAGCACTCATTCACATTCTTTCATCTTGGGCCGCAAGCGGGATTGGCTTGCTCGCGCGCAGCATAGCAGGTTGCCGTCGAGAGAGGCCACGCGTGCCGACACCATCCCGAATTGCCCCCCAGCCGGCCTGGTCCGGCTACCCCGCGCGATGCCGCGCACGACTTGCCTTGCTTCCGGTCGCACGAATCGCTTAATATGCGTAAGCGATATCACTTAACGAGGCTCATATGCAGCAACTTTCCGTTGGATTGATCGGTTATGGCCTGGGCGGCTCCACCTTTCACGCCCCCATCATCGCCACCGTCCCCGGGCTCAGGCTGGCGCGGATCGCCAGCCGCAGCGCCAAATCCGAAACCCGGGATCGCTATCCCGGCGTGCAACTGGACGAAACCCCGCAAGCGATGCTGAACGACCCGGACATCGCATTGGTTGTCGTGTGCACGCCCAACGCCAGCCACTATGCGCTGGCCAAGGCCGCCCTGCTGGCCGGCAAGCACGTGGTGGTGGACAAGCCGTTTGTGCTGTCGTCCGCGGAAGGGCGAGAACTGGTCGCGTTGGCGCAGCGAAAGGGACTGCAGCTGAGCGTGTACCAGAATCGCCGCTGGGACGGCGACTTCCTGACGCTGCGCCGCACGCTTGAGTCGGACGAGCTGGGTACGATCCACACGTACCGCGCGCATTTCGACCGCTATGCGCCGCAGGTGAAGGTGCGCTGGAAGGAACAGGCACAGCCCGGCGCGGGCGTGTTGTGGGACCTGGGCTCGCACCTGATCGACCAGGCGCTGACGCTGTTCGGCACGCCAAACGCGGTCACGGCGCATCTGTCCGTACAGCGCGAAGGCGCGCAAGTCGAAGATGCCTTCGAACTGATCATGGACCATGGCGCCACCCGCGTCGTGCTGCATGCCGGCGCACTGGTACGCGCACCCGGCCCGCGCTACCAGGTGCATGGCAGCCACGGCAGCTTCGTCAAATATGGCATCGACTCGCAGGAAGAAGCATTGAAGCAGGGCCAGCGGCCCGGCGGTGCGGGCTGGGGCCAGGATGCGCCGTCCGACTGGGCCACGATCACGACGGCCGATGGTTCGCGCCGCACCGAAACCATCCCGGGCGCCTATCAGGAGTTCTACCACGGCATGGTCCGCGCCATTGCCGAAGGCGCACCAGTCCCCGTCAGGCCGGAAGATGCCGTGGACGTCGTCCGGGTGATCGAGCTCGCACTGCGCAGCCATCGCGAACGCCGCACCGTCCAATTCACCGAAGGAGAACTCGATGCAGGATGATTACGCCGCGCTGTTGCAGGCGCTCGAGCTCGAGGAAGAGCAACTGCAGTTTGCCGCGTTCTCTAACGCCGATGCGCTGCGGCTCGGCCTGGCGATCGTCGAGCGTGCCCGCGCACTCGGCAAGGCTGTCACGGTCGACATTACCCGCAACGGCCACCAGCTGTTCCACCATGCAATGGATGGCACGTCGCCTGACAATGCCAACTGGGTGCGCCGCAAGAACAATGTCGTGCAGCGCTTCGGCCGCAGTTCCTGGCACGTCGGCACGCGCTACCGCAGCAAGGGCAAATCGTTCGAGGCCGACAGTGGCCTTGACGCCGCGGACTTTGCCGCGCACGGCGGCGCCTTCCCGCTCGCCATCCGGGGCACGGGTGTGGTCGGCACCATTACGGTATCCGGCCTGCCGCAACAGGAAGACCACGAACTGGTGACCTCCGTCCTGCGCGCTTATCTGGGCACGCCGCGATGACAGTGGAAATTGCGCTCACGCAAGCGCGCCGCCTGGACGCGATCTGCGAGCACCTTGCGCAGCACTACCGCATCCGCATCGAGGACATCTGCCGGCTTTTTGGCGTAACACGCGATACGGCACGTCGCGACATCGTGCGGCTCGATGCCGAAGGCCGCGTCCTGCGCGTGCGTGGCGGCGCCGTGCTGCCGCCGCAGGAAAGACAGGTGCGGCAGTATGCCGAACGCGACGGCGCGGCGTCCGCCAAAGAGGCCATCGGCGCCGCGGCCGCCGCGCTGATACGCGACGGCGACCGCGTGCTGTTCGATACCTCCACCACCGTGGTGGAAGTCGCCCGCGCGCTCACGGCATCGCCGCTGCATGCCGTCACCAATTCAATCGACGTCGCCGAAACCCTTGGAAAGCGCGAAGGGATGGAGCTGCACCTCACCGGCGGCCAGTTCAATCCATGGCAGCGCAGCCTCGAAGGCGCGCAGGCCCGGCTCGGCATCGCGCAATTCCGGTTCGACAAGCTGATCCTCGGCGCCTGCGCCATCGACCCGCAAGGCCTGACCTGCCCGTCCGGCGAGGAAGCCGATCTCAAGAGAACGATGATGCGCCAGGCCAGCCAGGTGATCGTCGTGGCCGATGCATCGAAGTTCGGCAAGGCGTTCCTCCACCGGCTGTGCACGTTCGAGGGCGTCGATTTGCTCATAACGGATGCGGCACCGCCTGCTGCCGTGATGGCGGCGCTGACGGCGGTCGGTGTGGAGGTCGTCATAGCGGTGGCCACGGCGGTATCGTAGGCAACCCGTAGCCCGGTCTTCGCACCACACTCGCGGAGATGATCCGCGGACCTTGAAGTTCACATCGCCTCAGGCGCTTCCCCTCCCACGCTTCACATTCCCCTCCCGACCGGATCGCTGCCGGGCAGCACCGCATAGCGGTGGCTTGTCGGCGCGAGCGAACGCGCTGTGCTTATACAGCCGCGTTCGATTTGACCGGGACCAACGGGACGGCAATCTCTTCATGCCAGCTCAGCAGACGGCCTAGGATACATGCCAGAAACGGCCACCTCACCGGCCGCCACTTGAACAATGTCCTGTTCAACCGATGAGCGATAACGATGACCGACCTGCAAGCACTGCTGGATACCCACCAGAGCACCCGCCTGCTGCGCCTTGCTTTCCCGAAGGACGACGGCCCGCAAGCCAAACTGATGGTGAACCGGCTCGAGGGAACCGAATACCTGTCGCGCGACTTCGAATTCAAGGTGGAACTGCTGAGCGACGACGCCGGGATCGCACTCGAGGCACTGCACGGCAAGCTGCTGTGCGTGTCGCTGGTACAGGCGGACGGCAGCCTGCGCCCGTTCACCGGGTACGTGACGTCGTTCAAGCTGGGCAAGACGGACGGCGGCGTCGCCTTCTACGAGGCCGTGCTGCGGCCATGGCTGGCCTACCTGCGCCTGCGTCGCAACAATCGGCTTTTCCACGGGCAAACCCTGTGCGCGCAGGCGGAGACGATCTTCGCCGGCTATGGCTGCCTGCCAGCCTGGGAATGGGAAGTCGCCGGCGAACAGCCGCAGTTCACGATGGCCACGCAATGGGACGAGTCGGATCACAACTACCTGTGCCGGCGCTGGGAAGCGGCCGGCTACAGCTACTGGTTTGAACACAGCAGCGAAGGCCACACGCTCAGGGTCAGTGACGACACCCGCACCGCGCCGCCGATCGACGGGCCGTCACCCGGCATCCGCTTCCAGCGCGCCGGTGGCGTGGCCGAAGAGGATGCGATCGGCGAGTGGAGCCCGCTGCGCCAGTGGGCGTCCGCACAGGCTGCGGTGAGCGGCTTCGACTTCAAGAATCCATCCCCCATGCATGCGGACAGCGTCACCATGGTCCAGCAAGGCGACATTCCACAGCTGGAGGTGCACAGCTATGAGGGACATTCCGGCTTCAGGCATCAGTCCGGCGCCTACGAGCTGTCGCGCTTGCGCATGGAAGAAATCGAAGCGCGCGGCAAGCTATATGAAGCACAAGGCAACAACCGCCGCGTCGCTGCGGGTCGGTGGTTCAACCTGCTCGACCATTTCGGCGAGAGCGAAGAGAGCGAATTCCTGATCCTGCAGGTTCATCACGAAGCCAGCAATAATTACCTGCAAGGCAAAGGCGCGGTCGCCGAATACAAGAATCGCCTGCTGTGCCAGAGCAAGGCCCTGCCCTGGCGGCCGGGCCGCGGTTTCAACAGCACGGAGACCAGACTGCTGATGCTGCAGACCGCCCTCGTCGTCGGCTCCGAAGGCCAGGGCAGCCTGAACGTGGACGAGTACGGGCGCATCCAGGTCAAGTTCCACTGGGACCGGGACGAAAGCGGCAGCTGCCGGGTACGAGTGAGCAGCAACTGGGCCGGCGGCGAAAAAGGACTGGCCAGTCATCCGCGGGTCGGCTCGGAAGTGATTGTGCAATGGCTCGACGGTAACCCCGACCATCCGCTCGTGACGGGCTCCGTGCACAACCAGGGCTATATGCCGCCATGGAAACTGCCCGAACAGCGGGCGCTGACGGGGCTCAGGAGCCGGGAGCTGACCGCCACCGGTGGCAATACGCCCGGAGGACGCAGCAACCATCTGGTGCTGGACGACACGCAGGGGCAGATCCAGGCGCAGGTCCGGAGCGACCATCTCGCCAGCCAGCTCAGCCTCGGCCATATCCACCGCATCGAAGACCATGCCGGCCGCAAGGACGCGCGCGGCCAGGGCTTCGAGCTGCGCACCGACGGCCATGGTGCGGTGCGCGCACAGCAGGGCCTGCTGCTCAGCACCGAGGGACGGCCGAACGCCCGCGCTCATATCACCGACATGGGTGAGACGGTGGAGCGCCTGACGCAGGGCCAGACATTGCACGACAGCCTGTCGCAGGCCGCGCAACAGGCGCAGGCGCATCAGCCGGGCGATCAGGACCAGGTGACAGCCGCGCTGCAGGCGCAAATCGTCGCGCTCAAAGGCCAGGGCGGCACGCCGGCGCAAGGCGAATTCCCCGAATTCCAGGCACCCCACCTGACCTTGGCCAGCCCTGCCGGCATCGAAACCACGACGCAGGGCTCCACCCATCTGATGAGCGTGGAGCACAGCGCCGTGACCAGCGGTGGCCATATCAGCCTGAGCGCGGGCAAGAGCCTGCTCATCAGCGTCAAGGAAGCGGTGCGCATGTTTGCCTACAATGCCGGCATGAAGCTGGTGGCGGCCAGCGCCGACATTGACATCACCGCCTTGAAGGACAGCGTCAACATCCTTGCCAAGCTGAACATCACTCATACCGCCAACCGGATCACGATCACGGCCAAGGAAGAGGTGGTGATCAACGGCGGTTCCAGCTTCAGCCGCTGGAACGCATCGGGCATCGTCCACGGCACCAAGGGCAACTGGGTGCAGCACGCGGCGCATCACAGTTTTGTGCCCGGCAAGAGCGAAGGCACGCCACCCTTGCCACAGCCCATGCAGCTGGCGCCGGGGCAACTCGACCTGCGTCACCAGTACGTGAACCCGGAAGGCGGCAAGAAGCAAGGCATCCGGCAAGGCGACTACACCGTCGTCGATGCCGAAGGCGGCGTCCACCAGGGCACGCTCGATGGCGACGGCTTTGCCAGCGTGGCCGGCCTGCCGATGGGCATGGCCACGGTTACGTACGGCAAGGACCCGAGGGATCCATGGGATGAAGGCAGCGTCCTCGGCCAGGACGCCGAGTGGCCGGCCGCTACGGCGGCGACCGACCGGCCTGCGCCGACGGCGGGAGGCGGACTGCTATCCAAGGTCAGTACTGCGGCAGGCAGCGCGAAAGGCGCAGCCGGCAAGCTCGGCGCCATCGCGCAAGCTGCGCAGGCGCTGAAAAAAGGCGGCGCGCAAGCATTGCTGGCGCCCATCAAGCAGGCGGCGCTGGCCAATATCGCCGGCAAGCTGCCGGACAGCGCCGCGGCCCTAAGTGCCTACGGCGCGCTACGTGGTGGCAAGCCGGCCGCCGCCATCGCCTCGACGTATGGTTTGCCCGGCTCCCTGCCGCGCGGCGCCGAGGCCCTGCCCTCGCCTCTGAAAAAATCCTTCGCATAACATTCCCATGTCCGAACCAACGTCCAAGCCCACCGCACGCGCGCCCGAAGTCGCCGTCGCGCCACTCAACACGATCGACCAGCAAGACGTCGGTGCGGCCGCTGCCGCCTTCGACAAATGGCTGCGCAAGATCAGCTACGATTACGTCACGCTCGAACGCCTGAGCACCGTGGCCGGCAGCCTGCCCGTGATCGGCAACATCATGGCGCTGATGGATGCCGTCATGGATGTCGTCGCGATCATGCAGAAGAGCATCGCGAAGAAGGAAGTCGATTTCCTGGAATGGGTCAGCCTGGGCATCAACCTGATCGGCGCGGTGCCGGTGCCGCCAGCGATGAGCGCGGCGCGCATGAGCCTGCGCCCTGCTTTGCACGTTGCCCGGCAGAAGCTGGCACTGGGCGTCAAGGATATCGGCGCCGCGCTGATCGAGGTGCTGGTCGTGCACCTCAACGCCCGGCTGGCCGGCGAGATCGACACCTTTGTCGACAAGGCGATGGACAAGCTGTCCGGCATCCTGGACGAGTGCGCCCACGTCGCCGACGGCATTGCCGACGATCTGATCAAGATCCTCAAGCGCTGCATCGGCAAGGAACCGCTGTTCGAGGTGACATCGCCGGCAGAAGCGGAGCGCCAGCTGCACGACCCCAAGGTGCAATGCAGCTGGCGCCGCATGCTGGGCGCGCTGGACCGGCAATACAAACGAGCCGCGCACTACGCTGCCGCCACGGCAGCGAGCCACCTGCCGCAGAGCGCGGTCTCTGGCGTGACGGCCATCATCACGCACCTGACCGCCTTCAAGCCGGCGTTTCGCGGCAAGCTCGCCGCCCTGGCCGACGAGCAGGCGCAGATGAGCATCAAGTGGGTCCTGATGCGCCTGCGCGACGCGGTCGTCAAGCACAAGAAACGCCATATGACGCTGGTGCCGTCCGCCAGGGGCGCACAGCACAAGAACGACAAACCCGGGCAGGAGCTCGCCGCCACCAGCCGGCAAAGCCCGGCCACCGGCGACGCCAACAAGTGCAAGCTGTGCCCCGCCAAAGGCGGCACGGCGCACTCGATCAGCTTTGCGACCGGCGCCGAAACGTTGACGCACACCGACTTCGTGCTGGATGCACCGCTCCCGATCGAGTGGAGCCGCACCTACCGTAGCCAGCTCGTCGCTTATGACCGCGGCAATCTTGGCGCGCGCTGGCTCACCCCGTACAGCACCCGCATCGACGTCGTCGGCCAGGGCAAGCCCACCGCCCTGCTCTATCACGCCGCAGACGGGCGCAGCCACCGCTATCCTTTCCTCGCCGTCGGCGAGCGGCACCACGATCCGGTCGAGCAGATCACGTTGACCCGCATGAGCATGACCCTGCTCACGCTCGACTTCGGCAAGCCGCTGCCGGAGGGCGAGCCGAGTCCGTGGCGCGAAACCTATGAACTGACCGACACCGCCCGCGCCAAAGCCGCCGAGATCGGCAGGCAGCATTTCCGCCTGATCGCGCTGCATGCCAAGGACGGCGCCGCCCTCGGCCTGCGCTACGACCACATCGTCGGCGGCGAAGCGGTGCTCAGCGATATCGTCAGCAAGCAGGGCGAGACCATCGTCGCCCATGCCGGCACGCAAGTCGACGCCGACAGCGGCCACATCGTCGCGCTGTGGGAAATCCGGGACGGCCAGCTGGTGCGCCAACTGGCCGCCTACGATTACGACGAGCACGGCGACCTGATCCGCGCCCAGGACGAGAACGCCGCCGCGTGGCACTACCAGTACGACCGCCACCTCGTCACGCGCTACACCGACCGCACCGGGCGCGGCATGAACCTCGCCTACGACACCAGCACCGACAGCGGCGCGAATGCCAAAGCCATCCGCGAATGGGCGGATGATGGCAGCCATGACACCCGGCTCGAGTGGGACCAGAACATCCGCCTGACCTACGTGACCGACGCGCTGGGCTACGAGACGCGCTACTACTACGACATCGCCGGCTACACCTACCGCACCGTCTACCCCGACGGCGGCGAAGAATGGTTCTTTCGCGACGACGCGAAAAACGTCGTCCGCCACATCCGCCCCGACGGCACCAGCGAGCATTACGCGTACGATGCCCACGGTAACCTGCAGACGCATACCCGCGCCGACGGCAGCCAGGTCCACTTCGAATATGACGTCCAGCACCGCATCACCGGCATCCTCGATGCCGAAGGCGGCACGTGGAAGCGCGACTACGATGCGCAAGGTCACCTGGTCGAAGAAACGGACCCGCGCGGCAACAAGACCCAATACGCGTACGACAAGGCGGGACGGCCCGTCGAAGTGACGGACGCCAAGGGCGGCGTCAAGAAGCTCGCCTACACCCCGGACGGCCAGCTCGCCAGCTACACCGACTGTTCCGGGCACA
>Ga0265798_10012433_pt1 | contig 10269 bp, 8 predicted proteins | sample P3T30metagenome_FD_192430 | JGI IMG/M metagenome (GOLD analysis project Ga0265798, IMG submission 192430) | Plant litter microbial communities from East Loma Ridge, Irvine, California - P3 T30 | ecosystem: Environmental > Terrestrial > Plant litter > Unclassified | place: USA: California...
CGACGTCGGGCAGGTGCTTCAGTTCGGGCACCCAGTGGCGGATATAGTCGCCCGCCCCGAACTTCTCGGACTGGCCGATCGGCGCCATGATCCGCCCGAACATGTTGGCGTCCACCCCCGTGCCCGCGATCCACTGCCAGTTGACCGAATTGTTGCCGTAATCGGCGTCGACGAGGCAGTCCCAGAACCAGCGCTCGCCCTCGCGCCAGTCGATCAGCAGGTGCTTGACCAGGAACGAGGCGGTGATCATCCGCACGCGATTGTGCATCCACCCGCTTTGCCACAGCTGGCGCATGCCGGCGTCGACGATCGGGTAGCCGGTGCGCCCGCGCTGCCACGCGCTTAAGTCGCGCTGCGCCGCCGCGCCGCGGCGCCACGGCAGCGTATCGTAGCGGCGGCGACCGTTGACGTCGGCGTAATCGGGCAGCGCGCTCACCACGCCATCGGTGAAGTCGCGCCACGCCAGTTCCTTGCGAAACGTGATGTCGGCGCCCTCGGTGGCGTGCCAGACGGTGCGTGGCGACACCTCGCCGAAGTGGAGGTGCGGCGAGAGCCGCGACGTGCCTTCCTCGCCCGGCAGGTTGCGGCGCTCGTCATAGCCGTCGAGTGTGAGCTGCTTGACCTTGCGCAGCGCCTCGGCCTCGCCGGGCGTCCAGTCGAACCCGCCCGACCAGTCGGGCGCGGTCGGCAGCAGGTTCCAGTCGGCGAGCGAGTCGCTCCGCGGCCAGGTGTCGGGCGCGGGGATAGTGCCGGGCGCAGCGAGCGGCTTCTCGGGCGGCAGGTGCGGCTGCAGTCCTTTCCAGAAGGACGAGTAGATGCGGTAGGGCGCACCCGCGCCGGTAGTGACGTCCTCGATCCGCGTGAGATGATTGCCGTTATACAGGCAGAGCCGGTCACCGAGCGCCGCCTCGGCGTCGCGCCACCATGGCTCATAGTGACGGACGGCATGGACGCGCTCGGCGCCGGCCTCGTCAAGCAGCGCCGGCAGGACATTGGCCGCCCGGCCGCGCCGGAGGATCAGTCGGCTGCCCTTCGTCTCGAACGACGCCGCAAGCGCGGCGAGGCTGTGATGCAGCCACCAGCGCTGCGCCTCGCCGATCTTCCATGCGCCCGGCGCCTCGTCGTCGAGCACGTAGACCGGGATCACCGCGCCGCCATGCGCGGCCGCGACCAACGCTGGCTGATCATGGAGGCGGAGATCCTGGCGCAGCCACAGAAGGTCGGTCATCGCGAAGGTTACGTTCCAGCACCGAGGCTGGTTCCTGATCCAGGTTGGGCGGGCGCGGTGGCGGCCCGCCTCGTGCCCCGGCGAAGGCCGAGGCCCAGGTGGCAAGGCCGAGGTGGTGTGAGCGAGTCGCTCGCCATGCGCCCGGGCATGACTTCTTCGCGAACGCCCTGGGGGTCCGCGCACGCGAGAGCCCAGGAGTGCCGAGCACCCAACGTCGTTGTTCCGCTTGGCCCTGGGTTCCCGCGTTCGCGGAAAAGCAGCGGAGGGGCGAGCGGTCACGAACCGTCGCGGAGAAACCCTGGCGGGAAGAGCCGGGCCTATCCCTCCGAAAGCCCCCCCCAGCTTTGCCCCGGCCTCCGCCCGGCACGAAGCACGACCTCCGACGCACATCGCCGCTTCAAACCGGCTACGACTCGCTCTACTCGACCCACATGAGCGATACGCGCGAGACCGGCAGTGACTTCCTGCCCAAGTTCGACCCCGCCGGCCTGGTCACCGCGGTGGTGACCGATCGCGCCAGCGGCGAGCTGCTGATGGTGGCGCATATGAACGCGGCGGCGATCGCCGCCACGCGCGCCAGCGGCGAGGCCACCTTCTACTCGCGCAGCCGCGGCCGGCTGTGGAAAAAGGGGGAGACCTCTGGCAACGTGCTGCGGGTGGTCGCGCTTCGTGTCGACTGCGACCAGGACTCTCTGTGGCTCATCGTCGATCCCGCGGGGCCGGCCTGCCACACTGGCGCGCGCAGCTGCTTCTACCGCGAGGTCGCGCTCGGCGACGACAGCGCGGAGGGCGCGCTGAGCCCGGGGGCGTGAGCCGGCGCGCGCTCGGCGCTGCTGCTCGCCGGCTGCGAGCGCGTGACGCCGACACCTCCATCCCCATCCGCCGGCGCCGCGCTGGAGCGCGCCGCGGCCAATGCCGGGCTCGTGGCCGCCTCGGCGCAGGCGCGCCCGGTCGGCGTCTTCGCGGCGGAGGCCGCGAGGCTCTGTCTCGCCCCGCGTCGCGATGGCACGGTGCGCGTCGGCGCGAGCGTCGATTATGGCGCGGGGCAGCGCTGCGTGGCACGCGGGGTCGCCCGCATCGGCGCCACGCTGACCGCCGAGCTGGGCGCGGGTTGTACGGTGAGCCTGACGTTCGACGGCGACTCGCTGGTGGTCCCAGCGACGCTGCCTACGGGGTGCGACTCGCGCTGCTCGGGACGCGCCGCGCTCGCGAGCCTGCGACTGGAACGGCTGAGCGACTCGGCGGCTGAAGCGACCCGCACGCGTGGCGCGGACGGCCGGCTGCTGTGCGCGGACGAATAGGAGCGCGGCGGGCTCGATCGGCGTGCTTCCTACCGCAGTTGACGTTCACGTAAAGGGAAGCTAACCCGCTCGTCATGAGCGACCTTGCTGACGCGTCTGCCGCTTATGCCGTCGTGCCGCCGCGCGCGGACCGCGATCATTTCACCATCACCGATCTCTCGGCCGAGTTCGGCGTCACGCCGCGTGCGCTGCGCTTCTACGAGGACGAGGGGCTGATCGCGCCCGAGCGGCGGGGGATGGTGCGGATCTACTCGCACCGGGATCGTGCGCGGCTGGCGTGGATCCTGCGCGGCAAGCGCGTGGGGTTCAGCCTCGCCGACATCCGCGAGATGATCGACCTCTACGACGTCGGCGACGGCCGCCAGAAGCAGCGCGCGGTGGCGATCGAGCGCTGCCGCGAGCGCATCGCCGCGCTCCAGCAACAGAAGCACGATATCGACGCCGCGATCACCGAGCTGGCCGAGTTCCTGACGGTGGTCGAGGGTGGCAAAGCCAAGGAAAGCTGAGACGATGCCGCAATATACTCCCCCCGTCCGCGACACCCGCTTCGTCCTCGAGCAGGTGATCGGGCTTGATCGCTACGCCAACGTCCCCGGCTTCGCGGCGGCCACGCCCGACACGGTCGAGGCGGTGCTGGAGGAGGGCGGGCGCTTCGTCGCCGAGGTGCTGTTCCCGCTTAACCAGTCGGGCGATCAGGAGGGCTGCACCCGCCACGCCGACGGCAGCGTCACCACGCCCAAGGGGTTCAAGGAGGCGTACCGGCAGTTCGTCGAATCGGGCTGGGGCACGCTGAGCGCGCCCGAGGCGTTCGGCGGGCAGGGGATGCCGCACGTCGTCTCCACCGCCTTTCAGGAATATATGATTTCGGCGAACATGGCGTTCGCGATGTACCCCGGCCTCGCGCACGGCGCGATCGCGGCGCTGGTGGTGAAGGGCAGCCCCGAGCAGCAGCAGAAGTACCTGCCCAAGATGGTGTCGGGCGAGTGGGGCGGTACGATGAACCTCACCGAGCCGCAGTGCGGCACCGACCTAGGCCTGATCCGTACCCGCGCCGAGCCGGAGGCCGACGGCAGCTACAAGATCACCGGCACCAAGATCTTCATCTCGGCGGGCGAGCATGACCTGACCGACAATATCATCCACCTTGTGCTGGCCAAGACGCCGGGCGCGCCCGACAGCTCCAAGGGCATTTCGCTGTTCGTGGTGCCCAAGGTGCTGGTCGAGGACGACGGGTCGCTCGGCGCGCGCAATGCGGTGACGTGCGGCTCGATCGAGCACAAGATGGGCATCCACGCCAATTCGACCTGCGTGATGAACTATGACGGTGCCACCGGCTGGCTCGTCGGCGAGGAGATGAAGGGGCTCGCCGCGATGTTCATCATGATGAACGCGGCGCGGCTCGGCGTCGGGCTGCAGGGGCTCGGCGTGGCCGAGACCGCGTACCAGAACGCGGTGCAGTACGCGAAGGACCGGCGGCAGGGCCGCGCGCTCACCGGTCCGGCCGAGCCGGGCGAGAAGGCCGACACGTTGTTCGTCCACCCCGACGTGCGGCGCATGCTGATGGAGGGCAAGGCCTGGACCGAGGGGCTGCGCGCTCTATGCCTGTGGGGGGCGCTCCAGGCCGATCTCGAGCATCACGCCCCCGACGAGGCGGATCGCCAGCTCGCGGGTGACCTGCTCGGGCTGCTCACGCCGGTGATCAAGGGCGTCGGCACCGATCGCGGCTATGAGATCGCGACCAACGCGCAGCAGGTCTATGGCGGGCACGGCTATATCGCCGAATGGGGCATGGAGCAGTATGTCCGCGATGCACGCATCGCGATGATCTACGAGGGCACCAACGGCGTCCAGGCGATGGACCTGGTCGGGCGCAAGCTGGCGCTCAACGGCGGCCGCGCGGTGCAGGCGTTCGGCAAGCTAGTCATGGAGGAGATCGCGGTGGGCAAGGCCGAGCCCGCCACCGCCGATCTCGCCGCGCGGCTGGAGAAGGCCGCGGGCGAGCTGCAGGCGGCGACCATGTGGTTCCTCGCCAACGGGATGAAGGACCCCAACAATGTCGGCGCCGGGGCGGTGCCGTACATGCACCTCGTCGGCGTGGTTGCGGTCGGGCTGATGTGGCTGCGCATGGCGGGGGCGGCGGCGCGGCTGAAGGCGAAAGAGTCGGGGGATGCCGCGTTCCTCGACGCCAAGCTGGTGACCGCGCGTTTCTTCGCCGAGCGCGCGCTGCCCGAGGCCGGCGCGCTGCGCCGCAAGATCGAGGGCGGCGCCGAGGCGATCATGGCGCTGCCGCCGGAGATGTTCGCGGCGGCGTGAGGGTGCGACTCTCAGACCCGTCACGGCAGGGGCGGTGACGGCACGCTAGCGCTCACGGGGAGACTCCACGTGCGGGCCGGTGCGTTCGGGGCATCGTATTTTCCAGTGCTCGCCGCGACGCCGATGCGGCGAAATCCTCCCCGCTCGCGGGGAGGTGGCAGCGCGTCAGCGCTGACGGAGGGGGTGCTCCGCACAAGGGCCGGTGTGTTCGGGGCCAGCCCCCTCCACCACGCCCTGTAGGCGCGGTCCCCCTCCCCGCGAGCGGGGAGGATTTACGCGATCTCGCTCCGCCTGCCTTCAGGGAAGGGACTGGGAGTGGGGCTTCGCCGGGAGAGTGTTCGTGGCGGCGCCAGCATCAGGCCGGTCCGATCTCGCCTGCGTGGGGCGCAACTCGCCGGACGTGCCTGAAGGTGAGGGGCTTCTCGCACCCGTTCCTTCGCGCCGCCGCACGCCATCGAGCGGCTCTGGTCCGGCCGGCAGCGCGCTCGACGGCGGGGCGAGCTGCGGGATCGGCTGGCGGCGCATGCACAGCCCCGGCCCGGTGCGCGGGAACTCCTTGCAGTTCCACAGCATCCGCTCGATGCCCGCGTCCTTGTTACGGAGATAGCTGAACGACATCGCCGCGATCTGCTGCGGCGTCATTGTCGCCGATCCCGGCAGCTGCGCGCGGTCGGTCCAGCCCATGAACTTGCACCGCGCGCGCTCGCCGCACGCCGCGCGCGCGGCGTCGACGTAGCGCTCGGGCGAGTCGCCGCCCAGCACCATCGCAAAGGCGTCGTCATCGCCGGGCAGCGGTGTCGCCGCCGGGGCCGGAGCGGGCGCGCCCGCCAGCAGCGGCGCCGCCGCAGCGGTGGCGGCGTCCGCCTCGGCCAGCGCGCCGCCCAGCTGGTGCGCCGGCGACACCGCGGCGAGCGCGGCGATCACCGGCTCGGCGCTCGACACCGTGCGGCGAAAGGCGGGCGGCGTGCCCCACCATCCCGTCCAGCGGAAGAATAGATGGGTGTGAACCTCGGCGATCTTGTCGAGGCTAGAGCTCCAATAGGGCACCACCCAGTCGGTGTGGTAATGGGTGGCGTAGCCGACCTTCTTCTCGACCTTGCCCGCCAGCGCCTCCGCCGCGACCTTGCGCGCGCGATCCCACGCGGGGGCGCGGGGATGACGCGCCAGCGCGCCGTCGCAGGTAAAGGTGAACTGGCAGCCGGTGCTGCGCTCCGACCCCTGGAACACCACCCCGCACACGGTCTTCGGAAAAGCGGGATGGCGCAGCCGGTTGAGCACCACCTGCACCACCGCACGCTGCCCGGCGGGATCATCTCCCGCCTCGTACCAGGCCGCGGCGGCGAGACAATCGGTCGCGCGCGCCAGCGCCGCCGCGTCGCCGGCGAAGCGGAAGGGCTGCGCCGCCGGCTTGGGCCCGCGTACAAAGGGGATGCCGGCGTTATAGGCGCGCGCCTCCTCGGCGGTGAGGTCCTGCAGCTCGACCGGCTCGACCTCGGGCAGCTCGGTTGGCGGCGCGACCCGCTGCGGCGCGCGCACCTTGGCCGCGATCGCGCGCGGCACCGCCGGTGCGCGCTGGATCACCACCAGCGGGCCCGCGATCGCCAGCAGCGCGATGCCGCCAAGGATCGCGCCCAACCGCGCGCTGATGCCGCTCAGCTTAGTTCTCCGGCAGGAAGTCCGGCACCGAGAGGTAGCGCTCGCCGGTGTCGTAGTTGAAGCCGAGCACCCGCACGTCGTCGGGCAGGTCGGGCAGTTTCTGCAGGATCGCGGCGAGCGTCGCGCCCGAGGAGATGCCGACCAACATGCCTTCCTCACGCGCCGCGCGGCGCGCCATGTCCTTGGCCACGGCGGCGTCGACCTCAATCACGCCGTCGAGCGCCTGGGTGTGGAGGTTGGCGGGGATGAAGCCCGCGCCGATGCCCTGGATCGGGTGTGGCCCCGCCTGACCGCCCGAGATCACCGGAGAGGCCTGAGGTTCGACCGCGAAGACCTTGAGATTGGGCCATTCCTTCTTCAGCGTCTCGGCCACGCCGGTGATGTGGCCGCCGGTGCCGACGCCGGTGATGATGACGTCGATCGGCGAGTCGCGGAAATCGTTCAGGATCTCCTGCGCGGTGGTGCGGACATGGACGTCGACGTTGGCGGGGTTCTCGAACTGCTGCGGCATCCACGCGCCCGGCGTCTGCTCCACCAATTCGAGCGCGCGCTCGATCGCGCCCTTCATCCCCTTCTCGCGCGGGGTGAGGTCGAACTGCGCGCCGTAGGCGAGCATCAGCCGGCGGCGCTCGAGGCTCATGCTCTCGGGCATGACCAGGATCAGCTTATAGCCCTTCACCGCGGCGACCATGGCGAGGCCGATGCCGGTATTGCCGCTGGTCGGCTCGACGATCGTACCGCCAGGCTGGAGCGCGCCCGAGGCCTCGGCCGCCTCGATCATCGCCAGCGCGATGCGATCCTTGATCGAGCCGCCGGGGTTCGACCGCTCGGACTTGATCCATACCTCCGAGCCCGGAAAAAGCTTGCGGACTCGGATATGCGGCGTGTTGCCGATCGTCTCCAGGATGGTCTGGGCCTTCATGGCTGCGCTACTCCGTGCTGGGGTTCGGTCTCTAGCATCTCGGGCGGGTCAAAGGTCCGCGCGTTCTTGAGTTCCGGGAAGAGCCGCGACCATAGCAGCGTGATCGCGATCGCGCCGACGCCGCCGAACACCACCGCGCCCACCGGCCCGAGCAGCGACGCCATCAATCCGCTCTCCGCCTCGCCGAGCTCGTTCGAGGCCGAGATGGTGAGCTGCGACACCGCGCTGACGCGGCCGCGCATCGAGTCGGGCGTGTGGAGCTGGATCAACGAGGTGCGGACATAGACCGAGACCATGTCCGCCCCGCCCGCGACGATCAGCCCGACCAGGCTGAGCGCGAAGTCGGTCTGGAGCACCGGCCATCCCGCACCGAGCACGACATGGGTGATGCCGAGTGCGTCGGTCAGCTGCGTTGCCACGCCGAAGGTGAGAATGCCGAGCCCGAAGACGATCACCGAGGCGAGCATCTTGACGCCGACGTTGCGCTTCATCGGGCGGAACGAGAACCACAAGGCGGTGCTCGCCGCGCCGATCCCCATGCCCGCGGCCAGCACGCCCAGCCCGGAGGCGCCGACGTGGAGGATGTCGCGCGCGAAGATCGGCAGCAGCGCGGTCGCGCCCGCCAGCAGCACCGCGAACAGGTCGAGCGTGATCGCAGCGAGCACCAGCCGGTTGCGGCGGACATAGGCGAAGCCGTCGAGGATGCGCTGCAGCGGGCGGCGATCCTTCTGCGCGGGCGGCTGCGGCACCTTGCCGATCAGGAACATCAGCCCGAGCGCGAGCAGCAGCAACCCCGAGATCACGCCGTACGCCACGTCGGGGTGGATCGCGTAGAGCAGCCCACCGACGCTCGGCCCCGCGATCGTGCCGAACTGCCAGGCGATCGAGGAGATCGCGATCGCGGTCGGAAGGCTCTCCTTGGGAACGAGATTCGGCGCGAGCGCGGAATAGGCCGGTCCCGAAAAGGCACGCGCGATACCGATCAGCACCGCAGACACAAAAAGATAGGGAAGGCCGAGCTGACCCGACCAGGTCAGCAGGCCGAGCGTCGCGGCGTTGAGCACCAGCAGCGCGGTGGTACCGCGCACGATCCAGCGCCGGTCGACCGTGTCCGCCACCAAGCCGACGACGGGGGTCAACAGGAACAACGGAATGAACTGCACCAAGCCGATCATGCCGAGGAGAAAGGCGGCGTCGCGGATGTCCATGGTCTGACGCGCGAGGCTGTAGACCTGCCAGCCGATGATGATCGCCTGCGCGCTGATCGCGATCGTGCCCGCGAAGCGCGCCAGCCAATAAGCGCGGAAGTTGGCGATGCGCAAAGGATGGCGCGGCGCGGCCGGCGGGTCGATCGGAGCGTGCATCGGATCAGCGGCGTAGACCCGCGCTGAAACCCTTGCAACCCGGTGGGGTTTGCAGTCCGACGCGACCCGCGCCTATAGGCCCCCATCTCCCCAAGGAATGAGGTCCTGTCCATCGTGGCAAAAGCCCCAGCACGCAGCCCGGCAATGGCCGGCGATACGCCCCCCGCCGACCCGATGAAGACGAATCGCGAGCGCCCGTCGGACCCGCGTCCGTATGAGGCGAGCAAAGAAGAGCTGCTGAAGTTCTATGAGGACATGCTGCTGATCCGCCGCTTCGAGGAGAAGGCCGGGCAGCTTTATGGGCTCGGGCTGATCGGCGGCTTCTGCCACCTCTATATCGGCCAGGAGGCCGTCGCGGTCGGGCTCCAATCGGCGCTGACCGATGCCGACTCGGTGATCACCGGCTATCGCGACCACGGCCACATGCTGCTGTGCGGGATCCCGCCCAAGGACGTCATGGCGGAGCTGACCGGGCGTCAGGCCGGCATCTCCAAGGGCAAGGGCGGCTCGATGCACATGTTCAGCGTCGAGCATAAGTTCTACGGCGGCCACGGCATCGTCGGCGCGCAGGTGTCGCTCGGCGCCGGTCTCGCGTTCAAGCACAAGTACAGCGAGGACGGCGGCGTCTGCCTCGCTTACTTCGGCGACGGCGCGGCCAATCAGGGCCAGGTGTACGAAGCCTTCAACATGGCTGAGCTGTGGAAGCTCCCGATCATCTTCGTGATCGAGAACAACCAATACGCCATGGGCACCAGTGTGAATCGCGCCTCGTCCGAGGACCAGCTGTACAAGCGCGGCGAGAGCTTCCGCATCCCCGGGCTGCAGATCGACGGCATGGACGTGCTGGCGGCGCGCGGCGCGGCGGAGGAGGCGCTCGCCTGGGTGCGCGCGGGCAAGGGGCCGATCATCCTAGAGATGAAGACCTATCGCTACCGCGGCCACTCGATGTCCGATCCGGCCAAGTACCGCTCGCGCGACGAGGTCCAGGCGGTGCGCGACAAGTCCGACCCGATCGAGGCGGTGAAGCGCGTGCTGACCGAGACGCACGGCGCCAAGGAAGACGATTTCAAGGTGATCGAGCAGCGCATCCGCAAGCAGGTCAACGAGTCGGCCGATTTCGCCGAGAGCACCCCCGAGCCGGATCCGGCCGAACTGTATACCGACGTCCTGGTGGAGAAGTATTGAGATGGCGATCGACATCAAGATGCCGGCGCTGTCCCCGACGATGGAGGAGGGCACGCTCGCCAAGTGGCTCGTCAAAGAGGGCGACACGGTGAAGTCCGGCGACATCATGGCCGAGATCGAGACCGACAAGGCGACGATGGAGTTCGAGGCGGTGGACGAGGGCACCGTCTCCAAGATCCTGGTGGCTGAGGGTACCGATGGCGTGAAGGTCGGCACCGTGATCCTGCAGCTCGCCGGCGAGGGCGAGGAGGCGGGTTCGGCGGACTCGGCCGGCGCCGCCGCGACCAAGGACGATTCGCC
>Ga0265798_10012434_pt1 | contig 10268 bp, 9 predicted proteins | sample P3T30metagenome_FD_192430 | JGI IMG/M metagenome (GOLD analysis project Ga0265798, IMG submission 192430) | Plant litter microbial communities from East Loma Ridge, Irvine, California - P3 T30 | ecosystem: Environmental > Terrestrial > Plant litter > Unclassified | place: USA: California...
CAGCGTACGGACGACCGAGTCGACGTTGACCGCCCGGATCTGGGCGATGCTGCTGCGGGTGATGGGTTGCTTGTAGGCGATGACCGCCAGCGTCTCGAGAGCCGCTGAGGACAGTTTCGTCGGGTTCTGCGTCAGCACGAAATCGCGGACGACCGGATCGTGCTCGTCACGGACGTAGAATCGCCATCCGCCGCCGACCTCACGCAGCTCGAAACCCCGTCGGACCGTGCCGTCGACCCCGTCGAAATCGGCCACTAGCGCTGTGATCGCCTGCCGCACCGCGGCGACGGGGGCGCCGACGGCGGTCGCCAGGTCGACGAGCGACTGCGGCTCGTCGGCGACCATCAGCAGCGCCTCGAGCTGGCGCGCGATCACGGTGGTCGGGTCGGCCTCGCGAGTCCGGGCTCCCTCGGACCGGGCCCCGGGCGTCCCGACGGACGAGGAGGCGCCGGTCGCGTCAGCCCTCATAGTCGGCCCCCAGCGCCGCCAGGTTCTCTTCGGTCCAGGTCTCGGCCACCCAGCGGACGCTGAGCTCGCCGAGCGGCTCGACCTGCTCGAACGAGATGGACGCATGACGGTACAGCTCGAGCAGGGCCAGGAACCGGGCGACGACGACGCCCTTCTCGTCCACGCCGGCGACGAGCTCGCGGAAGGTGAGGACCGCACCGCGGCGCAGCAACGACACGACGATCGCCGCCTGCTCGCGGATGCTCACCAGGGGGGCGTGAAGGTGGTCGAGGCCGACCGTGGGGATCTCGCGGGGAGTCAGCGCCAGGGCGGCGAGGGCGGCGAAGTCGTCCGGCGAGAGCGTCCAGACGAGCTCGGGGGTCGTGACACGGTACTTCTGTTCGAGTCGCACCGAACGGGCGTGCCGGGCCGCCTCGGCGGCTCCGTGCTGCGCGAACCACTCGGCGGCCTGCTTGAAGGCCCGGTACTGCAGCAGCCGGGCGAAGAGCAGGTCGCGCGCCTCGAGCAGTGCGACGTCCTCGGCATCGACGAGTTCGCCCTGCGGCAGCAGCCCCGCCACCTTGAGGTCGAGCAGCGTGGCCGCGACGACGATGAACTCGCTGGCCTGGTCGAGGTTCTCGTCGGTGTCGATGCGGCGGAGGAACGAGAGGAACTCGTCGGTCACGGCACTGAGGGCGACCTCGGTGATGTCCATCTCGCGCTTGGTGATCAACGAGAGCAGCAGGTCGAACGGCCCGCTGAAGTTCTCGAGCCGCACGTCGAACCCGGGCGAGACCTCGTGACCCGTGAGGGCGGTCTCGTCGGTGCCGACCTCGGCGGTCGCCGACTCAGGCCGCGGCACCACGCGCGATCAGCTCTCGGGCCAGCTGGCGGTAGGCCTGCGCCGCCGGGTGCTCGGGGGCGAACTTGGTGATCGGGGTGCCCGCGACGGAGGCATCGGGGAACTTCACGGTGCGACCGATGACGGTCTCGAGCACCTGGTCGTCGAAGGCCTCGACGACGCGCTCGAGCACCTCACGGCTGTGCAGCGTGCGCGAGTCGAACATCGTCGGCAGGATGCCGTCGAGGGTGATCGCGGGGTTCAGCCGGTCGCGCACCTTCTCGATGGTCTCGACGAGCAGGGCGACGCCGCGGAGCGCGAAGAACTCGCACTCGAGCGGGATCAGCACACCGTGCGCCGCGGTGAGGGCGTTGACGGTCAGCAGGCCGAGCGAGGGCTGGCAGTCGATCAGGACGACGTCGTACTCGTCGCTGACCTGACGGAGGATGCGCGCGAGGATCTGCTCGCGCGCGACCTCGTTGACGAGGTGGACCTCGGCGGCGGAGAGGTCGATGTTGGCCGGCATGACGTCGAGGTTCTCGACGCGCGTGGGCACGATGACGTCGTGCGCGTCCTTCACGGCGCCGATCATGAGGTCGTAGATCGTGGCCTGGTCGTGCGACTGCACGCCGAGGCCGGCCGTCAGCGCACCCTGTGGGTCGAAGTCGATGGCCAACACGCGACGGCCGTACTCGGCGAACGCGGCGCCGAGGTTGATCGTCGTGGTGGTCTTGCCGACGCCGCCCTTCTGGTTGCAGAGGGTGATGATGCGGGCCGGGCCGTGGCTCGACAGGGGCGCGGGAGTCGGGAACTCGGTGCGCGGGCGCCCGGTGGGGCCGTTCGCGGGGACGGTCGCCGGAGCGCTCTCGAAGAGGGCGGGGGTGCTCGAGGTCGGCTTGGTGCTCACGGGTACGAGAGTACCGGCGCCCCCCGACGCCGACGGGCTGCCGCGCCCGGCCCGTCACCAGGAAGCCTCATGCCTTGCTTGAGGGTTTTGCCTGGTCAGCGCGGGGTCGATGCTCTGTCGACGCTGGGTCGGGGCTCGGTCGGGCGCCGGGTCGTCGCCCGGTCACGACGCCCATCGTGCCCGCGGATGTGCCGTCGAGTACACGTCCCGCAGCGCGTCCGCCGTCACCAGCGTGTAGATCTGCGTCGTCGCCACGGACGAGTGCCCGAGCAACTCCTGGACGACCCGGACGTCGGCCCCTCCCTCGAGCAGGTGCGTCGCGAAGGAGTGCCGCAGCGTGTGCGGCGACACCTCGAGGCCCAGCTGGGCCCGCTCGGCCGCCGCCTGGATGATCAGCCACGCGTTCTGCCGCGACACCCTGGCCCCGCGCGTGCCCAGGAACAACGCGGGCGTCGGTTCTCCCCGCGGCGAGAACACCGGTCGGGCACGGACGAGGTATGCGTCGAGCGCCCGGCGGGCGTAGCTGCCGAGCGGAACGATGCGCTGCTTGTTCCCCTTGCCGAACAGGCGCACGACGTCGCCCTCGATCACGTCGTCGACGTTGAGCGACACCGCCTCGCTCACCCGCGCCCCCGTCGCGTAGAGCAGCTCGAGCAGGGCCTTGTCGCGCAGTCGCGTCGGCTCGTCGCCGTCGGTGGCGGCGAGCAGCGCCTCGACCTGGCCCACCGAGATGGCCTTCGGGAGGCGGCTCGGCAGCTTGGGCGGCCGGGTGGTGGCGGCCACGTCCACCGCGACCAGCCCCTCCTCGAGGGCGAACCGGTGGAACCCCCGAACCGACGACAGCACCCGGGCCACCGAGGAGGCGCCCAGCGGTTTCTCGGCGCGGGTCGCCAGCGCCGCCGGGAACGACGCGACGTCCCCGGGCTCGACCTCGTCGAGGGTGACGCGACCGGCCTCCGCCAGGTGAGCCCGCCAGAGGACGAGGTCGCGGCGGTACGCGGCGGTCGTGTTCGGACTGAGGCCTCGCTCGACGGAGACGTGTCTCAGGTACCGGTCCAGCGCCTCCTCGATCGTCACCGGGCCAGGCTACGGCCGGGGCCGCGGCGCCGTCGGGGCGACGCGCACCTCAGCGGGACGCGACCGCGGCGAGCGCCGCGATGCTGAGGATCGAGTTGTGCAGACGCCCGGCGAGGACGCCGTCGACGATCTCGTCGAGCGAGACCCAACGCTTCTCGATGTCGGCCTCTTCGTCACTGCGCTCGAACGCGCCCTCCGTCGCGCTGACGCCGGTGGCTCGGTAGACCGTGACCATCTCGTCGTTGCCGCCGGGCGTCGTGTGGAACGAGACGAGTTCGTCCCAGGTCGTCGCCTGCAGGTCGGCTTCTTCTGACAGTTCTCGCTTCGCGGCGTCGAGCTTGCTCTCGCCCTCGGCGTCGAGCAGGCCGGCGGGCAGCTCCCAGTCGCGGGTGCGGATCGGGTGTCGGTACTGCTTGATGACGAGCACGCGCTGCTCGTCGTCGACGGCCAGCACGGCGACCGCCCCGGTGTGCGCGACGTACTCGCGCACCATCGGCGACCCGTTGTAGTCGACGGTGTCACGCTTGACGTTCCAGACGGCGCCTTCGAAGACGACCTCGGTCTTCGTGACCGTCGGCGACGCCGGCTCGTCGGCGAGAGGGCCGGTGGCCGCGGAGAACGCGTCGGTCACGCGACCACCTCGGCAGCGTCGGCCTCGTCGGCGAACAGTTTGCTCGCGTCGTGGCGCTCGAGGGATGCGGCGACGAGCCCGGCGAAGAGCGGGTGGGCGTCGTTGGGGCGCGACCTCAGCTCGGGGTGGGCCTGCGTGCCGATGTAGAACGGGTGGACGTCGCGGTCGAGCTCGACGTACTCGACGAGCGTGCCGTCGGGCGAGGTGCCCGAGAAGCGGAGGCCCGCGTCGGCGATCTGCTGACGGTACTGGTTCGAGACCTCGTAGCGGTGGCGGTGACGCTCGGACACCAGCTCGGAGCCGTACAGGTCGGCGGCGAGCGAGCCCGGCGTGAGGGCGGCCGGGTAGAGGCCGAGGCGCATGGTGCCGCCCAGGTCGCCGTCGGCGATGATGTCGACCTGCTCGGCCATGGTCGCGACGACCGCGTACTCGGTGTCGGGGTCGAACTCGGACGAGGAGGCGCCGGTCAGGCCGGCCTCGTTGCGCGCGTACTCGATGACCATGCACTGCAGGCCCAGGCAGAGGCCGAGCGCCGGCAGGCCGTTCTCGCGGGCGAAGCGCAGCGCACCGAGCTTGCCCTCGATGCCGCGGATGCCGAAACCACCGGGCACGCAGATGCCGTCGACCTGGCTGAGCGCCTTGGCAGCGCCCTCGGCGGTCTCGCAGTCGTCGGAGGGGATCCAGGTCAGCGACACCTTGGTCTGGTGGGCGAACCCACCGGCCTTGAGGGCCTCGGTGACCGAGAGGTAGGCGTCGGGCAGGTCGATGTACTTGCCGACCAGGCCGATCGTGACCTCGTGCTTCGGCTCGTGGACGGCGGTCAAGACGGGCTGCCAGCCCGACCAGTCGACCTCGCCGGCCTTCTCGCCGAGGCCCAGGTGGTCGATGATGTACGCGTCGAGCCCCTGGTCGTTCAGCATGGCCGGGATGTCGTAGATGCTCGCGACGTCCTTCGCGTTGACGACCGCGTCTTCGTCGACGTCGCACATCAGGGCGATCTTCTTCTTGTTGCTCTCGCTGACCGGGCGGTCGCTGCGCAGCACGAGGGCGTCGGGCTGGATGCCGATCGACCGGAGGGCGGCGACGCTGTGCTGCGTCGGCTTGGTCTTCTGCTCACCGGACGCACCCATGTAGGGCACGAGCGAGACGTGCACGAAGAACACGTTCTTGCGACCGAGCTCGTGGCGCACCTGACGAGCGGCCTCGATGAACGGCTGGCTCTCGATGTCGCCGACCGTGCCGCCGACCTCGGTGATGATCACGTCGGGCTTCGGGTCGTCGTCCGCCTGCTGGCGCATGCGCCGCTTGATCTCGTCGGTGATGTGCGGGATGACCTGCACGGTGTCGCCGAGGTACTCGCCACGTCGCTCTTTCGCGATCACGGTCGAGTAGATCTGGCCGGTCGTGACGTTGGCCGACTGACCGAGGTCGATGTCGAGGAAGCGCTCGTAGTGCCCGATGTCGAGGTCGGTCTCGGCACCGTCGTCGGTGACGAAGACCTCGCCGTGCTGGAACGGGTTCATCGTGCCCGGATCGACGTTCAGGTACGGATCGAGCTTCTGCATGACCACGCGCAGCCCGCGAGCCGTGAGCAGATTGCCCAGGCTGGCGGCCGTCAGGCCTTTTCCGAGGGAGGAGACGACGCCTCCGGTGACGAAGATGTGCTTCGTCGTGCTGGCATCTGGACCCGAGTTCTCAACGTTCACCACGGGATTCCATCCTATGTCACACCGAGCCGTTGCGACAGACCACGCCTGTTACGAACGTGTGTCGGCCGTGGCCGGTCGTCGGGCCGACGAGGCCAGCTCGAGCAGCTCGCGCGCGTGCTCGAGGCCACTGGAGCTGTCGGGCAGCCCCGAGAGGAGACGGGCCATCTCGGCGACTCGCTCGTCGCCCTCGAGCTGGTGCACGCTGCTGGCGGTCACCTCGCCCGAGGCGTCCTTCACGACGCGGAGGTGGTTGGTGGCGAACGCCGCGACCTGTGCCAGGTGCGTCACCACGATGACCTGAGCCCGTTCGGCCAGCGCCGCCAGCCGTCGACCGATCTCGATCGCGGCCGACCCGCCGACGCCGGCATCGACCTCGTCGAACACGAAGGTGGGCACGTCGCTCGACCCGGCCATGACGACCTCGAGCGCGAGCATGACGCGCGAGAGTTCGCCGCCGGACGCGCCCTTGCCGAGGGGGCGGGGCTCGCTGCCGGGGTGCGGCCTCAGCAGGAGCGAGACGACGTCGCCGCCGCTCGTCCCGAGCTCGTCCCGAGGCGAGACCTCGACGACGATCTCGGCACCGGTCATGGCGAGGGCGCTCAACTCGGCACTGACCCGCGTCGAGAGGTCGGCCCCGGAGGCGCGGCGCAGGTCGCCGAGGACGCCCGCCCGTCGTTCGGCCTCGGCCCGCAGCTCGGCCACCTCGTCGTCGAGGTGCGCGAGCCGGTCGTCGTCGCCGTCGAGCTCGACCAGGCGCCGGCTGCCGTCGTCGAGCATCCGGATGACGTCGTCGAGGGTGGGGCCGTACTTGCGGACGAGCCCGGCCAGGTCGGCGCGACGCGTCTGCACCGACTCGAGTTCGACGGCGACGTCGGCGTCGAGGGTGCCGAGGTAGCTCGACAGGCGTGACGCGGATTCACCGACCTGCACGCTGACCTCGGCCAGCAGGTCGGCGATCGGCTCGAGTGCCGGATCGTGAGGGGCGACGCGTTCGATCTGACGCCGGGCCTCTTCGACCAGCGAGACGACGTCCCGGGTGCCGTCGACCGCGTCGGTGGAGAGCACCTCGTGGGCGAGCCCGGCCGCCAGTCGCAGGTCTTCGGCGTTGCTCAGTCGCTCGGCGGTGGCGTCGAGCTCGTCGAGTTCGCCGGCCACGGGGGCGAGCCCTTCGATCTCGTCGATCGCGGCCCGAAGGCCCTCGGCCTCGTCGCGCCGGGCATCGCGGTCCCGGGTGATCTCGTCGAGTTCGGCGCGGGCGGCCAGCCAGGCGTCGTAGGCACCGCGGTAGTGCGCGGCGGCCTCGGCCAGTGCGGCCCCGCCGTGCGCGTCGACGGCCGCACGTTGGGCCGCTGCGGACTTGAGGCGGATCTGCTCGGACTGGCCGTGCACCACCACGAGATGGTCGGCGAGGTCACCGAGCACGCCGATGGGAGCAGTGCGCCCACCGACGACCGCGCGGCTGCGCCCTTCGGCCGAGACGACTCGGCTGAGGAACAGTTCACCGTCGTCGACCTCACCGCCCGCATCACGAACACGCTCGACGATGGCCCCCTCGGCGGGGACCAGCCACCGGCCGTCCACGACGGCCTGAGGACTGCCCGAGCGGACGACGCCGCTCTCGGCACGCTGGCCGAGCAGCAGACCGAGCGCCGAGACGACCATGGTCTTGCCCGCACCGGTCTCACCCGTGACGGCCGTGAAGCCGGGACCGAGCGGCAGCGTGGCACGACCGATCACGCCCAGGTCGCGGATCGAGATCTCTTCGATCATCGGTCGCCCTCGGCGGCCGGGGCGGTCGGCGACGACGAGGTGACCGACTCGGCGGGGGCTTCGTCGACAGGCGCCGGACCGCGCCAGCCGGTGACCGGCAACTGGAACTTGGCCACGAGACGGTCCGTGAACGGGCCCGTCCGCAGGCGGGCGAGTCGCACGGGTTGGTCGGAGCGACTGCACTCGACCCGGGCCCCCGGAGGCAGGTCGTGCTCGCGACGACCGTCGCACCACAGGATGCCGCGGGCATCGGTGCGGCTCAGCACCTCGACGGCGAGCACCGAGTCGGGCCCGACGACGAGCGGGCGGGCGAAGAGGGCGTGGGCGCTGAGCGGCACGAGCAGGAGCGCCTGCACGGCAGGCCACACCACGGGGCCGCCGGCCGAGAACGAGTAGGCCGTCGAGCCGGTCGGCGTCGACATGACCACGCCGTCGCAGCCGAACGACGACAGGGGACGACCGTCGACCTCGATGACGACCTCGAGCATGCGCTCGCGTGAGGCCTTCTCGACCGTCGCCTCGTTCATGGCCCAGGTCTCGTAGACGACCTCGTCACCGTTGGTGACCTTGACGTCGAGCGCGAAACGCTCCTCGACCTCGTAGTCGGCGGCGAGTACGCGGGCGACGGTGTCTCCCATCTCGTCGCGCTCGCTCTCGGCCAGGAACCCGACGTGCCCGAGGTTGACCCCGACGATCGGGGCGCGGGTGCCACGGATCAACTCGGCCGCACGGAGGATCGTGCCGTCGCCACCCAGGACGATGACGCATTCGAGGTCGTCGCAGGCCACGCCGTCGAACAGGATCTCGACGTCGTCGATGGCGGCCGTGGGCTGTGCCCGACGGATGTCGTCCCACTCGTCGCGGGGAAGGACGGGAACCACCCCGGCGTCGCCCAGCAGCCCGCAGACCTCGAGGGCGGCGTCGATGGAATCGGGGCGCCCCGTGTGCGAGACGACCAGGATGTGTCGTGTCGAAGAGATGTCGATCACCCTCTCGTCAAGCTGTCGGCCGTGCTGAGCCATTCTGTCGGATTCGTCCCGGCCGAGGCCGAGAAGTGCACACAGTACTCGCGGTTGCCCGAGCCTCCGACGATCGGGGACGAGATGAGGCCGGCCGTGCCGAGCCCCAGGTCGTGGGCGGCCCACAACACGGTCGTGACGGCCTCGTTCCGCAACACGGGGTCGAGCACGAGGCCTTCACGGACCCCCTGCCGCCCGACCTCGAACTGTGGCTTGATCAGCAGGACGAAGTCGTTGTCCACACCCACGCTCGCCACGAGCGCGGGCAGCACCATCGTCAACGAGATGAAGGACACGTCGGCGACGACGAGCGACACCGAGGAGGCGCGGGTCGTCAAGGCCGCGAACCGCTCGGCCGTCAGGTACCTCGCGTTCTCGCCCTCGACGATCGTGACCCGCGGGTCGAAGCGCACGGGGTTGGCCAGCTGACCGTGGCCGACGTCGAGGGCGACGACGTGCTCGGCCCCGCGCTCGAGGAGGACTTGGGTGAACCCACCCGTGGACGCACCGACGTCGAGGGCCGTTCGGCCCGTGGGGTCGACCCCGAACGCGTCGAGCGCACCCAGGAGCTTGTGTGCCGCGCGACTCACGTAGTGGTCGAGCCCGGCGACGGCGACGTCGTCCGTCTCGGCCACCCGAGCAGAGGCCTTCACGACCCCGACGCCGTTGACCGTGACCAGCCCGTCCGACAGCAACCGGGCGGCATGCGTCCGTGACCGGGCGAGGCCCCGCCGGGCGAGCACCGAGTCGAGTCGGTCCCCCGGCGCCTCGGAGGCCGTCATCGACCGCCCTGACCGGTGTCGTCCGTCGTGCCCTCGAGCACCGCACGGAGTTCGTCGTGGACCTGTTCGAAGCCCTGGGCCCGGGAGGCCAGGGGCTGGGACTCGATGTCGGCCAGACGCGCGGCGGACTCGACCCGTGCCTCCTGACGGTCTGCGGCATCGACGACGTCGAGGTCGGTGTCGCCGCGGACGGTGGCGTCGGGATGGTCGCTCATGGTGCCGTCAAGACTAGCCGCCACCCCTGACGGTCGGAGCGGACGCGATCAGCCGTCGGCGTGCAGCTTGGGGTCGACGTCGAGCCCGTAGATCGCCTTGCCGGTCCCCCACACGGCGGTCGCCCCGGCGCGCAGCAGGTCGACCGGGTCGTCCCCCTCGGACAACACGCGCACCACGTGACCCCGGACGGCGACGCTCGCCGTGCGGACGGTGACGACGTGCACGTCCTCTTCGTCGTGCTCGACGGTCTCGGGATACGGCTGGTCCAGCTCGCGGAGGTCGCCGATGATGAAGTCCGGCCGCGACTTGGCGTCCGCCGCGAGCACCTGCTTCGCGCCGTCGATGCCGGTCAGCACGAGGATCGAGACGAGTCCGGCCGCGTTCGCACCCACGATGTCGGTGTCGAGCCGGTCGCCGATGAACGCCGCCTTCGTCGCCCCGAAGCGCTCGACGGCGGCGGTGAAGATCGGAGTCTCGGGCTTGCCGGCGGTGACGGGCAGGCGCCCGACGGCCGTGTGCACCGCGGACACGAGCGTGCCGTTGCCCGGTGCGACGCCACGCTCCTGCGGGATCGTCCAGTCCGTGTTCGTCGCGATCCACGGGATGCCCGTGTGCAACGCGAAGGACGCCTCGGCGAGTTGCGCCCACCCGACGTCGGGGCTGAAGCCCTGGACGACCGCGGCAGGGGCGTCGTCGGCCGAACGGGTCACGACGAACCCCTCGGCCTCGAGCACCGACGTCAACCCCTCTCCGCCGACCACCAGCACCGTCGAGCCGGCGGGCACGGCATCGACGAGGAGGCGCACCGCGGCCTGCGGGGACGTCACCACGTCGTCGGCACCCACCGCGAGCCCGTAGCCGGCCAGTTG
>Ga0265798_10012438_pt1 | contig 10267 bp, 11 predicted proteins | sample P3T30metagenome_FD_192430 | JGI IMG/M metagenome (GOLD analysis project Ga0265798, IMG submission 192430) | Plant litter microbial communities from East Loma Ridge, Irvine, California - P3 T30 | ecosystem: Environmental > Terrestrial > Plant litter > Unclassified | place: USA: California...
TTGATGCGTCACCGGGTAGTCAGAGCCCTGCCATGTCGCTTTCAGCTGGCTTGTCCTCCGCGGACTGCCCTTGCCGTGGCCTGCGTCTCACCGATGAGGGCATGCTCAGGCTTTGCACGTTTCACGGCGACGCCCAGCAAAGATAGGCACCAACTTGAGCAGTAATCATCTTCTGCGCTGAGATAGATGCAGAAGGTCCTCGGGACCCTTGTACGGCGGTAACCTACCGCCTGCTTGGGATGCGGAGAAGCCAAAGCTATACAGCACCAAAGTTCCTCTCATCTCCCGCTGCAGGTCTGCCTGTCTGCCATTGCCTCCGCGACATCGCTTACGACGAATTCTTTCGCTTTTGCGACTACTCTACCTAGCCGCCTCTAGCATCGACTAGGCTGCCTGACTTCGAGTCACCATCAGCAAAATGACGTACACCAGGAAGCAGGTCGTCACTTGCATCAGCGTGCTAGTAGGGTCTCATGCGGTGCGAGCTTTCACGTGCGTGTTCTAACAATATCCAGTATCTCGTCATCGCAACGGCGCTCGCAGGGTGAACTCCCATCGTAACCGACGATGCTAGAAGCGCGCTAACACGTCTAGGTGGGCTGCCTCCCGCGCGAACGCTCGTTCTGTGCCCATCTCCGACACATTGACCGGCTTCACTACGGCTCTACCCATCGTCTCAGGCCTCCTGCTCGAGTGCGGCTATGACTTCACGCGTCGGCAAGAGCGTCGCAAGCATCTGGGGCGCGGCGAGATCCAGCGCCCGCCACTCGTAATCATCGCGAACACGCTCATCTTCATCTACTCGTCGGTCGTCATTACCCTCGTCGGCACTCATGCCGCGCCGCCTTCTGGATTAGACTGCGGATTGCGCGAGCGCTGGCAGACGTTGTTCAAGCACAAGGATGCGAGTGCCATCCGCCAGATCCAGGATGCCTTCGAGTGCTGTGGCCTAGCCAACGCGCGCGACATGGCATGGCCTTTCCCAGACAAGACACACAAAGCCGACGCATGCCAGATCACGTATGCTGGCAGAGCTGATGGATGTTTTAGATTCTGGAAGGCTGAGGAGCAGGTAGTTGCCGGCATGCTCATGTCCGTTGTGGGCATGGTTTTCATCTGGCAGGTACGTAGTGGGGTTACAGCGCTCCGAGACACCAATGCTAATTTGACTCCCTAGATCCTCATCATCGCTATTCCCACCCAGAAGGAGTCCTGGCTGCATCGTATTGCGCCGGACCGTATCTCCCGCATGATCGCCGACGAGCGCAACGGCGACACCGAGCCTCGACGAGCCATCGATTACATACCCGGCTATAATAGCAACCGCTACTCTGACCGTATCGAGGAGGAGACGGAAGAAGACAGCCAAGACTCAGTCCGTGCTATTGAGGAGGGCAATCGCCGCCTCGATGGCGCGCTGCCAGGACATGTTGAGCGTGACCAGCAGCCTAGTGTCGAGAACGAATGGGCGAGGAACTAGCGAGTTGGATACATACAAACTGCGGTAGTTTGCAACCACGCACTACACGTTCGGGAAGCGGTATGGCAGAAAAATGGGGTCCCAATTCTGCGCAAAGTCACAGCTCTGTGCAGCTCGAGACTAGTCATCTCATACCGACTGCGACTAGAAGCTGGAATACAATGGACTATTTCGGCTGGTCTAGCACACAGGCCATGAGAAAATGCAGTCCGCAACTGCAATTTCGTCTCTAGTATGTCTTTCCAACAAGTCAGACAGTGTGAGGTGTTCCAAACAATGCAAGATAATGTCTTATATCGTCGTCTATGACTATTTAGCATGCCTTCGTCCGCTTTAGCTCACAATGCACTTCAGCGTCATTCGTATATACTCAAATCAACATGTTTGCTCACAGTGGACTGCTCGAGGCAGACCGACAGAGCATTCTGACATACCTATAAAATGTTCGACTCTCGAATCCTATATACCCGAAGACCCTCAGAATCGACGTTTCACGCGCACAATAGCAGGTACCATCCAACTCAGCGATGTCCTCCACAAAAAACACCACTACCTATCTCTGTTCGAACAGGCCACGCCTGAACAGCGTCAACACAGCGCACACCTTTGATTCCATTCTGCCACCAGACAGAATGACGACGATGGAGCACATCGACGCCAAAAAGAAGGACAAGTTTTCTCACAAAGTCAAATCTAAAGTGGGAAACACCGCAAAGTCCGCTTTGGCCATGACCAAAGAGAAGTTGGCGGAGAGCAAGGCCAAGAAGGAGGCCAAGAGGGCTGAGAAGGAGGAGGAGAAGAAGAAGACAAGGATCGATTCCGTAGTGGATTGATTCAGTTGGTGGAGGAGGAGGAGGGTCATGCATGAGGGTATGTAATGCGGTGAAATGAAGTTTGTTTGACAATTCAAATTCTGAGCTTGGTGACCACTGTATGTTTGATCGAGTAGGCGTCCCAGTGGCTCTTGTTGTTGCACCCACGTCGACTCTCTTGGGGCGAAACTATTCGCTCACTTCAGTGCTTATCGTTGATAGCCTGTATGAATGAACTGACTATTGAATCGTAGCTATGATGTGGGACGGTGTCCGTGGTCCTCTAAGAATCCTTGTCGTAAGCGCTGTCCCTTTCTTTCGCTGCCATCCTCGATCCAGGGTGTGATTCGTATTTGGTCGTCGGAAGGTGATTCATGATGTGCTTCTAACGCGTCGCTTACAGCTTCGTCCACGCAACCGGACGCAAGATTGGTACTTGGCTCATAGAAGATCTCGTCATCATTATCCTGGAACCCGGAGTCTTCCCATTCGGATGCGTCTGGTTTCTCCAGACTCTTTCTATGTCCTTCCATGACTTCTTCAGTGTCTGTCGCCGTATCATCTTCGACGAGTGGTGGAGGGTCTAGGGAGTGCTCCTGGTCGCTCTCGTGATTATCGAGCTTTGACTCCTCTACAGGAACCTCTTCCGTTGTTGATGGACCATCATTTTCCTCTTTATCTGCTTGTTGGTCGGGATGTACGACTAATTCGATTAGGCTATCGTCGAATGGTGGTGTGGGTACAGCATGCGCGGGTGGCGGACTGACGGTGTCTGAAGCGTCATCTGTCACTTCGGTGTTCTCATCCTCCGAGCTTCGGCTTGTTGTACGCTGATTCACACCTTCAGATCCAAAAGATTCGTTATCGGGTAGAGCAGCATCGTATTCACATAGCCATGGCGCATGAGTTCCCCCAGCAGCACCACAATGTTCTTCTGACAATTGGTTCAGAGCTCCGCTGACAGAAATCGTAGGTCTTTTGTGCTCTTTCACTGCAGCGTCCAGCAACGCAGCTTCTTGGCGCTCCAACTCAGCTCTCTTTGCAGCAAATTCTTTCTTGATAGTCGCCAATCTTCCGTCCAGTACCTGCTTGCTGTGCACCAGTTCCTCGAGAGCATTTTGGGTTCTTTGTTGTATAGTCGCGATGAACTTGCTGCATTCGCCATCATGTAGAAGCTGCGCAAGAAGTACAGCATCGGTAAGGTGCTGTAAGAGTCCACTGGATGACAGGCGAACTCGGTGGACGGCATTGTGTCGGAGCTGGGTTATCGATTCCATAAGACTGGGCAAAGGCTTTACATCGTCGTTCATATCGTCCAGTTTGAGTTCTTCTCTGTAGATGAGTAATGTTCTTGCCCATTGGTTTAGTTCGACTGCCTCTGCGCAGTCCCAGCCTTCTCGGTGTAAAAGCACAGCTGGACTCTCCTGAGCAAAATCGAAGCAGGCCTTTTCAAGAATGTACTGAACTCTGACGAGGATGCGGTGCTGGTCCCAGAGTGGTAAGGCTACGGAATCGAACGACTGCGTATACGGGGTTGCTTAAACTTTTATTAGCACGGCTTGAGAATACGTAAATTCAACATACCAGTCTCGACCTTTTCTCTCTCTTTCCTAGCTTTGAGCCTGTCACCGATGCCCATAAGTTCTTCAGGAGCATATACCCCTTCTACGCGCTGCACAACTGCTGCACTACTTGCTGCAGTGCTAGACTCGGGAACTGCTGGCTGCACAGCCGCTGCGCTGTTCGTTCCAGTCTGGGACACGGGGGCATTTGGTGGACTGGGCTCATTCGAAAGACCTCCAAAGACATCAGGAAAGCGTGTTCTCGCCTTCTCGGTTGAAGCAAAGATCTGGTTTCCCGACAGAGCGAAGGCTACCGCGGTGATACCTTCTACTCCATATCTTTGAACCAGAGGCGCGACCCTGGCATCATATCTATACTTCTCAATTTTCTTGCGGATCTTTTTCGCAGTGGTAGGCGGTGTTGGACCAACACTGAAAATGTCCTTGAGCGCCAGGTATACTTGCTTCTCGGTCAGCGGAGGGGCGGCCATGGTTCTGTATAATAGACTTGTGGTTTGCAGAGGGACGGGGAATAATGGTATTGTGCATCGCGTTCTCGGCTTCTGTGTCCAGCTATATGTAAAGGCGTCTCAACCGCTGCGCCTCAATGTTGCCTGGAGGAGCTTGCGCATGAACATTCACTCAGCTGGAAATGCACCCCGCGCCTGGATGTCTTGCCCAGCGAATGATTGATCCGGGTTGACGCCATGCCTGGGGACTAGACTGCGAGCCTCAGGTGTGGCTTGCTTTCCGACGTGGCTTCCTAGCGTAGAAAGCCGAACACGGATCACACTGCCGTCGAAATTGAGGCGAGGCTCGCAAAAGCCCGCCTGAATGGTGAGGCTCATGAATGACTATCCTCTTGGGCGTGCGGATGATGCTCTCGCTGGTGTGTCGCGTCGTGTGAGCCCATCGCGATCACAATGTGGTGCCCAGGTGGTGTTGGAGGAGAGAAGCAGGTGCGGGTGCGGGCCGGCGGCAGGAGCCCTGCTGATCCCTGAAATTCGCCGCTCCAGCCCCCCGAATTTGGCGCCCTCGTCTGACGCGACAACAAGACGGTCGACGCGCCAAAGCATTGCCATGGTTCACGTCGATTAAGGCAAAAGCTGAACACTCGGGAGCTTACGTTAAGGCCAGGTTTTCTAGTCTGCTTGTCTCATCACAGTGTAGTCTACAGACCTGTTCAGTTTCTGCATATATGAGGCGAAGTGAGATCACATCCGGAATAACATGTCATTTGCGCAAGGAGATTTTGAAGGGTGAGCAAACCGGATCACGCATTAGAATCTTGCATATTGAGAGGTCTTGATAGAATCGCGCTTTCAGGTCGCGATCATAAGGTCTTTTGAGCAGAGCTCAGCGCCTCGCCTGCATAGCTATCTACACCACATCAACTACGCCTACTCCGCAACGAAAGTAGAGATATCCCATCCATACACCTTCTTTAAGCGCCGGGAGTAGATCAGAAGGAGTCGCCCCTCGATACTTGCCTGATGCGGCCGATGGAGCGTTAGATTTCTACGCACTGACAACTTTTCGGGAGGGACAAAGGTGTAGATCGAACCGACTTTGGGATCGATTGTAAAGCCAAAGTCAGTCATCGCAGCTACGAAGGCGTCCCACCGTACTGGGCTACGAGCTGCTGACGATCTTGAGAACAGCGACGAGAAGACGGCGGCAGTGGAGGGTTTGACGTAGAAGGTCTCCTTTGATGAAACGGGCTGGTCATCAGTGATGGCTTGTGGCGTTATGTCGTAGATAGGGGTTTGCGCCGGTCGTGTCTTCTCCTTCTGCTTACGCTGCTCGATGTTCAACGCTGGGGTCTCAGGAGCTGATGGTGCTTTGTAGTCAGCTTGGCTTTGACTAGCCTTCAACTTTTGTTGCTCGTACTGTTGCTGAATGCTCGAAACGCAGTCCGCAACCAAATCCTGGTAGAGAAAGCCGAGCTTGGTACCCGCCTTCTCGACGACATACTGATCTAGTGCTGCAAGAGCGCCTTCAGCCATGCCCGGCTCCAGCAAATTGTCGATCGGAATGGCGTACTCGCCGAGGTCTATACCGTCTTTCAACGACCTCAGCTCCTTGTCCAAAGCTGCGTAGCCCGGTACGAACGGCTGGCTTTTCTTGTGGTTTGGTGCGGGTAACTGCGCGACTAACGAAAGAGATTGGATGAAGGTAACGATTACAGCCAGGTCTCCGAGGCAGTCGTACTCTCGCTCCGAAAAATTGTCTCGCTCTAGCGGATGGGCTCGATGGAGATCTTCTAGCTTCTGAAGCCACTGCGCAGCCCTGGACCAATTTGTATCCTCCTGGCAGAGTCGAAGCATGTAGTGTAACTGCGGGTTCTCTATTGTCAAAGACTCGGGGCTTCGCTTCAGCAAGATGCGCGGAACGTCGTCCTTCTGTACGGTCGGCATGCGCTTGAACCACTTGCTGCCTCCCATACCGACGGCCACACTACGTTTGAATTCATTCTGAGCGCGCAGATACTCCAGGTGGCAAGTGTTCAACAGCTCCTTGACGATAGTCGCTCGGAACTGTTTGTCTGATGATGCCTTCAGCAAATCCATGAGACGGCAGATGTAGTTCCATGTGGCAGCAATCTTTACCGCGTTATGGACGGCATCGAATACAGCACCGCTGATGTATTTATCTGTGTGTACAGGCAACATACGGCCCTTCTCGTCGGCGACAAACTCCGGTCTACTGAAGAAGCAAAAGTTGACTTCATGGGCTAGAAGTGTAGGCTCAGTTGAGATGAGACTAATGAGATCTTCACGCGACGACACCTGATCGTGAGCCATGTCGACAAGGTCTGAGAGTTCGACCTTCTTCGGAGTCGAGTGTACGGACAACTTTGCTAGAGCTGCAGTCGCCTCGTCGGCTGGCTTCTTTGGGCGCTTTGCCTGGGTTCGCGTGGTAGACGCGGTATCGAGAATGTCTTCAATGATAATGTTGAGAAGCTGAATCAGGTTCGTCTGTCGCATGAGGATTAGCTCGCCAGTAGCTTGCGGTACTATAACTTGAGCTTGTATGGCCGGCTTCATGTTCGCTAGAACCTCCTCTCGCTTTTCTGCAAGGATTTTGACTGATTCGCCGTAGCCGTCCTCTGTCAAGAAGAGTGTGTAACAGTCCTTGAATTGGGCGGCGTCTTTGAGTCGTAGATTCTTCCTCTGCATCATATCGACTATGTGCGCGTGATCGCCTGGACGTCCATTGAATCCAGTCGCGTATTGGTCTTTGAGTGGTAGGGTTGCCCGGTGCTTGAGCATGTCGAGGAAGAAGTTTGATGACGGGGCAGTGATGTCGCGTATATTCCATTCAGGGATGAACTTGTAGACATTCTCTAGGCTCGTATCTTCAGCATGCTTCAGGACAGCGCCATCACGAGAGCCTGCCTGCATGATCTTCTTGCGCTGTTCTTGACTGAGCGAACGCCATCTCTCCTCGATCCGGGGGCCATGCTGTCGGTACTTGTTGGCAAGATCGCGATGGAGTTCTGTGAGTGTTTCGTTCATTTTGTCTACGTTGGTGGGAGTTGGCGGTGGAAGGTGTGATTTGCCGGAGGTTTTATCGCGTGTTGATCCAGGTACCGCGCTAAATACCTCGCTTTCAGCCGCAGAACACTAAGCCTGATTTAGTATGAGCTGTTGCCTCCAGCTGTGACAAACGATCACGACTACACCAAATGATGAAGCGTGGTTGAGGAACGATGCCTTGCGAAGTTGAGTTGAGCATCCATGGACGAATCACATATCACATGACCTGAAGCGACGATGTCACACGCCATCCTGCGAGTTGCCGTGCTCCATAGGCAGGAACCCAACTCCCTCAGCATGTCTGTACATCATGCATGTTTATAGCCCTTGCCGCATCCTTCATTATTGGACATACATGCAGTTATGTTTGGCGCTTGGCGGGGCCAAACCCTAACGTACAGGCGCAATCGAGCTTTGGAGACAATTAAGGGCCTTTTAGCTGAAGACAGCGCGATTAAGGTGCATGTCCGTCAGGTATTACAGTCATTTTGGTTGCGCTCCTTCCTTTACAACCAAGCCCGCTGGTCAGGCTTCGAATACCTGCATATCAACACCAAGGGCTCTCGCCATGCCCTGAGGCACACAATGTTCATTCTTGATCAGCGCAATCAATCCAGATCATGTTTACAAACGCTCATATGTATTCGCGCCTGCTCTATGGGGTTTTGACAGCGTCTGTCACCTTCGTCACCGTCCACGCAGTTCCAACATCCTCATCACAAGACACAACTCACCAGAAATCAGCTATTGGTACCGACACCCGCAATGATCGCATGTCCACGGAAGCTATCATTGGGATTATTGGTGTGGTTGTAGCTGTGTTGGGAATCGCCTCTTCGCTAGCGTGGTCCAAGCGGAGGAAGTCGCGCAGCGGATCCCGTCGCAGTCCTACCCCAGATGGTGCGTTCTCATGCTGCACTCTTCCCACTTCAAAAGACGGCGAAGCTAACATGGAGGCTTTTACTCAGAACTGATTAATCTCAACTATTCGACGTATGGCCATGCCTTCGAACCGTTGCAATCCGCTAGTACCTGGGCGCGCACAGCTAGCGATGGCGAACAGGCACCGTCGCATGAACAGTATTATCATGTACATCATGAGCGATTGACGGTACGAGGCTCGCTAAGATGATAGGTGTCGAGAAGGTCGAGGCAGCATAGTTTTGAGGGTTCCAAGGTTGGCTCACGGTCGACAGCAGTGTTGCATTTTCAGAAGTCTACCCACCGTATTACTATGGCATTCTATCATTCTCATTGAAAGCCAATTGTACCCTCTCCGTTGCCAAGTATGAAGCGTTTATAAGCCCGGGCTATACAGTAGACTAGCATGGGCGGCGAACTTCAAATACGGCTCGTCCGGGGTCGCGGAGTGGAGACATGGTGAAAAAGAGGCGGTATCGTCTTTTGTCCCGTGCTGGAAGTGTATAGTCTCGTGCCGAAGCAAGCGTGGCCTTCCTAGTTTGGGAGCAGAAGACGGAAGAAATTGCCGCCGCGGGGTCTCTTGCCATCGCTGGACCTTCTTCGTGCACGGTCTTGCTGCCGGATCTTCGCCTCAACGCTGGCGTATTTTACCACCCAAAACCTCCTCCGAGCCCCGCACAGTCTTGTTGGCACCTGTTTGAAGCACGCCGCCCGCATGTTCCCCACACTGGCGTGCACTGCATTGCGAAAACCTCCTCCGAACTTCATACGAACGCTGTCTAGCCAATCAGAGGCCGAGCCGAAGATGGACAAAACATCTACGAAAACCTCCTCCGAACGGCACGAGAATTAGTGATCTGCCCACAATTCGTATAAAATGCCTTCCTCACAGCGCCCACTCCGCGCTCACTCATTCGACTATCTTTCTCTTTCTTGCTATCTCGAATTATCAAGATCTTTGCTCGTTTCCTAATCGCTTCAAGATGGCTCCTCACAGACTGCAAGTCGCTGTTGCCGGTCTCGGCCGCATGGGCGCCCGACACGCTTTGAACATCTTGAACAAGACACCCCGCGCTGAGCTTGTCGCCGCATTCTCTCCAGATCAGCAAGAACTCAAATGGGGCAAAGAGCACCTCGAGCCATACGGTGTGACACTCTACGACGACTACAAGAAGATGCTCGCGCACAAGGGTCTCGAAGCTGTAGTGATCGGCACTGCAACCTCGGTACATGCCGAGGAGACTCTCCAAGCCATCGAGAAGAATCTACACGTCCTTTGCGAGAAACCTCTCTCCACCAGTGTTCAGATTTGTCAGGATGTCGTTGATGCAGCTGCGAAGAAGCCACATCTCAAGGTCATGTGCGGGTTCTCCCGACGCTTCGACGACAGCTACCAAGATGTTGCGAAGAAGATTGAGGAAGGCGCAATCGGCAGACCAACTGTTGTCCGGTCACAAACCTGCGACAGGCAACACCCGGACCCAGGTACGAAATGAAATAACTCATATCTTGATCCGCTATTTACTGACTGTCTCGCCTAGACTTCTTTGTTCAGTACGCTGCATGGTCTGGCGGTGTATTCGTCGACATGTCCGTGCACGACATCGATCTAACTCTATGGTACTTCGGCTCCAACGTGGTACCCAAGTCCATCTCCGCGAACGGTGTTGTCGCCATCCTGCCAGGCCTTAAGCAACACAAGGACTATGACAACGCCGTTGGTATCGTTGAGTTCTGGGACGGCAGAATCGCACACTACTACGCCTCTCGCATGATGACGCACGGTCAAGAGGATGTTACCGAGATTATCGGTACCGAGGGAAAGCTGACCGTCAACCTCAACCCCCAGAAGAACCTCGTCAACTACTACTCAAAGGCCGGCATCACCCGAGAGGTACCCAGCGACTACTGGGGTCGATTCGAGCCTGGCTTCGTCAAGGAGGCGAATGAGTT